>Ga0307430_1000675_pt1 | contig 28210 bp, 27 predicted proteins | sample SalMarWE160130MG_FD_202159 | JGI IMG/M metagenome (GOLD analysis project Ga0307430, IMG submission 202159) | Salt marsh sediment microbial communities from the Plum Island Ecosystem LTER, Massachusetts, United States - WE1603-130 | ecosystem: Environmental > Aquatic > Marine > Intertidal zone >...
TATAAGTGATATTGAGAGTTCCGGAAGCTTTGAAAATGCTGTATTAGAGGAATATAAAATAATGGTGAATTATCTGAGCGAAAGACTGAGGCCGGAGCACCAGCCGGTAAAGGATTTGCTTTTTTTAGAAATGAATATACATAATTTAAAGGTGATTGTTAAATCTGTAACTGGCGATATGGATTTGGAAGAACTTTTCATTCCCCTGTTTTATTCTTATGCAGAAATGAAAGATGCGGCTGGAACTGAAAATTATGAAGTGGTCGGCCAGTCTGTGTTCAGAATACTTAAGTACGTTATAGAACTTGCCAAAAAGCAGAAAGATCACAGGCTTATGGAGTTGGAGCTTGAGAAATTTTATTTAGAGCAGGTTTCAGAATCAGTAAAAGGCCTGAGGAGCAGGATGATCGCAGATTATTTAAGACATGTTATAGATATAATGAATATTAAAAATATCTGCAGGAGCAAGTACCTCAAAGAGGATTTAAAATTTGACAGTTTCCTGTATGGAAACGGATTTTTATCTAAGGAATCAATGACTGGCTTCAAGGATGAGGGACTGGAAGTCTTTATAAAGGAGATGGGACGTACGGATTATGCAGATATAGCGGCCAGAGGAGCTCATGCCCTGCAGCAGGAGGGAACCTTTTCCTCTTTTGAAAAAAATGAAGATTTGTTTTATATCGATTTTTTTGAACCCGTAAATTACTCGGTTTCAAATCTGGAAAAGATATTTCAATTCTTTTTGACAAAGAAGATGGAACTAAGTTATTTGAATGTCATATTTACCGGTGTCTTATATGGTATTGATGAAAGCAGGATAAGAAGTAAGGTAGGAGTCTAAATGGATACAAAAATTGCTGCATTTGGTGAAAGTGACATTATGTTAATATTTAAGGCGGCAGGTATTGAGGTTTTTCCGGTTGCTGCCGGTGCCAGCGATACAGCTGAAATAGAAAAAAAGCTAAGGGAACTGGTAAAAGAGGGTTACGGGATCATCTTTATGACTGAGACTATTGCATTAAAATTGGACAGTCTGATCAGAGGATATGCAGATAAGATGACGCCGTCAATAGTAGTGATCCCGGGGCTGGGGAAAAGAAATGATTATGCAGTCAGAAGATTAAGAAGAGCAATAATAAAAGCAGTCGGTGTGGATATAATGTCAGAAAAGAAGGAGAGCATAAGTGAAAGGTAAAGGTAAGATAGTAAAGGTAGCAGGTCCGCTTGTAGTTGCTGAAAATATGGCAGGTTCAAAGATGTTCGATGTTGTTTATGTTTCCGATAAGAAATTGATGGGCGAGATAATAGAGCTTAAGAAAGATCTTGCTTCTATCCAGGTCTATGAAGAAACGGGGGGCATCGGTGTCGGAGAGCCGGTATATACTTCAGGTGAACCACTGACTGTTGAGCTGGGGCCCGGCGTCATAGAGTCTATTTATGATGGGATCCAGAGGCCCCTTGATGAGATATATAGAAAGACCGGTAACTTTATTACCAGGGGTGTTTCCCAGTCAGCGTTAAACAGAGACAGGAAGTGGAAATTTAAGCCAATGGTAAAAAAGGGTGATAAGGTGACAAGCGGAGATTTTCTGGGCTTTGTCAATGAGACGGAGATAATAAAACATTATATCATGGTCCCTAACGGGATAAGCGGAGAGGTAAAATCAATTGAAAAAGGCGAGTTTAAGGTCACCGATACCGTAGCAGTAATCAAAAGCAGGGACGGCGACAGGAAGGTGACTATGATACAGAAGTGGCCGGTAAGAAAGCCCAGGCCGTATCTGATCAAGATGAGTCCGGATATGCCCTTATTTACCGGTCAGAGGGTGATAGATATGTTCTTCCCCATTGCAAAGGGCGGTACTGCGTGTGTTCCAGGCCCTTTTGGCTCGGGCAAGACCGTTATTCAGCATCAGCTGGCAAAATGGGTCGATGCCGAGATCATTGTTTACGTGGGATGCGGGGAAAGAGGAAACGAGATGACGGATGTTCTTATGGAATTCCCTGAATTGATCGATCCCAAGTCCGGAGTCCCTTTGATGAAAAGAACTGTGCTTATTGCTAATACCTCAAATATGCCTGTTGCGGCCAGGGAAACATCCGTTTATACGGGCATAACAATTGCCGAATATTTCAGGGATATGGGTTATTCGGTGGCGCTGATGGCAGATTCAACTTCAAGATGGGCGGAAGCTATGAGAGAGATTTCCGGTAGGCTGGAAGAGATGCCGGGAGAGGAAGGATATCCGGCGTATCTGGGATCAAGGATTGCTACATTTTATGAAAGGGCAGGAATGGTAAAATGTCTGTCAAGTGATAAAAACAGATTGGGAGCTCTTTCAGTGATCGGTGCGGTGTCACCTCCCGGAGGTGACCTTTCCGACCCGGTGGTTCAGGCTACATTAAGGGTGGTAAAAGTCTTCTGGTCTCTTGAAGCTCACCTTGCCTACAGCAGGCATTTCCCGGCAATATCATGGCTGAACTCCTACTCTCTTTATATTGATAATATAAGGGACTACGTTACTAAAAATATAAAGGAAGATTATTTTGACCTGCAGGCGGAAGCAATGAGGATCCTTGAAAAGGAATCGGAGCTTGAGGAGATTGTACGCCTGGTAGGAGTCGATTCGCTGTCGGGTTCAGACAGGGTGATACTGCTCACGGCCAGAATGTTAAGGGAAGACTTCCTGCATCAGATCGCCTATCATGAAGCAGACACTTATTCATCAATAGAAAAGCAGTATAAGATGATGGATACCATTATTTATTTCTACGAGCAGGCATCTAGTTGTTTGAAGTTAAATGCTGATATTAAGGATATAGAAAATATGAAGGTCAGGGAAAAGATAGCCAGGATGAAATATATAAAAAAAGAGAATATAGAAGATATTGATAAGATAAAAGAAGATATAGATAAAGAATTTTCTTCAATAACAGAGGGGTAGGAATGTTAAAAGAATATAAAAGCATTTCCAATATATCAGGACCTCTACTTAATGTAGAGGGTGTCGAGGGAGTCAAGTATGAAGAGCTGGTTGATATAAAACTTGATGACGGGTCAGTTAGAAGCGGCAGGGTGCTTGAGGTAGATAGGGATAATGCGCTGGTACAGGTATTTGAAGGTACGACTGGAATAGATTCAGAGAATACCAGGGTCAGTTTTTTGGGTAGGGGCGCTCATATGTACCTTTCTCCTGATATACTTGGTAAAGTCTTCACCGGCCTCGGAAAGCCCAAGACTGAGAAAGATAAAATCATTCCCGAAAAGAGCCTGGATATAAATGGCGCTCCTATAAATCCGTATGCCAGGGATTATCCCAATGAGTTTATTCAGACCGGAATATCATCCATAGACGGCCTGAACACCCTGGTAAGGGGGCAAAAGCTGCCTATATTTTCAGGAGCAGGGCTTCCTCACAACAGAATAGCGGCCCAGATAGCAAGACAGGCCACAGTTCTGGGGAAGAAAGAGGAATTTGCGGTAGTCTTTATTGCCATAGGGATCACTTTTGAAGAATCCGAGTATTTTATCAGCGATTTTAAGAAAACCGGCGCCATAAGCAAGGCAGTCATGATATTAAACCTTGCCGATGATCCTTCAATTGAAAGGATCGCGACTCCCAGGGTAGGACTCACCTGTGCCGAATATCTTGCTTTTGAAAAGGACATGCATGTGCTGGTGATTTTAACTGATATGACTAATTACTGTGAAGCTCTAAAAGAAGTATCCGCCGCCAGAAAAGAAATCCCCGGAAGAAGGGGTTATCCCGGATATTTATATACCGATCTGGCCACTATTTATGAGAGAGCCGGCAGGATCAAGGGAAAGAAGGGATCGATAACCCAGATACCAATACTTACCATGCCGGAAGATGATAAGACCCACCCCATTCCTGACCTTACGGGTTATATAACCGAGGGGCAGATAATACTGTCAAGATCACTTCACAAGAAAAAACTATCTCCTCCTGTTGACGTACTGCCTTCTCTTTCAAGGCTTAAAGATAAGGGGATCGGCAAGGGAAAGACAAGAGAAGACCATGCGGATATGTTTAACCAGCTGTATGCGGCATATGCAAGAGGGAAGGATGTAGAGGAGCTGGCAACCATACTTGGAGAAGCAGCGCTTACTGATATGGACAGGCTGTATCTTAAATTTGCAGAAGATTTTGAAAATGAATATATTTCCCAGGGGGAATACGAAAATAGGAGCATAACCCATACGCTTGACCTGGGATGGAAACTGCTTACCATATTTCCAAGAGAAGAGCTAAAAAGGATCAGGACAGAATACCTGGATAAATACCTGGTAAAATTTAAAAAGGAAAAAGAAAAATAAAAGGGTAATAAAATGCTGATGGGTGTCAATGCGACCAGAATGGAACTTCTTCGCTTAAAAAAGAGGTTAAATCTGGCTCGTAGGGGGCATAAGCTCCTTAAAGATAAGAGAGATGAACTTATGAGGCAGCTGCTTGCCATAATAGATGAGGTCAAAGAGCTCCGGCTGTCAATAGAAAGCCAGTTTCAATCCGTACTGGAAAGATTTGTGGCTGCAAAAGCAGCACTGGGTTCATCGCAGACAAAGCAGGAGCTGCTGCTTCCGGTAAAAAAGATTTCAGTTTCCATGAGCCGGAAAAATATTATGAGCGTCCGTGTGCCCTCTTATTCCCAGGAAGTCAGCGGCGGTATCATCCCATATGGTTATATTAATACATCCGGAGAAATGGATATTGCTCTGACAGATTTTGATAAGTCCATAGAGAACCTGCTTAATCTGGCTGAAAAGGAAAAGACAGTACAACTCATGGCCATAGAGATCGAAGAGACCAGGAGAAGGGTAAATGCCCTTGAGCACAAGTTGATCCCCGGATTGGATGAGACTATAAAATTCATAACTATGAAACTTGAAGAAAATGAGCGGTCCAATACAGTAAGACTTATGAGGGTAAAGGATATTGTAAGAAGCCACTGAAAAAGACCTATTCTGTGGTATAAACCGGAAAGTCTCCCGCAAGTTTTTTAACTTTTTTACTGATTTCTTTAAGTTTGGTATTATTTTCCCTGTTTTTAAGAGCTGACGTGATGAGCTCCCCGATTTTATGCATCTCGACTGTACCCATTCCCTGAGTAGTGACGGCTGCTGTTCCTAATCTTATTCCACTGGTTATTATAGGTTTTAATTTATCAAAGGGGATCACGTTTTTATTGGTTATTATCCCGACAGAGCTTAATGTTTGCGAAGCATCCAAACCAGTCAGGTCCTTGTTTGTCAGATCTATAAGGAATAGATGATTGTCGGTCCCGCCTGATACGATCCTAAAGCCTTCGTTTTTCATATGATCACAGAGAGCTTTGCAGTTTTCAATAATACGCTTTCCATAATCTTTGAACGAATCCTGCAGGGCTTCCCTGAAAGCCACTGCTTTCGCAGCTATTATGTGCATCAGAGGGCCTCCCTGTACCCCGGGAAAAACTGATTTGTTTATAAGTCTTGCATATTTCTTATCCGCAATGATAAGTCCGCCCCTTGGTCCTCTTAAAGTCTTATGGGTGGTGGCAGTGGTAAAGTCTGCTACATTAACAGAGCTGGGATGATGACCGCCTACAATAAGCCCCGCAATGTGTGCCGTGTCGGCCATCAGGTATGCACTTACTTCATCAGCTATTTCCCTGAATTTTTTAAATTCAATTATTCTTGAATAGGAGCTTGCTCCTGCAATTATAAGTTTGGGTCTGACAGTTTTTGCTATTTCCCTTATGCTTTCATAATCCAGCATTTCTGTTTCTGGATCAATGTTATAAGTATGTATTTCATAGTATCTTCCGCTTAAGTTCTGTTTATGTCCATGAGAAAGGTGGCCGCCGTCTTTTAGACTCATGCTTAGTATCCTGTCCCCGCAGTTTAAGATTCCCAGAAAAATTGCCATGTTGGCATTAACGCCGCTGTGGGGCTGAACATTACTGTAATTGGAGCCGAAGAGCTTGTTGGCCCTGTCTATAGCTAATTGTTCTATCTCATCAATGTGCTTGCAGCCTTCATAATACCTGAATCCCGGATAACCTTCTGCGTACTTATTGGTGAACACAGACCCCATGGTCCTTAGGACTTCCTGCGAGGCAAAATTCTCAGAAGCTATCAGGATCAGCTGGTTCTTCTGACGCTTGAGTTCTTTTTTTATTATCTCTTTTACCTCTAAGTCTATATCTCTGCTCAGGGTGTGGTTTTCATGTTTTTTTGGTTCAGCCATCACAGTTCTGGCTCCTTTCTTCAATATCCTTTATTTTTTTGATCCTTTTTAGATGGCGTTCCTCCATGCTTTCGGGAGTGTTCAAAAAGACCTTTACTATTTCAAGACATTCATCCAGTGTCAGGAGTCGTTTCCCCAGGGATAATACATTTGCATGATTGTGGCTGCGGGCAAGCATTGCAGTTTCCTTATTCCAGCAGACGGCAGATCTGATGCCTTTTATTTTATTGGCCACTATATCCATTCCGATTCCGCTTCCGCATAGAAATATGGCCATATCGGCTTCCCCGCAGGCTACGATTTTTGAACCCTTTTCTGCAAAATCGGGGTAATCAGTGCTTTCACCACTGTCAGCCCCGATATCCTCGACTGAGTGGCCCATAGATTTTACAAATCCTATTATTTTAGATTTATATTGGAATCCTGCATGATCCGAACCTACAACTATTTTCATAAATTACTCCATTTCTATAGAAGTTGTCAGAATAAATCTGGCATGTTAAAAACATGAAACTCTGTAATATTATATTCCAATTAACAGGATAATTAAAAGTTTATTGGAAATTATTATTTAAAATTTCTTTAAATTTTACTGCACCCTCTCTTACCAGAAAAGGAACCCTGCCGGTTACGTCAATTATAGTTGATTCTTCTCCGGCAAGTGGAGAGGAACATTCCACTATCAGGTCCACCTTTTTTATAATGGCATCAGGAATATCCTTTACTTTTTTAGGATAGCTTTTTACTCCTGAAATAGTGGCACTGGTAGACACGATGGGGCCGCAGATGCTTATTATATCTCTCAGGAATCCGGAACCCGCAATCCTTAGGGCGATATTGGAGCTGCCGCAAGTTACAAAATTTTCGAGAGAACTGTTCCTTTTAAATATCAGGGTAAGAGGTCTTGGTTTTTTAATATCCCAGAATTTTTCTATTATCTTTTCTGCTGTCCGGTTTATACCGGAAGCAAGTTTTTTAAGGTCGTCTTTACCTGAGATCAATATTATAAGAGGTATATTTTTGTCTCTTTTTTTTATTTTGTATGTTTTTTCAATAGAATTTTTGCTGTCATATCTACAGCTCAAGCCGTAGATAGTGCTGGCAGGCAGAATTGCTATCTTGCCTTCTGATATTATTTTAGCAATTTTTTTTAAATCAGACTTGCCAGCTTTATCAGGATTATTAATCTTTATTGTGATCATAGAAAAATAAAAAAGTTACTTGTTTTCAGTATATAATATTTTTTTTATTAAAGAAATCAAAGCAGGTCTGATTTTCTCTTTCTATATAAAATACTTGGCATTTTAATAAATAAGACTTACTATATTTTTTGTAGAGTATAATGTTCAAAAAAAGAATTGGATACTTAATTTTGTAAATTAAAAATATACTAAAAAAATGGTAATAACACGCCCGACCTGGGATGAATATTTTGCAGCAATTACCAGGCAGGTTGCAACAAGATCCACATGTCTTAGAAGAAAAGTAGGAGCTATAATCGTAAAGGATAAAAGGATCCTTACGACCGGCTATAATGGAGCCCCTATGGGGGTAAGAAATTGCCTGGATATTGGGACATGCCTTAGAGAAGAACTGGGAGTGCCTTCAGGTGAAAGGCAGGAGATCTGCCGGGGCCTGCATGCCGAGCAGAATGCTATTATTCAGGCTTCCTATCACGGAGTCCAGATAAAGGGTGCAGTGATTTACTGTACTAACCAGCCTTGCGTCTTATGTGCAAAAATGATAATAAACTGCGGGATCAGAAAGATATACTATTTTGAAGATTATCCTGATGAGCTTGCAATGGAGCTTCTTGTTGAAGCAGGAGTTGAATCAATAAGGCTTGATTTTTAGTTAAGAAGCAATCCGGCAGGTGTCTGTTAACAAGACAGCTTTTGTTTTGTAATTCACCTTTATTTGTTATAATATCCTGTACTTTTTTAATAGAAGATTTTTTTTGTTTTATGGATAAATTCATTATAAACGGCGGGAAGACCCTGTCCGGAAAAGTTAAAATAAGCGGGGCCAAGAATTCTGCATTGAAATTAATAGCTGCATCAATACTGGCTGACGATAAGACCATACTTAGAAATATACCCAAGATTGAAGATGTCAATATTATGATAGAGGTGCTCAGAACACTCGGTGCCGGTGTAGATGTAGATCTGGAAAATAAGGCTATTGAGATAGACCCAGGGACTATTAACAGCTATGAAGCACCTTATGAGATAGTAAGAAAGATGAGGGCATCAATACTGGTTGCGGGACCGCTCTTGAGCAAATTCGGCAGGGTAAAGGTTGCTATCCCGGGCGGGTGTAATATTGGTTCAAGACAGATAGACCTCCATCTTAAGGGTTTTGAGGATATGGGGGCAAAGTATTCGGTAGAGCACGGTTATATTAACTGCATAGTTGACAGCGGTGATGACGGAATAAAACTTTCAGGTGCCGTAGTAACTCTGGATTTTCCTTCAAGAGGAGCCACAGAGAACATAATAATGGCGGGAAGTCTGGCCAGCGGAAAGACAGTAATAAACAACGCAGCCAGGGAACCTGAAATAGCGGACCTGGTAAATTTTTTAAATGCCATGGGAGCGGATATACAGGGTTCCGGAACGGGATGTATTGTAATTAAGGGAGTTAAAAAACTGAAAGGAACAGATTACGAGGTAATGCCCGACAGTATTGAAGCCGGCACTTTTATAACCGCAGCAGGCCTATGCGGTGATGGGGTTGAGATTGAAAATGCAAGACTGGAGAATCTTGAGACATTTTATTCCAAGTTAAAAGAAATCGGGGTAAATATTTCAATTATTGATAAAAATAATATTAAGGTAGAGTCACCTAAAAAAATGTACCGGCCTATAAATGTAAGCACTCTTCCCTATCCTGGTTTTCCCACTGATCTGCAGCCTATAATCACTGTTCTTTTGTCAATTGTCCCCGGCGTTTCAATAGTTACTGAAAATGTATTTGAAAACAGGTTTATGTATGTCGATGAATTAAACAGAATGGGAGCCAATATAAAAATTGACGGGCACCATGCCGTGATAAACGGAGTTGAAAAACTTTCCGGAGCACCGGTCACCTCATTTGATCTTCGTGCCGGAGCGGCTGTGGTACTTGCGGCACTTGCAGCAGAGGGGACTACTGAGGTGAGCAATATATATCATATCAGGAGAGGCTATGAAGATTTTGAAGAAAAATTAAGCAGTCTTGGTGCAGATATTAAGAAAGTGAATTGACATAAGGGTCGATCCAGCTTAAATGAGATTTTATGTAAGGTTTGATATTTAAATCAGTAAGAATGAGAAAGAATATAAAAGAGTCAAAAAACAAGGTCAAAAAGAGCAGCAGTAGAAGAGGATTTAACAAATTACCTTTATACTTGAGAGTAATAATAGTCTTATCTTCTATAGTTGTTATCGGCGGTCTGGGCGCAGGCAGTATATTTCTTTATATTAATTCAATAAATAAGACTATAAATTCAATTAACACATCAGAAGTGGAAAACATACTTGCCCCCATTGAGTCTCCCCAGGAACCGGTTACAATCCTAATATTAGGACTGGATACCAGAGATACCTTAAATGACAGGGGCAGGGCAGATATAATAATGATGCTTTACCTGGATCCCGAAGAAATAACCGGCAGCCTCCTTTCCATACCCAGGGATACACTGGTAGATATACCTGGTCACGGGGAGGATAAAATCAATGCTGCATATGCATATGGCGGAGAAGAACTGATGATAAAGACCATAAATTCTTTTTTGGGAGCAGAAATAAACCATTACGTGACTATGGATTTTGAAGGATTTATACAACTGATAGATGCTCTCGGAGGTGTTGATATTAACATTGAAAGACCTCTGGTCGATCCAAAAAGCGGCGCCAACTTTTCAGCCGGCAACCATCATCTGACCGGAGAGCAGGCTCTGTCATATACCAGAAGCAGGTCTACTGAACTCGGTGACATTGGAAGAATACAGCGCCAGCAGCAGTTGTTCAAAGAGCTGTTAAAACAAAAATTGGATGTAAGATATTTATCCAGTGTTCCATATTATTTTAATATTTTGATGGATAATACCAGAACGGACCTGGATGTTTTGACTATCTTAAGCTATTCGAAAGCAATCCTTTCCTTCAGTTCGGAAAATTTTGAGACTTCTATTATACCTTCCCGCTCAGATTGGATAAAAGAAGGTACCATAAGCGTTCAGATCCCGGATATTGAAGAAGCAAGAGCGATGTGGCAGAGAATAATAAATGGGGAACCTGCAAGCAGATATAATGCAGAATATGCAGAGGTTGATGAAATACCAGATTCTATGACTGTGGGAACTGAGTATAAGTTCAAGGTCAGGGTCAAAAATACTGGAAATTTGACCTGGAACATGAATGGAGTCAGCCCGGTCTATCTGGGTTATCACTGGATAGATTTTAACAGCAGGGAAGTAGCAGTCTTTGATGGTAAAAGAAGTATTATAAGCCAAGACGGCATAAATGTGGGAGAAGAAACAGTGTTCGATCTTGATGTCATATCTCCATCAGAACTGGGCGAATATATACTGCAGATCGATCTGGTCCATGAGGGCGTTACTTGGTTTTCTTTCCAGGGAGTACCGTCTCTGGAAAAATTTATAACTGTGGATATATCTTATTCTGCTCAATATGATGATGAAGGTTCTACACCGAATTCTTTAGAACCCGGCCAGGAATTTGAGGCACAGGTCACCGTAGGAAACAGCGGTTTTTTAAAGTGGAGCATTGAAGGCAAAAATAAGGTGCGCCTTGGGACTCACTGGATAAACAGAGATACGGGAGAGGTGGTCATCTGGGACGGTGACAGGGGGTTGCTTTCAGAAGATGTCACTCATGATGAAGAGACGACTGTAGAAATAAATATGAAAGCACCTGACGCGCCCGGTAGATATATATTGCAATATGATATGGTATATGAAGGAGTTACCTGGTTTTCCGAGAAGGGAGTGATCCCGCTGGAAGTAAATGTAGATGTCGGTAATGTCGTCGATAAGAGCGTAGCTGCACAGACACATGTTATGCTTTTGAACGGCAACGGCATAAGCGGGTCTGCATCTAAAGTAAGTGATTATTTGAAAGACCAGGGATTTAAAGTGCTGGGGCTTTATAATGCAGACAGTTATAATTATAAAAAAACTGTAATATACTATAGCGAGGAAAATAAAAACAAGGCAGAGCAACTGACAATACTGTTTTCGAGTTATAAGATGGAAGAAATTCCGTCAGGTGTCTTTAAACAAGAATATAATAAAGATGCCGAGGTAGCCGTAATAGTAGGTAAGGATTATTTGAAGAACATTGAGTAAGTAATAAAGTACCAGGATAGCAATGGATATAATAAAAATAAAGAATAACACAATACAGATACTATTTGATATAGTTATATTCTTTTCATCATTTACTATATCTTTTTTTTTAAGAGGGCAGCTGCAGCAGGGCCTCCTGCCGGAATATACCGATTATTTTATTGAATATATTCTGATAATAATTGCAGTAAAGCTTTTAAGCTTCATTTTGTTTGGCATATACAGAAAAATCTGGAAATATGCTAGTCTTAGAGATTTTCTTACTATCGTGCTTTCACTGGCTTCAAGTTCTGCGGTTATGGTAGTGATTTTTTATATAATAGAAGCACCGTATTTCCCAAGGAGTATACTTGTCATAGATTTCCTCCTTTCCATCATCCTGATCGTGGGCTCGAGATTTTCGGTAAGGATGTTTAACGAGATAGAGTTCGGGAGGATCAATGTCCGTAAAAAAAGAACACTGATCGTAGGCGCCGGCGATGCCGGTGAGTTAATAGTAAGAGAAATAACGAGGCAGAGGGACAGCGAATATATTCCGGTGGGATTTTTAGATGATGATAAGGCAAAGATCGGGCGCCAGATTCATGGTATAAAAGTTTTCGGCAGAACTGATGAGATCAAAAAGTATATTAATAAGCTGGCTGTTGATGAAATAATAATAGCCATCCCTTCGGCCAGCGGTTCAGTAAGGAAAAATATCACTTTCAAGGCAAAGGAAGCAGGTGTAATATGTAAGACCCTCCCGACTCTTTATGAGATAATAGATGGAAAAGCACATCTCTATCAATTAAGAGATATCCGCATAGAAGATATATTGGGAAGGAAGCCGGTAGAGATAAATTACAGCCAGCTTTTAGGGCAGCTTGAAGGAAAGCCCATTCTTATAACCGGTGCAGGAGGATCCATTGGATCTGAACTCTGCAGACAGGTAATAAAATTCAAGCCGTCAAGTCTGATCCTTGTAGATCATTCCGAAAATAACATTTTTCTTATAGAGCAGGAACTCTCTACAAAGCTTGATTACTATCATTCTGTCCCGATTGTTACAGATATAAGGGATATTACCAGTATCAAGGGTATATTTAAAAAATATAAACCTGAGATTGTATTTCATGCCGCTGCATATAAACATGTACCGCTTATGCAGTTAAACCCTGAAGCTGCACTCCGGAATAACTTTCTGGGTACCAAAGCTCTGGTAAAATTATCTGTTTCCAGCGGAGTTAAAAAGTTCGTGATGCTTTCTACGGACAAGGCGGTCAAACCAAGCAATATAATGGGAATATCAAAATTGCTTTCTGAAAAATACCTGCAGTTGCTGTCAAAGGTAAAGAGTACAAGTTTTATAATAGTAAGATTTGGAAATGTGCTCGGGAGCGAGGGTAGTGTGGTACCCATATTCCGCAAACAGATAGAGAACGGTGGCCCTGTGATCGTCACACATCCAAATATGACCAGATTTTTTATGACTATAACTGAAGCATCACAGCTGGTTATACAGGCGTGTGTGATGGGCAGTGGCGGAGAGATATATGTTCTTGATATGGGGAAACCCATAAGTATTTTGGAACTGGCTAAAAATATGATAAAACTTTATGGACTGGAGCCGGGAAAAGATATAAAGATTAATTTTTCGGGGGTAAGAAGGGGAGAGAAGTTTGCAGAAGAATTAGCTGATAGTAATGAGAAACTCAAGCCTACAAAATTCTCTCCAATATTCATGGCTGAAAATAAAAAAGAGCAGGATAAGGAAAAGATGTTAAATCTGTTGTTTAACATTGAAAAGGAGATCCAGCTCTTGGATTATAAAAATTTATTTAAAGATCTTAAAAAGGTCGTCCCCAATTTTAATGAAAAGAAGATGTGGTCCAAGTTATAGAAAAATGGCTGGCAGGTCTTTTAGTTTATGATTTACAGGATTACAAAAAGATTTCTGGATATAATATTTTCAATTGTTTTAATAATACTTTTCATCCCTCTATGGGTGATCATTCCGGTTATGATAAAAATAGATTCTCCGGGTAGAGTAATATTTAAACAGAAGAGGGTGGGACTGGGCAGCAGTTATTTTACCATTTACAAATTTAGAACTATGAAGGAGGGCACTCCTGATATACCTACCGACAGGTTAAAACACCAGAGTACGCTGAACACCAGAGTCGGGACATTCTTGAGAAGGTCAAGTATAGATGAAATCCCCCAGCTTATAAATATACTGAAGGGGGAATTGAGCTTTGTAGGTCCCAGGCCTGCATTGTATAATCAGGTCCTGCTTATAAAACTAAGGAAGGAAAAAGGCGTAGACAGCGCCAGGCCGGGAGTGACCGGACTTGCCCAGATAAGCGGGAGAGATGCGCTTTCGATACCTGAAAAGGTAAAATATGACCAGTTGTATATCAAGGATGCTTCACTTCTGTTTGATATAAAGATATTTATGGCTACGGTTAAAGCAGTGATCACCGGAAGGGGTGCCAATTAGTTTTGGGCCTCCAGTTTTTTCATCAGTTTTTCTATGCCTTTTTCAAAACTCACTGGTGAGAAACCAAAATCTTCTCTGGCTTTCTGGTAGGAATATGCCTTATTCACCCCCATTCTTGCTATCTGATCGGCAGTCAACAGTGGATTTCTTGAGACCCCGGCATATAAAGAAATCAATAATTTGGAAAGTCTTAGGGGGAGTTTTATTACTCTGAATTTCTTTTTTAATTTTTCTTTTACGATTTCCAGCATGCAATTATATTTTAAGGGTTCTTTTCCTGCTATGTTATAGGTTTTTTTATAGGTCTTTTTATTATTGATGATGCTTGAAACAGAGCCGGCTACGTCTTCTATATATATAGGCTGGATAAGGTTATTCCCGCTTCCGAAAGTCATAAAAAAACCTTTATCTTTTATAAATTTTATCATTTTTGAGAAGTTAGGGTCATCTTCTGACCCATATATCATAGATGGCCTGAGGATTGTATAATCAAGTCCGGATTTTTTTATCAGGTTTTCAGATTTTATTTTTTGGCTTTTGATTCTGCTTTCAAGTGGGATCAAAACAGTAGTGGAGCTGATAAAAATGACCCTTTTGAGCCCTGCACGGGCTGCTGTTTTTAGAAATGTCTCAAGGAGATATGTATGCTCCAGATCCATTATATATATCACGCTTTTAGCTTTTTTTATGGCGGTTATTATTGAATCACTGCTTTCAAGAGTCCCGGTGCTGAAATCAATATTTTTACCTGTCGACTTTGCAATGCCCAAAAGAGCAGCCCTGCTGCTGGACGGCCGTACCAGGCAGTTTACCTTATAATTTTTTACCAGCAGTGCTTTTAAGACTTCCGGTCCTAAAAAACCTGTTGCTCCGATCAGTAAAACCATCTTTACTCCTTAGACTGCACCATTTTTTTATGATTATCATATCGAGTAATAGTAAGTACTATAAAAGTTCGGTTATTATATATTTTAAAATTTTTATATCAGTATATCAAAACAGTCAAATCCTCTGGGAACTACAACCTCAAAATGCTTTCTATCCAAAGTAAGAATTTTATTTACCTTAAGCCGTTCAGCTATAGATATGATAGAAGCGTCTACATAACCGATGTTTAAAGTGTCATATTTTTTCAGTATCTCTACGATCCTTATGATGTCTTCATCTTTTAGGATTTCCAGATGAAAACTTTTATTGACTTCTTGAAGTAGTTTTATTTCAAAGTAAGGTCCTAATCTTGTATTAATGAGATAACATAATTCTGGTATAACAGTTGAAGGCAGAAAATAATAAATTCTATCATTTTTTAGAAAAAAGTCTTTGACTAAGTTATGATTTATATCGCCTTTATCAATCAATGAATATATCGCACTTGCATCTAAGATAATCTGCAATTTCTCATCCTCCTGTTTTTTATCAGCCTTTGCCAAATCCCTTTAAGTATTCATCTTTTTTATTTGCAATATCCGAGCCGCCACTATCACCAATACCAATTATGCCTATTTCACTTTTAGGGACATTTTTAGCTACAAAATTTTTTACTGCTTCTCTTATTAGAAAAGAAGTAGATTTATGGGAAAGTTTTGAAAGGCTTTTAAGTTTTAACATAGTAGCCTTATCTAGAAGTATCGATGTTCTTTCTTTTTCCATTAAAATCGCCTCATTATTTTAGTAATTTTATCAGGATTCTTAAAGCTGCATAAGTGCCTGATATTAATAATATTATGCATATTAATAATATTAATATTTTAATTCTGATGTGTCAATCCTTCTTTATAATATCTTAGTAAAAAATATTTTTGTCTGTACACAGTTGTATACTTATATGAAAATCATACTCTTCTGCAGGTGCATGAGGGTTAAATTATATAAAATTTATGATATTATCTTATAAATTTTTAAATGACGAGACTGTAAGAAGAGGAGAAATGGAAGTAATATGGATTATTTATATCTGCGTGATGGCTTCAGCGGTAATTGTAGTTTTATACTTGTACGCATTCAGGTATGAACCGTTTAATTTCAAGCTGTCGGATGTAGATATATTTGTAAAAGATAAACTGATGGACAAGACTGGCGTGAATAGACCAGCTAAACCTATCCTGACCATTCTGCATCTCTCTGATTTTCACCTGCGGGAGAATTCAAAAGGAAAAAGATTATTTAAATTTGTAAGGAGCCTAAGCAGGCTGAATGTGGATTTTATTTTAATTACCGGCGATCTCCTGGAGAGTGATAAAAATATCGGCTATCTTGTTGAGATGCTTTCTCCTTTAAGAGCAAAATATGGGAAATATGCTGTTTTTGGCGTACACGACCACTACTATAAAACGGTAGCGGAGTTTTTAAAAAATATTTTTAAGAAAAAAAGGAAATATAAAAAGGAAAATGACGTTTCCTACATAATAAAAAAGCTAAACGATATCGGTATAGAAGTTTTGGTAAACCAGGTAAGAAAAATCAGCATAAAAGGCAGTGATGTAAGTAATGTAGAGATCATAGGTCTTGATGATCCTATAATCAAAAAAACTGACATAGCAAAGGCTTTTTCATATATCGGACCAATAAAGAAGTCAAAACCTCTGAAAAGATCTGATTACCTGAAGAAGTACAGAGACACATTTAAATTGAGAGAATCCAAAATACATGAGTTAAATAATAACAGTTTACTTCGTATAATACTGCTGCATACCCCTGATTCCGGATCAATAATAGATCTGGCCGCTAAGGGCTCGGATATCATATTAAGCGGCCATACCCATGGAGGTCAGGTCAGATTACCGCTGATAGGAGCGATAATCTCGGGCTGCAATATAAAGACAAAATTTGCTTCAGGCCTTTTTTATTTTAAAAAATTTGTTCTTTACGTATCAAGAGGGCTGGGAGAGGGAAGATATTCACAATTTAGATTTTACTGTCAGCCGGAGGCAAGTCTGATCAGGATTTATAACATCCGGTAATATGTTAAAATGGAGCCGATGTGCTTTAAACTGTCCTCTGGTTTAAAAGCTTGCCGCAGTTTTATATAATATTTAGTCAAGATATTGTTTAAAGGGAATAATAGTTATGGCTAAAATAAAGGGGGGCTGTCCCGGACAGGATACAGCCTTTCTGAAAGATTTTAAAACTAATATAGTGCCTTGTCCCAAGTGCGGGCATGAGATCGAGTTTTTTGCTGATGAAATAAAGGTAAAATGTCCCAGATGCAGCGCAAATGTATTTAAGGTAGATCCTCAGGTGATAGAATACCGGGACGGCAGATTGGTCTTCAGCGGAATAGATAAAAGCTGTCTTGATTGGTGCGGAGGGTGTCTTAACAAAAAGGATTACAGGGATATAGAAGAAAATAAAAAAAGGATTGAAAAAAAGAAAGAAGACCTGAAAGAATTAATTGATTCGGTCAGTAAAAAAGAAAGAGATGTAGTCGATTTCTTTATAGAAGCTTTTAATAAAAGTATAAATAATCCCAGGTTAATCGATGAAAAGATATTTCAATTACTTCAGAAGGAAAATCCCGGTTTTTTTGTAAGAGCAAGAAATTATTACTTAAATTTTATTAATCAGTAAATTATGAAAAAAAAGGGATCAAATCCCATTTTAAAGTTTACAATCATTATAATCCTTATAGCGGTAGCTGGTTTTCTGATCTTTTACAGTATTGACAATCCTGGTTTCTGGAAAAATAAATTTTCTTCTATTTTCAGCGGTGGAGAAAGCGGGGAGACAATAACCAGCCCGGAGGACACTGGTGAGGGACAGTCAGGGAATACTACCGGGGAATCTGTAACCCTGGAGGAATTCGGTGAAAATGGTACCGGGGATTCAGCGGTAGCCGGGACAGGAGATGAAGGAGGTTCGGAGGATAACAGCAGTAGCCCCTCTATATGGCAGAAAATAATTGATTTTTTCAGGAGGGATGAAAATAATGAAGCAGGGGAAGAAAGTTACCCGGGAAAGCTGGAATTGAATTTTTATTTTTCCAGCTTGGAAGAGGAGAAGAAATTAGTTTCTGAAAAAAGGACTATAATTGCTGGTGATTCGAAAACGGCAGTCAGAAATGCTGTTACCGAGCTGCTGAAAGGGCCGGAAAAGTCATATCATTTTCCAGTGATACCGGCAGGAACGAAACTCATCGATGTAGAGACCAATAAAAACATAGCAGAGATCGATCTATCTCAGGAATTTTTAAATGAAAGTCTGGACAGCAGGATTTTAGATGAATATATAATTTACTCTATCGTAAATACACTTACTGAGATTCCCGAAATAGAGGGAGTTATTTTTTATATAGAAGGAATAAGGATCAAAGTATATGGAAATATAGACCTGTCTATCCCTGCTATCAGAAATAAAGAGTATTTAGAAGAGCAGTAGCCTGACAGCGAGATGGAAGAAGTTCTATATTTGATTTTCAATAAGAAGGGAAAAAATATATAATACAAATCTAAAAATGTTATAAAGGAGATTGGCTTGAAAGTACTGATTACCGGAGGAGCAGGTTTTATAGGTTCAAATGTGGCCGATGGGCTATTGGAAAAGAATTACCAGGTGGTCATAGTCGATGACCTTTCCAATGGAAAAGAAGAAAACATACCCAAAAAAGCAAAATTCTATAAGATTGATATCAGAGATAAGGAAATACAGAAAATATTTAAGGAAGAAAAACCTGATATTGTAATACATAATGCTGCCCAGTTGAGTGTAAGAGTGTCAGTAGAAGATCCGATGATGGACGCAGATATAAATATAATGGGTGGTCTTAACGTTATTAACAACTGCCATATTTACAATGTAAGTAAGATAATATTTGCATCCAGCGGGGGTACAGTATACGGGGAACAGGAATATTTCCCTGCAGACGAAAAACATCCAACCAGTCCCATATCGCCTTACGGAGTGGCCAAGCTTGCTACGGAAAAATATTTATATTGTTATTATAATAATTACGGCTTGAATTATGTATCATTAAGATATGGCAATATATATGGACCCAGGCAGGACCCTTACGGAGAAGCGGGAGTAGTAGCGATATTTTCAAAAAAGATACTGGAAGATAAAAACCCTATTATTAATGGAGACGGACTGCAGACAAGAGATTATGTCTATGTAAGGGATGCGGTTGATATAAATTTAAAAGCTATAGAAAGTGATTTTACGGGAGTGGTAAATGTAGGGACAGGAAAGGAAACTAATGTGGTCAGGCTGTTAAATATCTTAAAGGAAGCATCGGGTAAAAAGGACATTGAAGAGATCCACGGTCCTCCAAAAGAAGGGGAGCAGCGGAGAAGCAAGCTTTCTTACAGGATGGCAGAAGAAATGCTTGGCTGGAAGCCGGCGGTGTCCATAGAAGAAGGGCTGAAGCTGACCTATGATTGGTTTAAAAATAATTAGAACGCAACTTCTAATAATATATTGCCATTTATTAAGAAATTTTTTATTAAAAAGGTTCCTTTTGAAATTTTAAATGGAAAAACCGTATTGAATATTTTCCAGCTCGCTGAACTTTTTAGAGACTATAAATGATTCTTTTATGCCAAGTTCAGCAGTAATTCTTAACAGCTTATTTAGATCTTGCCTGGAAGGATTTATTTTTACTTCAATAGCGGTATTCCTATTAAGAATAAAATCAATTCCAACTCCGCTTTTCCTCTGATAATAATTGATTTCTCCTTTTATTCTTAAGTTCTGAAAAATATTATTTTCGAACAGTGCCCCTTCATCTAACTTAGTAAAATTATTTACCAGCCCACAATCACAGATGTAAACTTTTGGCATTTTTCTTATTTCTATATCTTTCCCTTTGCTAAAAGGCTTTATGGTTTTTATTAAGTATGTGTCTTCTAAGAAAGAAATATACTGGTAAAGTGTCGGGCGGGAGATTGAAAGCTCCCTGGATAATTTTTGAATATCTAGTTTTGAACCGACTCTCTGCATCAACAGTAATATCAAGTCTCTAATTTTATTATTTCTCTTGAAATCTCCTATTCTTAATACTTCTAATTGGAAATAAGAAGTAAAAATATCTTCTAATGATCTTCTCTTTCCATCAGTATTTTTTTTTAGGACAACTTCCGGAAAACCGCCAAACAGCAGGTACTCTTCATAAAGATTAGAAATAGTATCAAAGACGGATTTTTTCAAAGTCTTTAAATTATCGGGTAGTTTTATGCTGCTTCCCTTAAATAAAAGGAATTCTTTGAAATTTAAAGGGAAAAGTTCAAAAATATATTTTCTGCCAGCCAGAGATTCAGTAAAAAAATTTTTTAAATAATAAACTGCAGAGCCGGTAAGAAAACATTTAATCTGGTAGTGGTCAATTAGATATTTGACAACTGATGGTATTTTTTTTAACAGTTGGATTTCATCTAGAAACAGATAGGACTTTTTAGTAAAGTCTAAGCCCAAAAATTCAAGTGTGGACTTTATTGTTTCATAATTTTCCTCTTCAAAATATTTTTGATTTAAAGGATTCTCTAAATCCAAGAAGATCTTATTATCAGAATCAATTTTATCATATATAAATCTGATTAAACTTGTCTTGCCTACTCTCCTCATCCCGGTTATAACAATTGCTTCAGGAGAGTCTATATATTTTATTATTTGATTAAATAATAATCTTTCCTTTAACATATACTCTGGATAAATATAGTACTATTTGTTAAATATTAATTTACATATAGTGATATTATTTGTCAAGTATAATTTAAATATACTGTTTTTATACTAATTATTTTTATTGAAATAGGCAATTGAGATTATCAATTTTTACATTATCCATTAAAAATAAAAATCCTTTATTATTTGGGTCCTAATAGACAAAACCTTCAATAGTTTGTAAAGTATAATCTAATTAATAATGATAATAATATGAAAGATTATAAAAATTCTCTAAAATTAAATCTGAAAAGCAAGAGAATAGAGGAAAATAATTGTCATTTATGCCTAATAATAATAAAAATAGTTATATTATCTTTCTAAAGCAGGTAAACGGGTAGGAAATGGATAAAAGTAAAAAAAGAAAAGTGCTTAATATAGTCCCTACTCCTTTTTTTGCCGACAGAGGGTGCCATATGAGAATACTGGGTGAGATGAAGGCGCTGGCAAAATACGGGTATCAAAATATTATAGTCACCTATCACAACGGCAGGGATCTTGAGGGCCTTGATATCAGGAGGATAATAAATATTCCCTGGTACAAAAAGCTTGAAGCGGGACCATCCATCCATAAATTCTATATAGACCTTATACTGTTCTTTAAGGCTGCGGCTGTATATATCAGGGAAAAACCGGACATAATATACGGGCATCTTCATGAAGGTGCATTTGTGGGAGGCCTTATAAAATATCTTTTGACCTGGGGAAAGATCCCTCTGGCTTTCGATGTCCAGGGAAGCCTTACTTCAGAGCTTGATACTTTTAACTGGATCAAGGGGAGAAAGCCGATCAGGTGGTTTTTTCATACACTGGAGAGGTTTATCTGCAGGATGCCGGATTTTTTTATATGCAGCTCGGTGTCCAATGGAGATATCATAAAGAATAGATTTAAAATAGACCCGGACAGGGTAAGGGTGGTAATAGACGGGGTACATACTGATTTTTTCAGTAAAAATCCTCAGGAAGGATTCAAGCAGAAACTTGGAATACCTGAAGATGCACCTGTTATAATATTTACCGGAGCGCTTCTGGCAGCTAAAGGCGTCTGGAATTTGATTTCGTCAATCCCCCTGGTATTAAAGAAGGTAGGGGGTGTCCATTTCCTGATTGTTGGTTATCCTGTAGAGGAAGCATCCAAAAAGGCCAAGGAGCTGGGAGTAGAAAAAAACGTTCATTTTACCGGAATGGTAGATTATTTCAAGCTCCCTGATTACTTACTGGTAAGCGATGTAGCAGTAGAGCCTAAAGTCGATAAGGCAGGTGAAGCCAGCGGGAAGGTTATAAACTACATGGGTGCGGGACTTCCAGTAGTTTGTTTTGAGGGTAAAAATAACCGCAGGTTCTTAGGCGAAGGCGGAATATATGCTGCTGATGACAGGGTTGAAAATCTTGCGGAGAAGATGATATGGGCCGTTAAAAATTCTAAAGAAGCTGAGAAGCTGGGGGAGTTAAATAAAAAAAGAGTTGAAAAAGTATTTTCCTGGAACAACAGCATAAAGGACACGGTCGAGGCTTTTGAAAAATTGATATCCAAGTGATTTTATTAGATTTTTAAGTATTTAGTTATATTGTAAGAAAATATCTTTATTGATATTATACTTCAATATTATGATATAAATTTACTGCATTAGTTTAAGCGTAAGGAAAAAATATGAAGGTTTGTGTCATAGGGGCTGGATATGTGGGCCTGGTCACCGGTGTCTGCCTGGCTGAAATCGGTAATACAGTTTTTTGTGTGGATAAGGATGAAAAAAAGATAGAGATACTTAAAAAAGGCCGGGTGCCCATATATGAAGAAGGCCTTGAGGAACTGATAAAGAAAAACAGTAAAAACGGTAATCTGATATTTAGTAGTGATGTAAGTGACGGTATCAGGGAGAGCGATATCATATTTATATGTGTAGGTACTCCGCCTCTGCCGTCAGGGAAGTCTGATCTTTCAGCTATTGATGAGGTGGCAAGATTGATCGGCAAATCGATTAACGGGTATAAGATCATTTCAAATAAAAGCACTGTCCCGATCGGTACGGCAAAAAGGATCAAGAAGATAATCAGTGAAAACCAGGGCAGCGGTAATAATTATGATTTTGATATAGTATCCAATCCCGAATTCTTGAAGGAAGGTGAAGCTGTAAAGGATGCCTTCTTTCCGGAAAGGCTGGTAATAGGATCTAAAAGTAAAAAGGCAATAGAAATCATAAAAGAGCTTTATAAGCCCATAATAAATCAGGACTTTGATTACGCTGTAAATAATACTCACAGGAAAGAAAAAGTACCGGTTCTGATCACCGATTCAACCAGTTCTGAACTAATAAAATATTCTTCTAATGCATTTCTTGCTACCAAGATCTCATTTGTCAATGAGATAGCCAACATATGTGAGAGGGTAGGCGCCAATATCCTTGATGTCACCTACGGTATGGGTCTGGACAGCAGAATAGGAACCGGTTTCATGAGAGCCGGGATCGGCTGGGGAGGTTCATGCTTTCCAAAGGATGTCAGGGCATTAAGCCATACTGCAGAGGAATACGGCTCAACTGCGAATATTCTAAATTCAGTAATACAGGTCAACAACCACCAGAGATTTAAAGTAATACAAAAAGCTATGGATATACTCGGTATTATTGATGATAAGATAATCGGTGTTTTGGGGCTTTCTTTTAAGCCCAATACAAATGATACAAGAGAGGCACCTTCTATTACTATAATCAACAAGTTTCTGGAGCTCGGTGCGGAAGTAAGAGTTTATGATCCTGTAGTAAAAGAATATCCTAAAGATATGGATGAGGGGGCTGTTATGGCGAAAAGTGCCTATGAGGCGTTGGAAGGGGCTGATCTTATGGTTCTGGTGACGGATTGGGATGAATTTAGCGGTTTAGATTTTAAAAAGGTAAAAAAATCAATGGCCAGCTGTAATATCATTGACGGCAGAAATGTATTGGACAGGCAAAAACTCCAGGAGATGGGTTTTAATTATACCGGTATTGGATATTAATCAACAAAAACAGGTTAGGAGGCTTGTTTTGATTGACGGGGTTAAAATAAAAAAATTAAAGGTTATACCTGATGAAAGAGGCAGGTTGATGGAGATGCTGCGTTCCGATGATGATCTTTTTGTAAAATTTGGTCAGGCTTATATGACTACCGCATATCCGGGCGCAGTCAAAGGGTGGCATTATCACAAAAAACAGATAGACAGTTTTGTGGTGGTCAAGGGGATGATGAAAGTTGTCTTATATGACAGCCGCAAGGGCTCACCGACTTACAAGGAGGTCAATGAATTTTTCATGGGAGAGCATAATCCGATACTTCTTCAAATACCTCAATACGTCTTTCACGGTTTTAAATGTATAAGCGATAATGAAGCTGTATGTATTAACTTGCCCACTGAAGTTTATAACTATGATGAACCTGATGAGTTCAGAGAAGACCCACATAGCCCAAATATACCTTACAGCTGGGAAAGAAAAGACGGATAGGAGGATAAATTGGCAGACAGGAAGTTTAAAACCCTGCTTGTAACCGGGGGTGCGGGGTTCATCGGAAGCAACTTTATACATCATATTGCAGAAAACTATACGGGATACAGGATAATAAATCTTGATAAGCTGACTTATGCCGGAAACCTGGAAAATTTAAGGGATATGGAAGGTAATCCCAATTATGAGTTTATAAAGGGCGATATAGCGGACAGGAAGCTTGTAGATAATATTTTCAAATCTAATATTATAGATGCGGTGGTAAATTTTGCTGCCGAGTCTCATGTCGATAGATCAATAGAGGATCCCGGCATATTTATTCAGACTGATATTTATGGTACCTATGTTTTGCTTGAAGCCATGAGGGAATATGAAGGCGGTATCTTTCTCCAGATAAGCACAGATGAAGTCTATGGCTCTATAGAATTCGGCTCTTCAAAAGAAAGCGATATACTGAAGCCCAACAGCCCTTATTCTGCTTCCAAAGCCGGAGCAGAGATGATTGTGAGATCTTTTTATAAGACATACGGTGTTCCAATAATCATCACCAGGACCTCGAATAACTTCGGGCCATATCAGCACCCCGAAAAATTAATACCGTTATTCATAACTGATTTAATAGACGATAAAAAAGTGCCTCTTTACGGAGATGGCATGAATATAAGGGATTGGATCTATGTGAATGATAACTGTGCTGCGCTGGACCTGATCCTTCACAATGGGGAAATCGGTGAGATATATAATATCGGTGCGGGAAATGAGAAGCCGAATATATGGATTACCTGGAAGATCCTGGAGCTGCTTGGTAAAACTGAAGATATGATAAAACCGGTGCAGGACAGGCTTGGCCATGACAGGAGATATTCCCTGGACTGTTCAAAATTAAAAAAAGAGCTGGGGTGGGTAACGCAGTATAATCTTGAACAGGCGCTTAAAATGACGGTCAAATGGTATATGGATAATGAAAACTGGTGGAGGCCTATTAAAGGAAAAAATATATAGGCTGTTGATACTTACCTGTTTTAACTATTAAATTTAATAAAATTAACAAATTTCTCCTGCTATAATCCCGGGTTATAGATTTTTTAAAAATTAATCACACATCTAAGTTTCTTATTGATATTTTATAACAAAAAGTTATACTATTGGTAGTAATGGAGGTATAAATATTATGTCTAATATAAAAACTGCAGTATCAATCAGAGAATCTCTATTTAAAGAAGCTGAAGCTCTAGCAAAGAAGTTAGAGATTTCACGGAGTAAGTTATTTGCAGCGGCACTTGAATATTTTATAAGACAGCAAGAAAATAGAGAACTTTTAAAGAAAATAAATGAAGTCTATAGCCGCCGGACACTTAGTTCTGATGAAAAGAGTTACAAAAAGAAAATGAGAGATTACCAAAGGCAGTTATCGGAGGATAAATGGTAATTAAACAGGGGAATATTTTTTGGGTAGATTTAGGAAGACCTTCTGGATCCGAACCTGGTTATAGACATCCGCATGTTGTTATTCAAAATAATTTGTTTAATAAAAGCTTAATTAACACGGTTGTTGTTTGTGTACTGACTTCAAATTTAAAAAGGGCGGAAGAACCGGGAAATGTTCTTCTTTATCCAGGTGAAGCTAATCTTCCCATGCAAAGTGTTGTGAATGTATCTAAGATTTATACAGTAGATAAGAAAGATTTAGTAGAGAAGATTGGCTCATTATCTACCAAAAGAATAAATGAAATATTAGACGGCGTTCATCTTTTGTTAGATAAACGTGACGTTGAGGAGTAAAAATCAACATTTGATAAGAATACGATAGGTTTGTTGTTATGAAATACGAGATGAGACATGCTAAAAAGCCGGACAATAAAAGTAAGGTAAAATTCAGCAAAAAAAAGATCATAGCAATTACATTAGGTTCTATAGCGGGAATAGCAGTTATTGTACTATGTGTTTTATACTATGAGATCATCTTTAGCTTTATAAATTCAAAGATAGATGCTCTTTCTAACTGGTTTTCAGGGATTAGTGCCGTTGAAGACTCGGAGATTTCCGATGAATCCGTAGAGACAGCAGTTGGAGATGACAGTACACAGGATAATATGGAAGAATTACCGGAGGAGTCAGAAGAAGAGCCCGAAGAAGAGGAGGAAGAGGAAGAAAAAACAGCGCCGACCATTAAGCTAGAGATATATCAAAATGCCACTCTTGAAGGAAGCGTATGTTACTGGAGAATAAGAGCCGTTGTCACCGGAGACCCCACCCCTGAAATAGAGTGGAATAAAGATGACAGCCTGGGTTCTTTAGGGGACAAAATTGCCCAGGTCAATTTAAATGATCCCAGCGAGACATTCACACTTATTGCTACTGTAACCAATTCTGAAGGTACTGCCACAGATTCAATAGATCTTAGCTGGGAGTGTAACAGCAAGCCACAAATAAAAGGCATTTCACTGTCAGAAGATGTTTTATATGTAGGAGAGCAATACGAGGTTTTTGTTGATGTTTCAGATGCAGATAATGATGTCCTCTCTTTTAGCTGGAGTGTGACTGGAGGATCCATTGTTGATAGTACGGCAAATCCGATCAAATGGAACACACCTGATGCTCCCGATGATTATCAGGTTTCCGTTGTGGTAAATGATGGGCATGGAAATACTGCAGAAAGTTCTGCAGCGGTATATGTTGGAGAAGTGACGGCAGAACATAATCCTGAAAATATAACTATCCCCAAGGAGGCAGGGGAGGGAGGTTATATTGAGTTTGAAGGAGGTACTCATATCGGCAGTGATATCTATGCCGGTGATTCCGATAATAACAAGCCCTGCAGCGGATTTATCAGTTTTGACATATCAGGTCTGGGGGGAAGTATAGTTGAGTCGGCTTCACTTACGTTTAGCAGTGCTTCTGTATTTGGAGATCCCTTGGAATTTCTTAAAAAGTTAAATATAAATGTACTGGAATGGGGAGCAGAGCCCATCGCTCAAAGTGATTTTGAATTAGATGGTTTTTTAATAGCGAGTTATGATTCTCCTAATATTACCTGCAATTCATCCGGGTTGAAGGAAAAGCTGCAGGAAGCTATAAATGGAGGTAAATCCAGATTCCAGATCAGAATACATTTCAGCGGACTTTATACTGATGATGATGATCAGGCTGACGGCTGGAAGTACTCGCAGGCCAATGTGGTCCTGAATACAACTGTAGTCCGGTAAGGGATAATTGTCTTGACATTATTTATTATTTATGCAATTATTCTCTACACAATATTCTTAATAAAAATGTAGAAATAAATATAGTAATTTAACTGTAAAAAAATGATTTATACGCAGCAATGATGAAGAAAGACTTTCATAGAAAGTATGATATTTTTTTTGTAAGAAAAGCAGTATTGGCACCTGTCTTATTCTTCCTTATAATAATCTTCTTATTTACCTTTTCCTGTGGTGTTAACAGTAATCCAGCGACAGCATCAGTTGACAGTGCATCTAATAATCAAACAGAAGGAGAGTCGCAGGAAACCGACCGGGAAGAGTATACAGAGGTAAGTGAAAGTACGGATTCCGGTGAAGAAGCCGAAGATGTAGAAGAAGTCAAAAATGGCGAGATCGCTATAAATGTATATTACCTGGATGCTATGGGAGAATATCTGGTAGGCGAAGCCAGGATTGTATCATCGGAGAATAAATATGTAGATGCTTTATATGAACTTATGAAGCTTCCTGTTGACAGCAGTCTCTACCGATTGGTGCCGGACAGCACAAAGATAAATTCAATTGTTGTTGAAGACGGTCTTGCAAAGGTTGATTTTTCAAAAGAATTCGAAGAAGATAAAATTACCAGTGATACCGAGGATAACTTACTTATTTATTCAATTGTAAACACATTGACAGAGTTTCCGGAAGTAAATTCGGTATCTTTTTATATAGACGGGGAAAAACTGGATACGCTGGGCCAGCTGGATGTCAGCGGGCCTAATTTTAGGAGAAGTGACTTAATAAAAAAT
>Ga0307430_1000676_pt1 | contig 28201 bp, 26 predicted proteins | sample SalMarWE160130MG_FD_202159 | JGI IMG/M metagenome (GOLD analysis project Ga0307430, IMG submission 202159) | Salt marsh sediment microbial communities from the Plum Island Ecosystem LTER, Massachusetts, United States - WE1603-130 | ecosystem: Environmental > Aquatic > Marine > Intertidal zone >...
AGAATGAAGTGAATTTCTTATGGGAGTACGGGATAGCCCTGCGCTATGATAGCGCGCCTAGAGGGATTTGAACCCACGACCCCCGGTTCCGAAGACCGGTGCTCTTGTCCGCTGAGCTATAGGCGCAAAAATAAATTGGGGTGAACGGTGGGATTTGAACCCACGATCTCCAGGGCCACAACCTGGCGCCTTAACCACTAGGCTACGCTCACCACAACCACAAATATTATACTTTACAATGGCTGTAACTTTCAATCTTGAAAGCAAGCCTTTTTTGGCACTTTATTGTTGGGTGAAGTCAAGCTATGCAAACCTAGCAAACATGCTATAATTATCCTTCCCTAAATTGCTATCCGAGTAGAAGATATGAGAATTTGCCTGCTGACCTATAGGGGGAATCCTTACAGTGGTGGGCAAGGTATTTATATTTACTATCTATCGCGTGAGTTCCAGCGGATGGGTCATGAGGTGGAGGTTATCGCCAGTGCACCACTCCCCGAAGTGAGCGAAGGAGTAATCCTACATCAGCTCAGAAGCTCAAGCATATATCATCCGGGAAGCTCTTTCAGGAAGAACCTCCCCAAAGTCAGGAACCCTGTTGACTTACATGAACTTTGCGCCAGCCGCCTGGGAATCTTCGCCGAGCCCTGGGCATTTAGCTTCAGGGCTTATACCAAGCTAAAAGAGCTTTGTAAACAGCGCCGCTTTGACATTATTCATGACAATCAAAGCCTTGGTTACGGGCTCCTCTTGATGAAAAGGTTGAACATACCGGTAATAGCTACCATACACCACCCACTCCCCATAGACAGGCAAGCTGACCTGGAACAGGCGAATGGGCTGAGGGATAAATGGAGGATCCGAAAATTCTATTCTTTCATCCACATGCAAGCTTTAGTCGCGCGGCGCCTGAATCGAATAATTACGGTATCTCAAAGCTCCGCCAAAGACACAAGGCTGTTCTTTAAAGTGCCCGCTGACAAATTCAGAGTGGTCTACAACGGCATAGATACCGATATTTACAATGGGAACGAAGAGGCAAGCCAGAACCGCGATGGCTTAATCATGGTCGCCAATACTGACGATAGAAAGAAGGGAGTACTTTATCTGCTCCAAGCATTGCAAATGCTAGGAAAAGACAAGATAAAGCTGACTATTGTAGACGATGCCGAGCGGCATTCCTCCTACGTAGAAGATGTAGGGCCACTACCTTCGTATGGTTTCAAGTTGGTAAGAAAGCTCAATTTAGATGGGATGGTGCACTTCACGGGGCGGCTAACGCGCGAGGAACTGGCACAACATTACTCTGCTGCCCAAATAGCAATAGTGCCCTCCCTTTACGAAGGTTTCGGAATACCTGCTGCCGAGGCTATGGCCTGCGGGACTCCCGTTATATCCACCACTGGCGGGGCACTGCCTGAGGTAGTAGGCGATGCAGGTATTCTAGTGCCTCCGGGAAGCGCCGATGCCCTGGCTGCCGCAATTAAACAGTTGCTCAATGATAAACAGGCACAGCAGCGGATGAGCGAGGCAGGGAGAAAAAGAGTGGAAGAGAAATTCAGTTGGGAGCAAGCAGCCAGAAAAACGCTCGAAGTCTACCAAGAGGTACTAACAACAAGATGATTACTATAGAACCTGACCTTCTGGATATCAAGGATGGGGATATTACTTTAGACGCCGGCTGCGGCAATGGCAGACACTCTTGGGAAGTCTATAATAAAAATCATTCCTCCATCATCGCCTTTGATATCGATACACTGTGTATCAAAAAGAACAAGTACGTCTTAGATTCATTAAAGGAGCAAAGGAAAATTAAGGGCAGCTATCATCTTCTCATTGCCAATGTGACAAAATTACCGTTCAAAGCTGGCACCTTTGATAAGATTATTTGTTCTGAAGTTCTGGAGCATATTCCCGAAGACAAGAGCGCAGTAGAGGAATTGATTAGGGTACTGAGCAAAGATGGTACCATTGGGATTAGCGTGCCTCATTACTTGGCTGAATCTATTTGTTGGAAGTTATCTGGAGATTACTATGGTTTCCCGGGTGGGCATATCAGAAAATACAAAACTCGGGAACTTCTCGATCTTGTGAATAGTGCTGGCTTATCCGTTTATACTATTCGCCACAAGCATGCTCTTCACTCTTTTTACTGGGTACTTCGCTGTGTTTTCGGGGTCAAAAAAGAAAAAGCCCCAATCCCTTTCCTCTATAACAAGTTCCTGAACTGGGACTTACGCACTAACCATAGGTTCTTCCGTTGGTTGGAAGACCTATTAAATCACCTGTGCCCCAAGAGTGTCGCCATTTATGCCAGGAAAAAAGAATATGTCCCATCAGAATAACATCACTTTATCCAATTGCCTCAGTTTTCAAGACGCGAATTAGCTGCCTGGAGTCAAGGTGCTCTCTGGCCATCCATGGCCTCTCTTTCCTCAAGTTCGTGAAGGTAAGAAGCAATGAATTTTGCTGCATTCCTTTAGCCCAATTGTCTTTGACTTGTATGTGCTTACAACTTTAGCCAGTTTTTTATCAAGAAATGAGACGAGCAGGAGCCAAAAACAGGCACGAAACTGCCTTACACGGCTCCAGTGGTCGTGGCGTCCGTTTCACGCAGGAAAGTCAGAGGCTCAAGTCCTCTACCGCCCGCCAAAAAGTCTCTCCAGCTTCTGGCTAAGCAAAATAGGCAATAAGCGCTACCACCCCTATTAGGATGAGCCAGATGCCCACCAGATAATTGAGGATCTTAGGAAAAATCATTACGATGATACCGAAGATAAGGCTGATGATTCCTCCAATAAGACCCAATTGACCCAAGTTAGGTAATGATTCAAGAAAACCCATAGCTTATCACCTCCTTTAATTGTATTATCACTAGTATGCTATGAAAACAAGTATTTCGTCAATAGGTGCGTTTCCCACTGCTATCAAACTAGCTTTTTCAAACGACAAACTTGAACTTGGCTATGCCTCCGAGTAAAATAACAAATACCATGATTGGATTTGAGCACATGAAGAAACTATCCCGGACATCCCCGTCTAAAATAGTGCTTTTGATAATGGATGGTGTAGGCGGTTTACCTCATCCTAAAACCGGTAAAACAGAACTGGAGTCAGCCAGGAAGCCCAACCTGAATCTCATAGCCAGGGACTCTCTTTGCGGGCTCATTGACCCTGTTGGCCCAGGAATTACGCCGGGGAGTGCGCCGGGCCACCTGGCAATATTTGGCTACGACCCTGTCAAATATAGTATCGGACGGGGAGTCGTGGAAGCTCTGGGAATAGATTTAGCACTAAAGCCAGAGGATATCATGGCCAGAGGTAATTTCTGCACCGTGGATAACAAGGGAATCATTATCGACAGGAGGGCAGGACGGGTTTCCACAGATAAAAGTACCGAGTTATGCCGCTCATTGAATAATATCGCCATAAATGGCGCTGAGATTTCCGTGCTGCCGGTGAAAGAACATAGATTTGTGCTCATCCTCCGCGGCGAAGCTTTATCTCCTGAGTTAGCAGATTCTGACCCCCAGCAAGCAGGGCTAGCCCCCAAAAAGATAGAGGCGTTATCGCCGCAGGCACAGAGAACCGCGGAAATTGCCAACGAATTCGTCTCTCAAGCAAGAAGCCTCTTACAAGGTAAAACCCCTGCCAACATGCTGCTTCTGCGCGGCTTCTCCCGTCGCCCCGACATCCCCTCCATACCTGAAATCTACAAATTAAAGCCAGCAGTCATCGCCATTTATACTATGTATCGAGGACTGGCCAAGTTGGTGGGGATGCAAGTATTGCCAGGAGGTGAAAGCATAACAGAGCAACTGAACAGCCTGCGCCGCTACTATGCCGATTACGATTTTTTCTTCGTCCATTTTAAGAGCACCGATGCCAGAGGGGAGGATGGCAATTTCCAGGCTAAAGTTCAGGCCATTGAGGAACTTGATAATGCCCTCCCCAGCTTGCTCAGCTTAGACCCAGAGGTCCTGATTATTACTGGAGACCACTCGACCCCCGCAACCTTAGCCATGCATAGCTGGCATCCAGTCCCTTTCATGCTAAAGTCCAAATGGTGTCGCCCCGATAATGTCACTGAGTTCTCGGAACGAGCCTGCCTTGCTGGTGCTATGGGTCGTTTCCCAGCTACGGAAATCATGACTCTAGCCATGGCTAATGCTTTAAAACTGGACAAGTTTGGCGCCTAGCAAGAAAACACTAAGCACGAACTTCAAAGTCCTAAACAAAATGAGTTTTGGTATTTGAATTTGGAATTTCAGATTTGTTCAGGATTTACTAGCCCGGGTTAGCTTTCTCGCTCGGGTTGAGCCGCCTCCACCAAACCTGCTTGTTGCAGTGCTTCCATAAGGCGGGCAGCTCTAGGATAGCCAATACGAAGACGGCGCTGTAAGAAAGAAGTAGAGATATGTTTATGCTCTTGTACCAGGCGCTTTGCCTCTTCCAAAAGAGGGTCGGGGGAAGCAGCTATCTGGGCACTTAAGGGGCGCTCAGCCACCTCATCAAAGTCGACAGGGCTCACTTCAATCTGCCGCTGGTTTCCCCAGAAATACACCAATCTTTCGATCTCAGCATCAGAAACAAAGCTTCCTTGAAGACGTTTAGGCTTGCTAGCTTCAGTAGGCATGTAGAGCATATCCCCTCTACCTAGCAATTTCTCAGCACCTACCATGTCAAGTATGGTCCTGGAATCTACGTGAGAAGTGACTGCGAAACTAATGCGGGTAGGAAAGTTAGCTTTAATAAGCCCAGTAATTACATCTACTGAAGGGCGTTGTGTAGCTACGACGAGATGAATGCCTGTAGCCCGAGCCAATTGAGCTAACCGACAAAGCGCATGTTCCACCTCATCGAAAGCTGTCATCATTAAATCAGCCAGCTCATCAATGACGAGCACTAAATATGGCAACTCTTCTCCAGGTGAGCGGTCTTTGTTATAACCCTCAATATTGCGTGCTCCCGCCTGAGCAAACTGACGATATCGACTATCCATCTCTTGACTAAGCCATCTTAAAGCCTTTATCGCCTTACCAGTATCCACAACCACCGGGGCAAGTAGATGGGGCACTCCATTAAAAGTCACTAACTCCACTCTCTTGGGGTCAACCATGATGAACCGAACATCGTCGGGGCTGTTGTGTAAAAGCAAGCAACAAATAACAGAATTAAGACAAACAGTTTTACCACTGCCAGTAGCTCCAGCGATAAGCAAATGTGGCATCCTGGTCAGGTCTGCTGCCATCGCCTCACCACCAGCACCTTTACCCAAAGCGATAGCTAGCTTGGAGCGGGCTTTAATCTTCTGAAAAGTAGCGCTCTCTATCGCACCGCGAAGGGCAACTGAGCCAAACACAGTGTTAGGAACCTCAATGCCCACCACCGATGCCCCGGGCACGGGAGCCTCAATCCTGATGCTGGAAGCAGCTAGGGCTAAAGCTAAATCATTGCCCAAAGAGGTAATGCGGTCTACCCTTACCCTGATTCTGGACACTTCTTCCAATTTCGTTTCATAGCTACCATCCCTCCCCTTTTCTCTTACTTCCTTATATTTTCTGTCCCAACCAGGCTCAACACCAAACTGTGTCACGGTAGGACCTATATTTATCTGCACAACCTTGGCTTCTACACCATAGCTCGCTAGAGCTTCCTCAATCAATCGGGCTCGTTGGTCAATGTCTGCTCTGTCCAATTTCACCTCAGCTGGCTTATCCAAGATATCAATCGGCGGAAGGTGCCACCCTCCGGGGGTGAGAATTGGTTCGTGTTCTGATTGCCACACAGGAGGAGAAGGAAGTATAGCAGGCCTTGCCTCCACTTCATCGACTGCCCCTACTTCAGGGGAGGTAGCTTCTAGAGGGATAGCTTTAGCAGGAGCTCGCCGGGGAAAGATGACGCGGGGACGAAGTCGGAAAACTCTGGCCAAGAAACGCCAGCTATTCTTAGCAGCGCTCCAAACCTGCCGAGGAATAATAAAAATAATACCCAGAAGGACAAGCCCAGCTACCCGAAGCCCTCCCACGCTATTAGAGGCACCTATTATGCTTTGCCCGAATGTGCCTCCCAGTGTGGCTTGCCTCAAAATACCTTCCCCAGGAAAGAAAGAAAGGATTCCCCATACAGCAAAAGCCAGGCTAATGCCCCCGAGAACCCAATTCCACCTATGTTTCACAACAGAGAACTGCCGCCGCCATGCCACCCAGACCAGCGAGCCCAAAGCGATGGCTACGATTATTAATCCATAACCAAACAATGCGAGCATGCCTTCCCATAACACATACAGCAAGACTACTATTACGATAATTAAGATAAGCCTTCGTACCACCGGTGAAGCGATGAAGCCGAAGAATCGCTTCCACGCTGGCCGGTTTTCTTTTGCCTTCCGCCCCGGATTAGACCTGCTTCTTGCTTTAGACACGGAGTTATGCCCCTAGCTCGTCGGCTTCCTCTGGGTTTTCCCTACCTCCACAACCACAGGAATGATGACAGGACGACGATGAATTTGTTTATAAAAAAATCTGCTCAGAGAATCTTTTACTTTGGCATCAACGAAGCCTGGTTCACCCAAGCGTCCTCTAGAAGTGAATATTTTTCCTTTCTCTAAAGCAGCTAGCACCACATCCCGGCCTTTCTCAATCAATGTCTGTTCCTCTCCAGCATCGACAAGGCCTCGCGTTATAATGCGCGGCCTTTCAGCTAGTTTACCACTTTCAGCATCAACAGCAACGGTCACCACAACGACGCCGTCCCGCGAAAGTAATCTGCGGTCCCGAAGCACAACGCCATCCAACTCGCCTGTTATCAGGCCGCTTACATAGATAACTCCGACACGGGTTCTATCAACCACCTTTCCCGAATCTTGCCCGAGCTCAAGCACATCCCCGTTCTCAAGGACAAAAATGTTATCTTTGGGCATACCCATACTTCGAGCTAAGCCGGCATGCAAGCTTAAATGGCGATACTCACCATGAACAGGAACAAAGAATTTAGGCTTAACCAAATTAAGCAAAAGCTTCAACTCCTCTTGACTACCATGCCCGTGGACATGAACTTGAGCCAGCTTGCCATAAATTACATTGGCACCTTGACGGAAAAGGCTGTCTGTGGTCTTGCTAACCAATGTCTCATTGCCGGGAATAGGGGTTGCTGAAATCACCACGGTGTCGCCAGGGATTATCTGAACTCGACTACTGGGGTCGCGATTAGCCATGCGCACCAAGGCAGAGGTGGGCTCACCCTGACTTCCCGTGCTCAACACGATAACTCGATTGTGAGGCAAGGTCTTAAGTTCGTCCAAGTGACACATAAGGCCGGGGGGAGCAGTAAGATAACCCGTTTTCAATGCCATGCTCACTATCTCCTTCATGCTTCGCCCGACGATAAATACACGGCGACCATGTTTAACGGCAACATCAAATACTTGCTGCTCGCGAGATACAAGAGAGGCAAATGTAGTTACGATTACCCTCCCCTTTGCCTCGCTTACAATCCTATCCAATGTATCCCTAACAACCATCTCGGAAGGAGTATATCCCGGAAGCTCGGCATAGGTGGAGTCAGAAAGAAGAAGCAAAACACCATTTGCCCCTAGCGAAGCTAATTGGTTAAAGTTAGTAGCCTCGCTAATGACCGGGGTATAATCGATCTTAAAATCACCACTGTGAACTACAATTCCCAGGGGAGTGTGAATTATCAGCCCTACACAATCAGGAATACTATGGCAAACAGAGAAAAACTCTATGGTGAAACTACCTAGTGTAATCCTGCTCCCCGGGCTAACTAAATTCAATTTTGCGTCAGTTTTCACCCCTCGCTGCTTGAGTTCCATGAGAATAAGCTCTCGAGCGAACTTGGTAGCATAAATGGGAGGGGAGATGCGAGGTAAAATATAAGGCAGCGCCCCAATGTGGTCTTCGTGCCCATGAGTAATCACTATCCCTCTTAAATTTTTCTGTCTCGCCAAAAGATAACTAATATCTGGGATAAGCAAGTCAACTCCCAGCATCTCTTCGCTGGGGAACATGAGTCCGGCATCAATGACGACGATGTCGTTGCCATATTCCAATGCCATCATGTTCTTACCAATTTCACCTAATCCGCCTAGAGGGATTACTCTTAACTTATGTGCTGGCATGGTTTTTCCTTTCCTTTCATGCAGGACATGGCTCTAAAACAAGCTTAATTGTTGAGATTCAACTGTGTCTTGAGGCAGGTCTTTACCTTGGGCTAGTATCTGCGGAATCCTGAGCATATCCGTTTCGATGGTCCGGCGCAGAGAGCCTTGATGGAGGGCTGCTGCAGGATGATACATGGGGTAATAAATGACACCTCCTGACTTTCGCGGCTTCCCATGAATCTTGCTTATGCTCTCATTGGGGAAATACCGCGCTAGAGAGTAACGTCCCAAAGTAATAATCATTTGGGGATGAATGATCTCTATTTGACGGTCTAGCCATTTGCGGCAACTTTGTATCTCCGCTGGCAGCGGGTCACGGTTTTGGGGCGGACGACACTTAATTACATTAGCAATATAAACTTCCTCCCTGCGTAAACCAATTGAGGCTAACAGTTGGTCCAGAAATTGCCCTGCTGGCCCGACGAAAGGACGCCCTTGCTGGTCTTCGTGCCACCCTGGAGCCTCACCGATAAAAAGTAAATCCGCATCCTCGGCCCCCTCACCAGGCACCACCTTAGTGCGATATTTAGCTAGCTCACAATCCTGGCAAGCTATAATTTCCTCACAAAGTTGAGCTAAAGCTGACATCTAATTCGATGGTAGCATATCTACCCTTGTCGGTCAATTTGGGTTCTCCCTAGACCAGGATTGCTCAACCTATTTACTCTTCTTCCTCATCCTCATCCTGCTCCCAAATAGGCTCGGTGAACTGGTCAATAAACTCAGCCGTAACTCTCTTCGCTATTCTATCCATCTCCTCATCTACTTGCTTAGCCAGATTATCAAGCTCGGTCAAGTCAAGTGTAATTCCGAACATCTTAGTCAGGATACCAAGCACAGCTAGGGAGGCTCTGGGATTTGCTATTTGCGTGGCATACGCTGGCACTTCGCCCAGCAAGCAAACGCCTTCCATCCCCCTTTCCTTAGCCATTCCCAATATCAATCCATTCAATCCAGCGATGCGAAGGTTACCTCTAAGAACCACATTATGTTTGCTTAACTCGTCAACTAAGTTAGAAGTTGTCGCTGCTCCCCAAACCTTCATTTCTTCACTATGGTGGATGCGTGTCACCGCAGCAGCACAACTATATACCCTTGCCACCTTAAGCCTTTGCGCTACGTCCAAAACACAGTTAACCAGCTCATATCCTTTTAAACTAGGCTGTTCCTCCCCAATAAAAATCACCAGGCCTTTACCGGCCTTGGGATACTGCCAATAATAAAACTTGCTCTCAGGAAAACGAGGGCTTTCAACCATGTTGTCTCTGACTGTGACGCCCACTGGTTCAAAGAAGTTAACAGGTTCAATCTCCCCTATCTCTACAGCATTTAGCTTCTCCACAAGATACTTCGCTGCGGTTAGGGAAACGTCGCCAATGCCAGGCCAGGAGGCAAGCATGACACAACTCTTAGGGCGTGGCTGTTTATAAAGCTTTATTACGTCTTTCATATATATCTTAGCCTCCCTTTGTCGCCACTGATACACGAGAGCAATATAAAGGAGGAGTTTGCAAAATCCCGCCAACCCATCTTGCTTCCTGCCCTATGCCAAGAAGCTCTTTTAGCACTTGATACACGTTACCGGCAATCATAGTATCCTTCACTCTCCCCACTATCTCACCATTCTCGACCTTATATCCCAGCAAAACGTTGCCACCGAAGTCACCACCCAGAAGATTACCCTGGTCAGCACCAATAAGCTGCTCCACAATTAACCCTTCTTTCATATCCTCCACCATCGCCTGGAAAGAAACATCTCCTCCGCTTAAAATAAGAGAGCTTATAGCTGGGCTGGGAAAACCACCACCTACTCGCTGGCCGTTACCGGTGCTCTGAGTGCCAGCTAAAGCTGCCGTTTGTAAATCATAAAGGAAACTCGTCACTACCCCATTTGTAACAAGCGGTAGAAGCTGGCTGGACACCCCCTCGTCATCAAAAGGATAACTCCCTACGCCGTAAGCTATGGTAGCATCATCCCATAAGCTCAGCTTTTTGTCAAAAACTTGCTCCCCTAGTTTATCTTTTAAAGGCGAAGCTCCCTCGAGGACTGTTTTGCCGTTAAACGCCAACACTAGAGGACTCAGTAAAGCACTGGCTACTCCATTAGGTGTAAAAATTATTGGCAGTAGCTTTGTGGACACGGCAGCTTTTTTCTTAGCCATCTCCAGTTGCCATATCACTCTATCAGCCAGGTCATCAATCCCGATAAAATCGGGACGGCATGAGCTTTCGCTATCGCCCACAAAAAGCATATCTGTATCACGAACAAGAATACCTTCCAGGCTAAGGCCAAAAAAGCTGCTGTCATACCTTCCCTCACCGCCTTGAGAATTAATTAAGGAGATGGAGCTTGTCCCCTTGGTTACTTGAACATCGCAAAGGATATCAGGAGTATGGCCCCTGATCCTGGCTATAAGCTCCTTCCCGATCTCAACCATCCTCTCCATAGCTATTTCGTCTACCTCGGAATCAAAGATGCTTACCTCAGAATAGTCGCGGGAGGAAGGAAATCGAAAGTTGGCCGGGCTGCCAAATTGAGAGGTTTCCACAGCCATGTCAATCAAAGCTTCCCAACCGCCCCCTCCACTAGCAATAGCAAAGCCAATTCTACCTTCCTTGAAAATTCGCAAGGCAGTACTGCTACTCTCCTTGGTCTGAACTTGTTTTAGTTCATTGGCTTCAAACTGTATCGGCATTGCCCGAGAAGAAACCGAGAAAACTTCAGCTTGCTTAGCCACCTTTTGAGCAGAGCGGAGAACCTCTATAAGATGTTCCATCTTAAATCCTAATTCCTAATATCTAAATCCTAAACCACAAAATTAGTAGACAGTAGTCAGTAGTCAGGATTCAACAATCAGAAGCCACCCCCCCTACTGGCTACTGTCTACTGACTCCTGACTTCTCAATTCTTATCTGCCTCCTATCACACAATGACGAATCCTGATATGTGGGCTACCGTTAGCAACGGGTAGCGGAGATTGCCCCCCTTTGCCACAGCCACCACCCTGATTCATCTCCAGGTCATTGCCTACGGCATCTATATTTTGCAGGGTAGTAAAAACATTACCAGTTAGCACCACAGGGCGCAATAACTCTGCTAATTCCCCATGGCGAATCATGTAAGCTTCCCCAGCGGAGAAGGTAAACATCTCCAGGCTAGTCGTCCCGCCGTACCAATCCTTAACATAGACGCCTTCCTCGATGTCACCAAGCATCTCCTCGAACGAAGCGCTATCTGGCTCAATAAAGGTATTGCTCATTCGCACTATGGGGGAAAAGAGGTAATTTATGGCTCGAGCATTCCCCGTAGCCCTTTCTCCCATCTTAGCCGCTGTTTCCCGGGAATGAAGCCTTCCCTCCAGAATGCCCTCCCGGATAAGATAGGTTTTCCTTGTCGGCGTCCCTTCATCATCGTATTTATAACTTCCCCGCAAGTTAGGAATCGTAGGGTCATCAATGATATTGAGCTGCTTGCCGCCAAATCTTTTCCCCAGGACCATGATTTGCCGCAGGTTTTCATTTTGATATACAAAATCCGACTCGGATAAATGCCCGAATGCTTCATGAGCAAAGACTCCAGCCAGAACAGGGTCCAAAATTACGGTATACTCTCCGCCTTTTACCTGGGGGGCAGCAAGAAGGGCTGCGGCACGCCTCGCTATCTCCCTGGCTTTCTCATGTAGTCCCTCCACGGCAGAAAACTCGCCATTGCTTCCCAGGCTTAGTCCTGCTTGCTGAACCTCGTTATCCTCACGCGCTATTGCTGTAAATCGTAAATTAAGGTCAGCTTTAGCTTGCTCTATATAACTACCTTCAGAATTGGCGAAAATACGTTGCCTCCTGGCATCACGGTAATTGATTCTTGTGCTTTGAATTTTTGGGCTACTTAACATAATATCATTATAGCTATCTAAAAGCCCCTTCTTGGTTGCCAAAGGTATGGTTGTGGCATCCTGCTTCAATCGCGGGATCACTGCGTCCACTACAGGCCCCGTAGGAAAAAGCTTAAATGGTTCCCTGCTGGCTAACCTTGCTTCCTCCAGCGCCAGAGCCACTTTCTCCCTCAACCCATCCAAGCGATTAAAGCTGACGAATCCCCAACTACCCTGGACTAAAGCACGAATATTGCCACCAGAATTACGAGCCCTGCTTATCTCCTCCAGCCTCTCCCCCCTGTAGACAATGCTGGTAGCCTGGCTTTCCTCAAAATGGATTTCGATATAGTCGGCACCATGGCCTTTCAAGGCATCGGCAATCAGATCCCGCACGCCCCTATTGTAGCCTTTGCCACGAATAAAGGCAAAGAGCCGTGCTCATCTACACGATTATCGCGAGGGAAGCATCGCAATGCCAACAGTGTAGGGGCGGGGCTTGTCCCCGCCCAGAAGGCGGAGATAAACTCCTCCACTACACCGACGAAGCGACCTGCGCAACAACCTTCCAATATAGTAGAATGTTGACCGAGCTTTAATTTATACCCATCTCCTGATATTATCTGGGTTACGGTAATGAAATTCACCGATAAACTGCTTAATGCCAGCCGAAAAAACAAAAGCTGGCTTTGCATTGGACTTGACCCCGACCCTGAGCTTATGCCCGGGGTAGACGTTCTACAATTCAACAAAGACATTATCGAGGCTACCTCTGACCTGGTCTGTGCCTATAAGCCCAATCTGGCTTTCTATGAAGCTTTAGGGACCGAAGGGCTTGCTATCCTGGAGAAGACCGTTAAATATATACCCGGTGATATTCCTGTAATCGGTGATGCCAAGCGCGGCGACATCGGTAACACTGCCAGGGCTTATGCCAGGGCTCTCTTTTCGGTTCTCAGCTTCGATGCCGCTACCGTCAATCCCTACCTTGGCTACGATTCCATAGAGCCATTCATTAACTATCAAGACAAAGGGGTATTTATTTTATGCCGAACATCAAACCGAGGAGCCACAGATTTCCAGGACCTTCGCACCAATGGCCTACCACTATACGAAGCAGTGGCCCAAAAAGCCAAAGAATGGAATATTTATGGCAACATCGGCCTGGTAGTCGGGGCTACCTATCCTGAAGAATTAAAGAAAGTCCGCTCAATTTGCCCCGAAATGCCTTTGCTTATCCCCGGCATTGGCGCTCAGGGCGGGGACCTGGCTTCAGCAGTTGGCTACGGAGTGGATGCCCGGGGCGAGAAGGCGATTATCAATGTGTCAAGGCAAATTCTCTACGCCTCCAAGGAAAAGGACTTTGCCCAGGCGGCCAGAAACGTGGCTGAAAAAATCCGCAACCAGATCAATGACTACAGAAATAAAGCTCGGTGACATAGTCCGGCTGCGCAAAGCGCATCCCTGCGGCAGCTACGAGTGGGAAGTGGTGAGGGTGGGCGCCAACATCGGCATTAAATGCCTCAAATGCCAGAGAAGGGTGCTTTTGGAGAGGGGGGTGTTTGAGAGAAGGGTGAAAGAATTTGTTTCCAAAAGTGACTAATCCTTGGTAAGGAGGCACCCTTAGGCGTTACGTTTTACCCCAGAGGAAAAATATGGTATAAATAGATTTAAATTGAGGAAGAAGATGAAAACCTACACTTTTAGAGTAGTAGTGGAGCCTGACGAAGACCGCTGGTTTGCTTATTGCCCAGTCCTCGAAGGCAAAGGAGGAGCTACCTGGGGATATACCAAAGAAGAAGCCTTAAAGAACATTCGTGAGGTAGTTGAGATGACTATTGAAAGCATGATTGAACATGGAGAGTCAATTCCAGAGGAACCAGAGGCAGAGGTGAAGGTTTCTTCTGAGCCCCTTGTGGCTGTCACCGTGTGACCGGCATCAATTATTCGAAGCTTCGGTCTTTAACTGCTAGAGAGCTGATCAACGCTCTAATCAAGGACGGCTTTTCTCTTGAGCGACAATCAGGTAGCCACCAGCAATACCTTCATCCGGACAAGAGACGAGTAACGATTTCTTTTCATCATCCTGGCGACACTTTTACTCTTAGGACTTTGAAAAGCATGATTGAGAAACAAGCCAAGTGGAATGAAGACGATTTGAAACGTCTCAACCTTTTGAAATAACCAGACTCACTTTCAGAGGCCAAGGCAAATGCCTCAAATGCCAGAGAAGAGTGTTTTTGGAGAGAGGAGTGTTTGAGAGAAGGGTGAAAGAATTCGTCTCCAGAAGTGACTAATTAATCATCTTCGCGACAATAAAGAGCACCCTGGGATAGTTTGTGTAATGAGGTAACAAAACAGGCTAATGTGCAATGGGGGAAACAAAACAAGCTTTCATGCAATACAAGTTGCACTTACTTACGCACTGGTATTCGGGATACACCGTACAAAGAAAATGGCCCCAGTTTCAGTGTCGCGAATCAGGAAGATGAAGGGGCGGCCTATGGTGACTTCCACAGAAGGTTCGGGTACTGCTGAACAAGTCATAACCACTGCGGTGGCAGCAGCAGCCTCGGTGCCAGCTTTATCTACCTCCCTCTCTTGCCTAGAAGAAGATAGTAGTAAAGACGATAAGTTCCACAATAAATGTTACCAGAGCGCAGAAAACTACCCCAGGTATGGTTATCCACTTGGTGACGGTTCTTTTCCAGATCCCGACTGCCCCGATGGTAAGACCGGCAATCGGGATAAAGGCCATCGAAATCAGGTTTAATGGGGTATTAAGAACATAGGCCCACCATAGCGTACAATATCGAGAACCGGATTCTTCTCGTCTTTGAGCTTGGGCGGCGACATAGGTACTGTGTAGTTGACTAACACCTGCTCTCCAGTCACTCTTAGCTCCTCCCTTGTCTCAAATTTTTTGTCTGCCTGGTCTGTCAGGTAGTTCGCTTTCATACATGCACCATTTTTAGCTTCGGGCTTCCTTTTGCATGACTGTTTCCTTGACCATCCGCCTTAAGACTTTTCCAACCTCACTGGTTGGTAAGGGAGTATCGCTAAACAAAACCCGCTTAGGAATTTTGTAGCCAGCTATCTTGCTGCGGCAAAATTGAATAACCTCTTGTTCGGTCAAGCTCTCGCCAGATTTTAAGACAATGACGGCAGTAACAACCTCGCCCCACTTGGTATCTGGCAAACCGATTACCGATACCTGAGCAATCTTAGGATGTGTCTGGAGCACTCCCTCTACTTCTTCAGGATAGACATTTTCGCCGCCGCTGATGATCATATACGTGGCGCGACCAGTAATGTAGTAGTATCCCTCTTCGTCCTGGCGGGCGAGGTCCCCTGTGCGGAAGTAACCATTCAGAAATCTCTTCTTGGTCTCCTCAGGATTATTCCAGTAGCCGGAGCACACGTGAGGCCCAGCGATAATCAGTTCCCCAGTCTGCCCGGGAGAAACTTCCTTGCCCTCAGACTCCACTATCTTCATATCGCCCAGGAACATAGGGACCCCGACTGACCCTGTCTTGCGAAGATGAGTCTCTTGGGGCGGGACAAAGCAATTTGTGCCCACCTCAGTAAGTCCATAACCCTGCCTAAACGCTATCCCTCTGGCACGGTATCCCTCATAGACGCGTTCCGGGCAGGGGGCTCCACCTGACAGAACCTGACGAATTGAAGAAAAATCAGCATGAGCAAAGCGAGGTGACTGCATGAGTCTTTCCCACATGGTAGGAACCATAAGCCACAGGGTAGGTCGGATCTTTTCCACCACGTCCAGAATCGTGCCTTCATCAAACTTGCCCGACAAAATAATACCTCTGCCCCCTAAGTAGAGCAGGGGCAAGGTAATACACGCTATTCCTGCATGAAACATTGGCCCAATAGAAAGTCCAATATCATCATCCCTAAAGCCATAACTAACGATAGTGTTGATAGCGTTCCAAGTCCACATCCGATGGCTGATGACCACTCCCTTGGGGCGGCCAGTTGTCCCACCCGTGAGGATGATAGCCCACGGGTCTTCGGGAGAAATTTCTTCTCTCGGGGGTGGTGAGCCCGGTGATTCTGCCATGATAGCTTCATAGTTCCACGCCCCGTCCATATCAGCCTCACCGAGTGCGATATAGTGGCTTATAGTTACCCTACAACGAAGCTCCTTGACCGTTGCTAAGTATTCCGGGCCGTAAATGAAGACATCTGGCTGTGTATCAGATAAAACAAATTCCAGCTCCGGAATTGCGAAGCGAAAATTCAAAGGGGTCCAGATTGCACCTACCTTAGCAGCAGCAAAGAGAGAGTCTATGTACTGGATGCAATTGTCGGCCAAGAGGGCAATTCTACTGCCCTTCTTCACACCACATTTACTTTGCAAGAAGTTAGCCAATTTATTAGCTCGAATATTAAGTTCCCGATAAGAATAACGCCTATCGGGGTGGTAATCACTTACCGCTACCTTGTTTGGCGAAATCTGACTTCTTTTTGCCAACCAATCAACTATATACATCATAACCTCCTTTTATCTGTTGCTCTTATTTTTTCTCAGATCCTCTTGCGCTCGTTACAAATGTGCACCCGGCATTAGTACAAGTGCCCCTGAGATTCACAACCTCCTTTTTAGGACGAATCCGACTGAACTAGTCATGCCTGCCATTTCTTCACCAAGATAGACCGCTTTTGGGTATTTACTTTTTTGCCTCCAAGTACATCACCAATCGCTGTGAAAGCTTGGTCTCCAGCAAATTGGATACGATCATAAATCGGGTTTTTGTCACCGCTTAGAGCAGCGATTCTGTCAAACTCCTTCTGGCTGAAGGCACACTTCAGAATTTTTCCCGGACCCACTCGCAGTTGCACGCTCTTTTTCTCCCCAATTTGCCTTGCTGTCTTTACCGTTTGCCATGTTGCAGACGCCGCGGACTTGCGGTGAACGTCTTCCATGTCTTTCATGCTTCGATGTCACTCCCTCAGCTCAGTTGGCACCACCTTCAAATTCTTTTTGTTGGCACTGGCTGCCCCCACCGCACCATGGTGGCACCCCAGGTCCATCCGGTGCCGGCGCTGACGAGAGCTATCAATGTGCCATCCTTGATGCGTCCCGACTCAAGCCCCAGCTTCATAAGAATAGGCATGTCCATATGTCCCGTATGGGCGTAGTCTTCCAAATAAATGCTTTGGTCATCACGTAACCCGAATTCCCTTAGCATATGATCGTGAAACGAGCGCTTCATGTGTACCAGTGCAAGAAATCCCAGGTCTTTTTCACTACAGCCACTCTTGCTTAAAGCATCTCGAATTACTTTGGAAAAGTTCTTCAGAGTAACGACGTCTAGGCGTTGTCTCATACCTTCTGGGTCGGAAATGTCAGCGTAATTCAGCCGTTTGTCTAACGCTTCCTTGGTAATAGGTATCCTGGTCCCCCCCGCCGGAACAATAACATCATCAGCAAAGGAACCGTCAACTATCATGGCACTTCCTAGAACGTGGTTGCGGGGATAGTTTCTACGGAGCAAGAACGCCCCTCCCCCGGCACCTAACCCGATTAGGAAACGGGTGCGTGGGTTACCATAATCTACTAAATCTCCGTTACGATAGCCACCCGCTATCAAGACAGTATTGATATCATTGTCGGCAATTATCATATCCTTGGCTATTTTCAAAGCGCCTATCATGCTGCCACACCTTTGAGATAAGTCAACAGACCATGCCCGGTGAGCCCCCAAGTCGTAGGCTAGCTTTGGGCCAGCTAGTTGTAGCGTATAGTCCCGATACTCGTCTATAGTACAAAGTATTGCGTCGATATCGTCGGGGCTGATATCAGTCTGGTTCAGGGCATCTTGGGCTGCCCAGACACCCATTGGAACAGTGTGGTCATCAGGTCCGGCCACATACTTGCCCTTCCACCCCATCTTGGTCTTTATGATTTCCTCGGGAATGCCCGCCTTCCGGGCGACCTCTGCGGCCGTCATATACTGCTTGGGGAGATATACTCCAACGCTAACAATACCCGCTGATACATCCTTTGTCTCTCTCTCCATTTTTGCTAACCTCCGTATTATGCTACAGTCCAAGATAAGACTCTCTCACGCGGTCGTCGCGTGACAAGCCATCGCTGTCGCCTTCTAGTACGACCCTGCCGTTCTCAATTACGTATCCCCTGTCGATTGCTTTCAGGCTCTGGCGGACATTCTGTTCCACAAGCAGAATAGAAACCTGGCTCTTGAGGTCCTTTAGCCTGTGCAAAAGCTCAGAGACCAAGGAAGGTTGCAATCCTGAAGATGGCTCGTCCAATATAAGGAGCTTTGGGTCTGCCATAAGCGCCCGGCCTATTGCTAGCATCCGCTGTTCTCCCCCACTCAAGGTTCCTGCAAGTTGATTTAGTCGTTTCTTGAGAAGAGGGAAAAGACCAAAAACAAACTCCATTCTCTCGCTTATTTTGTTTTTATCTTTCAGTATGTAGGCAGCGCCCAACGCCAAGTTTCCCTGCACGGACATGCCGGGAAAAAGCTCTCTTTCCTGGGGAACGACGCTAATCCCCTCGCGAATTATTTGGTGTGCGGCTAAGGGAAGCAACGATTTACCATCAAAAGAAATTTCACCAGTTGCCGGCTTTATTAAGCCTACAATAGCATTTACCAAAGTTGTCTTCCCTGCTCCATTGGGCCCGAACAGACCCACCGATTCCTTCCCCACTTCTATTGACACATCCCACATTACCTGTAACCTGCCGTAGTAACAATTTATCCCCTTGACCTGAAGCATTCACTCCTCCTTACCCAGGTAGGCATCTATCACCCCCTGGTCGTTACATACATGTTCATACGGCCCAGTGGCTATTATTTGTCCCCCGTCCAAAACTATAACCCTCTCGGTTAGGTCCTTAATCACCATCATCACATGTTCAATGACGCAAATTGTTACGCCCTGGGAGCCAATTTTTCTCACCAAATCAATCATTGCATGGGTTTCGTCTATGTTTAAGCCGGCCATAACTTCATCCAAGAAAAGAAGTTTGGGGGTTATGGCTAGGGCCCGGGCCAGCTCTACCTTCTTTATTTCCAGCATCGTAAGTTGCGACAGATATCTTTCAGGTAGGGGGAGCTGCAGTAATTCACATAGCTCCTGCGCTTTTCTTCGAGCTTCCCTTAGGCCAAGTCCCCGACCAAAAAGACAGCCCACCATGATATTTTCCGACGCGCTAAGCTCTTTAACCAGCTGTATGGTTTGAAAGGTTCTGCCAATGCCCGCCCGGCATCTCATATGGGCGGGTAGTTTTGTTATGTCTTTTCCATCGAAGACTATCTGACCGGCGTTAGAGAAGTAGATTCCCGAAACCACGTTTGTCAATGTGGTCTTTCCGGCCCCGTTGGGACCTATTATCCCCAAGATTTCACCTTCCCTGCACTCAAGGGTCACCTCTTTCAAGGCAGTCAACCCTCCGAACCGGACAGTCAAAGATTTAGTCTCTAGCAGCGAACCTTTCATTCTTTCACATCTGCTTTGCCAAAATTTACTGTGAGCGCAAACGCTTGTATAGCCTAGGAAGTCGTTCTTATCCTCCGTATTCTTATCCTTTGTATCTGTCCCTGGGCTGCTCTGAGTATTCCATTGGGCATGAATAGCACAACCACTATCAGGACTATGCCGTAGACCATTAAATGCCCGTAGGGGATCTGTACCCTTAAAACCTCGTCAATTATTCCCAGAAGCACTCCTCCTATGACCGGCCCCGGAGTACTCAGGACCCCCCCGAAAAGGGCCATGGCCAGGGGCAAGAGAGCAAAGTTAAAACTGAAACTGCTCTCCGGCATAACAAATGCATTTATTTGAACGGAGGCAGCACCGACAATTCCTTGAATGGCCGAGGTCAACACGAAGGTGAACATCAGATATTTGAATATGTCAATTCCGGCTGACCGGGCCACGATTTCATTGTTTCTGATCGAGGTGAGAGCGAAGCGAATCCTACTCCTTTCAAATAACTCTGAAAGCGCAATAGTAAGGAGGAGGATCCCCAGCATGAGCCAGTATATTCCGTAACTATTCCCCCCAAAGATAACACCCGGAAGGAGCTTTCCCACTGTACCTCCCGTAACGCTCAAGTTTGATACTATCACCCTAAATATCTCTGACACAGCCAAGGTCACGACGGCAAAGTACATCCCCCTAAGATGTAGCACAGCAAGTCCTACCAAAGCAGCTATTAGGGCTGCGACGAGCCCCCCCAATACTATGCTTAACAGTGGACTTATGCCTAGTTCCAGGCACGTCATGGCAGCAGCATAACTCCCGATTCCGCAGAATCCAGACATGCCAAAGGAGATTTGGCCGCTTCTTAGTAACATATCCCAGCTCAGGGCTAATATCGTATATATAAGGATGTTGGCTGCTATACGGTGGACATAGGTCCCGGTATAGAGGGGAAAACAAATGGCAGCAGCTAGAATCGCAATCAAGAGCGTACTTTTCAAGTGTTTCATCTACGTTTCTCCCGGTGCGTTCTAACCAGAATTCCAGCAATGAGCAAAGCAAAGAATACTATACTTGCCCATCCTCCGTATCCGGGGAATGACCTGATCAGGCTCTCAGCAACACCCAGCAACAGGGCAAACCACACTATGCCGCCGATGTTTCCTTCACCAGCCACGGCGATAAGACAAAGACCTTTCAGGTTAAAAGGCATACCGACCGCGGGAAAAATTGCATAGCGAATCACGTACAATGCTCCGATGGCACCGGTAATAGCAACAGTGAGGCTGAAAATGAGGATGTAGATTCGGTCTATGTTTATTCCGCACAATTGAGCTCCCCGGGGATTCTGTCCCACAGCTAGAGCTGCTTGCCCCGTCTTTGCCCGTCTGAAGAACAGCACTAGACCCACTACCAGAGCGATGGCGGCTGCCAGGTATATAAACCCACTCACGCCAAACGTGATAGACCCGACGGTTGCCGAGGCGGAGGAATAGCCCAGGTACAGCTGGCGAGCGTTGCTCCTCCATAGCAGAGTAGCCAGCTGTTGAAACACCATGAACAGGCCGAAGGTCAATAGAAGTTGGGTAAACAAGGTAGCCTTGAGCGCACGTCTGATAGTAGTCCGGTACAGCAGCATGCCAATCAGAAAGAAGATCACCAGCAGCGGGGCCACGCTAACCAGGGGGTCGACCCCCCAGAGGGTGCCTGCCCAAAAAGCAAAATACCCTCCCATCATCAACAAGGCGCCGTGGGACAGGTTGAGGATGCCAACGATTCCCAAAGCTACAGCTAACGGCAAAGCAGCCAGAGCGTATAAACCACCCGATTGTAATCCGTAGATGAGAGCCACAGGCTTCCAAAAAGCCAGGATGGCGATAGCCGCGCCGATCCCCGCGGCTTGGCAGATTCTTTGCCTGCGCCTATTGCTCACTAAAATTACTTTCTTGACTGGTTATAACCGGTGGTGGTCTGGGCATCTTGGATGCCCAGACCACCCGAGTCTGTTAGCTGGGCCACTCTGGGTGCGGATAGGTAAAGTTTGCTGTGGCTATCTCATAGGGATAAATGATTTCGGCCACGCCCTCCTGCCACTGAAATAGCTTCACTGTGAAAGAAGCCTGGTGCGAAATATTATTGGACGCTGCGAAAACCACATCATCATCCCCCACCGCACTATCGTAATCCGTTGCCGCGAGGGCTGCTACAAGCTCTGCTTTGTTCAGAGAGCCGGCACTCTCGATGGCATCCGCTACGATCATTACGTTATCGTATGTTAACGCCCCGATATAGTCGGGTGGCTCTTCGTGGTACTCAGCAACGTAGGCGTAATAGAAGGTCTGAGCCGCGTCACTTATGTCCTTCAGGGCCGGTGTCCACAAAGAAAATCCGGCTACACCTTCCGATAGCGGATTCGACCCAAAGTTAACCGGCCACGATGGCGGTGCACCAAGTATCATTGGGGGATTGAAAGATTGTTCTTTCATTGCCCCCAGAAGGGGCAAAATATCTGCATCGTAGCCTATTACGGCAAAATAGTTAGGGTCGAAGTCTTCAGCGATATCTATGAGGCTGCCAAAGTCTCCTGAACCTCCAGCATATGCGCTTGTGAAACTTTCCCCCGTTATGTTATAACCCAAGGGCTCAAGAGAATCCACCAACAGATTGTAACTGCTGGTGCCAAACGCAGTGTCTTCATACGCCACGAAAATCTTCTGTATGGAGAAGCCACCGTCAGCAACGACGGTTGTCAAGGCGATCCACTGTTGGGCAGCTTGCATATAATCCCAGGGATGAATATGAAAGAACCAATCATCACAGCCTACCATGGCCTCTTCAAAAAGGTGACTGGCACCACCTAACCACACAGTTACCTTTTCGTATGTCTTCAGAGCAGACACTGTACCTAGACTCGGAGTACTGCCCATGCCACCAAGTAATACATCGACATCATCATCGGTGCATAGCTTCGTCACTGCTGCAGCCGAAACCGCTGGGTCGTTCCCGTCGTCATATACTATCAGGGCAACCTCGCGCCCCAGCAGCCCCCCATGGATGTTGATTTCATTTACCGCCAGCTGCGCCGCATCTTCTTGCTCTTGACCAATTGTGGTGCCCAAAGGGAAGACTGCCCCTAGCTTAATTGGCGGCACCTCATCCTCTGTAGTACAGGCCTGCAATGCGACAAGAGACAGGCATAACAAAGCAGCCAGGACTATCCAGCCCATTTTTGAAAGTCTTTTACTCATTCTAACCTCCTTTGTTGAATTTGCCGAAAATCTAGTTCCCCCACCCTACATTACTCCATACTCTACTCCATACTCTCCCACCTCCTTTTTCATAATTGGCTCCCCATAGCAAAGGGATGTTGCAAAGTAAGTCTAACTTCTTAACTGTGTTTATGTTTAACTACAAATCCGGTGATTAGAGTTATCATCTCTGGTATTTTCTCCACAACTGCACCGTGCGCTGTCTTTGGCAATACTACGAACTCACTCTCCGGTATACTTTCATGTAGTGTTTCCATATACCATAGAGGGGTGATAATGTCATGCTCAGCCCCTATGAGCAATGTCGGAACCTTTATGGTTCTCAGTTGTTCTGGCGACACATAGAAATTGGCGGCACTTCGTGATAGTCTAATAAACGCCTCAAACCACTCCTTCGTCAGCATTGATTTAAACATAGCCTGACGCTGGACAAGAAAGTCCAGATGACGCTCAACAAATTCTATAGAATATATCGCCGGCATAATTATTTGGAAGAATCTTTCGCCATCGTTTAGCTCTGCAGTCATTTCCCATCCCTTACCGATTTGCTCCAGGTATTTGGTGACAAAATTTATGGTATTAGGAAGGATAATGGTCTTTAGTCTGTCCTGGTGAGCGAGGGCAAATTTCAGGATGACATCTCCGCCATAGGATCCCCCCATTATGTTGACTTTGGGCAGGTCTAATGCGTCCAGCAGGCTCAGCAAATCCGGCACGTGGGCTTCTAAATCGTACTGCTCCTTCATCTTAGATGACTGGCCCTGGTCTCTCATATCGAATAAAATCAATCTAAACTTTTGCGAGAGTAGCGGAACATACATGCCCCAACTCACTGTATTCATCATAACGCCATTTACGAGGACGAGGGGCGCACCTTCGCCGTGCACTTCATAGTAGAGCTTAGCACCATCTTTTAGATTCAAAAAAGCCATGCTATACCCCTTGTGCCTCCTCTTGATTCACATACAGTAACGGTGAACGCGCTGCCATACCGATTCCGGTATTTCACGTGGTTTCTAAGAATTTGCCCTGTCATTTCAAGCACCTTGTCACTGTATCTCGTCCATTCTCCCGCCCTTAAAGCACCCGACGACCATCAGCAGCACCCCTCGCCCTGAAAGAAAGAAGGAGGTCGATAAGAGTATGCTAGCAAACTGATGTTACAAAAATGTTACACTGCCCATTGACGGATTTGCTCGTAAAGGTGGGTGGTACCGGGCATGGGAAGCATGTCCAGTTCCTCTCGCAGACATTCTCCGCATTCATGGTAAATGCGGAGGGTGGCAGGCCGGTTCCCTAGCTTGTAGTAGCACTGTTATCCCAGCATGTTAGTAAAGTAACGTCACAAAAATGTTACACTGCTCATTGACGGATTTGCTCGTAAAGCTGGGTGGTACTGGCCATGGGAAGCACGTCCAGTTCTTCCCGCAGACATTCTACGCATTCATGGTAAATGCGGAGGGTGGCAGGCCGGTTCCCTAGCTTGTAGTAGCAAAGCATCAACGAACGATAGCCTTCTTCCCAACAATTGTCCTTCGCCAGGACTCGCCTGCAGAGCCCGATACACCCGTCATAATCTTCTCTCAGCAGCAGAAGCCGCGCAAGTTCGTCCGCAACTTGTTCGTAGAGTTCAAACAACCGTTGCCGCTCCCTGCTACACCAATCTTCGTAAACCAAGTCCTCGAGATAATCGCCCTTATAGAGTTCTACTGCCCGCCGGTGAAGCTCTATCGCCTTATCGTCATCCTTGCCTTTCAGGCTTTTAGCCTTGTCGATAAGGGATTCGAATTCCTCGACATCGAGCCAGTAACCGGAGGCTAAGTTCCAGCCATAGCACTGTTCATGACGTAAGATATAGAGAGGCAGAGCATAGCTTTCCCTCTCTGGTTGTAAACTCACATTCAGAGCGTTCAAAGCGACTCTAAAATTGCGGTAAGCAACATCGGTTAGGACATCTGGGTAGAGCATATCCATGACTTGCTCCTTGTGCAATAGTTCTCGTCTGTATGTGATTAGTAAACCAAATAGGCGGCGAGCCTTAGATCGTTTCCATCTCACATCTTTGATTTCATGCTGCTCTCGCCAAACTCTGAGAGGTCCCAGCGCTTGAATGCGGAGGGGATAACTAGGACAAGAAACAACCTCAAGGAGATTCATCTCGTTTAGGATATAGGTGACGTAGTCCTTCTCAATTCCCTGTCTTCTGGCTTCCATTAAGATGGAAATGGCAGCGTTTGGTTCTCTGGGTCCGAACAGGGTCTTTTTAGAGAACAGAAAATTATAGTTTTGCATCTGGGTCATCTTGAACAAGCCAGCAGCATGCATAGGGAATTCTTCAGTTCGGGCTTGGTGAATAGCCACTAATGTTAGCCATAATCGAGCTACGGCCAGGTTGTAGCTATCTCCACAGATAGTGAAGGTGGAAGCAGCCCGAGAAAGCGTGGTCATTGCCGTATCTTCGTGGCCTGTGTTGGCTTGTGCAATCCCAAGGGCCAGCATGCACAAGCCAACCATCCATTCGTCACCAGCCTGCTGTGCGATCTCTAAAGCCTCCTGCCCATACCTTTCAGCTAGAGTTATATCTCTGTTGAAGCCGTATAATAGGCATAGGCTCATCAAAGCCTCAGAGCGACCGCACCGCACATGCAAAACGTCACATAAGTCTAAGGCAGTCTGGTAACAATTGGCGACATCTTCTATCGTAACATCCGGGCTAATCTGGTAAGCATGACCTAACCTCATATATGCCGCAGCCTCAACGAACGGCGAATTGAGCCGCCGCCCTAGTATCAAACTATCCTCGGCATACTGCCGTGCCTTGTCAGCCTCGCCTTTCCAAGAGTATACCAGGGAGAGAATTAAAGCCGCTTCACGGTGAGAGCGCGACACTCGCTCTTGCTGGCTTGCACGCTGCGCCTCAGCAATTATCGTTTCCGCAAGACTATGGGCTCTCTCCAGACGACCGCTTCTTAATAGCATTCGGAGCTCAATAACATCCTGACCAACTTCCAGCCGACCCACTACCCTCTCGGCTGTTTTCAACAACGTCTCGGCCACAATTGGCCTACCTTGGTTTGTCTTGTTTTCAGCGAGGAGTCTCAGAGTGAGTGCACGTTCTTGCGGATTACCGTAGCTGGCCTTCAGAGCACGAACGAGAAGTGTTTCAGCCTTGGCTGGCTGGATGGTGTCGAGATAAACCATGGCTTGTCCTCGGAGGGCGCGGCTTACACCTTGTTTGTCCCGCTGTTTCGCGAAAGCCCCTTTAGCTTTAACATACAATGCCAAGGCTTCTTCGAATCTACACATTAGGCGGCAGACATTGCCCTGAGTGACCATGAGCATCGGGAACTCCTCAAGGATGGAATCTGGTAGTTCCTTCATATATGGTTCTAAGAGATCGAATTTTCGGTTGTGAACCAGATTATCAACTGTGAAGCTGAGGCGCCTGGCTACCTCCTTGTAATTTCCGACATGTAGAAGATGACACAGGCCCTCCACGTCGTTACCCCGCTTTACACGAGAATTGCTCGTCCGGTGCTGTATTCTCTTGCCAGCCATCACCTACAATTCCCTCTCGCAGATATCTGTAAGCTGCAGCCTCCCTGTTGATTTGCCGACAGGACCGATTATCATAAGATCGTCATTGTCGGATAATGAGATTTTGCCTATCAACCGCTCCCGTCACCAAATTTTCTATTTGCCTGATCCATCAGGTGGTTCGCTTTCATACGTGCGCGCCCTGACCTTTCGGGCCACACTAAGGCCGTTGCCTCCCCACCAAGATTACCTCGCCTTCCCGATTCATCGTGCCTTTGTCAATGACAGAGGCGGAAGCCCAATAAATTCTCACCCAACCGAATCATAGATTTTGTGGCACAAAATGAAGTGGCTGGCTGCATTTCGGAACAGCCGTGAGTTTCGAAAGGGAGGCTGATTTTGCTGCGGCAGGAACAAAGAGCCCAGTTCACTTTTCTATATGTGCTGGGATGAACATAATAAAAACTACCGCAACTCTGCGACGCACTCACTTGAACAGCCACCTTATATTGGTCTTGAACTACTATTTCTAATTAATATTATGTTTTACAATATCACTCCTTACACCAGCATCTCATATATCCAAAAAATTGTCAATAATTTTGCCCGGTGCTCAAGACATATTACAGGTTTAAGGAATCACAAAACGCTATTTCGTGCAGCCCGATTCCACAAGTCAAAATTTGCTTTCATTAGTCAACATAAGTTATATTATATATTTTATATTGACATTTTATTTTAGATGACTCAGAGATGGACAAGAAGGAGAATATTGAAAGCATAATCGGGTTGATTAATAACCTGATGCTTTCGACTAAAGCACATGAGCCTCATCCCTGGTTGCACCTTGAGCTGACCAGGGAGCAGTTGCGCGTCATGTTTCTGCTCTCTTTCAAAGGCCGGAGCTCGCCTGGTGAGGTGGCCGCATCTTTCGGCGTACCCAAGGCCAATGTTACCAGCATCATTGATCGGCTGGTAGAAAAAGGGCTAATCAGTCGCCAAGAGAACCCAGATGACCGCCGTAGCTACATCCTTTCTCTTACTGAAGAAGGCAAAAGCCAGGTGGAGCGACTACGGGAGATAGGCGCCGCCAAGATCAAAGGAGTGCTGAAAAGAATGCCGGACAGTGCCCTGACTTCTCTCCAGATGGGACTAGAGGCACTTATAAAGGCTCTCGAAGAAGAAGGAGAAGTTAATGAATGTAATTGAAGCCAGTAATCTAGTCAAGAGGTTCGGTGAACTGGAAGCGGTCAAGGGAGTATCCTTCAGTGTCAAGGAAGGAGAGATATTCGGTTTTCTGGGCCCTAACGGTGCCGGCAAGACGACCACCATAAATATACTCTGCACCCTTTTAAAGCCTACAGACGGGCAGGCGAAGGTTAACGGTTATGATGTCGTTAAAGAGCGCAGCCAGGTGCGTCAGTCAATCGGGTTGGTCTTCCAGGAACCGGCTTTGGATGATTACCTAACGGCAGAACAAAACCTCCGTTTCCACGGCTATGCTTATGGCATCCCAAAAAATGTTCTAGAGCCGCGCTTGAAAGAGCTTTTAGAGATGATGGAGTTGTGGGATAGGCGCAAAGGCAAGATTAACACCTACTCCGGTGGTATGAAGCGCCGTCTGGAAATTGCCCGGGGCCTTTTGCATCACCCAAGAGTGCTTTTTTTGGACGAGCCCACTCTAGGCCTGGACCCGCAGACGCGCCGCCGCATCTGGGACTATATACATGACTTACGGAAAAGAGAGAATCTGGCCATATTTATGACCACCCACTACATGGACGAGGCGGAGAACTGTGACCGCATCGCCATTATAGACTATGGCCGGACTGTGGCTCTGGACACGCTGGAAAAACTGAAAGATG
>Ga0307430_1000683_pt1 | contig 28111 bp, 20 predicted proteins | sample SalMarWE160130MG_FD_202159 | JGI IMG/M metagenome (GOLD analysis project Ga0307430, IMG submission 202159) | Salt marsh sediment microbial communities from the Plum Island Ecosystem LTER, Massachusetts, United States - WE1603-130 | ecosystem: Environmental > Aquatic > Marine > Intertidal zone >...
CATAACCAGTCCAATTAACTATTACCCCTCCTCCTAACCGCAGATAATTACTAGGTAGAGATGCATAAATTGCTGGGTGGTTTGCAATTGGAGAAGTTTGGTTATATATGCGTAGCTTTGATCTTAAAAAACTAGGAGTAACTGAATCAATTTTCATGCCTATTGCATAAACAGTTATGTAATGTGGATCAGGATTAATATGATCTTTAGAACTGCCGGTCCATGATGTTAATGTTGCATTAGGTCTTGATTCGGTTAAAAATCCTCCATCATGAGCGTATCCCCATGCCTTTGCACCTCCACCTACTACTACCCAATCTGATGGTACTGAAACCCTTATAGATGGCCAATTTCTTTTGTATGGATAATTGGATTCTGTAAAGTATTTTAAATGGATTTTCCCTGACCAATCAGTATATTCAGGACCCTCGGCAACGGTAGAGATACTGTACCCACTTAATACTCTTGAGCTATTTTCTGCAATATCTGTAATAGAATCTATTTCACGTTTTGTTAAATTACATTCTAAAAACTTTCCAGCATTCATTCTAGTAATAGAATCTAAATTTGGTACTTTTATTATCGTACTTTCTAATTCAATATAGCTCCTAGATAGTCGGCCTTCTTTCTTGTCAAAACTTTCTTTGGAACAAGAAATTACCATTATTAAAATGGCAATAAATAAAAAAAATCTTTTCATTTGCATCAATTTAAAGGTTTAGAATTATTTAAAACAACTGTAGAATTATATTGAAGAATATTTTGAATGAAAACAATCTAAATTATAAAGGGTGGCAATGACAACATTAATATTCAAGTGTTTAGAATACAATTCTCTTATAATTTTACAAGGTGCCTTTTGTTACATCAGTAAAATAAGGTACTTCTTCCTGTTCTTTATTATATTCATTACTTCAAAAATAATGCTAGATATTCGTTACCCTTTTGAACAGTCGCTCAGCAAAATGAGCTAATGATTTCAGCAATATAGAACAAGCATTCTTTACTCCTGGAACCATACTTACCAGACTCAAATTCACGCATGTTCCAGGTAGCAATAAGTAATGTACTTTCTACAGTTTTTTCAGGGATAGCTGAACTTTTACCAGGAATTTCAGTTCTTATCCCTTTTTTTAACAGGAGTAATCGCTCAGCAATCCTCCTATCGACAGGTTTAGACCTATCAAGTGAATAGTATAATGCCATAACAATTAGAATTAGTTAGACACAATCAGACATTGAGAAAAAACTCACGGGGGCAAGTTTTGTATCGCAATATCAAAGGTACGAGAATAATATAATACAAGTCAAGTATTTAAGAATATTTTTTACCACTCAACCAAGTCCCCTATTCAGGGACCTGGTGAATGGTTTGTTAGAATTAGTTTTGAAAGCGAATTGTTTAAAAATTTAATCCTAACACCTACTTAGCTACAAGAAAACAATATTATTAGTGTTTAATTATTAGTTGTTCATGATAGCTATTCTTGCCATCATTGAGTTCTACTATATATGTTCCGTCACGTAAATTCGTTATAGGAATATTAAAACTAGTGCCTGTCCTTGTTGCTGTTGATACTAACGTACCCAAGCTATTATAAATACGGATTGAATAAGTAATTTGATCGGTAGTAATAGCTTTAGAAACAGATACCTCTGATATTTCATTATCTTCAATAGCCTGACATTCTGCTTCATTTATTGTAATAGCGACTTCATTAGATGCAGGATTAGGATACATTGAGAAATAATAACCATATATATATACATTCTTGTATACCCAACTGGAAGCTCCACATGTATTTGTTGCTCTTGTCCTTACCAGATAATATGGATATGGTTGATAAAAAGTAATAGTCACCCAGTCATAATACTGGTAGTTAAAACCATAAGTTTCTGGATTTACCACCCATGTATATTGTGATTGTGATAATGAATTTCTGGATGGATTGGTCCAATAATTATATTGCGTATATGTATAACCCTCTGTTGGACCATTTATCGAAGTAACCACAGGTTTGCCCGCCCAAACGGATTTTGAATATGTATGACCTGTACTATTTATATAAATTGTTGCATAAACAGTACTGGCTCCGTTACCTGTTGCTGCAAAGCTGCATGAGGATGTACCCTGTCCGGAAGTAATATTTAAGTAAGAACCATTACTCCAACTAATTGCATCATATGGACAGGCACAATTAAATGTTAAGGTGGCTCCTGATGAACAAATTAATGTTGAGCCTGAAATAGTTGGATCATTAGTATTAAGTGAAATATTATCAACTCTTAGAGTAACTGATGGATAAGGAGAACTAATTATTGCCTGTACCCAACCGTCATTCCCGCTTGCATCAGCATAAACCACTGTGGGATTTGAAGTTGTGCTTGACAAATGCATTTTGTTAGTATTACAGCTCCAGGTAATCGAATAACCTACAGGCAGATTAGCGATTTGGAACTTTGTACCATATTTACAAACAGTAGAACTACCAGAAATATTCATTTGATTCGGTTGGGATCCAACACCTACTGCGTACCATGCATTTGCTACTTGCATGGCTTTAAAACCACCAGGGACTTGGGAATTCGCTATGCCAATTGAAAGATTTTTTGTATTTTCATAATTAGCTGTTGGATAAAGATAAGATTCAAGCTTATATACTAATTTTTGGGCACTATCAATCCCTATTCCATATACGGTATAAGCATCATTATTGTCATTTGTATCACTACCTCCTTCTGATAATAAGTAAAACCAATGACTCATTACAGTAGAATTTGTGTGACAATCTCCATAATAATCCCAATAATTTCCATGATATGTATCGGGCTTTGGTCCTCCAAATGAATTGGCATCATTGGGATTTACAAGATTTCTAAAACAACTAAGTGCTGAGGATAGTTCTTCACCGATTTTCCAGCAATCTTTATCAGTATCACCAGGACTTTTAGGAGTAGCATTTTCAATTACAGCGCCCCAGATATCGCTTAATCCTTCGTTTATAGCTCCAATCTCATCATGCATTTCACAAAGACCGACTTCAATTTCGAAAATGCCATGCCCAAATTCATGTGCAAACACATCTAATGTAGTTACTGGTCCAATTACTTCATTACCATCGCCAAATTTAATATAATGATCAACCGGAATCCAGCATGCCTGTACGTAATTATTCCAATAATGAACATAATTTCTTATCTGTCCATAATTATTATCATAACTATTTCTTCCATGATTCACCCTCCAAAAGTCTAAGGTCTTTTCTGCAGCCCAATGAACATCAAGGGCCCACTGATCTGCTGCAAAACTAGGCCAATTTTGAGAATCCCAATAAACATTATTTGGATTAAAAAATTCAACTGCATTAGATATGTTGTCTAAATGATTCAAATTCATAGTTGAAATATTTACATTATTTCTCAATTCTTTTAACCTATAGCCACTAGAGTATGAATCCGTCATTATGCTTTGATTTGAGCCACTATACTTAGTCTCTGCAAAAGATTGTATATTTGCGTCCAGGACTAAAGGGACATTATGAATTATATTACCATTACAAGCATCAACGTAAACTAATTGTTTAATATCAGGCTCTGTCGGCGAAAGAATAAATTTCCATGACAATTTGAAAGTATTGCTTCCTATCAGATGATCTTTAGAAATAACCAATTCTCCTTGGGGATAATATGTAGCATTAGGATCATTAGTAAATTGTTTTAAGAACTTCTCCATTTCAGGATCTTCCCATTTATACTTTTCTGCTCCGATATATTTAATTGCTTTCTCCAGAGATTCTTGTTCGGTAAGAGATGGGATAACAGTGGGGATATCTATTATCCGAAAATCTCCATTAATAGTTACAATATAACCGTTTCTGCCATGTATCAGATACTGTTGATTTTCTACTTTCAATCCTTTATAGTATTGTTGAAATCTCTTATGAATATAGCCTTCAGTATCTTTGCTGACTTTAATTAGACGAAAACCGTCCTCTTTTCTTGCATTTAAAATAGATTTCAAGAAAATAGTGTCATTTTGCATTATTCTGTTGGAGGTTTCATTTATTTTGAACATGCCATATTCAATTGTCCCTGCTTCATTTCTTTGGATATACAGAGTGTCATTGATTTGAGCATTAACTATTATACAAAATAAAAATATGGCACAACTAAAAAATGTTATTTTTAAGATTTTCATAATAACTGTTTGATTTTAAAGAATATACTATTTATACTTTATTCCGTAAAAATAACTCGCATCAATATCAGGATATTGATAATACACAAGGGTATCATATAAATTTTTTTCTATAACATAGGAAGAACCCGTTGTAAGTGTCATTATATATATAGAATCCATATCAGGGGAATTTAAATATTGTTTTCTTTCCCATTTAATTAAACTAGTATCTGTAGCGGTCCTAAATACATTGCTAATAAATTTATCATCAATCGTAAACTCAGAAAAAAAATCATTATAACAAAAGTAACCTCCGCCAATTCCGCCACCCACAACTACTATTCTCCATTTCCCTTGTATGTATTTTCTAATTGTATCAAGAGGTTTATTCCACAAAACAATAGTAACTGGATCAATAGGATTTGAATTAAGATCAAGGCATGTAGTAATTAATATGGATTCTCCGTAGGCAGTACCAACAGAGTTTGTCGCGTACGATCTTATATAATAACTTGTGTTTGATTCTAAACCTGTTATTGTAACTAGAAACATATTAGATCCCGATCCAGCAGAAATATGGTTTCCAGATAAAGTCGGATTTGAAGAAGTACTCCAGCAAAGCCCCCGATCAAATATCGGGGATGCACCATCGGTAATTATATTACCTCCAGATCTGACAGTATTACATTTTATTGAATACGGATAAATGGTTGTAATTTCAGGTAATGATGCAGCTTCTGTTGTAAAAGACTTGGTTTTACCATAGCCAATACCAATATTGTTTATTGCGAAAGCTCTTACAAAATATTCAGTATCGGGATTCAGTTTTTTTAAGTCAATAGTATAGCTGTTATTATCTGAATCATCAATTTTTATACTATCCAATATGGTAGGATTATCTGAAGTGCTCCAGCAAACACCTTTTTCAGTCACTTCAGAGTCTCCCTGTGATATTATTTCACCCCCGCTGGTCGCAGATGTCTGTGTGATGGATGTAACATCTGTTGTTGTCACAGTTGGTACATTTTCCCTTTTACATCCAGTAAAGAGAAACATTATAATTAAACTCAATCTCATAGCTTTCATAGAAATCATTTTAAGAAATAGTATTCAATTATTCTCAGTGATATTTTTTCATGGAGAATGTATTTTAAGTTCTGATATATAAATGTTCCATATTGTAATAAATGATCTGCTTTGGATTTTTGTTTCAGGTATAGTTACAGCTTGTTCTCCCATTGTCTCATTAATTAGGGGGAGTAAGCATTCAATCCTTCTATCAGCAGGTTTGGCCCTATTAAATGAATGGCAGAATACCATATCATTAATAGTTAGTTAAAGACTAACCAATTTTAAAAACATTCAGGGGCAAAAAATGTATCGCAGTAACAAATTTACGATAAAACTATAATACAAGTCAAGTATTTTGAGATGTTTTTTCTCGAATAAATACATTTAATATTCTGATTCCCTTGGCAAAAGACTTTAAGCTATATTTGATGGTTTCAAATCTTCCAAGTAAAAAAATAGGCAAATGAAGTTTATTGGAAAATCCGGTCACCCAGAGCACGTCATTCCGGATCAAGATAGCAAACGATTCCGGAAATGATTGAGCACCATAAACCGTAATGTAAACAGCACAATATCAGTGCAAACCTATAATACAATTTATTTATCTATGGACTGCTCACATTAGACCGGAATAAGGTGCTCCCTAACACCGGATTCTCCACACTTAATTCCGGCAAAGGATAGTCAATTTACTCCGGCGAAAGGTAGTCAGAGCCACTGGCTTTTCCAGAAATATGTACGCTTGCGTTACAATGAGTAGCGGAAACGCTCAGTATACCTGTGCGGAGAGAGCAATAAAAAGGACTCTAACTAATAGATAGTGAGTCCTTTGTGGAGCTGGCGGGAGTCGAACCCGCGTCCAAACATGGAGACCATATGCTTTCTACATGCTTAGTCCTGCTTGATTTTCGTGACCTGTCAGCTGCAGAACAACCTAACAGACCCTTAGTTCCTGTTTGCTTCACCGTCCGGGCGGAACGACCTTCAGGCTAGCCCCGGATTGCGTGCGCCTCCATATCGGGTTGGATCAGGGCATGACCGCCCGGGAGACGTCCCGTCCCGACTCATGAGTCAGGATAAAGCCTAAGCTACTTTGTTCACTTAAGCAGCGAGAGCGTATTTAGTTTCGCCAGTTATTGTTTTGTAACACTGTTTAAGGAACGCGTCACCACATCCTGCATGCTTACATACCACCCCTCATGCTGTCAAAACCAGGTCAGCCCCAAGGATGGCAAAGGGCTCAGGGCTTGGGGCTCAGGGCAAGAAGTTATTCTTAAAGCCCTGCGCCTTGTGCCTTGCGCCTTGCGCCTTTTGTGCAAAGATACAATATTGCCAAAGAACAGCGAAATATATCTCAAAAATCAGGCCGCTCTGTTTTTGTCAATTGATTAAATTTGACTATTATGTGAGATATGAAAACAGACACTTACTTGAAACAATAAGCACTATCAAATAATAATTAATAAAATCAAACCTTACTATGAAATCAAGCAGACGTAAATTTTTGGGAACAATGGGTGCCAGTGCTGCCGGACTGACACTAGGAACTTCAACATTTTCACTTACTTCGTGTGCCTCTTCTTCAAATGAGGAAGATAACGGACAGATACTTTTTATCGGAGATGAAATTGCCCTTGCCGATACCAAATACGGAAAAGTTAAGGGATATGTACTGAGAGGGATTAACTATTTTCTCGGAATTCCTTATGGTGCAGATACATCAGGTGTCAATCGCTTTATGCCGCCACAGAAACCGGAACCATGGACAGACGTGTTCCCGGCAGTTTGGTGGGGAAATTCTGCTCCCCAGAATATGGAAGGGAGATATGCCGATGCATATAGTTCATTTGCAGATCACTGGAATTATTATGATGTGAACGAAGATTGCCTTCGCCTTAATGTATTTACACCTGCTATTGCCGATGAAAAGCAAAGACCTGTTCTGGTCTGGTTCCACGGAGGCGGGTTTACAAACGGAAACAGCATTGAACAGGATGGGTATAATGGCGAGAACCTTGCCAGGAAAGGAGATATCGTTTTTGTATCAGTAAACCACAGGCTTGGTCCGCTTGGATTTTCAAATCTTGCCGGCGTAGGTGGAGAGAAGTATGCCGCCTCTGGAAATGTCGGTATGCTTGATCTTGTTGCGGCCCTTGAATGGGTACGTGATAATATCGAAAACTTCGGTGGCGATCCGGGGAATGTAACAATTATGGGTCAGTCAGGCGGAGGATCAAAGGTTACAACTATCTCGGCCATGCCTGCTACCAGGGGATTATTCCATAAAGCTGTTGTACTGAGTGGTTCGTTACGATTGTCGGGAAATAAGGAACAGAGTGAAAAACTGGGAGCGTATATTTTGAAGGAAGCTGGTTTAAAAGCCGGTCAGATAGAGAAATTACAGCAAATGCCCTGGCAGGAATATTACGTACTTGCCAACCTGGCTGCACGGAAGTTTGCGGAGGACCAGGGAGGCTCAATAGGTTTTGGCGGTGGTTTTGCTCCAGTAATTGATGGTGTTATCCTGCCTCAGGATCCCTTCTACCCGGATCCAACACCCCTGGCTGAAGATATTCCAATGATCATCAGCTCCACAACCGAAGAACTTTCACCGAACCGTACAAATGCCGAACTCGAAAATGTTACACTCGACGAGGTGAAAAAGCAGGTAACAAGCAGGGCAGGCTTTAGCCCCGGTCTGGGTGATAAAGCCGGAGAGGTAGTGGATGCCTATGCAAAAGCTTTCCCTGATAAAAAACCAGTAGAAATATGGGCTCTGATAAGTGCAAACAGGCAAAGTACGGTAGAACTTGGTGATTCTAAAACCAGACAGAAGGCCCCGGTTTATATGGTATGGTTTGGATGGCAACCACCATTGTTCGACAACAGGATGAGGGCTTTCCATTGCCTCGATATCTGTTTCTGGTTCTATAACACCGACGTGATGCTGACACATACGGGTGGAGGAACAAGACCGAAAAAATTATCCGAAAAGATGTCAGGTTCGCTTATACAGTTTATGAAGACCGGTGATCCCAATGGAGGCGGCCTTCCTGAATGGCCTCGGTATACAGCTGAAAGGGGAGAGGTAATGGTAATTAATGATGCTAGCGAGGTGAAAAATGATCCTGACAGGGAAGCAAGAGCTTCACTGCCTGCATTATAAGTGCATAATGAAGTTTATAAATGTTTAAAATTATTCTATGATGAAAAGAAAAAGACATTCCCGGAAAAGTATTTACATACTGATAATTACAATGTTAGCAGTATCCACTTTATTCGGGCAAGGCGGTTTACCCGGGTTTTTCGGCAGGACATCTCCGGTAGTACATCCTGATCTTACTGTAACCTTTAACCTCAATGCCCCAAATGCCAGAGGGGTAGAGTTGATGTTCGAGGGTGACTCTGCAAATTATCCTATGGTAAAAGATGAAAGAGGACGATGGACAGTAACCGTAGGACCGCTAAAACCTAAAATATATACTTATGCTCTTTTGGTTGACGGTCTCAGGATTATCGATCCACTGAATCCGGAAATGCAGATAGGTACGGCACCAGGGTTTAACCTGCTGAATGTGCCCGGTAATCCACCACGTTTTGATGAACTGCGGGATGTTCCGCATGGTGCTGTACATATAAGGACCTATTATTCAACAGTACAAAAGAAGTTCCGTAAGGTTTATATCTATGTTCCACCGTCCTATGACCAGGTTGGTGACAGAAAATACCCGGTGTTATACCTTCGTCACGGCGGCGGAGGGAACGAGACTTCATGGTACAATGAAGGTGCTGCCGGTATCATTATGGATAATCTTCTGGCAGAAGGGAAAGTTAATCCCATGATCATTGTGATGACCAATGGTAATGTGGTGACAGGTGTACCTGGCGGATACAATAACGAGGCACTGGAGGTAGGAGCGGATGAATTGTTTACGGATGTGGTACCTGTTGTTGAGAAGAACTACAGAGTATATACTGATCAGCAACACAGGGCAGTAGCAGGTCTTTCCATGGGCGGTGGCCAGTCTTTCTATATCGGATTGCGTAATGTGGAAAAATTTGACTGGGTAGGTGTATTCAGTACCGGTTTGTTTGGCGGGATAGCTGAGGCAGATTTTGATGCTGAGAAAACAATACCGGGTATATTGACAAATACCCCTCCTTTTAATAAAAGCCTGAAACTCTTTTATATATCGGTGGGCGAACAGGATCCCAGGCTGGATGCGACAAATAAGTTTGTCAATACACTCCGACAACATAAAATGAATGTTGAATTTCAAACCTTTCCGGGTATACACGAATGGCAGGTATGGCGTATGTCGTTGTATGATTTTCTTCCAAGACTTTTTAAATAATACTAAAGTAAAATGATGCGAAAATTTGTAAGAATTTCTCTGGCTCTACTGATGAGTCTTATTATTTCGCCAGGATCTTATCAAATCATGGCTCAGGAAACCATTGATGTGGGAAAGACTGGCTGGGATGTCAAAAGACCGGTGATGGCAGCGGCATGTGATGCAGGATGCCCCTGGGGTGAATTAGGTAACTTTGTTAAAGAATCCATGGAACCCTATGGATATTCGGTAATTCTTTGTCGCAACTGCAATAAATCGTATGGTCCGCGGCTTGTTTCTGAAAACGATTATCCGCCACCCCTCGATGAAGATAATCTTCGGGTCGGAGTCAATGTTCGTGTCAATGCACGTGTAGATTTTGGAGTGACTTCAAGTGCTTTCTTAACCAGGGCTTATCAGGGTACTATTAGTAATGGAAAACCCTTTGACAACCTGCGCCTGATAGCTAAGATAGAAGATCCTTATTATCTTTTACTGGCGGCCAGAAAAGAATCCGGAATAACCAGTATTGCCCAGGTCAAACAACAGAAATTACCTGTAAGGATTTTTGATAATGGTGGCGGAATGACAGTAATTTTAGACTATTATGGAATAACTGCAGATGACATAGTATCCTGGGGAGGGAAGATGAGGGTTTCCCTTGAAGATGCCATAAAGGGTGATTTTGACCTTATCATAGGATTTATGGCAAGTCCCAGTCTGAATCCCGAATCTTCATACTGGACTACACTGAGTGAAAAATTCGATCTTTATTTCATGGAACTTCCGGAAGAATTACTGGACAAGATCGCCGAACAAAATGTTGATGCAGAACTTGTGATAGCCCGTAATCAGTTGCTCAGGGGAATGGACAGGTGGATAAAAACACTTGGAAGGTCAGGAGAATCGATATTTGCCCGGGAAGATACACCGGAACAGGCAGCTTATGACCTGGCAAAGGCCATGGATGAGAATCGTGGCGCTCTGAAATGGTTCATTCGTGTATATACGTATGATTCCAAAACTGTCTGGCAAAATTTTGGCGTTCCATTGCATCCCGGTGCTGAAAGATACTACCGCGAAGTCGGATATATCAAGGAATAAGTCTCAGATATTTATTAGTCTAATCCAATCATTAACAGAACAATTCTATAATGTTTAAGATGAATCGTAGACTTATCGGTGCTGTGATCTGCACATTATTACTCGTAAGTTGTGCTGAAGATAAAGGCGAAAACCAGTCTATAAAAATATATATAATTGATAATAAATAAAATTATTGTAACACTTAAGAACAAACACGTTGCTCTTATAAATGGGAAAAACACTTAAAATAGGTATCCTGCGTGAGACCAAGAACCCACCAGACGGAAGGGTGGTACTGTCACCTCCACAGATAACAGAGCTTGAAGAACAATACTCCAACGTTGAATTCATTGTCCAGCCAAGTGATATAAGATGTTATTCGGATGAGGAGTATGAATACCTGGGAATACCCCTGAAAGAGGACCTTCAGGAGTGTGATATCCTGATGGGCATTAAAGAAGTGGACATAAGAACCTTTATTCCGGGCAAAACATATCTTTTCTTTGCACATGTAGGGAAAAAACAACCCTATAACAGGGAGATGCTCAGGGATATGGCCGAAAAGAAAATACGGCTCATTGATTATGAATATCTATCAACTGAAAAAGGTGAGAGGGTAGTGGCATTCGGTCGTTATGCCGGGATTGTTGGAGCATATAACGGATTGAGAGCCAGGGGCATAAAAACCAACAAGTTCAAGCTTAATCCTGCATACCAGTGTCATGACCTCAAAGAGATGTGGGCGGGTCTTCGCCTGATAGAACTGGCTGCGGGATTAAAAATTCTTGTAACAGGCGAAGGACGTGTGGCAAACGGAGCAATGGAGACATTAAACGTCTGCAACCTGGTAAAAGTTGACCCGAAAGATTTCCTGAACCGTGAATTTGACGTTCCTGTAGTATGCCAGATAGGTCCTGCAGATTATGTCAGGCATAAATATGGTAAAAAATTCAATTTCAGTCATTTCATTAGCCATCCGGAAGAGTATGAATCAACATTTCTTCCTTTTACAAAAGTTACGGATATTCTTGTTACCGGTCATTACTGGGATCCGCGGTCACCTGTATTCTTTACAAAAGATGATATGAAACAAACCGGTTTCAGGATTTCCGTCATTGCAGATATCAGTTGTGACATAAACGGCCCGATACCTTCAACAATAAGGGCAACAACGATCTCGGACCCCTTTTATGGGTATAATCCGCATCTTGAAGCAGAGGAGCCGGCATTTACAAAAGCTTCGAACATAACTGTCATGGCAGTAGACAACCTGCCCGGTGAACTGCCCCGGAATGCATCACTTGATTTCGGCAAACAGCTGATGCAGAATACATTGCATGATCTGCTGTCGGAAACAGAGAGCCCAATGATCGAGAGAGCAACAATACTGAAAGATGGCATGCTTGCTCCGGCATTTGATTATCTGAGTGATTATTTAAGTAATCCTGACACCTGACGCCTGCTTTGCCCGTCGTAGGTTGTTATACCGAAGGCGGGACGCCTGACGCCTTTTTATATCTGTTCTATTTTATTAAATTTGAAATTTACTGGCTATTGGTATGCGTGTTATAATTCTCGGAACTGCTCATCCTTACCGGGGAGGCCTGGCCTCTTACAATGAACGTCTGTCGCGTCAATTCATCCTCGAAGGACATGAAGTGAAGATCATTACATTCACATTGCAGTATCCGGGATTTCTTTTCCCCGGAAAAACACAATATACGGACGGTCCGGCACCAACTGGAATTAATATTTCGAGGATACTGAATTCAGTAAATCCATTTAACTGGATCAAAACAGGTTACAGGATAAGGAAAGAGAATCCCGATATTTTGATTATTAAATACTGGCATCCCTTCATGGCCCCCTGCTTTGGTACTGTTGCAAGGATAGCAGGTAAAAAGAAAAAAAGTAAAACAAGGGTAATCTGTATTTTTGATAATGTTATCCCACACGAAAAGAGCATGCTTGACAGGATCCTGACAAGATACTTTGTGCGCAGTATTGATGGTGCAGTGGTTATGTCAAAGAGTGTCGGTGATGATCTCAACAGCTTCAGGGCCAATATACCGGCAGAATTCAATCCTCATCCTTTGTATGATAACTATGGAGCGGTGATTAAACGTGAAGAGGCTTTGAAGAGACTCAACCTTGACAACGGATATTCATATCTCTTATTCTTCGGATTTATAAGAGCATACAAGGGATTAGACCTTCTCCTGGAAGCTTTTGCCGATAACCGTTTTCGTAACAGGAAACTGAAGCTGATAATAGCAGGGGAGTTTTATGAAAGTGATACTCCATATAAAGCAATTATTGAAAAACATAATATTGCTGATGATATAATCCTTTATGACCATTTTATCCGGGAAGAGGAGGTTGCGCTCCTGTTCAGTGCTGCTGATTTTGTAGTTCAACCGTATCGCAGTGCTACCCAGAGTGGCGTGACCCAGATCGCCTATCATTTTGAGAAGCCGATGCTGGTGACAGATGTCGGAGGATTAAGTGAAATAGTAATTGATGGCAAAAGCGGTTATGTTGTGCCTCCCGAACCAGCTAAAATAGCAGATGCTATTGATGATTTTTTTACTAACAACAGGCAGGAGTTTTTTATAAAAGGAGTAAAGGAAGAAAAAGCTAAATTTACATGGGACAAGCTTACAACATCGATAATGGAAGTCTATAATAATTTTAAATTGCGGAATTCGGATTTGTGATTTCGGATTTAACAAATCCGCAATCGGCAGTCCGCAATCCGAAATTCTTTATAAACAATGATATACAGAAGCAAAGCCCCGCTACGTCTCGGACTCGCAGGAGGAGGAACTGATGTCTCACCCTATGCCGACCTTTACGGCGGAGCTGTATTGAATGCAACAATTGACCAGTATGCTTACTGCATGATTGAGGAAACAGGTACAGGTTCGATAATTATCAATGCTGCAGACCTGAACCTGAAGAAGAGATATCCGTCACGCCCTGAATTACCTGTAGACGGGTGTCTCGACCTTCATAAAGGGGTCTATAACAGGATTATACGTGATTTCAGGATCACAAAACCTCTCTCTTTCAAAATTACAACCTTTTGTGATGCACCTCCCGGGAGTGGCCTTGGCACTTCATCTACAATGGTTGTTGCTATCCTGAAAGCATTCGCAGAATGGCTGAATCTGCCCCTTGGTGATTATGACATGGCTCATCTTGCCTGCCAGATAGAGAGGAATGATCTCGGTCTGCGCGGAGGCAGACAGGACCAGTATGCTGCGACATTTGGCGGATTCAATTTCATAGAGTTCTATAAAGATGACAGGGTGGTAGTTAATCCCCTGAGAATAAAACAGTGGATTGCTGATGAGCTTGAAGTTTCGATGGTGCTCTTTTATTCAGGGGCATCAAGATCGTCAGATAAAATAATCAGGGAGCAGCAGACAAATACGGTGAAAAGAAAAAAGATACCGCTTGAAGCTACACATCGTATCAAAAAGAATTCCTATTTAATGAAAAACTATCTGCTGAAGGGAGATATAGTTAAGTTTGCAAAGGAACTGGGAAGAGAGTGGGAGAATAAAAAGAAAATGGCAGCGTCAATAACAAATAAGAACATCGAAAAGATATATAAAGCTGCCATTAAATCAGGTGCTTACGGAGGTAAGGTATCTGGAGCAGGAGGAGGTGGTTTCATGTTTTTTACTATTGATCCGGTAAGGAGACTCGAACTTATTAATACCTTGAACAGGTTCAACGGAAAAATCATTAACTTCCATTTCAGCGAAAACGGCTGCCAGGGATGGAAAGTAAGTTAAAAGTTAAAAGTTAAAAGTTAAAAGTAGAAAGTAATAAATTGTTGATAGATGCAGGAAAAAATAAAAAGTCAAATAAAGAGTTCAGTTGAATTAAAGCAGAAATTGCTTGAAATGCCGGAAGTGTTATCAGGTATTGAGAAAGCAGCACTGGCAATAATTGCAGCTTTCAGAGATAAAAAGAAATTGCTGCTGGCTGGAAACGGAGGCAGTGCTGCTGATGCCCAGCATATTGCAGCAGAATTTGTTAATCGTTTCGGATTCGACCGGCCGGCATTGCCCTCTGTCGCACTCTCAACCGATACTTCAGTTTTAACATCAATAGGTAATGACTCCGGATTCGAGAAAATCTTTGCAAGACAGGTTGAAGCCCTGGGAAATGAAGGTGATGTATTCATTGGAATTTCTACATCAGGAACATCCGAGAACATTATCAGGGCATTGAATGTCTGCAGAAAGGTGAATATTGTAACTATAGTGCTTACAGGTATTTTTGGCGGACCAATGAAAGACCTGTGTGATATCTGTATTAAGGTTCCTTCAGACAAAACACCTCGTATTCAGGAGGCACATAATCTTATTGGCCATATAATTTGTGGTCTGGTTGAAGAGGAATTGTTCGGTCGGGAAAAACCTGTAAAGTAATGGAAGCAATCATACTGGCAGGAGGTATGGGAACCCGTCTCAGGAAAGCTGTTCCTGATGTTCCCAAACCAATGGCCCCGGTGAATGATAAACCATTTTTCTTTTATCTGCTTAAATGGATTAAACAATATCAGGTTGATAAAATTATTCTGTCCACCGGTTATAGACCTGCATGTTTTTTCGAATATTTTGGCAATATGTTCGAAAACATTCCGCTCATTTATGTGATGGAAAAGAAGCCATTAGGTACGGGAGGTGCAGTGATCAAAGCACTTGCCCAAACAACTGGAAATAATATCCTGATTGTCAACGGAGATACCTGGTTCCCGATCGACCTTGACAGATTTTATGCTTCACATCTTAATAATAAAAACCGGTTCACCGTAGCATTGAAAAGAATGAAGGAATTCTCACGTTACGGGTCAGTCGAAATAAGCGGAGATACAATAATCAGATTCCATGAAAAAAAATTCTGTTCCGAAGGCCTTATAAATGGGGGTATATACCTTATCAACAGGAAATATTTTGAATCCAGGGAATTTCCAGTAGTATTTTCCCTGGAGGAAGAAATTCTGGCCAAAGAAGCAGGAACATCCCTGTTAAAAGGGATGATTTTTGATAATCCCTTCATTGATATTGGATTACCGGAAGACTACCAAAAAGCTTGTAATATCCTGAGGGTCAGTTAAAATAGCTATAAATGAACAGAGCATTATTTCTGGACCGCGATGGAGTTGTTAATGCTGACAGAGGCTATGTTTACCTGAAAGAGCATTTTGAGTTTACTGAGGGTATCTTTGATCTCTGCCGGAAATATGCTGATGGCGGGTATATTTTAATTATTATTACGAACCAGGCTGGAATAGCAAAAGGCTTGTACACTGAGGCTGATTTCAACAGGCTCACGAAATGGATGACAGAGGAGTTCAGTAAAGAGGGGATAACAATCACAAAAGTGTATCACTGTCCTCATCATCCCGATATTGACGGATTTTGCGGCTGCCGCAAACCGGAACCGGGGATGATCCTTCAGGCAGTAAAGGAATTTGCTCTCGACATTAAAGAATGTATCCTGATAGGTGATAAGGAAACCGACCTTGAAGCCGGACGCAGAGCCGGAATTCCGGATTCAAACCTGATACTTTTTACTCCCCAACCCCCATGAAGGGGGGCTATAAATCCATTATAATAATTACATAAAATTTGTTATGGGTTTCAGCTGCGGAGCAGCAGGGGGGTGTTATCAAAGGGTCAGATATTGACCTTATCTTTAATAAGATATCTGTTCCTCTCTGCAGAGTTTCTGTTTATCAGCTCGCCGAGGAATCCTGTCAAAAACAGGAGAGATCCTATCACCATAACTGTTAAGGCTATGTAGAAGTAAGGGCTGTCGGTGACCAGGGGAGCCCTGAGATGATTGTGTACAAATACCAGCTTTCTTATTCCCAGGTATCCTGCCATAATAAAGCCAATCAGGAACATAAGTGTTCCAAGCGATCCGAAAAGATGCATGGGACTTTTACCGAAGCGGGTTATAAAACCGATTGTCAGCATATCAAGATATCCCTTCATGAATCTGTCGAATCCATATTTGGTCTCGCCGTATTTTCTTGCTCTGTGTTCAACAACTTTCTCGCCGATCTTTCTGAATCCCGCCTCCCTGGCAAGCATCGGAATATAACGATGCATTTCACCATACACTTCGATGCTCTTCACTACCTCGTTACGGTATGCTTTCAGTCCGCAGTTGAAGTCATGAAGCTTTATGCCTGATGATAATCTGGCAGTGCGGTTATATATCCGGCTTGTAGATCGTTTGATGAAGGGGTCATGTCGTTTCTTTTTCCAGCCCGATACCAGGTCGTAGTCCTCTTCGCGTATCATTCTGACAAGCTCGGGTATTTCATCAGGAGAGTCCTGGAGGTCTGAATCCATTGTTATCACAACTTCACCGGTTGTTTCTCCGAATCCTGTATGCAGGGCTGCGGCTTTCCCGTAATTTCTTCTGAACTTAATTCCTTTTACAAATTTTTTATTTTCAGCCAGATCCCTTATTATGTTCCACGATGAATCGCTACTCCCGTCGTCAATAAATATTATCTCGAACGAGAATCCTGTACCGGTGCATACCTTCTCAATCCAGTCTGACAGCTCCCTGACAGACTCTTCTTCATTAAAAACAGGAATGACGACTGAGAGATCCATGTTAATTGGTTTCAGGCTCTTCTTCTGTTGTTTCAACAAGCGGGTTACCCTCTTTGCGGACGAATGCTGCTACAATCAACGACATAATCAATCCGTAGAACATATTCCCTATTATGCTTATAGGAGCTATGATTGCCGGTATCATAATTTTTTTCTGAATATTCATGCTCATGTCAATAGCTTCCTGGGGCACTTCCCTCTTCAGCAATTCCTCTTCAGTGAGTGCAAGCTGTTTATCCAATAAATTAGTGTCAATGACAGCATAAAGAAGATACGTGAATATTGCAGTGATAATTGCATAATAAAGAATAATGATCATTCCTGCTCCGAGAGCCTGGCCGTAGGTTATCATACCATGTCTGTAGTTATCTCGATATGATTTTAACAGCAAGAATAGAATTACAATCTGCACAAGCATGAATACCCATCCCTGGATCTTATTAACTGACAGATCTAAAAAATACATGATCATTGTGTAGACTATCCCTACGAGACCCAGTATTACCCCGTAAGTAAGGTTTGCTTTCCACGCATTAACATTATTTTCCATGATTCAATGATTAGATTATTTCAAAAATGTTGAATTAAAACAAATATAGTGTAAAAATAAGAAAGGAATCTTTCTGATCCTGAATAATAATTTTGCCTGCACACCTGAAATTTGTATTTTTGCAGGGGGTAAGTCTTATACGACCAGCTCCTGCTGAACTCCCCCAGGATCGGAAGGTAGCAAGGGTAGGTGGTTGTAGCGGTGCGATATAAGTAGCTTACCCTCTTTTTTCTTCACATCATGTTAATCCGCATATATCCCGAAAATCCCGATCCTAAACGTATCAGACAGGTTGTGGATATGCTGGAATCAGGAGGTATAATAATATACCCTACCGACACGGTTTATGCCATGGGCTGCGATATAAAGGCAAATAAATCGATTGAAAAGATAGCAAAGCTTAAGGGTCTTAACCCGGAAAATCCTGATCTTTCGCTGATCTTTCTTAATATGAGTCAGTTATCGGAATATACCATAATAAGAGATAATTCAATTTTCAAGCTTTTAAAGCGAAATCTTCCGGGTCCGTTTACCTTTATTGTTAAAGCAAATAACCAGATCCCCAAATTGTTCAAGAACAGGAAAAAGACAGTTGGTATAAGAATACCCGACAATAACATAGTACATGAACTGGTGAGGGAGCTGGGTCGACCGATAATCACCACCTCCATTCATGATCAGGATGAGATCATTGAATATACAACTGATCCGGAGCTTATTTATGAGAAGTACAGTTATTTTGCCGATATCGTTATAGATGGAGGTTATGGAAGCAATGAGGCTTCAACAATTGTCGACTGTACGGGAGAGGAAATAGTAATAGTCAGGCAGGGCCTTGGTATTTTGGAATGGTGAAATTATAATTCTTAAAAAATAGTACAATTTGCTGACAGTTGCTTAATATAGCGGTTCATCGCCTGTAGAAACCTCTTGTAAAGAAAACCAGAACCGACAACAATTCCAGCCTTCCAAGAAGCATCAGAAATGCAAAAAACCATTTCCCTATGATCGGGGCAGCCGCATAATTTGAGAATGGTCCAAACGTGCCAAATGCCGGACCGATATTTCCGAGCATGGCTGCCGAGGTGCTGAATGCTGTAATTATATCATATCCCATAAATGAAATAACTATTGAGCTCAGGCATATCAAAAAAAGGTATAATATTAAGAAAACCAGGATGTTATGAATCATGCTATCTGCAACCACCTTTTTATCAAGCCGTACCGGTATTGAAGCGTTCGGGTGTATCATCCTCCTCATTTCATGACGTATATTCTTTGCAATAAGAAGTATCCGGCCAATTTTTATGCTGCTGCCGGGTGAACCTGAAGTACCGCCGGTGAACATAAGAATAAAAAGAATGAATATCAGAAAACTGCCCCACTGGCTGTAATCACTGTTATAGAACCCGGTTGTGGTAATTATTGAAATAGTCTGAAAAGTCCCTTCAAGAAAACCTTTTCCTGCTGAGAAACCCGGTTTAAATGCCAGGGCTGTTGATACTATCAGTATAAAGGCAAGGCAGAGTACAGTGTAGAAAATAAACTCATGATTGCCAAAGGCTTTTTTATAATTCCGTTTCACCACATGGTAGAAGAGGGTCATATTTGTTCCGGCTGTGAACATAAAAACAGTAGTGATAATCAGTACCGGCGGTGATCCGAAGGAGGAGATACTATGGTCTCTTGTTGAAAAACCTCCGGTTGACATTGTTGTTAGTGAATGGCATACTGAATCAAATAAAGGCATTCCGCTGATAATGAGCAATATTGCTTCAGCCATTGTGAGGATTGTATATATACTGATCATTCTTTTGGCTGAACCGCTGACCCTGGGATTGATTTTATCAGTCGTCTGTCCTGTGAAATCTGTCATTGTAAGCTGTACATTCAGTGATTTCACAACCGGTATAAGCGACAGCGATATCAGTATAAACCCCAGTCCGCCGAGCCACTGGGTCATACTCCTCCAGAACAAGACACCGTAAGGCAATGATTCAATGTCGGTAAGAATTGTTGCGCCCGTTGTGGTGAATCCTGATATTGATTCGAAGAATGCATCTCCAAAATTTTTGATCGAACCGCTTAGAATGAATGGCAGCGTTCCGAAAAGACTGCATATTATCCACAATCCGGTAATTATGATATAGCCCTCTTTATACCCTGACAGTCTTTCTTCATTACGCAGGGGAGTGAAAACAAGTATTCCGGTAACTACCGTGATTATCGCTGAGAAAAGTAATTTTATTGCTGCGGGTTCTTGATAAAGAAATGATACAGCCGCTGAAAGCAGCATAATTAATCCTTCAAAAATGAGCACCTGGCTGAAAACCCTGGCAATGACTCTGAAGTTAACCATTCCTTATCAGGTAAAGAATTTTGTCAGGCGGTCATGAGCTGACGGTAATGTAAAGACGACCACTTTGTCGTTGGCTTTGATTATTGTATCTCCGGTTGCTATAAAAGGGACACCATCTCTTGTTCCCCCTCCGACAATAGCATCCTTTGGGAATTCAATTCCCCTGAGCGTTCCTTTTGTTATTTTTGCGTTTGCCGGAACAAGAAACTCAAGAACTTCGGCTTCAGTCCCGGTCATGTACTTGACCTGGGTGACATTCGGGTTAAGTGTATGCCTGAAGATCCTGCTTGCGGCAGAAATCTTTTTATTGATAATGGTATCTATACCTGAATTTTCTGCGAGGTCAATATACTCAATATTTTCAACCTCTGCAATTGTCCTTTTAACCCCCATCTTTTTTGCAAGCAGACAGGAGAGAATATTTGTTTCAGAGTTACCGGTTACCGCTACAAAAGCATCCATTTTTGAAATGCCCTCCTGTTCAAGCAGGTCAGCTTTCCTGCAATCGCCGCAAATCACCAGTGTGTTATCAAGTATCTCCGACAGATCCGCACATTTCTCAGGATTTGAATCGATTAGCTTCACTTCGCAGTTTTTCTGCAGGTAAAGCGCTATATGCTTCCCTATCCTGCTTCCCCCTAGAATCATGATGTTCCTCGCTTCAAAAACCTTTTTGCCCGATGTCTTCATCATCTCGTTTATCCCTTCGCGTGTTGTAATTACGAAGACCAGATCACCAGGAAGAAATTGCTCGTTACCTCTTGGAATGAGAGTCTTGTCATTGCGCTTTATCGCAACAGCCCTGTACTTGTCAGTTTTGTGGGTGGCCGCTATTTCAGAAAGACTTTTATTGATTATGGGTGCATTCTCATCAAGTCTCTGGACATACATCGAGAGTAAACCATCTGAAAACTCCATAAATTCTGTTGTACCTGTCTCATGAAGTAATCCCAGCACTTCCCTGGCAGCAATATGCTCAGGATAGATTAATGAATCAATACCCAGCGTTTTGAAAAACTCCGGGGTCGATTGTTCCAGGTAGTCTATATTATCTATACGCGCAATGGTTTTCAGGGCTCCGAACCTCTTGGCAAGAATTGATGCAGTAATGTTTGTATCTTCAGAATGAGTGACAGCAATAAACAGATCAGTCTTTTTCTGAAGGATCTCCTGAAGTATCTTCACCGATGTGGCTGATCCGTGAAATGTAAGAACGTCAAGAGAAGATTTAATAGGATTCAACCGCTCATCATCAGTATCAATAAGGATGATATTATGGTTTTCATTTGACAGCAACTTGGCCAGATGTGTCCCAACTTCACCAGCACCCGCAATTACTATTCTCATAAAATTTATGACTGTAAAAAAGAACAAAATAATAGATAAATAGTGTAATACTCAAGTTTTTTCAGAGAATAATTAATAAGGTTCAATTACAGATCTATGTGAAATGCACCCTGATTTTTTACGAAATGCACCCTTAGAGCATTTATTTTATCTATATTCCATGGTACTGCCGGGGCTTCTGAGCTTATTACCAGTGCATCCAGGGGTATTGTATATTGAATGTTCTTTTCAATTACCGGCTTTTTACCGGTAAGGATCACAACATCGGGGGAATTACTTTTAAGTACGGAATTAGTGAGCAGGCTGGTCACCATGATTTTCTTTCCTGCTGCACTTAACTGAAATGTATTTTCATGGAGTATATTTTCTCTGAGTTTAAGATTTAGCGCCGAAGAGTGCCTGATTACCTCCTGTCGCACAATACAGGTATCCGAATAGATGTTCAATATATTGCCAGTTCTTATACCAACAATTGATGAACCTATTGAATTATAGACAATTAACTCATTTGTTCTCCTGTATGAGACCTGCTTGATTGTACCAGCCAGAACAAAAAGCAGAAGCGCCAAAAAGGGAAAAAGTGCCGGGATTGATTTTCTGTTCAGCATGTAACGGGTGAAAAGAAAAACAGATAATGTAAGAAGTATGCATTCTGTACCTGTGATACCTATATTTTCAATGGTTGAAAACGGCAGGGAAGATACAACCTCAGTAAGGCGTTCTGTAAGTCCGGCCGTCAGATCCAGCATCCTGACAATAACCAGGGAAAGAAAACGAAGCGGGAATGTCAGGGGTACGAGTACACCAAGGATTATCACCAGTGATGCAACAGGTACTATGACAATATTCGAAAGGATAAACCACACGGGAAAACGGTTGAACAGCATGATGGTGAGTGGCATTGTTCCGAGCTGGGCAATTATTGTGACTGCCGCTGACTGCCATATCAGGTCAGGCAATCGGTGCCTGATGATGATCTTCTGGTAAAGACCACGATAGAAGCAGATTAAATAGATCACGGCTGCATATGAGAGCTGGAATCCGGCATCAAATATTACGGAGGGTCTTATAAGTATCAGGACAAAAGCAGATGCCAGCACTGAATTGATGCCGTTAACTGGTCTTTTCATGATCTTTCCTGCCTGGAGAAAAGAGAACATCAGCGAAGCACGCAGCACAGAGGAGGAGAGCCCCGTAATAAAGGCAAATGTCCATAACAGAAGTATCGTGATAATTACTCTTACTATATTCAGCCTGCCCTTCAGAAAAAACAGCATTCTGAAAACAAACATACTCAGGATAAGAGCATGAAGACCCGAAACAGCCATTACATGCATTATTCCTGCTTTTATAAAATGTTGTTTCTGCTCGGGGTCAAGCATGTTTTTCTGTCCAAGGGTTATGGCTGCAACAAGTGCCAGCCTCTCTTCTTTTATACCTCTCTCCCTGAACATTTCAATGATGCTTTCCCTTATCATTAAAGCTCTGTGTTTCAGGCTTATATCTCCGCCAACGTAGTACCTGATAATATCATTCTCATTAATAAATGTGATATATTTTATTCCTCTTGTTTCCATGTAGAACTTGTAATCAAATTCATAGGGATTGCCCCTGCTTGTTATTTCAACCGGCGTACATCTGATCATCAGCCGGTCTCCGGGACGAAAGGAGGGAGGAAGTGAATCTTTCCTGTAATAGATCATTAGTGAACCATTCACTGGTCTCTGACTCTTTTCGGTCATCATTTTCTCAAGCTTCAATATCAACCTGTAACTTTTATCTTTCTCTTCGGGATAATCTGACAGGATTCCCGTAAACAGTGCTTCCTCGCGTTCAATTATTGATATTCTGTTTTTCTCCTTAGTGTAGAGGAGAAGTCCGCAAATGAAAAGTGCAAGTGTCAATGCGAAACCATAAATATGATTTATCAGTTGTCTGTTGTAAAAAAGGCTGATAGAGAAGAAAGTTAGAATAACTATTCCCGAAAGTATGAAGAACAGATCTCCAGGTGTGATATAAAGACCGGTTACTATTCCCAAACATAAGGGTATACAAATCCGAAGAAACGGAATTTCCTTATTAAGCACAGTCTGCAGCTTTTGAGACTGTATAAAGATAAAAAAAAGTTTTGAGTGACTAAAATTATTTCTAACTCTAAGTACTCAAGGCACTTTTAATCTTTTGTCCTGGAAGAATTGTCTTGTAATCGGCCTCAAATTTCCCTTTAGAGATAGCGTTGAGCTTTCCCTTTAAAAGCTTCTTCCTCAAAGGGCTAACCTTATCGGTAAAGAGGATACCATCGAGGTGATCATATTCGTGCTGTATTATCCTTGCTTTATAACCATTATAAACCTCATCGTGGAATTCCCGGTTTTCATCGTAATAAGTAATCCTGATATGAGATTCACGGTCAACCTCTTCTTTTATGTTCGGTATGCTGAGGCAGCCCTCGTTCATGGGTTTGAATTCGCCGTTTTGTTCAATAATACGGGGATTTATGAAGGCCTTCTTAAAACCAGCCAGCTGTGGTTCATCATCTGATGCAGTTGATCCGTCAATAACAAATATCCTTAACGATTTTCCGATCTGGGGAGCAGCAAGTCCTATTCCTTCAGAATTATACATTGTCTCAAACAGGTCGGCTACGATCTGCTGAAGCTCAGGATCGTCTTTCTCTATATTTTCAGCTACCTTTCTTAAAACCGGATGTCCGTATACAACTATAGGATATGTCATTTTATTGCTTCTTCTTATCAAGCCATGATTGCAGGATCAGCGAGGCACTTATTTTGTCCAAATCCTTTTTATTCTGTCTCTTTTTTTTCTTCACTCCTCCGTCAATCATGGTTTTTAATGCCATCTTCGATGTAAATCTCTCATCTTCAAGATATACCGGTTTTCCCGGAAATCTCTTTTTCAACTTTTTTATAAAAGGTTCGATATACTTAACAGATTCACTTGGTGTATTGTTCATCTGAACGGCATAACCTACAACAAATCCATCTACCTGTTCCGTTTTGGTATATTCATCAATAAAACTGTCAAATTCCTGGGTATTTATTGTTAACAGGGGTGAGGCAAATATCTTCAGTGGATCTGTAACTGCCAGTCCCACACGTTTTTTGCCATAGTCTATACCTATAATTCGTCCCATTTAAATATGGTTGCAAAATTACAAATAAAATTATAAAGGTACAATGGCGCAAAGGTATGGTGGTATGGTGGTATGGTGGTATAGTGGTGCGGAATTTCTATATGATGGCACGATCGCATGATTGCACAATTGCACGATTAAAAAAAGCCACCCTTCAGGATGGCTTTTTTATCAGTTAACAGGTTGTTCTGTTGTTTTTGCATACTCCATTGCTGCCAGTCGCTTGTAGGAGTCATATCTCCATTTTGAATTTTCCTCCGCGGCTTTGAAGAGCACTTCAGCCTCACCAGGGAATGATTTGATTAGCGATGTGTAACGTACTTCCGAATGCAGAAAATCCTGGAATTTGCTCCAGTCAGGTTCCTTGGAATCGAGAGTGAAGGGATTTTTACCTTCTTTTTCCAGTAAAGGATTGTATCTGTAGAGATGCCAGTAACCTGCCTCTACTGCTGCTTTTTCCTGAGCCTGTGTTTTTCCCATTCCGGCTCTTAAACCATGGTTAATACATGGTGCATAAGCTATTATGAGTGAGGGTCCCGGGTATGCTTCCGCCTCTTTTATTGCCTTGAGATACTGTGAATTGCTGGCACCCATTGCCACCTGTGCAACATAAACATAGCCATAGGTCATGGCCATCTGGCCGAGATCTTTTTTGCGGATTTTTTTTCCTGATGCAGCAAATTTTGCCACTGCACCTGCCGGTGTTGATTTGGATGCCTGTCCGCCGGTATTTGAATATACTTCCGTATCAAGTACGAGAATATTTACATCTTCCCCGGTAGCTACCACATGGTCGAGGCCTCCATATCCGATATCATAAGCCCAACCGTCGCCTCCGAATATCCAGTGTGATTTTTTAACAAGATATTGCTGAAGGCTGAGTATCTCTTTTGCTGCTTCCGACTTGTCTTTTTCACATGCTTCAATAACCTTTGCTGATGCTGTTTTGGAAGCTTCAGCATTATGCATCTCTGCCAGCCATTCATCAAATGCAGCTTTTGTTTCGGTATTTACCGAATCGCCTGCCGCCTTCATCCTGAGAGCAATCCTTTCCCTCAGTTTGTTGGAACCCAATGCCATGCCAAGACCATATTCGGCATTGTCTTCAAACAAGGAATTTGCCCAGGCCACTCCGTGTCCACGCTTGTTAGCAGCATAGGGAGTGGAGGGAGCAGTTCCGCCGTATATAGAGGAGCATCCTGTAGCATTTGCCACCGTCATCCTGTCACCGAAAAGCTGTGTTATAACTTTAATATATGGTGTCTCACCGCAGCCTGCACAGGCACCCGAGAATTCAAACAGAGGTTGTGCAAACTGGCTGTTCTTTACATTCACGAATTTATCAACAACAGTGTCCTTATAACCTACTTTTTCGTGCATATATGTCCAGCGCTCAGCTTCAGCAAGCTGTGTTTCAAATGGTTTCATTATCAGAGCCTTGTTCTTTGAAGGACATACATCGGCACAGTTGCTGCAGCCGGTGCAATCGTAGACACTTAGCTGGATCCTGAACCTGTACTGTTTAAGGACACCGGGAATACCCTGTATTGTCTTAGTACCCTCAGGAGCATTGGCCGCCTCTTCCTCGGTAAGAAGGAAGGGCCTTATTGCAGCGTGAGGGCAAACATACGAGCACTGGTTACACTGGATACAATTATCCGGCTGCCATTCAGGGACATTTACGGCTACGCCACGTTTTTCATAAGCTGTTGTTCCGGCCGGGAAAGTACCATCTTCCCTGCCTGCAAAAGCACTTACAGGGAGATCATCCCCTTTAAGGTGATTTATTGGTTCAGCAACATCACGGACAAAATCAGGAATGTCGCGGGTATCCTTTTCTTTTTCAACTTTTATATCAGCCCATTCAGCCGGAATTTCAACCTTTTCAACTTTGCTGCCTTTATCAACAGCTGCAAAGTTCATTTTGACAACATCCTCACCTTTTCTCCCATAAGTTTTTTGAATAGCCTTTTTCATTTCTTTTTCGGCCTGTTCGTAAGGAATTACATCTGCAAGCTTGAAGAAGGCGGCTTGCATTATGGTGTTGGTTCTTGTCCCCAGGCCTATTTCTTCGGCAATTATTGTAGCATTGATGATATAGAAGTCAATATTGTTCACTGCCATATATTTCTTCATATGGTCAGGAAGTCTGTTCCTGGTTTCTTCAGCATCCCATATGGAGTTAAGAAGGAATGTTCCGCCTTTTTTCAAACCTTTCAGCATGTCATATTTATCGAGATAGGAGGGAACATGGCATGCTACAAAATCAGGGGTATTAACAAGATAAGGCGAACGGATCAGGTTGTCGCCGAAACGCAGGTGTGAAGTTGTTATGCCGCCCGATTTCTTTGAGTCATAGGCAAAATATGCCTGACAGTATTTATCAGTTGTATCGCCAATGATCTTGATGGAGTTTTTGTTCGCACCAACCGTACCATCTGATCCCAGTCCGTAGAATTTTGCAGAATATGTTCCCTTAGGTGAGACATTTATTTCAGGGAGTAATGGTAATGAGGTAAAGGTGACGTCATCAACGATACTAACAGTAAACTGATTCTTAGGCTCATCAAGCTTCATGTTCTCAACTACTGAGAGTATATGTCCGGGAGTGGTGTCTTTTGAGCTCAGACCATACCGGCCTCCTATGATCAAAGGTTTTTCTGCCCTGTCGTAGAACATGTCTTTAATATCGAGATATAGTGGCTCTCCCAATGAGCCGGGCTCCTTGGTCCTGTCCAGTACAGAGATCTTTTTTACGGATTTCGGTAATACATTGAAGAAATATTTTGGAGAAAAGGGGCGATACAGATGGACACTTATAAGTCCCACCTTTTCTCCTTTTTCGCCCAGGTAATCGATGACCTCTTTTATTGTATCAGTCACTGATCCCATAGCAACTATTATATTTTCAGCATCGTCCGGACCATAATATGTAAATGGCTTGTAATCCCTGCCTGTCAGCTTTGATATCTCGGCCATGTACGAATTGACTATGTCAGGTATCGGTTCATAGAATTTATTGATTGATTCTTTTGCCTGGAAGAATATATCAGGATTCTGTGCAGTACCTCTTGTAACAGGATGTTCAGGGTTAAGGGCATTGTCGCGGAATTTTTTCAGAGATTCCCAGTCGACAAGCTTTTTCATATCCTCCATTTGTATTACTTCTATTTTCTGGACTTCAGCTGAGGAGCGGAATCCGTCAAAGAAATGAAGAAACGGGATTCTTGATTTTATAGCTGAGAGGTGGGCGATACCTGCGAGATCCATTATCTCCTGTACGCTTCCGCTTGCCAGAAGGGCAAAACCTGTCTGGCGGGTAGCATAGATATCGCTATGATCACCAAAGATTGACAATGCATGTGCTGCCACACTGCGTG
>Ga0307430_1000684_pt1 | contig 28094 bp, 22 predicted proteins | sample SalMarWE160130MG_FD_202159 | JGI IMG/M metagenome (GOLD analysis project Ga0307430, IMG submission 202159) | Salt marsh sediment microbial communities from the Plum Island Ecosystem LTER, Massachusetts, United States - WE1603-130 | ecosystem: Environmental > Aquatic > Marine > Intertidal zone >...
CAATCTTCAATGGATATAACGTCTGATCATACCTTTACTGGAGGGGATGCGGGTGCCCGCCCTGCATATGTTGCTGTGGGTGATTTTAATGGGGATAATTTTGAGGACTTTGTTTTGGGAGGATTTGTGTATGACAGCAACCGAGGCCGGGCCTACGTATATTACAGTGGAGACGATTCCGCAAGTGACTTGTACTTCGACTGGGATACCACTGGTGCCTCTATTGGTGACCACATCCTTAAGGTAGAGATAAGCCCAGTTACAGGAGAAGACGATACAACAGATAACACTATTACTAAAACGGTTAATGTCAAATTAAAGGTGAAGGAAAAATGAAGAATATTATTGATGTCGAATTGAAAACACGGACGGTGGAACCGGCAAAATGCCGGACAGGCCTGCTTGCAGTGGGGCTGTTTTCAGATGCTAAAGTGCTGGATAAATTGAATGCGCAGCTCAACAGCAAACTCGACGGTGCAATCGAGCGATTGATTAAATTAGGCGATTTCAAGCCAAAAGACGGAACCAGTGCAATCGTTTATGGCAACGAGAGGATAGGAGCCGAAAGGGTTCTGCTGGTCGGCTTAGGTGAAAAGAAAAAAGCAACACTTGATACGCTCCGCAAAGCAGCATCCAACACGGCAAAAAAGTCGGTGGAAATGAAAATAGAAACTATCAGCCTGGCGCTGCACAAAGCATTTGGCGGACGGTTCGATTTGTCTGCAATGGGTCAGGCTTGCGCGGAAGGGGCATATTTCGGCAGCTATCGCTATGATGAGTTTGTTACCGAGAGTGAAAACGGACGGGCGGACTCGCTTAAAGTTGAGCTGATTGACTCCGATTCGGCGAAAACGAGAAAGTTAAACAAAGGTCTTTCGAGGGGGAGTGCTATCGGCAAAGCACAAAGCTATGCCCGGACCTTAGCGAACCGGCCGGCCAACGTAATAAATCCAGCCGAACTGGCAGCCGCCGCAAAAGAATTAGCCCGTAGTGCGAAGAGGTTGAGCTGTACGGTTTTTGACGAAAAACAGTTGGCTGCGAAGGGTATGGGCGGAGTGCTTGCGGTCGGCTCAGGTTCACAAAATAAGCCGAGATTTATTGTTTTGAAATACAGCCCCGCCCGCAGAGCTGCAAGTCGTCAGCCAACGGTGGCTCTGGTGGGCAAAGCGATAACTTTCGACTCCGGCGGAATAAGCATTAAGCCCGCCGCCAATATGGACCAGATGAAATTAGACAAAACCGGCGGTATTGCAGTGTTGGCAACGATGAAGGCTGTGGCGGAGTTGGGATTGCCGGTCAATGTTTACGGTATAATTCCATCGGCGGAGAATCTGCCGAGCGGGACAAGCTATCGGCCGGGTGACATTATCACCACCTTCAGCGGCAAGACCGTTGAGGTGCAAAATACCGACGCCGAAGGCAGGATGATACTATGCGATGGTCTTAGCTATGCCGTCAAACAAAAATGCGATATTATCATTGACATAGCGACATTGACTGGCGCCTGTATGGTTGCTCTTGGCAAATATATGGCCGGACTGATGGGCAACGATGAGAAACTGATAAAACAATTGCAAAGGGCCTCAAAGGACAGCGGTGAAAAGGTCTGGCCAATGCCGAGCGGCGAAGAGTATGCAAAAGAGATGAAGAGCAAGATAGCCGACCTGAAGAACATCGGCAGCAAATGGGGCGGAGCCTGCACGGCAGCAGCCTTTTTGAGGCAATTTGTCGGTGATGCAAAATGGGCACATCTGGATATCGCCGGTATGGATATATTCAGCAAGCCTACAGAATTTTCAGCGGAAGGCTCAACCGGATTTGGTATGCGGTTACTTACTACTTATCTTATTAACTTAGCCACCCAAAAACATTAACCTAAACGAGCAAAGTTAAAGAAATGGCAAAGAAACAAAAGACCATAGATACCGAGAGAATCAGAAAAGCAGCTAAGGAAATACTCTTGGCGGTTGGTGAAGACACCGAGCGCGAGGGCTTAAAGAAAACACCGGAACGGATAGCAAGGATGTACGCCGAACTTTTAGGGGGTATGTACGAGGACCCTAAGAAGCATATTCGCAGCATATTTACCGAAAACTACGACGAAATCGTCCTTCTGCGTGACATACCATTTTATAGTATCTGCGAGCATCATCTAATGCCGTTTATCGGTTCAGCTCATGTTGCTTATTTACCTTCGGGAACGGTGCTTGGTGTCAGTAAATTAGCTCGTATTGTGGACTGTTTTGCCCGGCGACTCCAGACGCAGGAAAGGCTTACGTACCAAATAGCTGATTTCATAATGAACAGCTTAAAGCCAAAAGGTGTTGCAGTTGTGCTGAAAGCTTCACATAGCTGTATGACCATCAGGGGCATAAAGAAGCCCGGCTCGGTAATGGTTACATCGGCACTTCGTGGGATATTCAGGAGAGATCCGAAAAGCCGAAATGAGGTTATGAGTTTGATGCATAACGGCAACAAGTAAAAAGGATTTTCTTTATGCATAAGCTGGCCAGGCACGTGCGGTTTTCGATAAATCCTTTCCTGTCGGAAGAGAATGAAGGATTCAACTCATTTGCATCTAAACCGGCTGGCGAAGGACTCTCAATATTCTTAGAATTATCTGTCGAAGTAATTGGTGAAGTTGAACCGGCTACGGGATTTATTGTTAATGTGGCCGATATTGACAACAGCGTTCGCGAATTCGCGGTGCCTGTTTTTGTCGAGCGAATAAGACAGGATTTTGGTCGGGCAAGACATATCGGTTTTTTCGCAGTGGCCGAGCTTCTAAAATCAGTCTGGAGCAAATTGGCTGATAAGTTTGGGCCGGCTCAGTTGAGCAAATTGAGTCTGAAGCTGAATCCTTTCAGGAAGATGGCTATGAATTCGAAAGATTTGGAGATGGTTTATTTTAGTGAGAAATTTGAATTTGCAGCGATGCATAAGCTCTGGAACGACGATTTCTCCGAGAAGCAGAACCTTGATGTTTTCGGTAAATGCGCAAATCCCACTGGTCATGGCCACAACTATATCGTTGAGGTTACGATAAAAATGCCTGCAAGCGAGAATAGTTTCCATATAAGCGATTTTGAAAGAATAGTGGATAATGAGCTTATAAAACTCGTTGACCATAAGAATTTAAATGCCGACGTTGACCATTTCAGCAGAACCAATCCTACCGTTGAAAATATCGCAGCTTTCGCGTGGAATACACTCGTGGGCAAATTCGGCCAGGCAGTTCTGCACTGTGTTACTGTCTGGGAAACCGACAAGACATATAGCTCGTACTACGGCCAGAGTAAGGGCGGATGACAGAATACAGAGGACAGAAGACGGAAGTCAGTGTTACACCTAAAGCTATGTTCTTTATTTGCCGATACTTATGTTGCAAAAAGATTGTGGCTCGTTGCTCGTACTATGACCGGCGATTCACGAATCGCGAAATACGCTGTAACAGTGAGGCTGTATTTGTTTTTTGCGCAGCCGACGGGGACGGAGTCTAATAAAAATTTACTATTTATTATTGACTATTGATTATTTTTCCCACATTAGAAACTTTGTGAAGACTTTTAAAGTCGCTTAACAGTGACCAGAATTGGGCAGAAATAGTCGATAGACTTATTACATATTGAAAGGCTGGCCGATTGAAAGCGTTTATTACAGGCGGGGCAGGTTTTATCGGCTCTCATCTGGCGGAACGGCTGCTTAAAGATGGTAATAAGGTGATCGTTATCGATAACCTCAGCACCGGCAGCTTGGAAAATATCGAAAGTTTCAAAGAGCATACCGGCTTTGAGTTCATTGAAGGTGACATCCGCAATGCTGAACTGATAGAGCCTCTTGTAGAGCAGAGCGAAGTGGTCTTTCATCTGGCTGCGGCTGTTGGTGTCAGGCTGATAGTTGAGGCCCCGGTGCATACGATAGAAACCAATATCGGCGGCACTGAGATAGTGCTGGATATAGCCAACAAATTCGGCAAAAAAATCCTAATTGCTTCAAGCAGCGAAGTGTACGGCAAAAGTGAGGCAGTTCCATTTCGTGAAGATGACGATATCGTGCTCGGCAGCACGAGTTTATCGCGGTGGTCGTATGCCTGCAGTAAGGCGATAGACGAATTTTTGGGCCTGGCTTTTTATCGACAGTATGGATTGGGCGTAGTAATCGGCAGGTTCTTTAATACAATCGGGCCAAGGCAGACAGGCCGGTACGGGATGGTGGTGCCGCGATTCGTTCAAAGGGCGTTGAGGAATGAGCCGGTCCTGATATACGGGACGGGCAAGCAAACGCGATGCTTTTGTTATGTAGCCGACCTCGTCGAGGCAATTATCAGCCTGATGAATTGCGAGCAGGCAAAAGGAAACGTATATAATATCGGTTCGAGCGAAGAGATTGCCATCGAAGACCTGGCTGATAAAATTATCGAAATGACAGGCAGTAAAAGCAAAAAGCAATTTGTGCCCTATGAGGTCGCTTACGGTAGGCCCATTGAGGATATGATGCGGCGTGTGCCAAACGTAGAGCAAATCAAAAAAACTATCGGCTGGAAGCCCAAAACAAGCCTGACCGAAATGCTTCAAGCTATTATTGATAACGAAAAACGTAAAATGGACTGAATATTATGAAAAAGGCGTTGATTACCGGTATTACAGGGCAGGATGGCTCGTATCTTGCCGAACTGTTGTTGGAAAAGGATTACCAGCTCTGGGGTATCATGCGGCGAAGCTCATCGTTTCATACAGGCAGAATTGACCATTTGTATAAAGACCCGCACGAACAGCCACGACTTAAATTGATTTATGGGGATTTGACTGACGGCAGTAACCTCTCAACAATTATTAACGAGATTAAGCCGGACGAGGTCTATAACTTAGGTGCACAAAGCCATGTTCGGGTAAGTTTTGATATGCCTATCTACACGGCTGATACGGACGCTCTTGGAACACTTCGGCTATTGGAGGCAATCCGATCCAGCGATAAGCCGGCCAAGTTTTATCAGGCCTCCAGCAGCGAAATGTACGGTAAGGTTCTCGAAACGCCACAAACAGAAAAGACGCCGTTTTATCCGCGAAGTCCATACGGTTGTGCGAAGGCGTACAGCTTTTGGCAAACGTTGAACTATCGAGAAGCTTATGGCTTGTTTGCGTGTAACGGGATTTTGTTTAATCACGAATCGCCGAGGCGGGGCGAAACATTTGTTACGCGAAAAATTACACGAGCGGCGACGAGAATCAAATTAGGTCTGCAGGACAAACTCTTTTTGGGCAATCTGGACGCAAAACGAGACTGGGGTTTTGCCGGCGATTATGTCGAAGCGATGTGGCTTATGCTCCAGCAGGACAAGCCGGACGATTATGTTGTGGCCACAGGCGAAAGCCATTCGGTCAGAGAATTTGTGGTGGAGATCTTTAGCTACCTTGACCTGGATTGGCAAAAGTACGTCGAAATCGACCCACGATATCTCAGGCCGAGCGAAGTTGACTACCTGCAGGGCGATGCGAGCAAGGCAAAAAAGGTTCTTAAGTGGGAGCCGAAAGTAACCTTTAATGAGCTTGCAAAGATGATGACCGATGCTGATATGAAAATCGCCGAGAACGAGAAAATTATTAAAGACCACCAAAAAACAAAACAATGAGCACTTTTTTTGAGAACAGGCGAGTTGTTGTTACCGGCGGCGCCGGTTTCTTAGGCGGGTATGTTACTGAAGGGCTGCGAAAACGGGGCTGTAAGAATATCCTTGTGCCGAAGATTGAAGACTATGACCTGGTCAAAATAGATGACATAAATCGGATGTACGAAGATATGAAGCCGGATATTGTTATTCACTTAGCTGCGGTCGTGGGCGGCATCGGCGCCAATCGCGAACATCCGGGCGAGTTTTTCTATAAGAATTTAATGATGGGCGTTCAGCTCATCGAGCAGGGCAGACTACGAAACATTGAAAAGTTCGTCGCGATTGGTACGGTTTGTGCATATCCGAAATTTACGCCGGTACCGTTTAAGGAAGAAGACATTTGGAACGGATATCCGGAGGAAACTAATGCACCGTACGGACTGGCCAAAAAAATGCTGCTTGTTCAATCGCAATCTTACCGGGCTGAATATGGCTTCAATTCGATATTTCTGCTGCCGGTAAATCTTTACGGCCCCGGCGATAATTTTAGTCCCGCCGGCAGTCACGTGATTCCCGCGTTGATAAAGAAATGCATCGATGCCATTGACAGCAGCGCAGACCATATCGACTGCTGGGGAACGGGGAGTGCTTCACGCGAGTTTATTTATGCCGCCGATGCTGCTGAGGGAATTCTTTTGGCGACAGAACATTACAACGGCCCTGAGCCGGTCAATATCGGGGCCGGATTCGAGATAACGATAAAAGAGCTTGCTGAAAAAATCGTCGAGCTTACAGGCTTCACCGGTGAAATCCGCTGGGACAGCTCCAAGCCGGATGGTCAGCCAAGGCGACGGTTGGATGTTTCAAAAGCCAAAAAACACTTCGGCTTTGAGGCCAAAACTCCTTTCGGTGAAGGTCTTAAGGCGACAATAGACTGGTATCGAAAACATAAAACATAATAGCCGCTTTGCCAACAAAATGGGGAGGGTAAATTTATGAAGCTTCGTGTACTTTTCTTTGTACTTTTTGGGACCTGTTGTACCTTTGGGGCTGATAAATATGTAAGCCCGGGTGCGGCTGATGATAAAGGCACAGGTACGGCAAGTAATCCCTACAAGAAAATCAGTACGGCAATTGCAAATGTGGGTGATGGTAACATAGTTTATCTAATGGCGGGGACGTATGACGAAAATTCACAAGGCCGGGGATGGTATATTTATATTACCGGCACGGCAAAAAGTTATACTGTCAAGCCATACAACGGCGCTGACATTAATTTGATTACAGATGATAACTGGGTCTGTATTTGGATTAACGCAGACGATAGCCCGGACAATAAAAAAACAGTTGCCTTTGAAGGTATTACGTTTTCTTTTGGGAACTGTCAGAAGTTCATATATTATCACCAGGACAAAGAGCTGAATTTAACTTTCACTGATTGTCTGTTCGATACATCGAAGGATAAGCCCTTAATTGCCAGTGAAGCTGTTTCGACGGCATCAACCAGAGAGATTCGTTTTACCCGCTGCGCTTATAATAACACTTCTAATCTTTACCCTATGGTCTTTAATGACTTTGCTCTGGTTTATTTCGATGATTGCACTCTGATTAATGACATCAGCAGCAGTGATTGTGTATTTTTTGACCTCTGGAATGAATGCAGTAACTTCGTCCTCAAAAATAGCACTATATATAGCAAGACGAATGGATTTTATCCAAAACGTATTTCAAAAATCGGTAAGCTTATTATCCAGAACAATACGTTTGTTCACAGCCGGACAGCAGGTCCATCACCTGAATATGCAATCCGGATACCTGATGCAGACATAGGTGCGGTACGGATTACCGGCAATACTATTCACTACACCAATACTGATGCAGGCCTATTTAGAGGCATTCGTCTCGGTACGGTAGAAGCAAGATGGACAAATGTATTTCGTGCGCCCGTAATTGCCGACAATACAATCATTAATGACAGATTCGGTTATCACGGCACCGGAATATATCTCGGCTCAAATGTCCGGGGTGCATCCTGTTTTGGTAATCAGATTACAGGTTTTCAAGGTGGTATCAATAATTATGCTCAATACAGCTTCATTACGGATAATACAATAAGGTGCACCGATGGTATAAATATGTGGGGTGGTGGTTATAGTAATATCCGGAACAACTCAATAGCATCTGTTGATGGCCATGCTGACGGAAGGGCTATTATGTTTGGTCGGATGCATTATGCCGATTCTACCCTAAAGACTATATTCACGACCACAACCGTTACGGATACCGGTGAAAGTGCCTGGGTGGGCAACCAGGGTAATGTATCGACCGGCATGCTGGCCTTAGCTGGCGGCAACAATCCAACTTATTGGGGCATTGTTGAGTCAATGGATGGTAACACAATAACCGTAAATAACTGGACCACTGCGGATTCAACTGCTGTCGTTGAAACGCCCAGCGATGGAACAGCAGTGCATATAGTTCGGTTTAGCGAACACAATACAGTCCTGAACAATATTTTTGACAGTTCCCAGGCCCACTACACAATTACTTTTGATTTCAATCCACAGTGCGGTGAGGATTACATAGATTACAATTGCTATCAAAAAGGAACGCGGGCTTTTTCCAATCTGGGTGAGGCGGCTCAGGACAATTTAAGCGATTTCCAAATGAAGTGGTCATCGTGGTCAAATATCTTCCCAAACAACGATGTGCACAGTATCGAGGCGGATCCGCAATTTGTTGATATAGCTAATGGGGATTTCAGACTCAAGCCAACGTCTCCCTGCTTGAATGCGGGCAAGCCGACTCCCAACGGTGGTTATACAAATATCGGGGCCTGGCAGGGAATAGGAGGAACATAGTATCTTGGGACAGCGTTTTTTCATCATATTGCTCTGTCTCGCGTTCGGAGGCAGTTTGGCTGATGCAAAAATTAACCTGGCGTTACATAAAAGTTATACGCTCTCGCCGAAACCTAATTATCATTTGTGCACTGACAAGTCCGACGTAATTCAACTTACCGACGGCAGAACATCCGGCAGTAAATGGACGAACAAAAGCACTGTAGGCTGGCAGAAAACCGAACCGGCTGTAGAAATTGTGATAGACCTCGGTAAGAACTTCGCTATTTATGAAGTCCGGGTCCACACAATTGGGGGGGGCTTTGCGGATGTAGAGTTTCCTGAATTTGCCGCTGTGTTATTGAGTGATGATGGCTGGGAGTTTCGATTTGCCGGACTGGTAAGCAGGGGCGCTTCGCGAAGCGCCCCTACAAACAGTCGAAGCTTTGGTTTCCGCGGCGCCCCACGTACGATGAGTGTTGGAAACATAAACGCATCGGGACGATACGTCAAATTAGTAATAAGGCCAAAATGGCGTTACGTATTTCTTGACGAAGTAGAGGTATTTGGCGAGTCGCTTTCGGCTGTAAAAGATATCAAACTTCGGAACGACCTCGAAGTTTTCAAGACATCTGAGAAACTGTTAAAGAGAATTGATGGTTATCTACAATTGAGCGAAAACGTTGCCGTCACAGTCAAAACTGTCAAAGCGAATCGGTCGAAGCTATCCGGCCAATTCAGTGAGAAAATGTTTTCTGAGCTTGAAAGACAGGCCCAAAAAGCAGATACACCTACAAAACTGCTTGCCATAAAGGAGCAGGTAGGGAAAACCCGAGCTGGAATATACAAGGCGGTGTATGGAAAGCCATTTGTGTGCCTACCGGCAAATCCGATGGAGATTGTATTCGAAAAAGAGATGTTCCTTGGCGAAAGTGCCAAAGACATAAAAATTCAAATGTGGCAGAACGAATACGAGTCGGCTGCATTTAACATTGTAAACTGCTCTGATGAAGCGATGACAATGGCTGTTTCTATTTCGCCCTTGCTTGGTCCTGCCGACAAGAAAATAGACAGTAAAAGAACGTTCACGGTCAGAAGAGCGATATATGTTAAAGGTAGTACGGTTGGTTCAATAGCCGATGTACTTGTTTTGCAGGCGGAGCGTCCCTTTATTTTGCAGCCGGGCGAGCTAGCACAAATATGGTTGACGATATTTAATCCGACGTTGACGGCTGGCAGCTATAAGGGCCGAGTAGGCATTTTGGCAAAGACCGAAAAGGGAGAGAACCTGCCGATAGAAACCATTCCAGTTACCATAGAGGTTCAAAAGTACAAATTTCCCGAGAATCCTGCCCTTAATACGTGCAACTGGGCGTATTATAAAGTTGCCTCTATGCCCGAAATGGCTGAAGACCTTCATAATCATCATATTAACGTTTACGTTGTTCCTCCGCAGGACATGCCTTTTCTGCGATTTGCGTCGGACCGGCCCGACGTCGTTAGAAAACCAAATTTTGCAAATTTAGATAAAGCTCTTCAGTATCATAATTACGCCGGGACATACTTGCTTTGCCTGGACTTCAATAGCAATAAGAAGGATTATGGCCGATTCGGGCGGGTCGAATGGATGACTCCAGAATGGAATGCTGTTTTTTCACAATGGCTGAAAAACCTGGTAAAACATCTCAAAGATGCCAGCGTCGGCTACGACAAGTTTGCGCTGTATCCGTTTGATGAGAGTCTGTGTAATGAATTTTACAAACTGGCCAAACTGATTAAATCCACAGACCCGAAAGTAAGAATCTATGCAAACTCCTTTGGCAGAGGCCCTAAAGATTTTATGCGATTTCGAGGGCTTATCGATATATGGTGTCTTCAGGACAGCCACTGCGAGCGAACCCCCCAATGGCTGGAGCAGATAAAAGGCTTCGGAAAAGAAATATGGACGTACGAGTGTCTAAGGCCAATGAAAGCCAAAGACCCATACTCGTATTATCGCCTGATGCCGTGGCGTGCTTTTAAGCGAGGACAAACCGGTGCTGGTTTCTGGATTTACTACCACGGATTTAACTTTCAGACCAGTGCCGTTCCCTGGGACGATACTCTAAAACCCCAGGGCTTCTCCGGCGTTGTTTATGGCAGCCGAGGCAGTCCGGTGGGCAGGCTTGCCGAGAACATCGTGCCGTCGAGGCGTTGGGAAGCTTGGCGAGAAGGAGTCGAAGACTATCAATATCTGTATGAATTACAGCAGGCGATTAACAAGATAAGACAAAAAGACCCGGCAATGGCAAACAAGGCACAGGAAACCCTCGATCGCCAGGTCAATCGCGTTTTGAACAACCAGCACGACAGAAAGATTATGTATGAGGCCAGAGAAATCTTGTCGGATACACTGCTAAAATTAACAAGTCAGAAAAATTGACCGCAACAGGACACACTTAGACAATAAGAGCTCAGCTCATGGAGTTTCATTACCAGCACGCACTATTGCCCGATGACAATAAAGTGCTCAAAGATATCAATGAAGCATCATCCAGGCTTCTGTGTAAATTAAGCCTTATAGATGTCAACCTTCCGGATGTATCGGATGCCGGCAGGAAGTATTTCGGCGACCAGGTCAGGAACATAAGAAGCACAATGCGGAACTTCTCGTATATTTTGTCCTGGTCAATTGCATATAGTGATGTTCCCTACGACGAATTTGTTTTCATAGACCACGGCGGAGGTGTTGGCATACTGTCTTTGTTGGCTAAAGAGCTTGGCCTTGGTACAGTCATATACAATGACCTGTGGGCTCCTTACTGTAAAGATGCTCAAATTATAGCCGAGGCAGTCGAAGCAGACCGGGCGGACCACTACGTTCTCGGAGATATAGACGGACTGGTTGACTTCTTGAAAACGAATTCAATCTCCTGTAATGCATTAGCTTCCTACGACGTAATTGAGCATATATATGATATTGAAACGTTTCTGGTAAGGCTTCCTGATTTGCCGGCTGGACCGCTTACCGTTGTGATGGCCTCCAGTGCGAACCCGTTTAATCCGCTGATAAAAAGACACCACATGGAATTTCAGAGAAAAGCCGAATACGGCGGAAGAGAAAAAAAACAGGGTTGTCGGGAAGATTATCTTACAAAGGCCTACATCATTGTCCGGCGGGAAATCATATCCAAACACGCTCCTTCACTTTCGGACCCAGAGGTCCGGCGATTGGCAAAGGCCACGAGAGGTCTGATTGAGCCGGACATCAAAGAAGCAATCGATGAATATCTTAAAACCGCAAACATCCCCCGAGAACCAGACCATCCGACAAATACGGTCAACCCTTACACCGGAAATTGGGCGGAACGTCTTCACGACATTGGGCATCTAAGAGAAATCCTTTCAAACGAAGGCTTCAAGGTGGATATTCTCGCAGGATATTATGCAAATTCAAAAACTAACCATCCTCTCAAGAGATTTATGGGTATTGTCCTAAACCCCTTGATTCGAATGCTGAAGGACAAAGGTCTGTTCTTTGCGCCATTCTACACAATATATGCGAGGAAAGAGGGGTCTGAAAAGTTTAGTTGATGCTCAAGCCGAGCGAACAGAGATATCGAATGTCGTTACGAAAACGAATAATAATGAATGCGGGGTCGAACTGGGCCAGTATGGCGGTGGCCGCGATAGTTGGGCTGGTACTGCTTCGAGTTATGTGGACAGAGCTTGGTAAGTCGAGCTATGGTGTCTGGGCTTTGCTTTCGACAGGACTTCGCTATCCGATGATCCTGGAAGGAGCATTTTTGCTGTCAACAAACCGTTTTGTAGCCTTTTATCGTAATGATACAAAAGAATTGAATCGTTTTGTCTCGGCATCATTTATAATGCTGACGGCGTTAGCGGTTTTGACTATCGTAGCTGCAGTACTGCTGTCCTTTGTAATTTCCGATATATTTTCGTCGGCGATTACTCCTGAATTTGCACACGATGCCAGGATTACATGCATACTGGTTGGTGTTACATTGGCCTTTAAGATAGTGGAGGCAACTTTTAGCGGGGCATTAAGAGGTTATCAGTACCATACGCGATCTAACGCTGTTGTGATTACAGCTAATCTGCTCCGGGCGGTTCTTACAGTAGGGTTACTTGTGGTTTGGAAAAGTATAATCGCCGTCCAATTAGCGTTCGGGATTACGGCGGCAATATCTGCACTGTCGATGTTTTTTGTTGCACGAAAGTCAATCGCAGGTTTCAGAATCAATGTGCTGAAGGTCAACAGGGAAACAATTCGAGAGCTCTTCCGACATACAGGTCACGCAACTGCACGTTCGGGCAGTATGATTTTTATGTTTAGTACATTAGCATTATTGGTTGGTAAGGTAGGTAGTGCTGAAGATGTGGCGGTGTACGATGTTGCCTCCCGAATTCTTGGCTTTGTCCGTGGGTTTCTGGTAGGGGCGCAGAATGTTTTTCTGCCGGCTGTGACAAGTCTTTACGCAAATGGGCAAATCGAAACAATAAAAGCGGTCATCAAGAAAGGAACCCGTATAAATTCTGTTCTGACCTGTGCTTCATTGATTCTGCTGGTTGTTTTTGCAGAAGAATTTCTGACTTTTTTATTGGGAGGTGATGTTCCGTCAAATACAGTTACAGTGATGCGAGTGTTGATAATGTCTGTTGTTGCCCGCGGGTTTTTCGGAATATGGCTTCCGTCATTGGTGGGTATAGGACATCTTCGAGGGCTGACCATTGCAGCAATTGCGGCAGCGATAAACGCGATTTTACTGGAACTGATACTTTTGCGGGGTTTCGTTGCCGTCCCGATGGCACCAGCGATAGCGCTGGTGGTTGTACTGTGGGCGTATATGGGGCTTTGGCTGCCCTTTTACGGTCTGCACAAATTAGGGATACGTCCCTACGAGTATTTGAAAGACAGCTTGTCTCAGCCGCTGGCAGCAAGTATCGTTTCAATTACAGCACTGTGGGTGCTGAGCAGAGTTCTGTTGAGAGGAAACGTTCACTGGCTGGTGATGCTTACATTGTCCACCGTTGTTGTAATGGCAAGTTTCGTAACTATTTCATTGCGGAAAGAGACGGCTGATTTAATCCTCGCAGTGAGAAGAAAACTTACGGGCGAAAAGGAACATTGAATATGAAGGTCCTTGTTATTAATCAATGCTCTACCAACAAAGGGGACAGAGCCGTCCTGTTTTTCGTGCTCAGAGAGCTGACCCGCAATGGTGTTGACCAAATCACGGTATCCGCAAGTAATCCGGAGTACTGGGAAGACAAACCGGATTTTCCTGATGTGGCTGTGCGAGTTATCCCTTGGGGATGGGATACCTCCCGCAACAAAGGTGTCGGCTTTTGCGGCAAAGTAATTCACCGAGTGTGGAAAGTGATACTCAAGCGACGAATTCATTTCCCCTTAGTACGTAATGCCCTGATTGCAGGCAAACGTCCGTGGTATCTTCGGCTCCTTATCAATAAGCAATTCGCCGAAGCTGTTAAGGACGCTGATATGGTTCTCAGTACCGGGGGCCACCACGTAACGACTATGTTTGTGCCCGATGCGGTTACTCCACAAATATTCGATATGGCGGCAGCTTTGCTTTACGATAAGCCGTTGTTACTCTGGTCGCAATCCATCGGCCCATTCAGCTTCAAGTCACCCAAGAGCAAATTGATGGTGCAAAAAATACTTTCCAGTGCCAGCCGAATATTTATCCGTGATGATGCTTCGGCAGAGCAAATAACAAAAGTGGGGGTTTCTCTGGAGCATGTATCGAAGACACGCGAGTCTGTATTCGGCCTGTGCGACATTGTGAAATCACGAATCAGACCCAGTGAGCGCGCAGAAGTAATGGGAGTTGCTGTTTACGTGCACACACGTGCTAACCAGCTCAAAGAACACGAAGAGCACCGGCGCTATTTTGCATCGCTGATTGACCACGCCATAAAGGCCGGATATAAGGTACGTTTTTTCCCGATGGAACTGCAAGGCACAGACCGTCCTTGTATTGAGGCCGTGATAAAGAGCGTTGAAAAAAAAGAAAATTGCGAAATTGTAGAGGGCTTTCCCGGAACCTCGGACCATATCAACGCCGTCGCACAGTGCAGAATTTTTGTCGGGCACAAGACTCATTCACAAATCTTCTCGTTAGTGGCTGCAACACCGTTACTTGCGATTGCATATCACAAGAAAACTGAAGATTTTATGGCCCAGTTCGGGCTCGAAAAGTACTGCATTGCCGATGCGCAGCTAAGCACAGAGAAACTGATAAAACTCTTCGATGAAGTCAATAACAACCTGAATACCATAAACCTCAAAGCCGAAGAGGTAGGCTCCAGAATGTGCATTCAGGTCAAGGAAGATTTTACAAGGATGATTAAGCAGGTCCGCAGTGGAAAATAAAGGGCAGTGGAAAAAGTCATACATAGAGCACAAAAATCGAAGGAAAATACTTAAACTGACCGATTCTTTATGCCATACAAATCACAAAAATTGAGTGCGCCCAGCAGTAAGCCACTGTATAACCGCAAGAGCAGTTACTGCTCCTTTACGATCGCGGTTCTGTTTTGAGCAAACAAATATATTTTTCATGCTCCATATAAAACATATGGTTGAGAATTTTGCCCACAACCTGTTGTGGCTCAACCCATCGACGAGGCACAGTAAACTGGGCTATGGAAAAGGACCCATAATTGTTGGGGTCGTTGTGAGCACTAAGTAGCATTGCAAGGTACCTTGCAATGCTACTTAGTGAATATTACGAATGCTGAGATACTCAACCTGACCTATTCTATATGTTATACTAATCAGAGATTGAAATTTCCTATTAACTGGTTTTGTCATTCCTGTTTTCACAGGAATGACAAGCTACGTTATGCTCTTGTCAAGGAAGCACCCCTGCTGTTGCAGGGGGCAGGCTTGCCCCCGTGAAAACGGGGGTCGAAGTTTGGCTCAAAATCGGTCAGTTTGAGGAAAATACTTAAAATTGCTGATTTTTAATCTGTAATCGCACCCTTTGATTTCCGATATTTAACTTTAGGCTTCATTTTCCGCCTTTCATCGGCAAGCGTGTAATTTTTTAGAAGTATTATTTAGTTTCTGTTGCGGAAAACAAAAACTGACGATGTCACCCCTGCGAAAGCAGGGGTCCAGGGTGAAAAAGATGGATTCCCGCTTTCGCGGGAATGACAAATGCTGTTTCCGCAACAAATACTATTTAAGAGGAACCTTATGGCAACGTTTATTGCAGTATTATGTTTGATTGCAATAGTAATATGTGTGCCGCTGGTGGTCTTGAAGCCGAAGTGGGTGTTTTACATATTCCTGATATCCGTTACATTCCACAGCATACTTGCAGGCTACATATATAGTGCAGGTAACCTTGGTATGCCCCGAACGTGGTCACCGGCGGACGTCCTGGCGTGGTTGACATTAGCGGCGGCGCTTTTTGTGCCGCGAGAACGACAGTACCGTTCCGGCGTTATTGGAAAATGCTTTATTATCATAGCATTAGTAACCGTCCTTGCGTTAATTCAAGGCCTGCTGATGCATACTCATACCGCCTTTACTTATTCGAGGGTGGCGCACTTTGTAGCAGCTATGATATTTGGGCTTAGATACTTCACAAACTATTCCCGCGTGAATGGTTTTTTGAAATTCTCGGTTGTTTTGCTCCTGGCGATGTTTGTCGTACATATTTTAATCAGATTTGGAGCATTCACGCCTCTGGCTGCCGAAATAGAAGACCCCACGCAGTTAGGAGGTGAGAGAGGCACCTATTCTCTTGTCCCTCTTCTTTACCTTTCGCTGGTAAGTATTGCTATAGGCAGGCTGGTAAGTAAAGTCGGCTTCCTCCCCGTATCTGTGTTCGTGCTGCTGGTCGGTATAGGCGGCATAGTGCTGAGCGAAACAAGGTCGATGTATGGGGCAATGGGTGTGCTGGCAATAGCTTCGCTTTTGTTCGTCAAGGGCAGGGCCAGAACTTTACTTGCGTATGGGATTGTCGGCCTGCTCGTGATTGGGGCCGCCTCTGCAATAGGTTTCGATTTTCTGGAAAGATTTCGAGCCGGAACGACAAGAACAGGCAAAGTTGAAATACCAAGCCCCTTTCAGAAAGGCACCTGGAGGGCATTGGAACACGAAATAATCCTTTCAAGTTACAAGCAGGAACCTTATTTTATATTGACCGGCAGGGGTATCGGAGCGCTGCATCCGGCACCAGCAGGGAAAGACCCTCTGGTGGGTTTTTACCATTCAGAGTATTTAGGATGGCTGGATAGATGTGGCTTGCTCGGATTGGTAACGATGCTCATCTTGATATTCGCTATTCTTGTGCGGAGTTTCGCTTTATCCAGAAGCGATGTCCCATATATGCGATATTACGGAGCAACGTGCTTCTTATTGATGATAGCGTTGGCGGCAGATGGATTCTTCCATCCTATATTTTCCAATCCCCGTGCCGCTCCGCTGTTGATATGCTTCGCTGCTATAATGGCTAACTGGCAGGATATCTACGTAAGCTTCTATCAGGAACAAGATGTTCTTGAGGAAAGTGAAGCGTATCCTGAGCTTACTTATGCTTAACTCCACAGTGTATTGAATGTAACTCGGAGTACCTTCCCAATTACAGCAAGAAAGGAAAAATTACCAATGCGCGTATTGATGGTGGCAGGTGCAAGCACAGGCGGCTTATACGCGTACACGGACGCCTTATGCTGTGGTTTGTGCGCAACTGGTGCAGATGTAACCGTACTAACCAACTCATTGTGGGCGAATCTGCCAAGACAATATAAAGTCGAAAGATGTCAGTTTGAGTTTATAGATAAGAAAAAACAGTGGTCACAACTGCACTGGGCCGCGGACAGATTTTACCGAAGCCTGAGAAACAGCTTACGGCGGAACCGATTCGCTGTTCGCAAGCATTTCGATGTAGTTCATTTTCAGGGTGTGGGCACTCCGCTATTAGACCAGTTTTTCTTAAAACCCCTAATACGGCGTTTGCCTTTAGTGCTTACCGTCCACGATGTTAAGCCCCATTATGAGCGTTTTGTCAGCAGAGCTTCGTTTATAAAACGGAGCCTTCAAATCCCTCACCGTTTGATAGTTCACTATGAGGAGGGCAGGAGACAATTGGTTGACCACTGGGGTATTAGTGCCGAACATATAGATGTAATCCCTCATGGAATTATGCGCCTGCAAAATCCACCGGCCCCAACAGAAGCACGGAAAAAATTAAACCTGCCGTTGGACCGTCAGATAATACTTTTCTTCGGGGCGATTCGTCCGAACAAAGGTCTGGATATTCTTCTTAAGGCGCTGAAAATTGTTAAGGCGCGTAATCAGCAGGTCTTACTGGTCATTGCCGGCGGTCTTCTCGGCAGATTTAATTTCGAGTCATACTCCGATATGATTAGAAAATCTGATTTATCAGAGAATGTGCAAACCTTTATCCAATTTATCCCGGAAGAAGAGGTGGATTATTTCTTTGCTGCGTCTGACCTTGTTGTATTACCCTATCTTAAATTTGAATCACAGAGTGGAGTATTACTTCGTGCCTATGCTCACAAAAAACCTGTGGTCGTCAGCGATATCGGGGCAATGGGAGAGCTTGTGTCCTCAGATAAGGTTGGTTTGGCCGTCGAGCCCGGGAACTCAGAAGCTTTAGCTGAAGCTGTTACGAGCGTATTAGGTAGTCTCGATAAGTTTCAGTCCCACTACGGCCCTGAACTAGACAAAAAGTATAGCTGGGAGCATATTGCCGAGCTGACTATGCGCAGCTACGAAGCGATTGTCAGAAGCAAAAAAGCCAAGCTGGCAGATAGCGCAGTACTTTAAAATTGAATCTATGACTTGTCATTCCTGTGAAAACAGGAATCCAGAATCGTATCAACAATGTGGATTCCCGCTTCCGCGGGAATGACATGGAGAATTGCTCACTTTTAGTATTATAGAGTAATAATGAAAATAGCATACGTTGTTTCGAGCTTGAAAGTCAGTATGACCTTTGTGGCCAACGAGCTTGAATCGCACGAAAAAGCCGGATGGCAGGTTTTGCCGTTGGTCAGTTGTAAGCCGGGCACATTTGAGAATCTGTCCGAGCTTCTGGTCAAATGGAACAAGCGTGCCGTTTTTCGCCCTAATGTTTTTATACAATTAAGCGTAACTTTACGAGAAATTATTACACACCCGCTTCGTTTCGCAAGAGTCTGCTTCTGGCTGGTAACTTTGCTGGTACACAGCCCGTCCGAGTTTGTAAAGGCACTTTATGAGCTCACGATTTCCTGCTACTTTGCCGGCCATTGCCAGCGTTTCGGAGCAGAACACATACACGTGCATTTTGCCAGTCGCTCTCTTAGCCTTGGCTTGATGATTGGGATGTTGACTGACCTGCCCGTCTCCTGTACCGTTCACGCATTCGATATTTTTACCAGAAGTCCGGGCAGCTTACAAACGCGATTATCCAAATGTAAATTCATAGCTGCTATCTCTCAATTCAATATAGAATATCTGTACAAAACATGCGGCAAATCTATCGCCGATTTGTGTTACGTTGTGCATTGCGGAATAGACGTGGAAAAATTCAAGTCTCTTTCTCGTCAACCAGAACCGGGGAAAATAATTTGTGTGTGCCGGCTTAACCCGAAAAAGGGTCTTGACGTTGCGATAAAAGCTTGTGCAAAACTTCGGGATAATAATGTAAAATTCCTGTTCGAGATCGTTGGAGATGGACCGCAGCACATGTATCTTGAGGATTTGATTGGGCGGCTGCATCTGGGTGATAAAGTTAAGTTACTTGGTGCGAAGCCAAACGACGAACTGATGGAACTTTTTAATCAGGCCTGTGTATTTCTCATGCCGTGTGTTAAAACGCCTGATGGGGATATGGACGGTATTCCCGTTTCGATGATGGAGGCAATGGCATGTGAGGTGCCGGTGGTGTCAACCGGTATATCGGGTATCCCGGAGCTGGTTGAAGATGGCATAACAGGTCGGCTGGCTCCGGAGAAAGATGTCGACGCACTGGCACAAATATTAAAAGAGCTTCTTGAGAACATGGAAAAAACCGAACAGTTTGGAAAAGCCGGCCGCGAACGTGTTCTAAAGGATTTTTGCATTTCCCAAAACGCAGCAAAGTTGAGGGAGCTAATGGAAGAAAGTTAAAAGTTAAAGATTAAAATTAAAAATTGTGGAATCCCGCACCAATTTTTAAAGAAATTGGTGCTGGATGACTTCCTTAATTTTACATTTTACATTTTGATTTTTGATATTTTAAGCCTTATGCATATACTCTATATTCATCAACATTTTGCCACGCCGGCCGGCAGCACCGGAACACGTTCGTATGAATTTGCCCGCCGATGGGTAAAAGCAGGACACAAGGTTACCTTGATAACCGGACATTATGATATCGGTGGTTTGCAAGTGGCCGGCGCACTTTACCAAAAACAGAATATAGAGGGAATAAACGTAATCATTGTTGGGAGCAAATACAGCAATAGACAATCATATCTGCGCAGAGTAACTTCATTTCTGTCCTTTTGCCTTTTGAGTATTTATGCGGGCCTGAGGACTAAAGGCGTGGACGTTATATATGCATCAAGCACACCATTGACAGTTGGGATCCCCGCTATGGTCATAAAGTGGCTCAAACATATACCTTTTGTTTTTGAAGTGCGCGACCAGTGGCCTGAAATACCAATCGAGCTGGGCATTATAACAAACAGGTTTCTTATCAAAATACTTTTATGGCTTGAAAAAACCATTTACAGGAATTGTTCTATCATAGTTGCATTGTCGCCGGGTCAGGCGGATGGTATAAGAAAGGTGTTGGTTGAGGAAAAACCGATAACGGTAATACCCAACAGTTGCGACACTGACGTATTCAGGCCGGATATTGACGGCTCGGCTGTTCGGCAAAGAAGAGGCTGGGAGGATAAGCTTGTTCTTCTCCACACAGGTGCAATGGGTAAAGTCAACGGCCTGAACTTCGTTATCGATGTCGCCAAAAGGCTTAAAGAGCATAGTGATATTATGTTTGTATTGATAGGTGGCGGAAATCAAAAACCTTTTCTGGAAAGCAGAGTTAAAAAACTCGGTTTGACAAACGTGGAAATCTTACCCTCTGTGCCCAAGCAGCAGCTTCCGGAGATTCTTGCAGCATCGGATGTAGCTTTGGTTATAATCGCTAACTATCCGATTATCGAGCACAACTGCGCCAACAAGTTTTTTGACGGTCTGACCGCAGGCAAGCCCGTGCTTTTAAATTACTCCGGCTGGCAAAGAGAGATTCTGGAGGAGAACGCAGCCGGTTTTGGCTGTGATTTGTGCAATCTTGACCAATTCGTTGAAAAAGTATTGCATCTTAATTCACATAGAAAGCAGATAGAACAAATGGGACAAAACGCCCGCCTAGTTGCTGTTGAAAAATTTGACAGGGATGAGCTGGCAAAAGAGGCTCTGGAGCTAACTTCTTCGGTGATAAGACATGAATGAGACGCGAAGTCAAGTGGAGTTTAAGGACCTCCAGGTTGCCCATGCCGGGCAGGTCGCCGCGTTACATATTCAATGTATAAGCACCGGCTTTATCAGCTCTTTGGGCATTGATTTTGTAACTTCTTTATATGAAGCCATCATTCGGAGCAAATCGAGTTTCGGCGTTGTCGCATTGAGAAACGAGAAAGTGCTCGGATTCGCAGCGTTTTCCACAAACCTCAATAAACTTTACAGGTCAATCGTTTGGAGAAAAGGGCTGAAATTTGCATTACTATTGGCAGGTAATATGTGGTCCCGGAAGCGGGTAAAAAAAATATTTGAGACCCTGTTTTACCCTTCCAGAACAAAAAAAATGAATCTGCCTGAAGGCGAACTGCTTTCAATTGCTGTCGGGCCCGAAGAACGGGGAAAGGGATTGGCCGGCCAATTAATTGAAAAGAGTTTCCGACATTGCCAAAAAGCAGGTGTAGATAAAGTCAAGGTCCTCATCGGAGCAGATAATAAAGCGGGCAATAAACTGTATCTCAAGTTTGGATTTGAGCCTGTCGGACAGATTATCAATCACGGTGTACTCAGTAATATTTATGTTGCCAAAACCAACTTGGTGAGTGGTTAATTGGTGAGTGGTTAATTGGTGAGTGGTTAATTGACTATTTTCTATTTATGATTGACTATTGGTTTGGAATTTAGAATCCTGTTTTTTCTTTCAATAATCAATAGTCAATAGTCAATTAATTAGTCTCTACTCACTACTCACCAATTACCAATTACCCATTTTCAAATAGCCTTTTTTCCAGACTACGATTCCTGAAACAACAAACACAACTATGTACACAATCAGAGCATATCGGGTTCTTATCTGGCTCATAGCAAGGCCGAGAAGTGCATATACACCGGCCAGGATGTAGCAAATAGCAACGGTTCTTTTCAATGGTATTCCTCTGTCAATCATCTGGTCATATATATGCCCGCGGTCGGAAACGAACAACGGACGTTTATTAATGAATCGCCTAACAAGCGCAACAGCCGTATCGAGGATAGGCAGCCCAAAGACCACGACCGAAGCCATCCACCATCTCGGAATCTTTTCAGCAAATAAAATCATAAGGGCTGCCATTAAAAATCCGAGCAGCATACTCCCGGCGTCTCCCATAAATATTTTGGCTGGATGGCGGTTAAAGGGTAAGAAGCCACAGACCGCACCGAGGAGTCCCAAACATATAATTACGCGCACCGCATCGCCGCCAACTTCGCTGAAACCCCAGGTGCCTAAATGAATCGCTAACAATAAGCAAGCAGCGGTGATTATCACTGTAACCCCTGCGCAAAGGCCATCCAGACCGTCCAGAAGATTTAGCGAATTGGTTGCGCCCAATACAAAGATAATTACAATCGGAATTCCCAAAATCACTTCAACATTTTCCGGGATTCTTGCCCCGGCCAGAGAATAATACAACGCCGGTCTTATCCCAACCAAAACTAAAACGACAGCAGCTACAATTTGGCCTAATATTTTCTGCCTGGGTTTTATGTCGAATATGTCATCCACCAGCCCGATAAAGCATGCTATCGCTCCGCCGGCCAACACCGCCACCAGCCAGGTGAACGACAAGCGAAAATGCTCCTGGTCGCCAATGCAATAAATGCCTGTAAGTATGCCGACGGTCAGTCCGGCTAAGATGCCAACGCCGCCAAGATAGGCGACTGTTCCTTTGTGAGTTTTTACCAGGTTGTCAGGTTTGTCAACGATTCCAAACTTTAGTGCGATGCTCTTGCATAACGAGGTGGCAACTAAGGCCGAGATAAATGAAAATACAAGCACAGGCCAGAATTGTAATACCCAGCTTAGAGGCCTTTCCGGGCCTATGAGATCGTCTAACATCATTTCTATCCTCGTATCTGAAGAATTCCTGGATCGGGGGCTGTTTTGCAGATTTTACATAATGTACAGAACTAAGTCGAGTCTGTCCAGACCAATCGCTTTGGCCTTGACTTCAATGTTCCATTCGGGTAAACTACTTGCAGTGAGGTCGTATGAGCCTTTTTAATACTTTTAAATACTGCTGAATCTTCCTCAATGATACAGTTTTCAATAAGCGCGGGATAAGTATGAGTTACTACGGTAATTTTAAACGTGGACTTGATATTTTCACTGCTTTAGCTGCGATGGTTATTCTGTCTCCGGTTTTGGTTGTGATATGGATAACCATAAGGCTTAGCAGTAAAGGCCCTGTAGTATTCAAGCAACAAAGGGCGGGGGAAAACGGCAAGCCTTTTGTCTTTTACAAGTTCCGAACAATGAAACTTGGCGTTGACCCCTTTGGGCCCAGTCCGAAATCCGGCAAAGACCCCCGGCTGACAAAAGTCGGGAAGTTTCTCCGGGAGTCTTCACTTGACGAACTGCCCCAGTTATTTAACATATTAAAAGGGGATATGAGTATTGTCGGGCCTCGGCCGTTGTATCTTTCCCAGATACCCGAGTGGAGCGAGCGGCAAAAAAAACGCCTCCTTGTCAAGCCCGGCCTGACGGGTTTGGCGCAAATCCAGGGCAGGGCTGAGCTCACACGTGAAGAAAAACTTGAACTCGACGTTAAATATGTGGAAACCGCCAGCCTTTTTACCGATATAAAGATAATGCTGGCGACTATCAACCATGTGTTCAGGCGAAAGAGTGTCTATGAAAAAAGGTACTCAAAATCCGAATACACCAGAGGCAAAGGTGGTTAATTAGTGAGTGGTTAATTGGTTAATCGGTGAATTGAATACTCACTACTCACCAATCACCAATTTGGAGCAAGTTCAATGGCTACAAAAACGGCTGCCAAAACCAGATACCTGACAAGACTGGAACAGATTGGGCAATTAAGCGAGCAGGAAAGAGCCGAGTTGAAGAAGGTTACCGACAGGTTTCCTTTTCGCGGTAATGACTACTACCTATCGCTGATCGACTGGGATGACCCGAACGATCCGATACGAAACATTATTATTCCGCATTTGCAGGAGCTTGAAGAATGGGGCAAACTCGACCCTTCTGATGAACATAGCTACACGGTTATGCCCGGCGTTGAGCACAAGTATAATTCGACGGCCCTGTTTCTGGTAAGCAACGTTTGCGACGGTATCTGCCGGTATTGCTTCCGTAAGCGAGTGTTTATAGAACCACAAGAGGCCTATTTGCGGGATGTGCCGGCAGCAATCCAGTATGTTAAAGAACATCGCGAGATAAACAATGTGCTGCTGACCGGTGGCGACCCGCTGGTGCTTGCAACATCAAAACTTGAGGATATTATCCGTCAACTGCGCCAAATCGAGCACGTTGAAATAATTCGTATCGGTACAAAGATACCTGCGTTCAATCCCTATCGGATTGTCAATGACCCGTCTTTGCTGGAAATGATAGAAACCAATAGCACTGAGCGCAAAAAGATATATGTGATGACACACTTCGTGCATTCCAAAGAGTTGACGGATGTGGCGGTTCAGAGCGTTCACCTCCTGCAGAAAGCCGGTGCAATGATTGCAAATCAGACACCACTGATACACGGCTTAAATGATAGTCCGGCGGTTATGGGAGAGTTATTGAATAAGCTGTCCTATATTGGCGCGACACCTTATTATATTTTCCAGTGTCGCCCGGCTATCGGGAACAAGGCCTATACTGTGCCTATCGAAGAAGGCTATGAGATTATAGAGCAGGCAAGATCAATGGTGTCCGGCCTTGCCAAACGCGTTCGGTACGCAATGTCACACGCGACCGGCAAGATTGAAATCCTCGGTAAAACGAAAGAGTTTGTCTATTTCAAATATCATAGGGCGGCCGATGATAACAATAGCGGACGCTTTATGGTTTTCAAAAGTAATCCCGATGCCTGCTGGCTGGATGATTACGATGAAATGGTGGATGATTATCCAATAACTCTACCGTCTCGTTGAGGCATACTACCGCAAAAAACCGTTTAATTCCTGGCAATTGCTTCTGATAGGCGACCCGCTGTATAGACCCTTCAAAAAATCTTTCCAGAAAGAATAAAGACCAGAGACGCCAAGCTTGAATTTCGAATATCGAATTTAGAACACCCAACTTCAAAGTTCATTATTCGGTATTCGTTATTCGATATTCTCAGTTCTGTTGTCTTGTGTTTTGAGTCTTGTGAAATAATGCTCTCAGATAGATTATGGTAATGATGGCTACAATTCCTACAACAGAGACGATTACTTCTCGCACTCCGAAACCTTTGCCAAGAATCACGGAGAACAGTTTTACAGTCAACAGCAAGCCTATGGGCACAGCTAATGCTGCTATCAGCCATTTGGATTTAGGGGGCTTTAGGGCCAGGAAAAGATGCATATAGCAAATCCACAGAATACTGAAAATTGGGTAGGCGAACAGATGAAACATTGCGTATGTAACCGGCACCAGCTCGGCCAGATTCGCTCGCGCAATATTCGTTATCCCAAAGATAACAATGCCGGTAACTAAAAGGGCGGCAGGCCAAAAACTGAACACTGAAGACAAAATTAAGCCTGTAAACGTACCTGCTATATTAGCAACAACATCCATAACATCGCAATTACGCCCCATAAAGCCTTGAAGCAGCTCATCAACTGCCCCATATCCGGTTATCACGATGAACACCCACCATACGACAGCTTTTCGCCAAACTACCTTTTGCTCTGGACTGACCGCGAACCAGAGCAGGAATACCAAAATCAAATACGCAAGGAAGTGTAGGCCTTTATCAGAAACGCCGGCTTTTCTGACAAGGCCAGGGACAGGTATATGCGCAAGAATAAAAAAGCTGAGCCAGTAAAAAACCAACAAGATTATAGTTACCTTTTGTCGCCGCGATACAGTCATTGAAACAACCTAAGAGAGTTTATGGTTATTATAAAGTTAAAGACTTAGCTCTATGCTCTTTTTTTGATTTTACCAGAGATCTGTTTACGATGTAATAGGTAGTTTACCGAAAACCCGAGAGGTGCCGTTACCCACTAAAAATAAAGTTTAATCCGCCGCGGCGGATTAATCTGGGAAATCCGGGATTGAATGTGTATAATATGAATAAGTATATTGCAAGACTCCGGATTCAAGACACAAGATACAGTACCTGAAAAGGTTTGGTCTTGGGTCTGTGGTCTATGGTCTTTAATTTTGGAGGACTAAGAAAATGAAACGTTTAACAATTCTTGGAATAGTCTTAGTTTGTTTCGCAGCACTTTGTCTCGGCCAGCGCAGGTCTCGGCCTGCGCCCCAGAAAATAGTTCAACTTACAAAGCCGAACTTGACAGGAACGGTCACTTTTGAGGCGGCCTTGGCCAAACGGCGAAGTGTGCGCTTATTTGCCAGCAAACCTCTCGAGTCTGAACACATTGGACAATTGGCCTGGGCCGGTCAGGGCATAACAGATAAGCAAAGAGGTTTGCGAACGGCACCATCGGCTGGGGAAACTTATCCCATAGACTTATATTTTGCCACTGAGGAGGGACTGTTTGTTTATCGACCAGCCGAACACAGTCTGGAACAGACTTCGGACCAGGATATCCGCGCAAAGCTGGCGGCAGCGGCTTCGATGCAGGAGTCGGTGGCCATGGCCGGCTGTGATATTATTGTTGCAGGCTCTGTCAGAAAGCTCACGAGCCAGTTTCGCAATAAGGCCAGAACATATATGCTCCTCGAAGCCGGGCACATCGCCCAGAATATCCAACTGCAAGCCGTCTGTTTAGATTTGGGCTCTGTAACAATCGGTGGATTTAATTCAAAGGACGTCACCAGAGCCTGCAGATTACCGAAAGGCCTGGAGCCGCTTTATATAATTTGCGTCGGCCATCCAATAGAGCAAGCTGCGGCAGAAGCGCTGGAAGCCCTGGAGGGTACAGGAGCAAAAAAAGCGGCGTTGATTGTTCCCAGTCAAAATTTCCGCGAGGAGGAGTTTTTCGAAACAAAAAGGGCGCTCGATGCAGCAGCAATCCAAACAGTTATTGCAAGCACAAGAATAGGAATTCTAAGAGGTATGATGCTTGGAAGAATGACTGAGGCAAATATTTTAGTGGGCCAATTGAGGGTCGAAGATTACGATGCGATAATCTTTATAGGCGGCCTGGGAGCCGTTGAATACGTTGCCAATCCTGCTGCATTAAATCTCGCCCGTGAGGCGGTGCGGCAGAGAAAGATTCTTGCGGCAATCGACACAGCACCTACTATCCTGGCCAACGCCGGCGTGCTCACCGGTGTCAGAGCTACCAGCTTTTTGTCCGAACGTAACAGACTTATTCTATCTGGAGCTATATACACCGGTATCCCGGTCGAGCAGGACAGATTGATAATAACAAGCAGCGGACCCGCAGCTTCAATTCAATTCGGCAGAGCTATCGCAGATGCACTAACCGGCAGATGATTTCGCATCTCACATCGCAGACAAATTACGCCTATTGTTTGCAGGAACTGTAACGGTTTGTAATTGGCAGTCTTCTGTCTTTGCCGAAGGCCTTTGGTGTAATTCTTGCCCCCGGTGGAGATTGCCTTCTTTTGTATTCATTGCGGTCAACCATACGAATTACACGCAGGACAACATCTTCTGGCAGGCCTGATTCAACAAGCTGCTGTGCGGACTTGTCTTCTTCAACATAGCCTTTGAGAATTTTATCAAGTAAATTGTAATCCGGCAGTGAGTCGCTGTCTTTCTGGTCGGGCTTTAGCTCGGCACTGGGAGGCCGGCTTAATACAGCAGCAGGTATAATTTGATGCCCGGATATTTTGTTTATGTGCTCGGCCAATTTATAAACCATTGTCTTGGGGACATCTTTTATCACGGCAAAGCCACCTGCCGTGTCACCATAAAGGGTCGTATAGCCGACTGCGGTTTCGCTTTTATTACCTGTTGTCAGTACCAGAGAGCCAAACTGATTACTAAGCGACATCAGAATACTGCCGCGGATTCTGGCCTGCAAATTCTCATAAGCGATACCTTCGCTGTTCCAGCCCTGCACTGTTTTTAATGCCTCATCGAATTGCTTAAGTATCGGCTCAATCGGAATGGTCAAAAATTCGATACCCAGATTTTTTGCCAGCTTCTCAGCATCACCAATCGTTTCGGGACTGTTAAATTTCGAGGGCATTGTCAGGCCGACAACATTTTCAGCACCTAAAGCAGCAGCGGCG
>Ga0307430_1000685_pt1 | contig 28093 bp, 25 predicted proteins | sample SalMarWE160130MG_FD_202159 | JGI IMG/M metagenome (GOLD analysis project Ga0307430, IMG submission 202159) | Salt marsh sediment microbial communities from the Plum Island Ecosystem LTER, Massachusetts, United States - WE1603-130 | ecosystem: Environmental > Aquatic > Marine > Intertidal zone >...
CATTATCTGAGAGCCTGGTTACTGAATATATTGTAATTGTCAAAGAACATGTGTTAAAAAATTAAATTTTATTATATACTTAAGGGAGACCTGGGGGCATATGCCCCCATTATAATATACTATGTTTTTATTTAAAATCCTTCTTTTTTTAAATAAAATATATACTGCTTTGCTTCACCTGTTCTCCGGTGATATCCTGCCATACCCGGCTGTAAATGGCAATTTGTTTTTGATAGACCTCGGCTAATTCGGTGTAGTCCTTTTCATTTTTCGGCCGGTCGGTCTTGTAATCTATCACCACCCAGCCATCGGCTTCCTTAAAGACCAGGTCGATAGTCCCGGATAGAATAACCGGACGGGAATCCTGCCCGGCTAATTCAGCATAAAGAGGATGAGTGGGTTCAATATTTATGGTAAAGGGAACTTCACTATATTTAATTTCTGCTTTTTTAAGGCGCTGATATAAATCGCTCTTTTTAAATTTCCGGATAATCCCCGCCAATTCCTCTTTTCTCTTTAGAGATATCCCCTGTTTCTCCAGGGCTTTTTCTATATGTAAAGACAATAACTGTTCATCGGGGTCTTCTTTGATTAAATAATCAAAAATTTTATGAACGGCACTCCCCCAGGCTGTTCCGCCGACATCAACCGTGGCAATCTTTCGGTGTTTCTCTTCATTTTTAAAATCAGTCGGTTTTTTTTCATAATAACTGCTTTTTGATAAATCTTTCATCCATTGCCCGCATTCTTTTTGAATCTCCTTGTAATCATCAAGCAAAGATTTCTCTTCATTTTCTTTTTCTTTTACCTCGGTCGATCCTACTTCGGGAACGGGAACATTCATTTCCTCTGTAATATTTTTCAATAAAGGCAGCCAGGGATTACTCTTGTTGCTCTTATGATTTAAACTGCTGATAACTAGAAGATTCTTGGCCCGGGTTGCCGCTACATAGAGCAAACGGATATCTTCCGCTTCATTATAAGATGCCTCAAGCTGGCAATAATCCTCCCAATTTTTGGGTTGAGCCAGCCATTTCCCTTTTCCTTTGTTATAAGCATTAGAACGGTAGACTAAAAAATGACCAAACGGTTCCTGCCCTGTTCTTTCAATATAATAAGTTGGTTCATGGGTAGTGGGATTATAAGGAATGGATAAAAATACCACCGAGGATTCTAAACCTTTGGCTTTATGTAAATTCATAATCCGAACAGTATTTTCTTCGGTCAATATATCCAGCTCCTCTTCGATCCCAGCTTCCAGCATTTTTTCTAATTTGTCTACCATTAAGGCAAACCCTATAACTTCTCCCGCCTCCGCTTTTCTTAATCTCTCCAAAATGGAATAAAGCTCCCCACATTTATTTAGATTGTACCCCTCTAAACAAGAATGGGACAATAAGCCTGAATCAATAATTATCTTTTCCATAGCCGTAACCGGCGGCAGTTTTTGAGTCCACAGATGTAATTGTCTTAACCGGGAAAATGCCTTATTAAAATTCTCCCCTAATTTAGGATCTAACTTTTCCGGCACCTTTCCGTAAAAATCAAATTCACCGCCTGCTTCTTTAAATTGATATAAATCATCATCAGAAAATCCGAAGAATATTCCCCGCAAGACAGCGATAATGAGTACCTGATTTTCTATATCTCTCATCAAGCGAAATAGCTTTAAAAGTTCTTTTATCTGATAGGATTCATTTAAAGAGGCATATCCTGAAACTGTAAAAGGTATTCCGTATTCTGCCAGAGTGCGGGCATAGATATCCATCCTGCTTCTGTAGCGTAAAAGAATCATAAAATCCTTATAGGTGGCTGATGTAGAAGCCCCCGCCTTTTTCTCTTCTTCTGTCCGCACTAATTTAAATCCCTTACCAACCATATCGTGAATTACTCTGGCAATAGATTGGGCATCCTGCCTGATAGTATTATTTTTATTGCTCTCTTTGGAAACAATCAGCTGTTTTACCCCGGAAAGATATTGAGGATTATCCTCCCAAACGGTCTGCATCGGTGAATATACGGCCTGAAATTTTCCCTGACCGCTTGAAAATAGCTCTTCAAATATGGGATTGAGGTAAGAACCGATAGAATATAGTGAGCGGAAATTAGTCTGTAATTTTAAAACCTCTCCTCCGCTTTTTTCAATCAACTTCTTTACCAGGTTATAGATAGCTATATCAGCCCGGCGGAAGCGGTAAATGGACTGCTGGGGATCTCCTACCACGAATAAAGACCCCGGGCGCGGTATTAATTTCTGCCAGTTCTTTTCATAAACATCCTGGCCGGTAAGATAAAAAATTATCTCTGCCTGAATAGGGTCGGTATCCTGAAATTCATCTACCAGCAAGCATTTATATTTTTGCTGAAAATATTGGCGCACCTCGGGGTAATCCCTTAACAGACAAGAGGTCTTTAAGAGCAAATCCTGAAAATTAAGCATCGAAACCCTCCGGCGTAATTCATGATAATATTCTACTGCCGGTAGAACGAACTTGATAGTATCGGCATAACAGTATTCCCGCCATTGTTGAAGGGTCGGATCAATAACTTTTTCTTGAAGTTCTAAAACAAGGGCATCTCTGTACTCTTTTGCCTTTTCTTTGGAAGTCCATCGATTTAAAGTAATCTTTTCTGCTTTAGAAAAATTTTCCAGTAATTTTATCTTATTATAATCTTCTTTAATATAATCATAAAAACCCTTCATCCTTTTTACGCTTAAGACTGCTTCCTGTAATTTGTCATAACCCATTTTTGGTTCTTCATCCGGGATATATTGGCTGGCTTCATCACTAAAAGATATAATCTCTTTGATAGCTTCTTTTAAATTCGGTTTTGGTGATGCCTGAAAGGCGGGCTTAACCTCCGGAAAAGTGCAAACCGTTTTATAACAGTCTGCAAGTTCGGAGGGTTTTATGCCCAATTCTTCCAGATGTATCAGAGAAGGAGATTCTTCTATTTTAAGATTAAGCATATACCTTTCCCAGGCCTCTTCTTTTAATAAAGTATCATCAAGGTCATCAAGCTCGGTAAATTCCGGATCAAGTCCGGCTTCAATCGGCCTTTCCCTTAACAGACGGGCGCAGAAAGAATGAATAGTCCCCAGATAACACTGTTCCAAATTAGAAAGGGCTTCTCTTAAATAGCCTTTTTCTTTTTCGTCTTCTGTTTCCCTGAAATTGTCTTCAATTTTTTGTTGGAATCTTTCCTTTAGCTCAATAGCCGCTTTCCTGGTAAAGGTAATGGCGGCAATTTCATTTACTCTGAATTTTCCCGATTTAATCAGAGCAGCCATACGGTGAATCAAGCTGGAAGTCTTCCCCGACCCGGCGCTTGCTTCGACTAAAATATTACGGTCTATTTCTTTAATAATTTTTTCTCGAGCTTTCCGGTCAATTAATTCTTTGGGGAAATTATTACTCATATCTTTCTTGCAGCCTCCTCAGATTATCAAGAGCAGGTTCTTCGTCGATTTTTTTTTCATTTTTCCCGCTTACTCCCATCACCTGATTTTGTTCCAAAATATCCTGGTAATCAATGCACTTAATATCATCCGCTTTTTGAATCATAGCAAAATCTCCTTGAGCAACAATATCAAGCAATAAATCAATTATTTCCAATACCTGATTTCTTCTTTCTTCTCCGTAGAAATATTGCCTGCCCTGGCCATTCAATGTGGGAAAATAATAGCCCGCTTTCGTAATTTTGGGAAAGACAGATATTCCGGCTTTAGCTAATATTTTTTTAAGAGATAAGGCATAGAGGGCGTGCTGAATCTGTTTTCCATTTTGAAAATATTTGCTTCGGCTAAATCCATAAGGAGTCCCGGTTTTGTAATCAATAATACGATAGGTGTCCCCATCCAATTTATCTATACGGTCAATCTTCCCCTGAAAACTGATCGACTTACCGCCGGGCAGGGATAACTCTACTGCTTTTACCTTGCCTAATTCCTCATTCTGGTTATCCCGGGTGCCAAAAGCAAGTTCCAGATAAGTTGGTATTTCTCCTTTATATTTTTCTTCTTCGCAATGTAGAAAGAACCGACAGGAATCCAATATTTCTTTGCTTTCATGCTGGTAAACCAGATTATTGGGAGGGGCTAATCTCTTTCTTTTTTGTTTCAGCTGGAAAAAAGCAATATCTTCTAAAATAGGCCAGTTGTTCTTATAAGATGGTGAAATAAAAATTCCGGTCGGTGATATTTCTTTTAACTTTTTATAAAATTCCTCGAAAATTTGATGAAAGATAATTCCTCTTTCTGAAGGGTCCAACCATACACCCGGGTCTTCAATCATCTCTTGAGGTGGTTTTATTTTTAGAATATATTTTAAAAAGTATAGATAGGGGCAAAAAGCAATCAATTCCAATCTGGAACTTGATACCACCAACCCCCGGTTAAGGCGGGGATCTACCTGTTTAGGGTCTACTTTTACTTTTCCGTTAAAGCGGTTAAGCTCTTCTTTTTCTCTCTGTCCGGCGGCATAAAAACCTTCGGATAGGGCAGGGTAAAGATGCTCAAAAAGGGGAGCGATATCCAAAAAGCTATGTCTTGTAGAATATAAGAACCAATCTGCGGAATCAAGAATTTCCCGGGGTTTACCTGGAATGAACCCGGAAGTATCTTGAAAACTGCTGTAAAAATCAGAATAATCTTTCTGTTTATCCCCGGTTTTTAAACGGTATAGCTGCAACATTAAACTCGATGGGGCTAATTCCCTATTGCCTTGAGTATCAAAATGGGAATAGGAAAGAATAATTTTACCTTTAAGGGAGGCAAGCAATTGAAGCATCTTGTATCGGCTCTCTTTGCCTTTTTCTTTGTTGGGATTAATGCGGTCAGTACTTTTTTTCTCGGCATCCAGTAAAATAGATCCGTCGTGCGCTGAATCGGGAAATTTTGCAGAATCCATTCCTACAATAAAATTATATGGGCAGTTAAGCCAAATTCCTTTTTTATAGCTGGCAGTATGCAGACAGCCTCCTCTCGGCTCCGAACAGTTCACCCGTTCATTTTTAATTAAATCAGTTATCAAGGGAAGGGCTTCATTTACGGGCATATCGGGAAGGGGATATTCACTTCCAATTAAAATAGTTAACCTCTCTTTTATCCTTTTTATCGCTTCTTCGTCTAAATTATTTTCTTCATCTATTTTACTGTAATCGGTAACAATATTTATAAGCCCCTGAGCAATCTGTTTTGGTGAGATAGTATAATCAAAATTCTCTTGAGGTAACTCATGGAAAATTTGGGTTATAAATTCTTTTGTCCAAAAAAGGTCCTTTAGCTTTTTGTGATATCTCTCTTGCCTGTCTTCGGATACCTGCTCAATCTCTCTTTCCAACTGTTTTATAACTAAATCTATTCCCTTGATATATCGATTCCTTTTGCGTCCAATCGGAGAATTGCGCAGCAAAGAAGCCACTCGTTGGGGAGTAGGAATATCCGGATTCGACTGCTGGTTTTTAAACTCAAAATTACCCCCGGTTAGTAAAAAATATAATTTTGCTATACTATAATTATCTCGTATCCAATCAATCAGGGCAAAAAATAGTTTCGCCGGAGAAGTATTTTTAATACTTACCCCGTTGCCAAAAGTAATATTTAAGGAATATTGTCTGGACAGCTGATAGAGGTATTGGGAATAGGGTTCCTGCACAGTATAAAAAATGCTCACTTCATCTAAAGGAATATTTTGAGATTTTATCTTTCGGATAATCGTTTTTACTTCATTAAATTCTCCGTGACACTGGATTAACTCAACATTAAGTTTTCCGGGTAGATTGGATGGCATCTTATCTATATCGTATAAATAATCAAGCGGGTTTTCCGAATAACTTTCTTCTTCTTTATAGGATTCAGAAAAATAAAAAGAGGTTGGTTTTTTTAAATTTCCCGGGGTGGGCAAATAGATAACCTTTGTTCCCGGTAATATAATTTTCCTAAAAAAGAATTCCTCCAAATAATTTAATTCGATATTAGAGGGCACAATGAATAGCTCTTTTTTCAGCTGATTCTTTTTCTTATATTTAACCGCCTGAAGATAGATATCCGCCTCATCAACATAATTTTGTTTTTTTAATATTTTCTCATACCCCTGCATTATCTTAAGTAAGTCTTCGCTTTTTTTAGAAATAACTATCGCAGAGTGCGGAAAATTTCGGGAAGAAAAATCTGCTATTCTTAGTTCTTTTAGGGCCAAATAAATCGAGCTGCTGATTCCGGGAGAAAAGGTTGGAGGTTGAAAATAATTCAGTAATTTTTCCCGGGATAATTTCTTTAATATCTGAAGCAGGAATATCTGTCCTAAAGAATTGTCTAAAATTTTTAATTTATTTTTAGAGATATAATCATCACAGTAATCCCTGGCCAGGTCGAAAAGGGTAGTGATATTCAGGTTTAAGGCAAAAAAACCTTCTCTGGATAAGCTTTTTTTTAAGGTATTGCCGTCCAAATAAGAAGGCATAATTAAATTTTTCTTGCCGGTTAAATTCTCCCGACATATTCTCTTTAAAAAATGCACCAGGGAATGCACCAGGAGACGGTTCTCTGTCATTTTTTTATTCTACCCTTCCACCAATGGTGACAGGGGACGGTCCTTTGTCACCTTTTTATTTTACCTCTCACTGAGATGTTTGTCTAAATAATTCCTCCATAGCCCAATAAAAATCATCTCATGGTTAATTTACCGGAAATTACTTGGATTGCTTTTAACAAATCATGGGGATTAGCCTTTAATTGCAAGCCCCGAACTCCCGCACTGAATATAATAAAAGGAAATTGGAAGGCGCTTTCCTCGATGTAGGTAGGATAATTTTTTTTCATTGCTAAAGGCGAGACCCCTCCCCGAATATAACCGGTTAATGATTTTATCTCCTTTAAGTGGGTCATTTCTACTTTTTTGTTTCCACTTATAGAAGCAAGGGCCTTCAGATTAAGTTCCGCCCCTCCGGGAATACACGCCACTAATATTCCGGTCCTATCCCCTCTAATTACCAGTGTTTTAAATATCTGTTTTAAGGGCTGTCCCATCTTCTGAGCGGCATTTTCTGCACTAAGGTCCTGCTCGTCCACTTCATATTCTAAAATTTCATAGGGAATTTTCAATTTATCTAAAATTCTGGAAGCATTAGTCTTTTTCATTTCTATAACCTATAACTATTGTAACTTCTGATTTGGTCTATTGACTTTCGTTTTTTGGGGCGTATTTGGTTAGATTCCGGATAGCCCATAGTTATAATAAGTTCAACTCTTTTTGACAGGGGAATATTAAATAACTTTTTTACCCCCTTTTCATTAAACCATCCCAACATGCAAGTTCCTAATCCTTCTTCTGTAGCTTGTAAGCAAAGATGTTCGGCGGTGATTCCGATATCAATAAGGCTAAATTGTTTATCTTTGGTTGCTTCCGCAACTTTGTTTAAGAAGCTTGGTCTTTCCGAAATTAATATAATTAAAACAGGCGCTTGCAGGGAAAATCGATTGAAAGATATAACTCTATCAAAAGTTTTTCTGGCTACCGATTCTTTTAGTTTTAAGTTATCTACTACAATAAAGCTCCAGGGCTGAGAATTGCTGGCTGAAGGGGCAAGCCGCGCCGCCTCCAGACAGCGCTCAATCTTCTCCTGCTCAACAGGTTTACCAAGATATTTTCTTATACTCTGTCTTTTTTTTACTAAATTTAAAAATTTCACTAAATTCCTCCACGGGAACAGGGGACGGTTCTCTGTTCCTTTTTCAATTGTATTTTATGAACTGTTGTCGCGCCAATCCCCAAAATATTTGCTATCCCTCGAATAGATAAATTGGAATTTAATTTTAAATAGCTGATTAAATTATTTCTATGGGATTGATGTTCTTTTTCTTTTAAATTAGTCAATTCAAGATTAAATTTTTCAAAATAATTTTGGATATACTGTTTTACTTCACGTTCATTAATTAGACCTTGATTATACTTCCTGTCTTTTTCCGGTAATTCAATGATATTGTTTTTCCTCTGTATATTCTGATGGTGGCATTGAATAAATAAATCAATTGCCCGTTCTTTGTCTGGGGAAAATAAAGATAAAATATTTTCCCCATTAATTAAAAAATCCAGATGAGATAATTCTTGAGTATATAAACAATAACTGCTCCAAGGATATTCTTCTAAATTATTAACTATAAGAGCATTTAAAGGATTATTATGAATGTAACTCAGCACTGCTAATAAGTAATTATCACTTTCAATGGGTTCACTTTTATTTTGTTTTACTTAATTTTCGTGCTTGCCTTGGCATGGCAACTTATTTCCCCTATATGATAGATTTTTTAATAAATATTATAACATATTATTTAAATACTAGGAACAGAGAACCGTCCCCTGTTCTTAGACTATGTTTTTAGATATTGGTATTTATACAACTCGTTGTAATAACCTCGTTTAGCGATTAACTGAGAATGGTTCCCCATTTCAACGATTTTACCTTTATGCATAACATATATTCTATCAACATCCTGGATGGTGGACAATCGATGGGCAATCGCTATACTACTCCTGCCTTTCATAATCTTCTTTATGGCATCCTGGATAAGATATTCGGTTTCACTATCTATACTGCTGGTGGCCTCATCAAGAATAAGTATCCGGGGTTCTTTAGCCAATGCCCGTGCAAAGGCGATGAGCTGCCTCTGTCCGGTAGAAAGATTTGAACCCCCTTCAGAAACAATATTCCCATATTTTTTCTTCAATTTATTGATAAAATTGTGGGCATTAACATATTTTGCATACTCAACCACTTTATTATCCTCTACCTCGTTGTTAAGGATAATATTATATTTAATATCTCCGGCAAACATAAAAACATCCTGTAAAACTAATCCGAAATAGTTTCTTAAAATTTTTAAATCCATCTCTTTTATGTTAACTTCGTCAATTAAAATCTCCCCCTCAGTAGGGTCATAGAATCTCAAAAGAAGATTTATTAAAGTTGTCTTCCCCGCCCCGGTCGCCCCTACAAAAGCTACTGCCTCATTCGGTTCAACTACAAAAGATACATTATCAATAACTTTCTCATCCTTTTTATACTCAAAAGATACATTTCTGAACTCTACCCTTCCTTCTATTTCGCCGGGATATTTTGGACTCCCGGGAGAATGTATTTTGTCATCCTCCTCAAAAAGCAGAAATATTCGTTCCGATGAAGCCATAGCTGATTGTAATATATTATATCTTTCAGAAAAATCGAATATGGGCCTAAAAAGCATATGGATATAAGATATAAAGGCAATAAGCACCCCCAGGGAAATTTCTCCCCCCAGTACTCCTTTCCCTCCAAAATATATTATTGTGCCCAGGGTAAAATAAGATAAAACATCAATTAATGGTCTGAATATGGCGAATATTAACAGTTGGTGCATATTAGCATTATAATAATTTGTACCAATTTTATTAAATTCATCCTCAGATCTGCCCTCTTGATTGAAAGTCTGAATCAATAAAACCCCTGATATTGCTTCTGATAAAAAGCTATTCACTTTGGCCAGGGCAATTCTTACTTTTCCGTAGGCCTCCCGGGCATATTTCTGGAAAAAGTAGAGCATAATAACAATTACGGGAATAATAATAAATATCATCAGGCTTAGGTGACTTGATAGTCTGAATATAACAATAAGTATACCTATTATCATAATAAAATCTTTGGCGGAATAAACGAATACATCGGTAAACATTTCTCTTAAAGCATCAACATCATTAGTTAGCCTGGTTACCAGTCTCCCTATAGGATTATGATTAAAAAAGTTTAGAGAAAGAGACATTAAATGTCTTACCAGATTGCTTCTTAGGTCATACATCACCCTTTCACTGACCACAGCCATCATAACTACCTGGAGATAATTGAATACAAAAGATATCAGAAGAAGCCCCACATATAACAGGGCAAACAGTTTTACCATTTTTAAATCATCATATCTTAAGGTTTTAAGGTTATCCGAAGGAATTTTCTGCATTTCTGAATAAGGGATGAAGCTGCCTTTATCTGTTTTGACGATATTAAGTTGATATTGTTTTAACTTATCCAGCCCTTCTTCATCTTTAATCATTAAATACTTTTCCGGTAAGATAAGTGAATCTCTCTGTAATCCCAGGTATTCTTCCTTATTTAACAGGTTTGAGGGGAGAAAAATAATATTATCAGACCTAATCCGGTAGGCTTTATATTTGTCGGTAATCTCAACCGTCCTGTCATTAAGGATTAACCTTAAATAACTTCTTTCAATATAATTATCCACCACATTTTTAGTGATCAAGGGAAGGACAATCTGTATACCGCTTATGGCCAGAATAAGAATGAATATGATAAGAATCTTCCCGCCGTAAGGCCTTCCATATTGCCATAATTTAGAAATAATTTTCCTGTCCAGACCGGAATATAATTTTTCTTCTTTCATCTTTATTCTTCCAATTTTTGTATTTTGTAAATACTTTTATAGATATCAGATTTTTTAATCAGCTCTCGATGGGTGCCGCTGCTCTCAATTCTTCCTTTATCCAGAACAAATATAATATCTGCTTTTATAAAGGAAGATATGCGGTGTGATATTACAATGGTAGTAATGCCTTTAGAGTAACTTCCTAAATTCCGGATAATCTCCTTTTCGGTATTGGTATCCACCGAACTTAAGGCATCATCAAGGATAAGAATTTGGGGTCTTCTGATAATCGTCCGGGCAATACACAACCTCTGTTTTTGGCCCCCGGATAGGGTTACCCCCTTTTCTCCCACCACTGTTTTATACTGATATTTTAATTCCATTATATTCTTATCTATTGAGGCAACCCTGCAGGCCTCCATTATCTCCTCCAAAGTGGCATCAGGTTTACCAAACCTGACATTATCTTCTATGGTATCTGAGAAAAGAAAAGAATCCTGAGGGATATATCCTATACTATCCCTTACTGCTGCTATCTTTATCTTTTTATAATCTAAAGAATCATAAAATATTCTCCCTTTCCGGGGTTCAATAATTCTTAAAATTAATTTGGCTATTATGCTTTTCCCGGAACCTATCCTGCCACATATTCCTATATACTGTCCCTCTTTTATATCAATATTTATGTCATCCAGGACAACCTGTTCCCCATAAGAAAAGTAAATATTCTTCAGTTTTATGCTGCCTTTTAAAGTATGATACTCTGCACGAGGGGCATCGTGAATATCCGGTTTCTCTTCGAGAAGTTCCAGTATACGTTTATAAGAAGCATTGCCCCGCTGGTATACATTAGTTACCATTCCTACTGCCATCATGGGCCAGACAATAATCCCCATATAGGAAAGGAAGGCAACTAATTCACCGGTGGTAAGCTCATTAAGGATAACTTGCTGGCCTCCTACCCAGAGGATTATCGCCATACCGATCTCGGCAAATAAGAATATCAAGGGAAACATGGTCCCCCAAATTTTTATAAGAGAAATATTTTTCTCCAGATATTCCTGGCTTAATTTATCAAAGTTTTTAGACTCCAGCTCTTCCTGCTGAAATGCCTGGATAATCTTTATACCGGAGATCATTTCCCGCACTTTTTCGGTTAACAGTGAAAAAGACTCCTGAACACTTTTAAATTTTTTGAACAATATCCTTACAAAAAATAAGGATACAAGGGCAATAATAGGGAGAGGAATCAGGGCATAAAGGGCAAGTTTCACATTAAGAGTTAACATAAATATGAGAGTTGCTGAAAAAAGAAAGACGGCGTCAAAGCCGGCAATAACTCCGAAGGCACAGGCCCTTCTTACTGCAGTCATATCATTGGTCATATGAGCCATAATATCTCCAACCTTTGTTCTGGTGAAAAAAGAATTAGAGAGCAAAAGAAGATGTTTAAACAATCTATTTTTAAAGTCCATCTCGATGAAATGAGACATTCCGATAATTATCATTCTCCAGAAAAATCTAAAAATTCCGATGGCTATCGCCAGGGCAAAGATTAAGAGAGTAAGTTTTCCGAGATAAGAATAATTGGTCCCGGAGGCGGCATAAGTGGCGATAATATAATCTATGGCTCTTTGGACTATGCGGGGCGAAATAAGTTGGGCAATATCTACTGCTACCAGCATCAGAAATCCAAATAACATCTTAAGGGGGGCTTTTTTGTAATAAGAAATAATAAATTTAATTAACATGGTTTAATTATAATATACTTCGGCTATTAATATTGTCAATTAAAAAAAGTGGGGTAAGAAGGGAGGGGCAATCCTCCCCTCCCTTCTTATTTTATTCTTTTACAAATCTTCTAATAATTCTTTTGCCTGTTTGCTATAGAAGGGTTCATCACCGGCAATTGCTTTCTCCAACAAAGGCCTTGCTTCATCCTTTTTTCTCCTATCTATCAGCAATTCTGCATAATAAACCAAACCTTCAGGGTCATCAGGAAAATATTCGTGACGTTCCGCAAAATATTTCTCTGCTCTTTTCTTATTTTTCATGGGAAAAGGAAGTTGATGCCAGAATCGTCCTATAGCCAACATCGGACCTCCTATATCATACATTTTGTCTATATCATAAGCTTTATAAAAAGCATCCTCGGTGCTTCCTTTTAGTCCTTCTGCTAGGGCTTTAAGGATACTAACTCCATCAGAGTAAGTTCCTGCACTCAATCCAAAATAATAATGTCCCTCAATTTTCTCAGGTTCAAGCTCCGTGGCTTTTTCTGCATACTCCATCCCTTTTTTCCCATATTCTTTACAAATGTCTTTCCATCCTTCATACTCCCCTTCAAGAGCATGGTCAGCATACTCTCGATGGGCTCGGGCACATTTCCAGTTGGCTTCATAACTGTCTGGATTGACTTCCGCTGCTTTAACATACAAGGGAATGGATGCCAGTATGCTATCTATATCCCCTTTGTCGAAAAGCGCATCAGCTTGTGCGATGGTATCATTCGCTAATGATGTAAAAGAAAAAACAGAAAATAATACACCAACAAAAATAATTAATAAATATCTCTTCATAATAACTCCTCCTAAATATATTTTTGAGAATTGATATAAAAATCTACTCCCTTTTTAATTATATTAATTTATTATATTATTTTTTAGAAGAAAAAGAAAGTAAAAACATAAAGTAATTATTTATTAACATAAAAGCTCCCTGAATTGCTGTAAAAATATTGAAATACAACAAATCAAGAAGCCTTTTTAAAATAATAACTTTGTCTAAAACTTAAAACTTTTTATTTTACATCTAATTCATCTAATACTTTTAGAAGAACTAAAGCAACATAGGTTTCGGCTGATCCACCAGCAATTAATATAGAGACGCCGGCTGCTTCTAAAATTTCTGCTCGGCTCGCTCCGTATTTTACTGCCTCAGAAGTATGATAATAAATACAATACTCACACCTTATACTTATTGATATTCCTAAAGCAATTAATTCTTTGGTTTTATTGCTAAGTATGCCCTCTTTAGAACATTCTTTATCTAACTTTATAAAAGCACCCATTACCGAAGGTAATTCCTTCCATAATTTTTTTGTCTGAGTTTTCAATTTCTTTAATTCTTCACTCACCTAAATTTTTCTCCTTTTTATTTTATGGATTCTATATATATTATATTTTTTTCTTTATTTTGCAACCTTTAATACACGTATTGTTTATCGGGTATTGCGTAAAAAACAGAAATTTAGTACAGCATAAAAGCATATACTAATAATCTTAAGTGATTATACTTCCACAACATCCTTAACTTCAGGAACTTCCTTTTTTAAAGTCCTGCCGATACCCATCTTTAAAGTCATCTGACTCATCGGGCAGCCGTAGCAGGCACCGGTTAATTTTACTTTTACTATTCCCTCCGGAGTAACTTCTACCAGCTCCACATTCCCTCCGTCGGCCTGAAGTGCCGGCCTTATCTTTTCTAAAGCAGCCTCTACCCTCTCTTTTAGTGCGCCTTTCTCTTTGGTCATATATTTCCTCTCCTAAATTTTATAATATTTGTATCCTTTATCTTTTACAGAAAATTAATAAATATTCTTTAAATATATTTAATAATTATCAACCTTTACTTCATAATAAGCCCGGGGGTGCTTGCATACCGGACAGACTTTGGGTGCCTCAGCTCCTTCATAGATATTGCCGCAATTTCGGCATTTCCAGAAAGTTTTTCCTTCTTTATTAAAAACTTGATCCTCTTCTATATTTTTTAGAAGTTTTCGATAACGTTCTTCATGTCCTTTTTCAATTTCGGTAATCCCCTCAAACATCTTGGCAATCTCTTCAAATCCTTCTTCTTTTGCTTCTTTGGCCATGCGGGGATACATTTCTGTCCATTCGAAATTTTCCCCGGCGGCTGCTGCTTTTAAATTATCAATAGTGCTTCCGATTCCTGCTAATTTTTTAAAATGGAGTTTGGCATGTTCCTTTTCATTTTCTGCTGTTTCTAAAAAAATGGAAGCAATCTGTTCATACCCTTCTTTCTTGGCAGCAGATGCAAAATAAGTGTATTTATTTCTGGCTTGGGATTCTCCGGCAAAGGCTTCCATTAAATTTTTTTCGGTCTTTGTTCCTTTTAAATCTTTCATTTTTTATATACTCCTGAAATGTTTTTTAAAAATATAATTTTAAATTTACTTATTTTGCTTTCTTTTTAGATTACAATCACTCATAGATTTTGATGTTTTTCTGCTATTTCACCGGCTAATTTTATCAAAGAATTATAATCTTCCTCTTTGGGATAACCCTTTACTATTACCGGAGAAAGAATTTCCACTTTTAAGTTACCTATCATTGCCCCGATATCTTCCGGCATCTTTCCTCCCCATCCATATGAACCGATAATTGAAGCATATCTTAATTTCGGCCTCAAGGCATTTGCTAGGTAGACCGCCGAGACTACCAGAGGGTGTGCGCCGGTTAAAACCGTGGGTGAGGCAATAACAATAGTCGCGGCATCCACTAAAGCTATAGCTAATGCACCTATATCGGTCCTGGAAAGATTAAAGAGTTTTACAGTTATCCCTTTTCTCATTAATTCTTCGCTTAAGATATATACCATTTCCTCAACACTACCATGCATGGAAACATAGGGAATGATTACTACATTCTCCACCTCATCGGAAATCCATTCCCTATAAGCCGACAGAATAAATTCCGGATGAGAATAAATCTGGCCGTGACTGGGGGCAATGGTTTTAATCTCTAATTCCTTCAATTTCTCCAAATGTTTTTTGATATTGCTGCGGAAAGGCATCATAATCTCCGCATAATAACGTTTGGCAGCAAAGTAAACTTTAGATTCATCTTCTACCCATAAATTGCTCTCCGCAAGATGTGCCCCGAAGAGATCACAACTGAACAAAATCTTGTCTTCTTCTAAATAAGTTAACATAGTTTCCGGCCAGTGCACCCAAGGAGCGAATATAAACCTTAGAGTTTTTCCTCCTAAAAATAGAGTATCATTATCCTTTACGGTTATAATTTTATCTTCCGCTATAAGAAGATGTTCCATCAGCATTTTTTTACACTTCTCGTTAGTAACCACTTTTGCTTCCGGATATATTTCTAATAGGAGAGGAATAGTCCCGGAATGATCCTGTTCTGCATGATTGGCTACTATATAATCCAGATGCTCTATTTCTAAATCATCTAAATTGTCCAATAAATCATCTTCTTTGGTCGGGTCAACTGTATCAATTAAAGTTGTCTTTTTCTGACCTTTTATCAGGTAAGCATTATAGCTGGTGCCCTCAGGAAGAGGGATAAGCTCATCAAACAACCTTCTATCCCAGTCAACCGCTCCTACCCAGTAGATATCTTTTTTTATTTTTTTTGCAGCCATTTCTAGCCCACCTCTTTAAAATCATCTTTACCAGCACCACATACCGGGCATACCCAATCATCGGGCAGATCTTCAAAGGGAGTTCCTGGATTTACTCCTGATTCGGGATCGCCTTTCTCAGGTTCATAAATATACCCACAAACAGTACATTCATATTTAATCATTTTTTCTGACTCCTTTTCTTTTTTTTCTTTATTTATTTCTTTTTCTAATTTTTCCTCTTTCGGAATATAAGTAGGCGCGGTCTTGGGAGAGACACCTCTCTTTACCTGATGGTAATAATCATAAGTCAACGGTATTGCCTTTTTAATATTCTCTGCCTCAACAATTTTCCCTACAAATAGAGTATGGGTTCCCGCATCCGTTTCCATAATTACTTCTGCCTCCATATAAGCTACGGTATTTTCCATAATTATGGGTGAACCGGTTACCCCGATCTTATAATTTATTCCCTTAAATTTGTCTTCATCTCTTCCAGATTTAAAACCAAATCTTCCGATAAATTTCATATCGGTTTCCTGTTCTAATACCGAAACGGCAAAGACTCTACTTTTAGTAATAAACTCATGGGTCAAATTTTTTTTATTAATACAGACTGCAATGGTAGCTGGCTCGGAAGTTGTCTGAAAAACTGTATTGGCAATCTGTCCGTTTATACGGTCTTCTTTTTTTGAACTGACTATATAAATACCATAACTGATATTGTAAAGTGCTGTTAAATTCATTTGCTCATCCCCTTTTTATAAAATTAAAAGCTTAAGCGAAAAAGGTCAGAAAGTAGGGGCGTGTGGCAATACGCCCCTACAATTTAAAAATTATAAATCTCTATCTGTACTTGCAATTACTACACTATTTACCTTCTTTGTGTACCCACAATCCATGAATATTACAGTATTCTCTAATCTTTTCCAATCCTTCTACATCTTTAAATAGAGATTCCGGTTTATCTCCCGGCTTTAAAAATTTTCGGGAAGCACCTTTTTCAGTAACAACTTCAATCCACTCGATAAAGTGTTTCTCTTCCATGGGATGCAGGGTAGAACCGACTACCGCTTTAATCCCGGAAGGAATTTTCTCCATTACCGGCACATGTTTTTCGGTAGTCTGATCAGCAGTCTGCTCTTCCATCAGTTTCATATCCTGTCCGCAGCAGACCAAAGTTCCCGCACCCTGGTGCAACATCTCAACAATATTTCCGCAAATCTCACACTTATAAATTTCTAATTTTTTAGTCATTTAATCCTCCTTTATTCTTCTATTTTTTTATGGCAAAGCCACCAATCATAACACTCAAATTCTTTACTTTTTAATCTTTTATAAGCAGTTGCTATATCGGTAGGTGGGGGTATTATCACTTCATCTTTCATTAATTCATTGTTTGGCCAATTAGCGGGTATAGCTACTTTATATTTATCTGCCACTTGAAATGCTTTAACCACCCTTAAAATTTCATCCATATTTCTCCCTACTGAAGCAGGATAGAATAATATTAATCTGATTACTGCTTTGGGGTCAACGAGAAAAACAGCTCTAACCGTACTGGTCCCTGCTCCGGGATGAATCATTCCTAATTTTTTAGCAACTTTCCCGGTGTCATCAGCAATGACCGGAAATTGAATTTCCACATCTAATTTTTCTTTAATCCATTCTATCCACTTGATATGAGAGAACACCTGGTCTATAGAGAGCCCGATAAGTTCACAATTCAGTTTTCTAAATTCTTCATGTCTCTTAGCAAAAGCTACAAATTCTGTAGTACAAACCGGGGTAAAATCTGCCGGATGACTAAACAAAACAAACCATTTTCCAGAAAATACATCTGGTAATTTCATCTTCCCCTGAGTAGTTTGTACCTCCATTTCAGGCAATTGATCGCCTATTAGGGGAAATTTACTCCCTGTTAATTCTTCCATTTCTAAATCCTCCTTATAAAAATATAATATTTTGGCAACTTTCTCTAAATATTTTACTGTCCTGTTGCCGTAGGAACGGTAAATACTCGGGCAGCCAAATCCTTATCCATCATTAAAAGACCTCTACCATCTTTCCCGATAAATTTCAATTTTTGGATAATCTCAGCAGGGTTTGCTTCTTCTTCAACCTGCTCAGTTACATACCATTGCAAAAAAGATTCAGTGGCATAATCATCTTTTTCTCGTGCCAGTTTAACCAGGTTATCAATCATGGCAGTTACTCCTTTTTCATGTTCTAAGGTTTTTTCAAATAAGTCAAGCATAGAAGAAAATTCTGTTGGTGGTTGTTCAATAGCTTCTAATAATACCCTGCTCCCTTGTTGATTTACATAATTATACATCTTTTCAGCATGAAACATTTCTTCCTTCATCTGAACTGCAAACCAGTTGGCAAATCCGTTTAGACCCTCCGCGGCAGCATAGGAAGCCATGGAAAGATATAAATAAGCAGAATAATGCTCCCTGTTTATCTGATGGTTTATGCTTTTAACCATTTTATCGCTTAACATAATATTCACCTCCTTTCTATTTTTTATTTATTAATAAAGACTCGAGAGTAATGGTTTTTAATCTCAATATTACTTCTTTCTCTATCTCATCTATCTTTTTCTTTAAAAGACAATCGCTTATATTGGGACAATCGCTTTTTTTAAATTTATGTTCAGTTAATCTTATCGGTCCCTGAAATATTTTCATTACATCGATTAGGCTTATTTTCTCCAGAGATATAGCTAAAGTAAAACCGCCCCCCCTACCCTTAGATGAATTAAGTAACCCTTCTTTATTTAAAGTTTGTAATATTTTTCTTAAAAAAGGGCGGGGCATCTCTAAAAATTTAACTAATTGGTCAGCTGAGATTACCTCTTGTTTTTGTTCGCCGATACAGCAAAGTGCCCTTACCGCATAATCTGTGTTTCGGGTAATTAATTTCACTTATCAATTTTCCTTTAATCTTTTAATATCGACAACAATTTCTTTGTTTCAAAGGCATTGTTTTTTTTCTTTTTATTATGATACTATAATTGTATCATTTTGTCAACTTATCTTAAAAATTTTTTCTACTCAAAAAAAATAACTCCCTTACTCTTATCAGTAAGGGAGTTATCTCATGTTAATTAAAATTAGTTATTTTATTTTGATGGTTAAAAATTTATTCGACTGGTGCTGCTTTAATTCTTTCTGCAATCTCCATTATCTGATAAGGCGAAAATCTATATTCTCCCCTTAAGTCATCTATGGTGCTGCCTGTGTTATACATTTGAGTAAGTTTAAATTCATTCTGAATTCCATCTAACAATTTGCTAGCATCTATCCCCCAAAGGGTAGCAATATCTGCAATAGTCATAGTCTTCATTTCCATTCCGCTTACATGAGACTGTAATCCAGAAATATTATCTGAAGAATTTCTTCCCATGCCGTTACCTTTAGGTTCACTATCACAGGTGCCGTCACATTCTTCATCACAATCATTATGGACATAATCTGCATCCTGTCCGTTGGGGATACCATCACCATCATCATCAGGTGCATTATTTCTGTTGCCCATTCCGTTATTCAGATATCCTACACAGTCTTCACAATCTTGAGTTTGCCCCTGATTAGAAGCCCCTTTATCTTGCATGCCATATCTGGGGCTTTCAATATTTCCACTGGACCCCCCTCTCATTCCATATGTTCCATTACCATCTGCCCAAACAACGAGGGCAAAAACTCCGACTGCCAGTGCTATTACCAGCAGAATTACTCCGACTTTTAAATTTCTTGAACTTTCCATTCTATTCGTTCCTCCTTAAAATTTTTGTTTGTTGACAATTTTTTTGTCATTCACTTATCTATACGCCAAGAGGAGGAACTTTCTTTCATTAAAATGAAAAATTTTTATAATCCTTCTACCAGCATATCCCGGGGATGTTCAACTGTAAAGGAATAAAATATTTCCTGCTTTTGCTGAGGTTCTAATTCCAACTCCCATAACCAAATTCCCTTCCGATCCTCCCAGTCTTCTACTCCTGGCTCGAGACTTATCTCATCTATCTTAATTTTAATGCGGTCGTCTTCGGAAATTGGTATAGCTTCAAATAGTTTTACTTTAATCTTTTTAGACTTATAATTCTCTACGGTAAGTTTATATTTAAAAGTTGTTTTCTTGGTTCGTGAGGGGATTCCGGCAATCAGGGTTTCATCAACTTTCTTTTCTAAAATTTCTCTTTTTACCTTAACATTCTCGTCGATGCCTAAATACAGGTCAAACTCCTCACTGGGCGCAATATTACCAATGCCGGAAAATCCCACAAAATCTCCTTCCAGGAATATATTTACCCGGCCAGCAAGTAATTGAAGGCCTTTGCTGTTGGTAACACGGGAGCCAAGATAAGCAAATGGACTAACCCGGGGGTAGCTCGAATACTCAAACTCGGCTGATAAAATTTGCGAAGAAACGGGAAATTTATGTTCCGATTTATCAGATTTCACACTTACTTTAGAAGGTAGATTATAGATTATAGCAATACCTTTTTCTTCGGCAGTGGCATATTTCATCTCTGATTCTACTCCTTCTTCTAAAGCTCCCGCTTCTTTTTTAAATGCTTCGGTTTGATAAGCAGTTGCTATTGGTGCTGATACTTTATCTGATAAAACTTCGCGCTGATATGGTCTCAAAAACCAGGAAGCTACATAAGGCATACTTCCCCCGATTCTTGGCTTAGCTGTTGATAAAGAACAGTCTACCTCTACCCAATCCACACCGGTAACTTGTTTAATTACTCCGTAAGAAACTAATTCGACCTCGGATTTTTCAAAATTTGCCCGGGCATCATATATAGGATTCCAGGAAGCACCTCCTACCAGATAAGAAACTTTCAAATCTGTGGTCCCCTCTTTTAAAACTTCCAGCTCCACCATAATTGATCTTTTTAGTTTCCTCTGTACCCCGGATACCTGGGACAATTCTCTTTTTAAAGTTTCAAGTTTATTATTCAAATCTCTAATCTCAAGTTCACAATCTAAGGCCTGGGTGTAGATATCTTTTAACTCTGTATCTAAAAAACTAAGAATATTTTCTAAATCGCTTATTTGCGGCATACTGGTAATTAAATCTTGAGGAATTTGTGTATTGGAAAATAGAGTTATTGAGTTTAGAAATTTCTTCTTCTCCGAAAGTATGGTTTTGAGATTTTGCATTCTGGTTATCTCATCTTCCAATCTCTGGATTTCCTCTCTTAGCTGTTTTATTCTTTCTGAAGGTACTTCTTCTAAATACTCTCTTTTAACCTGTGCTCCAAAAAGCCTGATTACCGCCATTCCCTCTGCAGAAACCCTCAAAGAATTCTCGTCAACCTCGGGAATGATATTTGAGAAAATCGCTGTATAAGTTCCCTTATCAAGTTCAAGATGGGTAACCCTATTTATCAAAGCAGAATCAGTATAGACGCAAATCTCACTAATCTCTGATTTCACTTCAATTTCAGCGGCATAGACATTAACACCAATAAACAAAAGCAACCCCAGAAATATTATAATTTTTATTGTTTTATTCATCTTAAACCCCTTATTCTTTATTTTTTTCTCTCTCGTATAGGCCAACCAGTTCTGCTGTAGCTAAAATATGTCCTTCCATGGCTTCTTCCAATTCCTTCTTCTTGCAACCCTCCTCTATGTTATGGAGTTTTTCATCAAGGGCATATAATTTAAAGAAATAACGGTGAGTCCCTGAAGGCGGGCAGGGTCCTCCATATTCTAATTTCCTAAAATCGTTAATCCCTTGAGTGCCCGGTACAGTATTTTCCTCTATAACATCGGTAACGTGGATATTAAATACCACCCAATGTATCCAGGTCCCCATCGGTGCATCAGGATCATCCATAATCAAAGCCAACCTCTTGGTTTCTTCTGGCACATCCTCAATAATTAGACCGGGGTTAATATCTTCACCGTCACAAGTAAATTTTTCCGGAATAAATCCATTGTTTTCGAATTCAAGACTTTCTAATTTCATAGCTTTATCCTCCTTTTTAAATTTTCTATTTCTTTTTCCAGCCATCTGGGATATTCAGGCACTGCCCCGGATTGGGAAACCACAAAATTACCTACTATTTCCGCAAACTCCGCCGCCTCATATATACTGCTTCCACATAAATAAGAAAACAAAAAACCTGCACTATAGCTATCCCCTCCTCCTACGGTATCAGCTACCGGTCCATTTATACCTGCTAGCTTTTCTAACTTGCCATTACGGTAAACAGATGAGCCATTCTTTCCATGAGTAATACAGACAATAGAAAGGTCGTATTCCCGGCAAATAAGCTCAGCAAGTTTTTCTTGTTTTAATGTTTGTCCGAAGAGGAGCTCAGAAACAACAAGAGCCTCTCTATCATTTAGTTTTACTATTGAGCTCTGGCATAAGGATTTTTCAATCCATTCCTTTTCATAATAATTTTGTCTCAAATTTAAATCGTAAAATACCTGACGAGGGTGTACTTGAGAGATGATTTGGCTGAGCACTTCCCGGTTTTCTTTGGTCCGTTGAGCGAGAGTCCCAAAACAAAATACCTCCCATTTATTTTTGGCTGAACTATCAGCTAAATCTTGATCTAAAATAATATTATCCCAGGCAACATTTTCTTTTATTAGATAAGTAGGATGACCATTTTCATCCAGACTTACCTCCACAATCCCGGTGGGCAAATGGGGATGGATTCGGATAAAAGTAGAATCGATACTCCTTTTTTCTACTTCCTTTAGAGCTTTTCTACCCAAAGCATCTTTGCCCACAGAAGAAATAAGTGTTGATTTAAGTCCCATTTTTGTCAGATGAGCAGCAAGGTTAAAGGGGGCGCCACCAATATAAGGTTTGTTCTCTATAATGTCCCAGAGAATTTCGCCAAATAACAAAACTTTCACTTTTTTGCCCCTCCTTTCTTCAAGTTTAAATTCATTGTGTATTTTCTTTATATATAGTTAATTCTACAAATATTTTAAAAATCCTCTTTTTTTATCAAAAATAAATAAAGATTTTGTTTTTTTATTAAAACACTTTGTTATTAGTCGTTAGTGAAAAGTGAATAGTAGTCGGTCTTAAATACAATTTATGAGGTACAAGTTTATTCATTCTGCCGGTCTGCCTATCGACCAGTCAATTTAGTTATTAACTTAAGGGGTTTTCAGTTGCAAGAGGTTGATTCATCAAACCCAACTGTTTTTTTCTGTCATTGTGAAACGCCCAAAGTGATCTCGTTTTGTATCTTAAATTTATTCTCTGTATTTTCTTTGCTAAATACTAACGACCAGCGACTAACGACTATTCAGGCTTGATAAAAACATAAAAAGGAATATAATTAAGTAAAATTACCAATTAAGAGGGGGGATAACCTTGAAAATAAAAGAAGTTATGATACCAGACTTAACTTCAGTATCTGCTGATACTCCGATAAAAGAGGCTGTTAAGATTATGAGCCAACAGCGTATGGTGGGGTTACCGGTAGTAGATAATGAGCAGAATGTCATCGGAATAATCACGGAAAGTGACATTACTAAAGCAAGCTTGCCGGGTTATTACAAAGAATTACAAAATCCATCTTTTATTCCCGATTTCAACCAGTTTTCTGGGCAAGCTAAAAAAATTGCCCATCTGCCGGTAAGAGATTTTATGACCACCATGGTCTATTCAGTAGAAGAAGATACCAGTAGGACCCAGGCAGCAGATTTGTTATTCAGAAAACATCTAAGAATAGTCCCGGTAGTAAGAGAGGGAAAATTAGTGGGAATATTGACCCCTTCGTGCTTATGTAAACACGCCATGGAAAAAGATTAGATCGGGAAAGGAATAATTAATGAATCAAACGTTTATAGCCTTAATAATATTTATAACTACTCTTATATTTGTTAGCCTGGAAAAAATCAACCGCACGGTGATTGCTTTATCCGGGGCACTTCTTTTTATATTATTAAAAATACTGAATCAACAAGAGGCTTTTTTAGCTGTAGATTTTAATACTATCGGCCTACTGACCGGAATGATGGTTATGGTCTCTATAATCAAAAGGACCGGCCTGTTCCAATATCTGGCGATTAAAATATCTAAGCTTGCTCGTGGAAATATCTTTTACCTCTTATTTCTTCTTAGTATTATTACTGGCATCCTGTCCTCGATTCTGGATAATGTTACCACCATAATACTAATTGTCCCCATAACTTTAGCTATCTGTGAAAACTTAGAAATATCTCCTGTGCCTCTAGTGCTATCTGAAATATTTGCTTCCAACATAGGCGGAACAGCAACCCTAATCGGTGACCCTCCTAACATAATAATCGGAAGTGCAGCCCATCTATCTTTTATGGATTTTATTATAAATCTCGCACCCTTCGCCCTGATTCTATTAATTCTTTTACCCTTCTTTGTCAGGCTATTTTATAAAAAGGAAATGTCGCAAAATGTTCAAGAGGGTTGGGCAAAGGTGAAAAAATTCGATGAAAAGAAAGCAATCGAAGACCCCGTATTGTTAAAAAAATCCTTAACGGTCTTTTTATTAACTATATCAGTCTTTATCTTCCATCATAATCTGGGTTTAGAAGCGGCTACTGTGGCTTTAGCAGGAGCAACTCTCTTGCTTTTAGTCAGCAACATAGACCCGGCGGAAACTTTCTTGGAAGTAGAGTGGTCTACTCTCTTCTTTTTTATCGGGCTCTTCGTCATAATAGCAGGAGTGGAGAAAGTGGGAATTATTCAATGGCTGAGCAATAAAATCATTACTCTAACTAAAGGGAATCTTACCTTTACCACTCTGGCAGTTTTGTGGGTTTCGGGAATCACCTGTTCTTTCATTAATAATATCTCCTACACCATCTCTATGGTTCCGGTAATTCATAATATCGGGGCAGCAACTTCATTTAACCTTAACCCGGTCTGGTGGGCATTATCTTTGGGTGCCTGCCTGGGAGGAAATGGAACTTTTATAGCGGCAGCTGCTAATTTAGTAGGAATAAATATATTAAAAAGACAGGGTCGGATAATAACCTTCAAAGATTTTTTTAAAATCGGCCTTCCGATAATGTTAATATCTATTGTTCTTTCTTCAGTCTATCTCTTCTTAAGGTATTTATTGTAAAAAGTAGTTCCCTTTTTTATTATAAATTAAAGGAGCTTCTCCTTTGTTATTTATAAATCATATCAAATAATTTATCTGCTGTATCCTGGTCTAAATCCTTGAGAATTTTGTATTCGTCCAGGGCAGCATTTTTATCCCCCTGAACCAGATAAATCATTCCCAGGCTATAGTGGGCAAAAGTATAATCCGGTTGAATGCGTATAACCTGTTTAAAGGCTTCAATAGCTTTTTCGTAATCTTTTAATTGGCTGTACGCCCATCCCAGGCCATAATGAAAATCTGCGTCTTCCGGATTTTGTTTCACCGCCTCCTTAAAAGCATCAACGGCTTCCTGATATTTTCCCAGCTCTCCATGAGCCCAGCCTAAATTATAATAAATATAACTGTAATCCGGATTAATTCGAATAACTTCCTTGTAAGCCTCTACAGTTTTCTCATAATTTCCTTTTTTATTATAAAGCCATCCTAAATAGAAAAAAGCATCGGCATGTTGGGGATTATTTTGGGTTGCTTTTACAAAGCTTTCGATGGCGGCGTCCTCGTAATTTTCCATTTTTCGGTAAAGCATGCCCATGGTGAAGTAAATCGTATCAGCAGAATCTGGCAGGAAATCTGCAGCTTTTTCCAGGTTTTCGATAGCTTTAGGATAATTTTCAAGCGTTTGGTAATTCATTCCTAAATGATAAAATGCCTTACCGTAATCCGGTTTGAGTTGAACAGCTTTTTTAAAAAAATCAATTGATTTCTGGTATTCCCCGATTTCTTCATAGGTAATTCCCAAACCATAATGAATTTGAGCATCATCAGGGTCAAGCAGTAAAGCTTGCTGGAAGGCGGCAATAGACTCATTATATCTTTCTAGTTCATTATATGCCAATCCCAAACCATAATGGGCGCTGGCAAAATCTGGCTTACTGCGAACGGCCTGTTTAAAAGCTTCCAATGCTTCTTTCTTTTTTTGAAGCTCCAGATAAGAAAGCCCTAATTCGTAATAAGCTGAACTATAATCGGGTTTCAAATTGATGGCATTCCGATAGTAGGTTACGGCTTTTTCGAATTGATTAATATTTCTAAATATTCTTCCGATTTGAAAATAAGCTTCTGCGTGACCCGGGTCTAATTCGATAATCTGTTGGAAATAAGTAAGCGCCTCTTCGTATTGTTTTTTGTTTTCCAATAAATCAACGCCCTGAAAGTACAGTTCTTCTATTGATTTATCCTGACCGAAACTGATCGTGCTGACTGAAGTTATAAATATAATAACCAAGATCAAAAAAATAATGAGTATATTCGAATTCCTCATCCCTTACCTCCTGATTATGTTTCCTGGTATTTCATGTAAGACAGATTACCGATAACCGGTATAAGTTAAATGGAATAATTCTTGCGGCATTTTATTTATTATAATATATTTTAATTGTTTATACCTTATTTTAACATATTATAATTATTTCTATCATATAAAATGATAATTTACAATAATTAAATAGATTCTTTATTGTTTTATTATCAATAAGATTATCAAAAAAAACCGTTCCCCTCGATACGTTAAATATGATATTGTAAAGATTATCTCCTGTGGTTTTTTTCGTTCAAATTTTAATCATTTCTTTTAATGTGCCTATAACATCAACCCCCAACTTTGCAAGCCTTTCATAACTATAATGTCCATTGGCAATCAGCAAACAATCGCTCCCGATGTGTTTGGAAACTATGTAATCATGGGTAGTGTCCCCTATTAAAAGTACATCTTGTGGATCTAAATTTAATTCAGCTATCCACTTTTTTCCTTTTTCAACTTTGCTTTCGGCATAGTGATTTTCTAAACCTATTATTCTATTAAAATACTTATCAATGCCATAATATTTAATCTTTTCTATAAGGACATCTTCTTTTGAAGCAGATAAAATCGATTGAGATAGTCCCATATCTCTTATCTTTTTTAACACTTCTTCTACTTCATTAAATAGCTTACACTCATTAAAACGCGTGTAATATTCGCTTATAAACTCAACGGTAAGCTCCTCAAATGATTCCTTAGAAAAATTAAATCCCAGTTTTGCATAATAATCTATTACCGGGAAATCAAAAATCTCCCCGTATTTTTTTAAATCTATCCCTGGCATATTGCGTTTCTTTAACATCTTATTCATTATTTCCACTACTAACCATATGTCATTTATCAATGTTCCGTTCCAATCCCAGATAATATGCTTATACTTACTTAATCTTTCTATCATTTATTACCTCATTAAAATTATACTTCATCTCATTTCTCCTCAAGTAATAGATTTTTTAAATATTCGTAGCTGTTTGCGAATTTCATTTTCAATTGTTTTTTCAACTTTTCTTTTTGTTTCTTCCCATAATTCTCTTGCCCTCTGTTTTGTTTCATGTGATTGCTTAATGAGTGATGAGACTTCTTCTTGAACTTTTCTATAAAGGATTGGAACTTGTAAATTTTCAATCTGTTCGGGTCTCCAGTGGGTAATTACCGACCCTTCACCTTCTCTTACAATCTGCAGATTCCCGATAATTGAATTAATACAAAGGGCTAAATATTCTTTATTAATTTTATCTTCATCAATCTTTAATATCAGGATACTACCAGCGGCAATCCCCTCTACCGGTTCCTTTACCACATAAGCTGTTCCTGGCATTACATCTTTAGTTAAAAGAAAATCTCCGACCTTAGGTTCATAAAGGGTTTTGGGTTTTTGGAAGTCGAGAATAAATTCCTTAAGTTTTTCCATTTTAGAATGCTCTTTTAAACATCCCATAAATCGATTATAAGTAGTCTGAAAATACTCGGCATCTATACGGTGAACTCCAAACACTTTAGAAAGATTAGTTGTATAAGAAAGTTCATATTTTTCTTGAAAACCTTCTAATCCCAGTTTTTCTAAAAGAAGTTTTTCAGCCTGGGAGTAAAGGGATTTTGTTTTTTCGGTTAACTCGAAAAAGTTTTTAACAAGTGTTTCTATTTCCTGCTGAAAATCTACATCAAATAGAGGAATTAGCAGTTCTTCTACTTCTCTACAGTTTAAATTAAACTGCTCGGTTTGCCTGCTTAACATCCAAAGCTGTTCCCTGCCATATTTGGAGTTTAAAAATATAGTCAGATAGAAGGGATTGAGCAAATTCTCATCCGTTTTTATAACCGCAATATTTTGGTTGGTTACTGATGGTGGATAGTAATCTAA
>Ga0307430_1000692_pt1 | contig 27923 bp, 20 predicted proteins | sample SalMarWE160130MG_FD_202159 | JGI IMG/M metagenome (GOLD analysis project Ga0307430, IMG submission 202159) | Salt marsh sediment microbial communities from the Plum Island Ecosystem LTER, Massachusetts, United States - WE1603-130 | ecosystem: Environmental > Aquatic > Marine > Intertidal zone >...
GATCCAATGGAGATTCTTGAGCAATTCGGACCAGCGGGGATGGTGAGGCAGGATGCCGGTGTGGAGCATATCCGGGTTGGTGATCAGTATGCGGGCTTCATCACGGATGTGCCGGCGAGCGTTTTGGTGTGTATCCCCATCGTAGGTGCGCACTGGCAGCGAATCCGTCGCGTTGAGTGCGCCAAGGAAATCCCCGAGTGTGGCTGCCTGGTCCTGGGAGAGCGCCTTGGTTGGAAAGAGATAAAGTGCACGAGCCTGGGGAGTATTCAACAGCGTATGCAGCACGGGGAGGTTGTAACACAGTGTTTTTCCGGAAGCGGTGCCCGTGACGATTACCACGTTTTCGCCGGCAAGGGCTGCTCCAATGGCTGCAGCCTGGTGGGTGTAAAGCGGAGAGATGTCGCCAGCACGCAGGGCAGATGTTAATCTCGTATCGAGGTCCTCCGGGAAAGCTGCGTAGCGCGCCGGGCGTGGCGGAAGACGCTCCCAGGCCGACACGTTTTTCATGAATTCATTGTCGAGTCGCAATCGATCAAGTGCGTCTTGAATGGACATGGGAGAATTATAACGCGCCTGTCATTTGAAGAATGGCTTTCCGTATACGAACAACTCGCCTTACTCACGGATGATGGCCATAATGCGTATACGTGTTTCGTCAGCCAGCGCCGTGAGTCGGACGAGTAAATCAGATCGTTTCAAATTCGGCAGCAACCTGGTTGATCCAATCACCGAGCCCTGCAACCTTTTCAACCTGACTCAGCAATACCGGGCTGTTCAACACGTTGAGCGCCGGTTCTGCCTCGACTTGCAGTGCGGTCGTTTTGGGCGTCATGACCAATTCTGCTTCAAGTTTTGGCATGGTCCTCTCCGTCTCCGTTTTACCCGTTTATATGCATTACCCGCTTTAGCGGGTAATATCCATAATGCACATAATATTCCCTGGCTTGTCAAGCGGCTAAAAGGTGAAATTGCTACCCAGAATTTGAAGGACGATGATCTTGTCAGGGTAAATGAGCGTTTTACTTGGGTGGATGCAGCGTCAGGCTGACCGGGCAGTGGTCGGATCCCATCACGTCAGTGTGGATCTCAGCCGCCGCGATTCGGTCCTGCAGGTCCGGCGAGGTGAAGAAATAATCAATGCGCCAGCCTACGTTGCGTTCGCGCGCTTTCCCCCAATAAGCCCACCAGCTGTATGAATCTTCGGTGTCGGGATGCAGGCTGCGGAATGTGTCGATATATCCCTGTGCGACCACCTTGTCGATCCAGGCGCGTTCCTCGGGTAGAAAGCCGGTCGATTTTTCATTTTCCTTCGGCCGTGCGAGATCGATCTCGCGGTGTGCCGTGTTCACGTCGCCGCAAAAAATCACGGCGCGCCCGTCTTCGCGTAAACGATTGCAGAAATCGAGGAAAGCCTCTTTGTAGGCCATCTTGTATGGTACGCGGCCATGATCCCTGGCCCCATTGGGGAAGTAGGCGGCAATGAAAACGAAATCGTCATAATCGGCGACAATCGTGCGGCCTTCAATGTCGTATTCCTCGATGCCCAATCCCATCTCGATCGAGATCGGTTCCTGTCTGGAAAATAAGGCGACGCCGCTGTAACCTTTACGCTCCGCGGAAGCCCAATATGCGTGGTACCCCTCGGGCTGTACCAGCTCTGGATCCAATTGATCGGGATGGGCTTTGGTTTCTTGAATACAGAGGATTTCTGGCTGTGTGGCTCGAAGCCAATCCAGGAAGCCTTTACGCTGTGCGGCGCGAATGCCGTTCACATTCCACGAGTAGAGTTTCAACATCGACGTATCTCCTTACTGTGGCACAGAAGAAATCAAACGCCGCGGCGCTTTTCTCGGAGTTGAGCTTCTAGCTCCTTGAGTTGTTCCATCTGGGAGGGCATGATGCGAATGAAGGACCGAACGGCTCGGATACGGGAGAGTGCCCCGTCCAAATTATCGCCCTCGCTCATGAAATATGCGGCGGCCATCGTCGGAGCCCGGCCGATTCCACCAGCGCAATGGATGTACACTTTTTCGCCTGCCTTAACCGCCTGCTCGATAAAGGCGATCCCCTGATAGAGATGATCCAGGCTGGGAGGCGTGTCATCGATGGTGGGCAAATGGCAGTAGCGCGGCATCGCCAGGCCACGAGCGGCGTCGTCGAATTCCACCCGCAAGTTTAGTCCGGCTCGGATTCCATTGCGCATTAGTTTTGCCATGCCGCGGGCGTGGTATTGCGGTCCAACGTAAATCTGTGGCGTGATGCGCGTATAGCGCAGTGTCGGGACTCCAGTCAGGAAGGTCGTCCCCCGCACCAGAAACCAGAGCAGCGTCGTTCGCACACCCTGCGTTCGTAGACGCCCCCATACGATGGCCAATCCCTTGCGAGCTCCTCGAATGAATTTCTGCACGAAAGTCTCCACGAGACATGAGCTTACCACAATTCGTTGCCGGATAGAAAGTGCGCGGGTGAGTATCCAAGATTGACACGTGAAATAGTGGTTAGTATAATAACTACTAGTGATACGGATTGCAAAATTCCAGGACAATTGATGGATATTAAACTCGGGCTGACGGAAATTGGGTTTACGGAGTACGAGGCCAAGGTATACACGGCCTTGCTGGGCGATCATCCGGCTACCGGATATCAAATCAGCAAGGGCTCGGGTGTGCCGCGATCGATGGTATACGAGACATTGAGCCGTCTTGTCACGCGCGGCGCAGTCCTCGAATCCAGCGAAGATCGAACAACCCTCTACCGGCCGGTTTCGCCGCAACTGCTGCTCGACCGTCACGAAGAGCGGCAGATGCGCCTGATCGACGATCTTCGAGAGGCGTTACAAGCTTTATACACCGATACGTCCGAAGAGCATGTCTGGTCCATCCGCAGCAAGTCGGCCGTTTTTACCTATGCCAAACAGATGCTCGCAGAGGCGCAGACGGAAATCTATTTGGTGCTCAATGATGAAGGATTGGGCGTTTTGCGGGAGGAAATCACGGCGGCCAGCGACCGGGGCGTAGCGTTGAGCATATTGCTAACGGGACAAGACCCATTTTCTCTCGGCAATGTGGCCCGACATCCCCCACTCGAGAGTGAGGTTCAAGAATTAATGAACACACTTATGCTGGTTACAGATCAGATGGAAGCCTTGATTGCCGATTTAAGTCAGGAAACATATGCGACCATTACGAATAGCCACAACCTGGTAGTAATCTCTCGCCAGTTCATCTGGATGGAGTTGTTTGCGCAGCGGATATACCAGCAGTTTGGTGCGGATATGATCGAACGTTTGGCTCCGGAAGATCGCGAGATTTTTGAGAGCCTTGTATCACCATAAGTGAGTGAGGAAGAATGACTTCATTGACCGATACGATTATCGCGGCCACGATCACGGTATTGGCCAACGGACTCGGCGGGCTGCCGTTCGTCTTCGTCCGGAACTTCCCGAAGGAGATTGCGCGCCTGGGCTGGGCGGGAGCCGGCGGATTGATGCTTTCAGCCTCCGTGTTCAACCTGATCATCCCCGGACTTGCAGAGGGCAGTATTGTGTCGGTTGGGATCGGCATTCTACTCGGTGTGTCTCTGATGGCGGCAACTTCGTGGTTTCTGGAGAAACGTGAATACACGCTTCATGGCGTTACCGATGAAGGAGCGCGTCGCATCATCCTCGTACTGGCGACTCTTTTCATCCACAGTATTCCTGAAGGATTTGCCATCGGTGTCTCCTTTGGATCCGGCGAGGAAACGCTCGGATTGATCATGACCATCGCCATTGCGATTCACAACATCCCCGAGGGCGTCGCCGTATCTTTGCCCCTGCGGGCAGAAGGTGTTAGTGGATGGAAATGTGTGGGTTGGGCAATCGTCTCTGGGGTTCCCCAGCTCCTTGCGGCGATTCCCGCCTATCTTGCTGTGCTCCGTTTCCGTCCATTGCTTCCCTATGCGTTTGGCTTCGCCGCGGGTGCGATGATCTACCTGGTGATGGAAGAGATGATCCCGGAAAGCCGCGCCAACGAGCAGCAGCGAAGATCAAGCGCCATGGCCGGGATGACCGGATTTCTTATCATGATGGCGCTGCAGACCATTATAGTTGTCTAAATCCACTTTTACACTTAACGTAACGAGTATTCCGCCGCGAAGACTGAGTTTATTTCGCCGCCGTGCCTCGATGAAAGAATGGGTTGTCCAGGCGTTCGTGCTTTTGGACAGCAATTTACTATGCCGTGTCCGATAGTAAACCAAGCGCTTCTTCGACGAGAGTTCTGCGGTATGTCCTCGACAACCACCCATTGCGGGCGATTCGTAAAGTGCTCGAGCCCTGATAGAAACGAGCCCGCCGAAGGACCGCCTCGGAATCGCCATCGCTTTCTTGTTGTGAGATGTATCGCTGGCGCAGGATTTCGACCAACCGCGCGGTTTCCTGCGGATTGCCGCCCTCCTGCTTGACAGCGTGAGAAACCTCGGCCAATAATCGACCCAAATCGGCTGCGGGATCGGTTATCTTGGCTCGTTCCCAATCGATGGCGACGATGCCGCCCTTTTGTGGGATAACAAAGTTGGTGCTTGTTGCATCGCCGTGGATTAAACAAGGACTGAATGTTGACATATCGTGTTTCGCTTGCCAGACGTCGATCAAGCGTGATAGTTTGCGGCGCAGGAATGGACGCCGCTTTAATACACCATGTTTGCTGAGGGTATCGATGATCTTTCTGGCTTCTTGTGCGGCCGGATCGAATGATGGCATTTCGTTGGGGCGCGGACTGAGTCTGTGTAAGTTCTTAAGAAGGTCCGCCGCACTTTCTAAGGCCGGGCGTAAGATTCCCGGATGGCTTCGGCGAATAGCGATCGTGTCCTCCAAAGTTAGGCCTTCAACGTGCTCGAGAATCAAAACGCCGCGAAAAACGCCCAGTGGTATTACGGCGCGCATTGCGGGGACACCTCTGAATATCTCACAGGCAATTTTGTTGAAGTGGATTTCACGATTGGCATATTTTTCGGCCTCGCTTCCCGTCTTGACCGAATAAAATTTCGCGATGATCGTTTTGAGTGAATCCATCTCCCGGTAGATGTACACCGCCGATGATAGACGTGCTGCTTGCCACTCCCGGTTTACGTCACCAATCTTTAGTATTTCCAGGCCGATAAATTTTTCCAAAGCCTTTGTGCCGATAGGCGTGAACCAATCACTTACGCTTTGATCGGAGCGGGAAGGTGGGGCAAGAATCAAGGAAGAAGATGAAAGGTTTTCCATTGAAGTGATCCTCTGGGAGATCGGATGTAATTCAAGCGCTATCGATTTCACTCCCCCGCTCCGCTGTGTGCAGTTTCTGACAGTCCGGATTATCGTCTTGGACTGCATTCATTGAAACGGAAAACAGCCGTTCCGAGGATTTGAATAAGATACAGGATCCGCGCGTTAGACACATCTTGCAAATTGGATATTCCGTGTGTTCAACGAGTTTGCCCATACGAAGCAGCTGGTCGACCATTCCCTCGACAACAATCGGGGTTTTGTTAAGCTTGCGTGCGATCTCGTTGAGATCAGCGCCCTGTGGCGTGTTTTTACAGATTTCAAGGATTTTAGACAACATCTCAACAGCCAGATCCCCCCGTTAAGCGTATCCTAATAACCGCCCAACCTGGAAAACGAGCACTGAAAATATCCAGGCGATTCCCGTTTGCCAGAATGCGGAGAAGAGCGCCCATTTCCAACCGAACTCACTGCGAATCGTCGCCAGTGTTGCCACACAAGGAATGTAAAGAAGTATGAATACAAGAAATGCCAGCGCCGCCAGAGGAGAGTAGTGCTGCTGCAGTGCAGCGCTTAAGCGCATATCTTCAGCTATCGAATCTGCGTCATCGTATAAGGGTATTCCCGGCGTTAATACATTGAGGAGTTGTTTTCCCGCCTCTCCTGTCGCCCGGACAAATCCCGCCCCTATCTCCACCAGATCATGACCAAAGCGAGTCGTTTCAATATCCTCGACTTCACGTTCCTCTCCGACGAATATCTGGGACATGGTGGAAACGACCACTTCCTTGGCCACAAGTCCGGAAACGAGTGAGCCTGCGCTCTCCCAGTTCCCATATCCTGCCGGGCGAAGGACCGGTGCAATCACGTTGCCCGCTTTGCCAAACCAGCTTTCGCCCATATCGGTGACGCCCCAGGGCAAGTTAAGCAGCAGCCAAATCACAACAGAGGTCGCCAGGATCACAGTGCCCGCGTTGCGAATAAACTCCCCCGTTCGCTGGGTGATCTGATCCCAAAGACATCGCAGAGATGGCATTTGGTAGGGTGGCAGCTCGATGACAAACGAGGTTTCTTGCTGCTGTTTGAACAGCGTGCGCGACAGAATAACACCGGCGATGACCGCAACGAGGACGCCAAGCGCATACAAGCTCCAGAGCACCAGATTGGCGTGACGGCCGAAAAGGGCGAGACCAAAGACAACATACACGGGTATGCGCGCCGAACAGGACATCAGTGGTATGAGCAGTGAGGTCAAGATGCGATCGCGCCGAGTCTCCAGGGTCCGCGTGGCATAGATGGCTGGAACTGCACAGCCGAAACCCAGGATCAAGGGGACAAAGCTCTTGCCCCGCAATCCCATGACGCTCATGAAACGATCCATGACGACGGCCGCTCGTGCCAGGTAGCCGCTTTCTTCCAAAATTCCAATACACAGAAAGAGGAAGAACAGGCCCGGAATGAAGACCAGCACACCCCCCACACCGGCGATCACGCCATCCAGGATCAGGCTCCGTAACCATGCGGGAGCCTGCAGGAGCGATAACAAGGATGCCAGCCAGCGGGTAATGGGCCCGCTGAAAACCGCGTCGATCCAATCCAGATATGGCGTGGAGACGTTAACAACCAGGTTGAAAAGCAGGTACATCACTGCGAAGAAAATTGGCAGACTCAACAAGGGATGGGTTACGATGCGGTCGATGCGCTCGGAACGAAGTTCGTTCGATGAATCAGGAAACTGAACAACGCCTTCGAGGATGCGACCCACAAATGCATAGCGACGATCGGCGATGGCGATTTCTATGCCGTTGGGCATCTTCGAGTGCAGGCGTTCCCGCGCATCTTGCAGGATACTGAGTACAGCATCTCCTCCGTCCAGCGATCGAACCTTTGTGATGAGATCACTCTCGCCCTCGAGCAAATTAACCGCCAGCCAGCGCGGATCGTAAACCTGGCGGATTGCCGCATTTTGCCCGATCACTTCGGCAAGGCCTTGAATCTCTGCCTCAAGTTCGCCACCGTAATCGATCATGAACGCTGGATTTTCTTGTTGGACGATCACGTAACAACCTTCTTCGGCGTCATTGTTTCTTTTGAAACATCAAGATTAACGATTTCGTCCCGGAGCTCAGTCAACCCCTCTCGACTTCTCGCGCATATGAAAACCACGGGCGTTCCTCCGAGGCTTTCGGATAGTCTAATGTCGTCGATCTCGTAATCCAGGTTCCTTGCCCGATCCGACATATTCAAGGCCAGGATCATGGGAACTTGTAGTTCAAGGACCTGTACCACGAGATACAAGTTGCGTTCCAGATTGGTGGCGTCGACCACAGCTACAACAATATCCGGCTTTTCGAAGAGGATGAAATCGCGGGCGATGACTTCTTCTTCCGAGTAGGCCGTGAGGCTGTATGTGCCGGGGAGATCGATAACTTCGATTTCTTTCCCGCGGTGACGGAAATGCCCTTGCTTGCATTCGACAGTCTTTCCCGGCCAATTTCCGACGTGTTGCCGAGAACCGGTCAGTGCGTTAAACAGGGTAGTTTTTCCGGCATTGGGGTTGCCGGCCAGCGCGATTTTCAAATCCGTCATGAATCTCCTATTTCATCCCGTTCGTTTCAACGATAACCGGGGAGTGGGAGAAATTACTCCTCCCCATCGGTTTCATCGATTAGTGTATGCAAGGCGTCCAACACGGCCGTAACCCAGGGAGCCCGATGGCCATGATGATTCCGCCAATCTTTGGCATGTCGTCGCCAGTTTCTGCGCCTTGCCCGTCGGCGATGCCTCGGCCCCGGCCTACGACAAATGGGACGAACGAGAATGTGATGCGCCGTCTGTCGATCGATGGCAATTTTACTGCCGCGCACCCGGATAATTAAGGGTTGTCCTTGCGCACACTTAAGTACGGCGATTCTGGTGTTTGGAAGCAGTCCTAATTCGGCGAGACGTTGGTTGGACTTGTTGTTTGATTGTAATCCGACCAACTCGACGAGTGCCCCCTCCCAAACAAGATCTAAAGGCAGCGTTTGATCGTGTTTCACGCCGCAGCCTCCACATACTCTTTCTCAGGCCTCACTACGATCTGCTGGGCGATATTGCGTCCCAGAGCATGTACTTGCGCGCCCAGGCGAACGGAGATCGGTCCTTCGAAGGGGGCGATTTCCTCAATCGTGAGTCTTACACCGGGCTTGATGTCCCGCGCGGCGAGGTAGTTGCATAAGACGTCATAATCTTCATTAGGCAGGATGCGTAGAACTACACCCGATTCACCCACGTCGAAATTGAGAAGCTGCTTGCCTGGCAAGCGCGGCATCTTTCCCTTGGCATCGGGAATCGGATTTCCGTGTGGGCAGGTCTCAGGGTGCTCCAGAAAACGATCCAACGCTTCGACGACCTCATCACTCACAGCATGTTCCAGTCGGCAAGCATGTTCATGTACGCTCTCCCAGGTGAATCCCAGTTTATCGACCAAGAAGATTTCCCAAAGGCGATGATTCCGAATGACCATGTTTGCTTTATGGGCGCCGCGCTTGGTGAGCTGCACCCCTTTATACGGCGTGTGATTTAACAGCCCATGGTCCTGCAGCCTGTGGATCATTTCACTCGCAGATACCGTGGCAATCCCAAGCCGTTCGGCGATGCCGGTTATCGGCACGAATTCTCGCAGATTGGCCAGTTCTGCGATCGTTTTCAGGTACATTTCAACGCTTTCGCCAAAGAGCATCTCTTTGGTCATAGCCGTACTCCTTCAAACTGCTTATCCATGTAGCTATAATTAAGACATTGTTAAAAGGTAATCCATATATCTAAATATAAGGTGAACCTTACTTTACTTGTTTTCCCCAATATTTACCAGGTGACGCTCGTCATATCCGAATTAGTTATTCGTCATCCGTCGGGAATTCGGGATGGTTGATTTAAGTGGTGTTCGAAATGAAAGACTTCCCGGCCAATTGGCCAGGAAGTCTTCAAGTTGCTTGTTTGGTTCACCCGATCTTCGATATCACCGCACGGGAGTACAGGCGTCGGGCTGAACCGTGACTTGCGAGGATGCGCCGCCTTCATTGAACGCTTCAACCGCATAGGTATACGGCCCACCGAAGGGTGGATCGTCCACGTAACTGGTGGAGTTCGCGCCAAGTGTGGCAATCAGGGTACCGTTTCGGTATACCCGATAACCGGTCTCGTTATCCGCTTGATCGAGCCAGCTTAGCGTTATCCGGTACATCTTCGTGTTGCAGACTCGATCGAACATCAATTGCGCTGGCGGTTCAGGCAGGATCTTCACCTCGATGGTCACAAATGCCTCTTCTTCATGCTCGCCCGACATTGCCAGCAGCGTGTACTTGGTGGTCTTCTTCGGGCACACTTGACGTGCGTCCAAAACTTCGACCAACTCGCCATCCAGGAACACGTCTTCCGCGTTTTCGACCGCCCAGCGCAATGTTGTGCAATTACCCTCTTTGATCGAGTAGCTGTCCGCATTGAAGTTGATCGAGATCGGTGCCGGCGGAGTCGGCGTATCCGTCGGTGGAAGTCCAAGCGGTACGGGGATATCGCCCGGGTCGCCGTAGTAGTCGCAGATATCGATATCCATCGTCGTCTGACCGGCCAGCACGTCGAATTCTATGAGTGTATGATCGATGCAGTTCACACTCAGACCGCACAAGACCGCCTCGGAGTAAGAACCGCCGATGTTCGTTCCCGTGCGGTAGGCGTAGGCCACATAGGTGCCCGGGAACAAATTGACGCCATAGCTGTCCGAGCCGTCGCTGTGATCGAATTGGCTGACGAGACTGGTGTCGACATCCTCGAAGTAGAACGTCATCGGCGGGATGAATTCGGAGGGATAACAGATCCGCCCCATCACCTCGCCCATTTCGATCGGAAGGGGCGTGATATCGAATGCCGGCACCAACACATCCTTCTCGTAGGCGCCGCGATCGCACTGAGTCCCTTGCGGACGGCTGATACCGCGCTGATCGATGGACGTACACATGTCCGGCGTTGCCGAATCGATCGCCAGACTTCCCGGCAGCAAAGCATGTGTGGGTGTGAGACCACCGTTGTTCGCCAGAGGCCCAAGCAGCGGGTCGGAGTTTGGTAGATCGTTCGCACTGATGAAATTGCAAGAATTTCCATCCTCGATGTTGTAGCCGCCTGACCCAAGGCCGGCCCCGGCGCAGTTACTGCCGCTGTTGTACGCCACGATCGAGTTTTCGATCGCAGTCGTTCCGCCGGGAGAGTTATAGATTCCAATCTGGTCATTTTCGGCCACGGTGACCCATTCCAACCAAACGTCACCGGCGTTATTGTGAATACCGTCGCCGGTACCCGCCGTACTGGCGGTGTTATTGCTAACGGTAGTGTTGTGTAAATGCAAGCCGGGCACCGCAGCGTCGACAAATACGCCACCGCCAGCACCGCTGGTAGCGTGGTTATTCGTTATGCTGCTCTGGTAAAGCGTGACCAAACCGGAAGTCTGGATCGCGCCACCCTGATCCGCACTATTGTCCTCGAAGCGGGTTTCCGTTGCCCATACCTCTCCGCCGTAGTAGTTGATTAAACCGCCGGCGACATATCCGGAGGTGTTTTCATAGACGGCGCTCTGGTTCAGGTGAAGGATGCCGGCGTTGAAGATCCCCCCGCCATCGTAGGTGGTCTCATTGCGCCAGATATCCACATCGGTCAGGGTGGCTTCGGAGCCATTCCCAACAGCCAGTCCACCGCCTGTTTCATGGGCAATGTTACCGTTGATCATCGCGCCGCTGCCGCTCATGTCCAGCGTACCGGGCCCTGCGATCCGGATTCCGCCTCCCATGTCGGCGCTGTTCTCTCGGATCTGGGTATGCTCAAGAACCAACGTGCCGTCGCTGCTGATTCCCCCACCGCCCGATCCCCCCATGATGCCATCGGGGAACACACAGGTGTTGTTTGACACAACGCCGCCATGCATGGTCAGCGATCCCTGGTTGCGGATGCCGGCGCCAAATTGTTCCTCGCCCCCTTGAATCATCATCGTGGAGATCTCCACTGTTGCCGAGCTGTGAATATCGAAAACACGATCGATGCCATTGGCATCAATGGACGGTGCACCCTCGCCGATGATAATGGCATCGTGCGTGACATCCAAGTCGCCGGTGGCTGCGAGATCTTCTCCGGTTCCGGCGATCGAGAGATCGTAAGAACCGGCCGGAATTCGGATGGTTTGTATGCCGGAGCAGACGTTGGAGCCGATGACGGCTTCCCGCAGCGAGCAGTCGCCATCACAAATTCCGTCGTTGGTGTCGTTGAATTTCGTAACGATAAATTCCGAAGCGCAGTACGTAGGATCACACCCCTGCAAGGCAAGCGCCAGAAATATAACACCGAAGATGACAAGCATAGGTGATCGTTCTTTGAATTTCATGATGTTCTCCTCCCGAACCATAATTCGCACAAATCTAGGCCATACAAATCTATAATGTATGGACTCACATGCGTTCTCTACTATCTAGAACGCACGACCCATGTTTTTTGTGACAAACAACTATCAGCATATCACGAGTGCATGGGCTTTAACAAATCATACCCAGGACGGAAAAATGTCCCGGGTATGATTCGTAATCTTTATCAACGCAAAGCCGATCCATCAAACGATCCGTTTAATAGTTGCAGCTCTTCGCGATCACGGATGCTTTCGGCGATGCGCCCCCATCGTTGAACGCCACCACATCATAGGTGTAAGGTCCACCGAAAGGAGAATTATCCACGTAACTGGTTGAGTTGGCGGGTAATGTGGCCAGCAGTACTCCGTTGCGATACACTTTATAGCCGCTTTCGTTGTCAGCTAGATCGAACCATTCCAGGGTCACCCGATACAGCTTGGGATCGCAAACCCAATCGGATACGCGCAATCGTCCAGGCGCTTCCGGGGGCTCTGGAAGAATCTCGACTTCAATGGTCACGTAGGCTTGCTCTTCACCGGCAGCAGAGGTCACCAGCAACTCATAGGTGGTTGTCGTTTCGGGGCAGACCTGGCGTGCGCCCAATGCGTCAACCAATTCACCGTCCAGGAAGATTTCGTCTGCGTTCTCAACTTGCCAGTGCAGTGTTGTACATTCACCTTCCTCGAGCAGGTACTGGTCGGCGTTGAAGTTGATCGACACAGAGATTGGTTCAGGCGTTGGTGTGGGTGTCGCCACAGGGGTCGGTTTGTCTGTTGGGACAGGCGTTGGTGTGGGACCTTCCATTTCAACCGCGCCGCGATCGCAGCCACCGCCCTGGGGTCGGGATACGCCGCGTTGATCCAGCGCAGTACACTTGGAGATATCGCCCGAGTCTATCGCCGGACTGCCCGGATTGAGCAGGTGTGTAAGACTGTTGCCGCCGTTGCTTGCCAATGGCGCCAGGAGTGGATCCGTGTTGACCAAGTCGCTGGATTCGATCAGCGCGCAGGTGTCAGCGCTATCGACGTTGTGGCCATTCGAATTCGGTGTGATAGGTCCGGTGCAGTTCCCCCCGGGATTGTGCGAAACGATACTACTGGTGATGTTGTATTCCCCGGCGCTGATGTTATGAATTCCATCGTTGCCGTTGTATGCGATTGTGGTGAACTCGATGCGTAGATTGCCCGCATTGTAGATCCCGGAGCCACCTGGAGCTGCTGCAGCTGTACTCATATTCGAACTGACGGTGACGTTGCGTAATAGTAAGCCGCCAGTGGAATCATTGTAGGCGCCGCCACCAAGTCCACCAACGCCACCCGTACCCAGGGCGCTGTTGTTGTTGATCCCGGTGCGGTAGAGGTGAGTCATGCCATGGTTGTAAACTGCGCCGCCGTGGCGCCCATTATTATTCGTGAACCAGGCATCGTATAGAATGGACACACCATCCGCCGTGGTGAACAAACCGCCTCCATCCAGGACACTCACGTTTTCCTCAAATGTAACCAGGTTGATTTCCATCTCGCCGGAATTGTAGATACCTGCACCGTTTTCAACGGCGTCGTTCAAGCGGATCAAAGCATCATTGATATTCGCTGTGGCGGCCATATTGTTCCACAAACCACCGCCACTTAAATTGGCTACATTCCCAGCCAGGGTTAGGTTTGTTGCGTTCAATTCGGCTGTAGCAAAGTTATGGATGCCCCCGCCGACCTCGGCCTCATTGGAAAAAACTTGTGTGTCGACCATGGTCAGTGTGCCCATTTCATTGAAAATTCCACCGCCGGCTGAATACCCCGAACCTCCTGGCGGAACGATGGCTAGATTATCGTGGATGGATAGTCCGTACAAGGTCAAATTGCTTCGATTGTAGATCCCCGCCCCAGCCTGTTCCTGTCCGTCGATCACCATGATGTGGTCCATCACCACTTCTGCCGGACTGAAGATTTCAAAGACGCGATCTGAATGAAAACCGTGTACAGAAGGGACCCCGGTGCCAATAATGGTCACGTCGTCCGTGATGTCCAGATCGCCGGTGGCTGCCGCGTCTTCACCATCGCCAACCAGAGTCAGGGTGTAGCCATCTGCGGGGATGTGAATGGTTTGATGTCCCGCGCAGGCATTTGCGTTAATTACCGCTTCGCGCAAGGAGCAATCGGCGTCGCAGACTCCATCGTTGCTGTCATCGGACTTGGTGACGATGTAATCCGTCACGCCACACACAGGTGGAGGGGAGCAACCCTGCAGCGCGAATGCCACGAATAAAATCCCAAAGAGCACAATGAATGGAAAAAACGATTTTGATTTCATAATTTTCCTTCCTTAAACCTTTATATCTAACCAATAAATTCGATCGTGCAACCGATCGTGATCATAGAAATCCGAATATCGGCTTCTGGCAACTGTAACGATGCAGGTGTCTCTTTTGTGACAAGATACCATTATCCCGTCATGGGCGCTACAAGTGTTAGGAAGGATTTATTCTTGACTTACTCTAGGGATATGAAAGTCGGGATGGATAAACCATCTGGCGTTGAATCTAGGCTTGATATTAAAAGACCGGTGTACCCTGCCGCGGCACACCGGTCATCGCCCCCTCAGATCTGTTTGTCTTTAAATTTGATTCTTGGCTTTCGTTTTCGACGCGATGGAAATTTTGCCGAGGACGCCTGGGACACAAGTCGACCGATGACTGCTGGCACGAACAACATCGCCAGTAAAACTGCAAGTGCGGTAAGGAAAACACCCCAACTAGCCGGTTCACCCACTTCCGGCACCAATCCACCCGGGTTGTATGCCGCAGCTTCCGCCGCGGCGCCCGTTTCTGCTAAAGAAACAGTGAGTTGTCGGGTTATGCCGTCACGCAGTTCTCCGGGCGAGATGTAGGTGATGACGTACTCACTTTGCATCACGCGTGCATAGCGTTGGTACAAGCTGGTCAGCCCTTCAGCGTCGTTTGCATATGCGTATTCTCCCCCCGCTCGATTGGCAAGCTCAATCAGCGCCGGCTCATCGATGCCGGCCAGGCTGGCATTCTGGTCTTCGGGATTCCCCAAACCAACGGTGGATATCGAAAGGCCGGATGGGCCGATGCGCGCGATCACGTTTCCCAAATCGTTTTGGCTCACGTTATCCATACCGTCCGTCAAGACGATGATCGCTTTTCGTCCGGCGACCGGATCCAACAATTCCGCCGCCTCGACCAACGCGTCGTACATGGCGGTATCATTCTCGGCGACCAGGTTGTCGATCGCAGATTTCAAACTATCGACATCCGAAGTGAGCTGCTGTACGTAGACCACCTCGGTATTGAAACTCATCAGGCCGGCTTGATCACCGGACCGTATTTGATCGACGTATGCCTTGGCGGCATCCTTGGCCGTGTCCAGCTTGTCTGCCGTGTACATGCTGCCGCTGACATCCATCACCAGCATCGTGGTGAGTGCATCGACAACGCCTGCGTTGCCCTGCATCTGCTCCGGCTGGATCGTTACGCCATTCTCCTGGATCACCAGGCGGCTGGGATCGATGCCCACCGGTTCACCGTTAGCATCGGTGACAGAGATATACACCGTAACGGAGGGGAACTGCGAAGTGTCGATCTGTGTAATGATCACTTGAGGTTCCGCCTCGTCGGTTTCTTGGGCCAGCGCTGGTGAAAATAGCATCACCGCCAGCAACACGGTCATGATCCCGATCGAAAGGCCTTTCCTTTTGGATGACATCATCTCACCTCCGCTCGCGATACTTTAGTGACGTGTTGCCCATACGGATGGTTTGCCCATTCCCCAATTGTGTGCGTTCGATTTTACGGCTATTGACATACGTGCCGCTCAAACTCATATCTTTCAGGGTGAAATGGGCTCCTGCGCCGATCAACATTGCATGTTGCGGATCGACGTCCGGATCCGGAAGTGCGATTTCCGATTTAAGCGGACTGCTGCCGATGATGGCTGTCGGTCCGCCTTCGGACAGGAACTTATCGAGGATGAACGTGTTCCCTTTAAGCTTTCCGCTGGTTACTTCTAACCATGCTCTAGAAAGCAGGACAACGATCAGGGCGATCAGCGCGCCGATAAATGCCCCCAACAGCACGAGACCTGTTGCCTTTCCCGAGGCGAGATCTTCTCCCCAGAAGTTGACCGTTTCGAGTAACGTTCCGCCAACGAAGCCTCCCAGGGCACCGCCTAAGGCACCTTTCCACATCTGTGATCCGCCAGTGACGCCTTCGGCGAGGCCGATGAGCATTCCGAAGAAACCCCATCCGATTCCCCGGCCAACACCGCCGGCGCCCACGATCTGGAAAATCGCTTCGGCAACGGGAAGTCCAATTCCGCCAGCGATCAAACCAACGACTCCGCCATACAATCCGGCGCGTAGGGCGCGCAGTGGACTTAAACTCATCAGCTCCTCGGCCGCACCGAGTGGTACACCCAGGCATACCCCGAGAAGCCCCCCGACGACCATATCGCTGAGGTAGATGCTGCGGCTAAAAGACAGCCCCAGGATGTTGCTCAGTTGCCAGCCAATCAGGCCGCCGATGGCGCCGAGGACAGCATAGTAATATGCTCTCATCCTTCTACTCATTGTCTTTATCTCCATCTTCGGCCGGCTGATCGTCCGCCTGACTCATATTGCGCCAATCGACGACACTTTGTTTGCCATTGTCGAGGATTTCGCAAAACCCAAAATAGCGATTGGGATCGAGGTGGCCATCCTCCTGGCGAATGAAAAACCCACCGATCGTTGTGTGTGGCTCCAGCACCAGGGCGACCTGCCAGGGCTCACCGAAAAAGTGGTCGTGGATGAAAAGGTCGTAGTGCGAGAGAAAAATTCCCATTCGCGGGTGGGTATGATACCAGCCGACAAGTTGTTTTCGGGGAAATCGCTCTTCGAGGTCTTCGTTCATGGCCACCAGGGTGTCCTGTGTGAACGTTAGAAAAGCGCTTCCTTGCCGTGTGAAGCGAGCCGGGATGACCCCCTCAACAAGCACAAACTGCTCATCCGTCCGTGCATCAACATGCCAACTGCCGACCAAGCCGCCGCCGACTTCGTTCTCGAGGTCGATTCTGCTGTGTTCTGTGAACTGTATAAACGCCTCCGAAGTAACAAAGACGGCAACCAATGGCTTCTTGCCATCCTCAAAAGAAGGCCGCCAACAGCACAACAGCTGCTGTGGAACTCTGGAACGGAATGGGGTTGTATCGCTGGCTGGTAACAGCCTGACGCTTGATTCAGACTCGGACATTGTCTCCCTTTCTTGCTCGCTTCACGCGGCGCTCTAAGATCATGGAATATACCCCTATCCTGCTGTGACGTCCGCGGTGAGCATTAAACGATCATCTTCCGGGACACCCGCAGCCTCCAAGGTTTCGTCTTCGGTCAACTCGCGGCCCAACGCTTTGCTATCGAGGCGATAGCCCATCGGTCGACCATCCGGCCCGACCGTTGGGAGCTCCAATGAAGTCGTCAATTCGGGAAGTAATTCCTTCACGATGACATCGTCGGGTACCTCCGCCGTGCGCGTGCCGCCAGCAGGTAAGACGAGGGTTACGGGAATGTCTGCCATGTTATTTCCTCCTTGCAAAATTTTTGGTTCACTACACTTGCATGCGATCGCAGTGCACACAAACGATATCGGTAACGCTTATTTCAACTTCACGCGTGTCTTCTTAACCTTCGGCTTTTTTTTGATCTTCGGTTTCTTGTGGATATTGGCCTTCTTTGATTTCTTTTCATCGCTCAACTTCACCCGCTCCGGCCGCATGAGTTCACGTTTGTCGACCGGGAATGCGTTGGGGTGTTTCGCGCGGTAGGCTCGACACCAGCGAGCCGCTTCCGGATCCCAGGGAAACGGAGGTTTCGTAGGGTCGTCGTGGAAGTTTTTATATTGCAGCATCTCGCCCAACATAATGATCAAACGATCGAGAGAGCGCGCTGCGGTCCACCAAGCTGCGTCGATGCATACACTTCCGTTGATGTGATTGATATTCGGGTGCCAGATTGGCGTTAGCCATTTAAGCCCGGGCCAGCGTTGCGGATATTGATTGTGGAGATAGACTTCCACTTGATGATGTTCGCCAAATTTCGGCTCGCCGCGCTTATTAACGGCTACAATGCTCTTGCAGCGAAAAGTAACGATGTATCGCTCTGGGGGCACGCCCTTGTGGACAGATTGCGCTTCGAAACTGATCAGCGACGTGCGGCCTTGCAAATCGCGCATGCGTTCGTAATCTCCACGCAAACGACGCATGCGCGGGCTTTTATCAAGCGAGACCTTGCCCGCGGTAATGTCCGTGGTGACGATCAAACGATCCTCTTCCGGGATTTTCGCATCGGCAAGTGTTTCATCTTCTCGCAATTCACGCCCCAGCGCTTTACTGTCCAGGCGGTAGCCCATAGGACGACCATCCGGACCAACTGTCGGCAGATCGAGAAGAGAAACCAATTCGGCCAACAGATCTCTGATTGCAACGTCGTCCGGGACTTCGGCCGTTCGGGCGCCGCCACTGGGCAACACAATCGTTACTGTGATATCTGGCATCGCATCTCCTTTCCGGAATCGGCACACTTAATCAACCGTTATGATGGGGCACCTGACAGGTGCCTGTAACTCCCCAGCAATCCGCATGATGCAGTGTGTGACAGGTCTCACACTCAACGACCCCGCGGGGATCGTTGGGTTTGACTACCTCAAGACAATATGGACAGCGGTGTTCCACCTTCGTGGCCAAATGGATCGACGAATTTATTCGTTTCTTCCGACGACGGCTTGTCGTGGTGGCGGTTTGAAGGCGCGCCTTGTGCAGCCTTGTCTGCCCGCCCGAATGTGTCCGGCTTGAAATCGCTGGCACACTCATTGCCAATGCGCGCTTCGCTGTGACTCTAGCTTTTCCGCGCGAATTTCCCCGGCGCCGCACCACTCGTCCTGTTGTTGGTGCATAGCTGCTCGATTGTGCCGGAACCCGTTGCCTTTTCCGTTCTCTGTTCCAGGCACTGACAGCCGGCCAGGCCGCCAATGCGCCCAAAGCAAAGCGTTGCAGTCCATCCCAATCCGGCGTCATGGATACTCGATCAATGAGATTAACGCCCAATAAACCGCGGCTCAGCCAACCCATGAAAATTAATCCCGTGCAAAGGCCGAACAATGCCACCAGCCATCGCAGTATTGCGCTGCGTCGAGGGAGCGAAAAACGGGCTGCCAGGCCGGCAGCCAGCCCCATGCCCACATCACTCGTCACGGTGAGTACAATGGGTTCGATCGCTTCGTTGAGAATATAGACGACAGAGAATCCCAGCCCAGCCGCGATCGAGGCGCTGCCGGTCATGGCTACCCCGCTGTATAAGGGCGTACGTGATGAAGAATTCACACTGGATACCATCGCCTGTGTTTGTGCGCTCACGGGGTCCTCATTCATGCAAACGCACCCGACCGCGCGCTGCGTTCTCCTCTGCAGGGATTTCTGTGCTTTCCTTCAGCGAAGTCGCCTCCGCATTGAGTTTCATGGCCGATCGTTCGAAGTGTCGGAAATGTAGGGTCTCACTCAGATCCCCACTCAATTCATAGAAGCGATACTCCTGTCCGTTGTGCGATCGGATCACGTGCAGTGGCGGAACACCCAATGAAATCAACGTGCGGTGCAGAAACGGCTCATCGCCGGTGATCACATGGGTCATCTCGACATGTCTCACCAGACCGCAGCTGGGACAATGTGCCGCATCAAAGCTGACCTCGGAGATGGGGAGCATCACCTCTTCGACCGTCTCGCATTTGCGGCACTCGAGGCCGAGTACGAGCTCCTGATCAAGCTCCAGGATGGCATCCGGTCCGAGGTCTCCGCGTGCGATCTGGAGCATTTCCAGGAGAGTCGTATCCCCAGCGCGCTTGTCCAGCTCGACAATCTCTCCGTACATCCAATGGCTTTCGCAATCTTCACGCTGTACATAGCTGGTGGTGTGCATGGTGTTGGTCATGCCGTTGAAATGCACCACTTTTCCGGGCTCGACGGGCATATCGTGGATCAGTTTCAACGCCTCTTGGGCTTGCATGCCGCCGATGATCGAGGCAATGGTTGGCGTTGTGGGCACTTTGCCCAGGAGAATGTTGGCGCGAGCCAGAAGCGGGCAAGAATATCGCATGGATATCTCTCTACGCGCTTGCTCCGTCAAGGTACATTCAAAACAAGCCCCCTCCTCTGGCACAAACACACGTACCAATCCGAGCAGTTCCTGGATCGCGCCATCCACCCAGGGTTTTCCCAGCCAATAACAAAAGCGATTCACGGCCAATCTTGCTTCGCGGTTATCGAGGCAGCCAATGATGGCATCCATACGACGGAAGATACCCAGGCCGACTTGCGTGCGTACGTCCCCATTCAAATATTGAATTTGAATGTCGGGGTTGAGTTCCCGCAAGCGTGCGGCCGCGATCTCTGCTTTCGGCCGGTCGTTGTCGCGCTCTCGAAAGAGCACGGAGCGAGAAAGATTTGCGGCTTCGATGACATCAAAATCGAGGATGAAGAGATGCCCGATTCCCATCAGGGCCAGATTTTTAGCGACCTCGTTGCCCAGGGCACCGGCGCCGACAATCATCACTTTCGCATCTTTTACTTTGTCGCGCTCCCACCACGAGATGAAGTCAAAAGTTCCCAGTCGATCTTGACGCAGGTTGGGGATGCGCAGCGGTTTGTCTGTACTTGCACTGACGCGAATCGGTCGCGGGCTATCCGTTGAGTCTTCAGAAGGGGTTGCTCTGTCTGACTCTGAATCGGTGTCCGCAACCGCTTCGCCGATTCGCACACCGCGCACGCGATGGACGAGTGCCAGCTCTGTGGCTTGGGCGTAGTTACTCCGGTCGAGCGGCCGAACAAACGAGCCAACGCCCTTCTTGACCTCGATCAATCGTGTCTCGGAGAGCGCGCTCAGCGCTTCGCGCAGCGTTGCCCGGCTGACATTCAGTTGTTTGATCAAGTTGCGTTCCGAGGGTAGTTTATCGCCGGGTTTTAAATCGCCGTCCAGAATAGAGACTGCTAATCGACCGGCTACGACTTGTGCTAAGGTTGGGTGTTCCACAGGGTGGATTTTCATGCTGCCGCCCTTCCATTGAGCAACTACTGGTTGACTGGTCTGACCACCATACCAGAGGAGTGTTAGGGAGTCAACCCCCCGCAGAGTACTATTTCTAGCTGAGAATGGCCTTTCGATAAGGTTTGTGTCTGTTCGATTGGCCATCAAACATGCTACACTTTAGCCGTCGAGCGGAAGCAAACAATTGGCAATACGAGGCGACTCTTCCGTGTAGAAGGAAATCGCAAAAGTGAGGGAGGACGTTCCAAAATGAACAACTATAGGAAGGTATCGGTTCTTGTTGTGTTCGTCCTGTTAATGTTAATCACTGGCGGATGCGGTAAGAAAACAACAACATCACCCGAAGGCATACCGACCGAGCCTGTCGAACTTGTGGACGATGGTCACCCCCTTTCCCCCAGTGTGATCGGGCAGGATCCTCCCCTGGGCGAGGAAACCCCACTCGATTCCGACCTTGTAATTTACTTCGACCAAGCCATGGACACCGAGGTGACGGCCTCCGCGTTTGAATTGATCGGACCCGAGGGCGATTCCATCGCAGGCCAGATCACCTGGCCGGATGAACGCACCCTGCGTTTCGACCCGGCGGAGGACTTGCTTCCCGACGGGACATACGAGGCAATTGTGGAGACTGGTGCGACCAGCGCCGAAGGCGTTTCCTTGGCTGTCGAACGCAGTGTCCTTTTCAGTACCCTCACGACCCTGCAAGTCACACAGGTGTTTCCGGTAGATGGCGCCACGGGAGTCGAAGCGAGCAGCTTAATAACGGCGATGTTCAATCGACCCGTGGTCTCTCTGGTGACATCCGAAGACCAGGCCGATCTGGTGCAGCCGCTATCGATTTCACCCCAAGTCGCGGGCCAGGGCGAATGGCTGAATACATCGACCTACATCTTTCGCCCGGATGAACCGCTCGTTGGAAATACACCTTACTCCGTAAGTGTGCCTGCTGGTTTGCAAGATGTTTCTGGTTCAGATGAAAGCAGGTTAACGCAAAGCGTCTCTTGGCAATTCACCACGGAAGCGCCTACTGTAGAAAGCATCGCTATTCCCGGTCTGGTCACGCGCCCGCAGAATAATTACAGCGATATGCCTCTGAACGCAACTTTCTCGGTCAGGTTCCGTCAACCGATGGATCGCAGCAGCACGGAGAGTGCCTTCTCTTTGATGATGGCCAACGATTATCGCCAGGTGGCAGGACGATTTGATTGGGATGAAGAAAACCTGGAAATGATCTTCACACCCACCAGCCTGTTGGAATTGGGTACAGGCTACAGCCTGGTCTTGGACAACAGCGCCGAAGCCCTCGAGGGAGGCAGGTTAAAGGAAGGCTTCGTTTTTCAATTCTATACGGTCTTTTCACCGGCTATCGTGCGCGTTACACCGGCGAATGGGCAAGTTCAAGATTACTTTTCCGATCATTTTATGATCGAATTCGCCTCCCCGATGGACCAGGATACCCTCGAGAATCATGTCGTAATCACGCCTCGCCCGGAAGGGGAACTCAGCTGGAACTATTACAACCGCAGGATGATGATCTTCGGATTGGAGCCCTCCACTTCCTACCAGGTGCGGATTCTTTCCGGCATGGCCGACCCGCACGGCAACTATATCCGCGAAGGCATGACGGTCAATTTCATCACTGCAGCAAGAGAACCGTCGGCATGGCTGCAGATGCCCGGCGAATACACACTTCTTCGCGCCCAGGGGGATCACGATGTTTTTTTGCGCTACGCCAATGTGGATACGGTTCAGTTCTCCCTTTATCCAATCGATGTTAAAAACCTTGTCAATTTCAAAGCGGCCGGCACATCAACCATCGATTACCGGCCGTTTCCTGGCAGCGTTATCAACACCTGGACCGAGGCCATGACAGGCCCGCGTGACGAATATAATCTCGAGAAGATCGAATTACGAGATAGCGAAGGTGAATCGTTATCCCCCGGTATGTATTTCCTGGGTATCACATCTGAGGACATTGCCTATACATCGCAATGGCTCGACGCTCGTATTTTCATCGTCGCTACCGCCAATATGACCATTAAGACCACCCTGTCGGATGCCCTGGTGTGGTTGACCGATCTCGAAAGCGGAGAGCCGATCGAAGATGTACTCATCAATGCCTATGAATATGAAGAAACACTCGGACCGATCGGATCGTCAAAGACCGATGTTGATGGTTTGGCTACGGTCGACCTCCCGGTTCCCGAGGGACGCTATATTGAACGCTTTTATATCGCGCAAAGCAACGGGCACTTTGCCTTCGGACAAAACTACATGGGCATCGATGTCTATCCTGGTGATTACGGCATCTACACCAATTACTACTTAAAACCCGACCAGCCATCCATTTATATTTATACCGATCGGCCCCTTTACCGTCCGGGCCAAGCAGTGTATTTCAAGGGCATCATCCGCATGAACGATGACCTCGATTACAGTCTTCCCTCTGAAGAAAATATCGAGGTAACGATCAGCAACTACGACGAGACGGTCTATGAGAATACGCTACCCCTTTCGTCTTTCGGAAGCTTCGAGGGTGAACTGACTTTGGACAGCGAGGCTGCATTAGGCTATTACACGATTCAGGTCCGTTTTCCCGGGGAGGAAGAAACGATCGGATCCAGATCATTCAGCGTGGCCGAGTATCGCAAACCCGAATTCGAAGTCGACGTCATCACGACGCAAAGTCACCTTCTCGATGGAGATACTCTCGAAGCCACGGTCCAGACTGCCTTTTACTCCGGCGGTGCGGTTGCAAACGCAGAGGTCAATTGGATTCTTTACGCCGCGCCCTACTTGTTCCGAGGGTCCGGGGAATACAGTCGCTATCAATTTTTCGATTTCGAGAGCGACATCTATTTCCTCTACTACGAGTCCTACAGCTCGGGCGAGATCATCGCCGAGGGGGAAGGCGTCACTGATGAAAATGGAGAACTGCAGATCACGCTCCCCATTGATCTGAGTGAATTGGGTTTCAGTCAGCGTCTAACACTCGAAGCCACAGTGACGGATTTAACAGGCAACGCTGTCAGCAGCCGAGCGCAGCTGCTCGCACATTGGAGTGAATTCTACATCGGCGCCAAAGCGCAAAGCCACATCGGTCGGGCGGATGAAGAGCAAACCTTCGATCTTGTCGTGCTGGATTGGTACGGAGATCCAATTGCCGATCAAACACTCACAGCCGAAATCGTGGAACGCCGATGGAACAGCGTCCAGGAGATCGATGAATTCGGACGCTCGGTCTGGACGTCATCGGTCGAAGAGATCCCTGTGACGGGATCGATCGAGACCGGCACGGATGGCGAAGGCCGTGCCAGTGTGAGCTTCGTGCCTCCCAAGGGCGGGGTGTACCGCGTGAAAGTCGCGGGATTGGACAGCCGGGGAACGGAAGCACTCACCTCCGCATATCAGTGGGTCTCGGGCAGCGGCTATATTTCCTGGCGCCGCACGAACGACCACAGCTTGCGGCTGATCAGCGACAGCGACAGCTATGTCCCTGGCGACACGGCGGAGATCTTGATCACTTCTCCTTTCCAGGGTTCGGTCTATGCCCTGGTGACTGTCGAGCGGGGTCATGTACGCAGCGCGGAGGTGGTTGAATTGAAGCAAAACAGCACCATCTATGCGCTGCCCATCACCGCCGACATGGCCCCGAACGTCTACCTATCCGTTGTGCTCATCAAAGGTGTGGATGAGACCTCGCCGCTTCCGGATTATCGCATGGGGCTTACAGAGATCAACGTCGATACTCGCGAACAAACGCTAAACATCGAGATTACGCCGGATAAGTCCGAAACCGGCCCGGGTGACCGCGTAACTTATTCGGTCGTGGCGACGGATCATGAAGGGAAACCGGCGCGTGCGGAACTTTCCTTTTCGCTCGTGGACCTGGCGTTGTTAGCCCTCGCGGATCCGAATTCACCACCTATAATCGAATATTTTTACGACACGCGCAGCCTTACCGTGTTCACTGCCATGCCGCTTACCATGAGTATTGATACGTATAACGAAGAGATCGTCGAACATGCCAAAGGAGGCGGAGGGGGTGGCGGTGACCTGGGGGTCATCGAAGTGCGTGAGGATTTTCCAGATACCGCTTTCTGGGAAGCCCAGGTTATCACAGATGAAAACGGCGAAGCCAGCGTTACCGTCACGCTGCCGGATAATCTGACAACGTGGCGAATGGATACTCGCGCGATAACGCAAGATACCCGTGTGGGGGAAAACACTATCGATATCGTCAGCACCAAGCCGCTGCTTGTGCGTCCGCAAACGCCTCGCTTCTTTGTGGCTGGTGATGAAGTGACGCTAGGGATGGCCGTGCACAACAACACGGGACGGGCCGTTGCACCTGCAGTGTCTCTCGAAGCGGATGGATTGCAGATCGAGTCACCTGCCCGGTCTTATGTCTATATCCGCGATGGAGAACAAGCGTACGTAGAATGGCAGGTGCGCATCAAGGACGATGCGGAGCGAGTGGATCTGGTCTTCACTGCGAGAAGTGCGGATTACGCTGATGCGAGCCGGCCCACACTGGGAACGCTGGATGGACAGGGTATCCCCGTCTATAGCTACGAGGTTCCCGAGACAGTGGGGACCGGTGGCCAGCTGACAGAAGCTGGCTCTCGCACGGAAGCCATAAGCCTGCCCGTTTATCCGGACTACGAGATCACCGAGGGTTATGTGACCGTCCGTCTGACGCCGTCTCTCGCGGCGGGTTTCGCGGACGGATTGACGTATCTCGAACATTTTCAATACGAGTGCACCGAGCAAACCGTTTCGCGGTTCTTGCCCAATGTGGTTACCATGCGCACGCTCAAAGCGGTTGGCATCTCCGATCCTGAACTGGAGGCCAACCTGGACGAGCAAGTCAATTCTGCCCTGCAGCGCCTTTACAATCAGCAGCATGCCGATGGAGGCTGGGGATGGTGGTCGTCAACGGAGAGTAATCCGTTAACCACCGCGTATGTCGTACAGGGTTTGATCGAAGCGGATGCCAGCGGATATGAAATCAGCTCGAACGTGCTTGAAGATGCGCTTCTCTATCTTCAAGAACAACTCCAACCCATCGAGAGTTTTGAATCGACGTATCTGCTCAACCGCCAGGCATATCTGTTATACGTACTCGCGAGTGCGGATCGAGCCGCAGTAAGCCAGACGGTTAAATTGTATGGCGCGCGGCAATCCCTGGATCTTTATGCACAGGCGTACCTGGCACAGACATTGTATATGATCGACGACGACGATCCGCGTTTGGACACAATGATCTCTGATTTCGTCAGCGAAGCTGCGTTGTCCGCAACCGGGACCCATTGGAATGAGATCCGCAGGGACTATTGGAATTGGAATACAGACACGCGCACAACCGCCATCGTCCTCGACACCATACTGCGTATCGATCCCGACAATGCCCTAAACGCATCCACGGTCCGCTGGTTGATGGCCAACCGCAGCCAGGGTCGCTGGCGCGGCACACAAGAAACGGTTTGGGCCCTGCTGGCACTCAATCGCTGGGCCAGAGTAAGCGGCGATCTGGAACCCGACTACCTCTTTGAAACCGCACTGAACGGGGAGAGTCTTGGCGGGGGAGTCGCCAATTCAGAGACCATGCGCACAACCACCGATTACCTGGTGCAGCTCGAAGACTTGAATATCAATGAAGTCAACCGCCTGACGATCGCCCGCAACGCTGGACCAGGAAATCTCTACTACACGTCTCACCTGACGTTGTCGATGCCTGTCGAAGAGGTTCAGGCGTTCAGCCAGGGTATTACCATAAATCGCAGCTACTTCCACCCCGATGACCGCAACACAGCGATCACCTCCATCCCGCAGGGTGAAAACTTCCTGACGCGCCTGACGATCATCGTGCCGGACAGTTTGCACTACGTGATCATCGAAGATCACTTGCCGGCGGGTTTGGAGGCGATCTCGCAATCGCTTAACACCAGCCCGCAACAAAGTGCCCCGCCGCGATATGACTACGATGATGTGCAGACTTCAGGATGGGGTTGGTGGTACTTCGACCATGTCGAGCTGCGGGATGAGAAAATTGTGATCTCCGCCGATTACCTCCCTGCCGGCGTATATGAGTACGTGTACCTCGTGCGCGCGGCCATGCCGGGTATCTATCACGTCATTCCTCCCACAGGTCAGGAATTCTACTTCCCGGAGGTCTATGGACGCGGCGAAGGTTCGTTGTTCGAAGTGACCCAATAAATGACCGGTCAACAAAGGAGACGTCCAAACGAGACGTCTCCTTATTTATTGTGTAAATTCTTTGAAGTATACTGCGGTGGTTCTCAGGGGGGATTTCAGTCATTCTTCCGCAGGTTCCACACCAAAACGAATCGTCTCGCTGCGGATCATATCGCCTTCCTGTGTGAGGCCTTCCGCCCAGAGTTCATGTTCGCCAACTTCAAGCGGCCACCAGATGCGATAGGGGGGTCCGTCAAAGGAAGTGAGTTGGGTCCCATCCAGCCAGAGATCCACCAGAAGCAATTCCAGATCGCTGCCGACTTCGATTTGAATTCGTTGTGATTCCATCGGTTGACTTGAGGAGAGTCGATACACCGTGTTTGCATCGGGCGAGAGCACCAATAATTGTCCTATTGCGTCCTCTGTTCCAAAATCCGAAGGTGCTTGTGCGCAGAGTGTATCTTCCAGAAGTAACAGATTTTCAGATGCCGCCCAGGTATGAGCCTCCTGCGGCAGATCCAGTACGACTCGCTCCACAGACCGATCCGCTGGGGTCGTCTCGTCTGCAAGACACATCGATTGGCGATCGAGTGTGACTCTGTGGTAGAGATTGTCCCACATAGTAGGCTCCGTGCCAGGAATGAACCATTCGAAGCGTCGGTAGGTACAGGCCTCACTCGGCAATAACCCGGAGAGGGCACAAATTTCCTGGCGGATTAATCCCTCCGGTTGAACGAAAGCCTCTTCGGCCACGCCGCTTGTAACCGTGCGTATGAATTGATGCCAGATCGGTGCCGCGCCGCTCAATCCGGTGACGTTGAACATGGGTTTACTGTCCGCGTTGCCCACCCAAACGCCAACAGCGAGATCGGGCAGAAAACCGATGGTCCAGTTGTCGCGGAAGTCCGTGGTTGTGCCTGTTTTTACTGCGGCCTGCCTTCCGACCTGCAGCACACTGTTGT
>Ga0307430_1000693_pt1 | contig 27902 bp, 18 predicted proteins | sample SalMarWE160130MG_FD_202159 | JGI IMG/M metagenome (GOLD analysis project Ga0307430, IMG submission 202159) | Salt marsh sediment microbial communities from the Plum Island Ecosystem LTER, Massachusetts, United States - WE1603-130 | ecosystem: Environmental > Aquatic > Marine > Intertidal zone >...
CCCGCGCGCAGATGAGCGGTGCCCTCTACCTCCGCGTCTAGACCGAAGAACACACCCGGGAGGCCCTGTCTCCTTCCGTGCAGGAGGAGTGTGGAGGCGCTGCCCGCGTGAAGAACCGACGCCCCGGCGACAAAGCCGAACGCCGCCGGCCTGCCACCAGGTTCCGGCGCCGTCCTCGGCGTAGATGAGGGCCTCAGCTTCGGGAAATTCCAAGGAGTTCGGGCATGGGAACTGGAGGGGCCGGTCTTCAGAGCCTGTCCGGCAAGGTTTTGTGTTGCAGTGTTGTGCGAGGGAGTGGCGGCATGATCGGTGCTGTAGGTAGTGTGATCGGATCCGAGGTGCGGTGCGAAGCGTCTCACAGATTGCGGTGGGATCCCCGCAAGCCACCCCGGGGGCACTATCCTCCCCTATGCGCAGGCGGCGGCCCGCCTCGCGCGCCACGCCCCCGCCAACTTGCGCAGGTTCAGCGCCGTCGCCGCCAGCGTCAGCTCCACTCGCGCACCCGCCAGCCCTCGCAACAGGAACTGCCGCAGCCCCAACACCGATTTGAGCACCCCGAAGGCCGGCTCCACCGTCGGGCCGCGACAGTACATCGCCTGCGCCCCGTCCGCCGTGGCCAGCCGTCGCTTCATCTGCCGTCTGAGCCCGGCGTGCTCGGCCACATACAGCTCCCGGTGCTCCAAGCTGGCCGACAAGCACCGCTCCCGCAGCTCGCAGCCTCGACAGTCCGCACGGCGGGTGGCATACACCCGCTGCTTCTGTCCACCTCTGTGGTGGTCTCGTCGGTAGGTCAGGCGCTTCCCCGCGGGGCAGATGAACTCGTCGCACTCAGCGTCGTAGCCGAAATCCTCCTGCTCGATCCGGTCGCTGGGCGGCCGCTGCTGCTGGGCGAGGTAGGCTTCAACTTCGAGCTCCTGGGCCGACCGCAGATTGTCCGCGCTCTCATAGCCCGTGTCCGCCACCGACGCCTGGGGCTTGAAGTCGGTGTTCTCCATCACCTGCTCCACCATGGGCCCGAACTGCTCGTTGTCTTTTTGCGCATCCGTCACGTCCTGCGCCACCACCACACCGCTCTCGCGATCCACCGCGAACTGCGCGTTGTAACCCGGACGCTTGTCGCGGCCGATCTTCTGCACCGGCGCCTCCGGGTCGGTCACGCTCACCCGCTTCTGGCCGCTTTCCGCCAGCGCCCGCTGGGCCTGTTGCAGCTTCTCCAAGCGCTGTTGGCGCTTGCCCAACTCCTCAGGCAACTCGTCGCCGCGCGCCTCGCCCAGCTCTGCGTCCTCCGCCGCGTCCGCGGCCTCGGCCTCGGCCAGCACGCGCTGGATCGCTCGTTCCAGCCCCTCGGCATCCAGCGTCTGGCGGCGCGCGTTCGCCGCAATCTTCGACCCGTCTATCGCCACCAGCCCCAGCGTCGTCAGCCCCATCTCCAACGCCAAGCGCACCGTCTGCTTGAACAACTGTGCCAGCTCCGCCTCGAACAACCGACGGAACTCGCTCAAGCGCTGGTGGGCGATGTGCTGCTCGTGCGCCAGCCACATCAGATGCAGGTCCCGCTCCAGAAGCCGCGAGATCTCCCGCGCGCTGCGCATGCCCTCGCTGTAGGCGAAGAGCAGTATCTTCGCCAGCAGCTTGGGCCGCCATGCCGGTCGGCCTCCGCCCCGGTAGCGCTGCTCGAAGGCCGAGTAGTCGAGCCGCTCCATGATCTCGTCGATCACCCGCACCGGCGCGCTCTCGGCCACGAAGTCCTCCGTGCAGCGCGCCTGGAACGAAAGCTGATCCCGACCAGGCACCCCGATGAACCGCTTGCAATGCTTCGCTGGCAGCACCCTTGGCTCGGCGCTCTCTTCCGCAGGACATTCCAACAACCGGTCGCTCATGCCCTCACATCCGATCACCCATATGCTCGCATGCATCCAGATTCCACACGCGAGCAGCTATACCTTTCCGGACAGGCTCTGAAGTCCTGCCCTCCGTACGGCGCTGCGCACGCGGGTGTTGCTGTGGTTGCTGTCGTTGCTGTCGTTGCTTTCGTCGCCGCCGTTACTGGAGTGGCCCCGTCCGGATCGGACAGGGCCACTCCTGGGGGTGCTGCGGCGATGGGCGGTGGGACTGCTCTAAGGCATCGAGCTACGAGCTGCGAGCGAACGGCATTGTTGTCGTTGCCCTTGCTCGCTGCTCGCAGCGCGTTGCTCGTTGCTGCCGTTAGCCGTTACTCCGCCACGAACTTGTAGCCGAAGCTGCGGACCGTGATGATGCGCTGCGGGTCCTTCGGGTCGTCCTCAATGCGATTGCGCAAGTTCGATATGTGCGTCTCAACTAAGTGCGGATCATACTGCTCGTAGTCCCATACCAGATCGAGTAACTCGTCCGTGCTGAACACCCGGCCGGGCTGCTCCATGAGCACCTGCAACAGGCGCATCTGCGTGGGAGTGAGGTCCACCGACTGGTCGTTCACGGTCACCTCGCGCGTGTCCAGATTCAACAGCACCCCGGCACCGTTCAGGAGCTTGTTGTCAGACATCTCGGCGCCCGGGCCGACGCGGCGTAACACCGCTTTCACCCGCGCCACTAACTCGCGAGGAGAAAAAGGCTTGGTAATGTAATCGTCAGCCCCTAACTCCAGCCCCAGGATGCGATCCGCCTCGTCGCTTTTGGCCGTAAGCATGATGATCGGGAGCGAGGAGCGCTGCCGCACCTGCTGGCAAACCGTCGTGCCCTCAATGTCCGGCAGGCGGAGGTCGAGAATCATCAGGTCCGGCGGGGGTCCGGCGGGCTTGTTGAGAGCGTCAAGGGCCTCCTGGCCCGTGCTGGCAGTGATGGTCTTGAAATCCTCACCATCAAGCTTGCGCTGGACCGCATCCAGTAGCATGTCGTCATCGTCTACGATCAGAATGGTCTCGCCGCGCATGAAGGTCGAACTCCTTTCGGGCCTCCGACTACCGACCTCCGACCCACCTTCGTCCCGCCCAGCGGGCGGGATAACGGCAACGGCCTTGCGCGACAAGAATGTCGCGCCTCCTGTAACTAGGGTTGCGAGCTCGCCTCCGCCGCTACTCATCCCCTGCCGTTAACTGGGCGAGAGGGAAGCGCAAGTAGAAAGTGCTGCCCTCGCCTACCGTGCTGTCCACGGAAATAGCGCCACCAAGCAAACGAACCAGGCGAGATACGATCGCTAAGCCCAACCCAGCTCCCTTGGCCCGGCGAGCAGCCGCATGACTCCCCCGCTGGAATTCGTCAAATATCTTGTCGAGGTCGTCCGGCGGAATGCCCGGGCCATTGTCGGCAACGGAAATGACCAGCTCATCGCCGCGCGAGGGATACGCGGCGCCAGGTCCCACAGGCGAGGTCGCCTGTGCCACGCGACGATGCGGCCCAGCTTCCCTCTCCGTCCTCCGTCCCTCCCCCTTCGCCAAGGCTACGGGGGACGAGACGGGCGGCAAGCCCACCCGCGCCTCGACCAGCACCGAGCCGCCCTCGTTCCCGTACTTGATGGCGTTGTCCACCAGGTTCATGAGCACCTGAGAGAGCCGGTCCGGATCGGTCACAATCGAAGGCAGTTCGGAGGGGATGCGGCTCTCCACAGTGATGTGCTTCTTGCCGGCCTCGGGCTGGGCGGTGTTGATGATGTACTGAATGCAGGCCGCGACATCAGTCGTTACCCTGTGCACAGACAGCTCCCCGGCGCGCATCCTGGAAAGGTCAAGCAGGTCATCCAGAATGCGGTTGAGCTGCATCGAGGTGGCCTCAATGCGTGACAGGAACAGGCGCTGCTCATCATTGATCGGCCCGGCATCGCCATCCAGCAGCAATTCGTTGTAGGCGCGGATGGCCGCCAGCGGCGTGCGCAGCTCGTGTGAGACCGAGGAGATAAGCTGGCTGCGCAGGCGCTCCATGCGCGCGCGCTCATTCGCCACCGAAGCCAGCCGAGCCAGCGAGCAGAGCAAATGCACCTGTTTGGAGGCGAGAGGCGAGAGGCGAGAAGCAGGAGGTAAGGCCTCGCCCTCCCTGGCGCTTTCCGCCTCCGCCGAGGCTTCGGCTGGGAAGGTGGCGCTGATGATGCCCACCAGGTTGCTGTCCTCGCCCGGAGCGCGCATCTGCACGAGAACCGCGGACCTCGAACTAACAACGGAGGTGTCGGCGACAGGAATGTCGCCGCTCCTGGGGGTAGGAGGTCCGAGGTTTGAGGGCAAGAGCTTGTAAGGCTCCGAACCCAGGGCGAAGTCCGCTAAGGGGTCCTCGCCGGCCGTCAGGCTGATGTTGACATTGCTCAGCGCCCGAGGCTCACTACGGTACTCCCTGGTCACCTCTCGTTCCCCCCTCTCCCAAGCGGCGCCGTTTGCCGCGCGGGAGAGGGGCCGGGGGTGAGGCGTGCCGTTAGTCGGATGTCGGTGAACCTTTTCCGCCGTTACCACGCCCACCAGCAGTCCCTGTTCGTGGTCGGCGCGGTAGACCGTGATCTCGTCAAAACCGAGATGGGTGGCGGCGCTCTGAGCGATCTGGCCGAAGACGCCGTAAAGGTCGTCAGTCTCCGCCAGGGAGGCCGCCGTCTCGAAGAGGGCGCGCGCCTTGCCCTCGTCAGCCTGAAGCTGCTGGATCTCGGCGCGCAAAGCATCAATCTGCCGCTTGTGCCCGGAGAGGTCGGTGGTGATGGTGATGATGCCGGTGGCCTCGCCCTGGGAGTTGTGCATCAGGGCGGTGAACGCCTGGTGCGCCTGGGTCTCGCCATCGGCGCTGACGACTTCCAGCATGGCCTGCTGCGGCTCGCCGGTCTCCAGGGTCCGCTCGAAGACCTCCCGAAGCTTCTCGGGCTCCGTGGTGAGCATGGCAGCCTGCTCGCCGATCAGCCCCTGCACCATGTAGCCCAGAGAGCGCCCGATATTATTGTTGGCAGAGACAATGTTGCCGGCGGCCCCGACGATGAGGATGTTGACCGGGGCCGTGTCCATGATGGTCTGAAGCAGCGACTTGGCGCGCAGGAGTTCGCGCTGCGCCTGTCGCTCCTCAGTCAGCTCATGGCAGAAACTCAGGTAGCCGGTAAGCGCCCCTTCCTCATCGTGCACGGCAGCCGTGGTAACTTCGAAGATGAGGAAGTGCCCCTCGGCGTGTCTCAGGAAGGCTTCGTATTGGATGTAGGAGGGTGCGGCGGACCCGGCGTGACGTGGCACAGGCGAGGTCGCCTGTGCCACGCTAACGTCTCTCTGTGCCGTGATGACGCGCAGGATGCCGGGCAGGTGGGCAATCTCGTCAGTAGATACCGCCCGGTCCGGCTCAGGGGTTTGTCTTTGCCGTGCACCTTGAGTGCCGTTCTCTGCGCTCTCTGCGTTGAGGACGCTTGCGTCCTCCGTGCGGCTCAAGTCGTTATCGGTCTCGGCCAGGATAGCCAGGATGGTGCGAATACTCTCAGGCGAGTCGTAGAATACGGAGATGTGTTCGCCGATGACCTCGGACGCGGAATACCCCAGGATGCGCTCGGCGGTGGGGGAGAAGTGCACTATGAAGCCGGCGGGGTTGAGCGCCAGGAGCGCCTCGCGAGTATAGGCGAGGATCGTCTGATAGTGCTGGCGGAGCGCACTTAGCTCCGAGGCGGCGCGCTGCACGTCTCTGTGGGCCTGCGCCCCCTGCAGCCACCGGTCCACCATCAGCGGCAGGCGGCTCTCCCACCCGGGGCTCTTGGTCACGTAAGAGTGGGCACTCTGGCGCATGGCGCGAGTGCCCTCGAGCTCGGCCTCCGCCCCCGGCGGCAGCACCATGATTACCGGCAACTGCGGATGGGCCTGTTTGATCTGTTGGAGCAACTCCGCCGACCCAGCGTCAGACAGCTCGGCATCAAGCAAGAGCAGGTCGGTCGGCTCCCCTAACAACTCCATGCACTCTGGGAGTGATTGCGCGACCCGGATCTCCCATCCCCCTTCGCCAAGGCTACGGGGGACAGGTCTCGGCTCCGGCAAGGCGTGCTCGCCCATGTCCATAAGTGAGAGGGCTGTGGAGTAATCTCTGAAGACCTCACTGATGAGTTGAGCGTCGCTTGGGTTGCTCTCGGCCACGATGAGTCTCACGGCCCACCCCATTCCAGCTTCGAACTACGAGCCAACGGCCCCTGAGGAGGCCCGACATTCATGTCGGGCGGTCGGCTCCTAGCCTGCGGGTGTTGTTGTCGCTGACGTTTCTTACTTCCCGCCCAGGGCACCGATGATCGAGGTCATGGACATCAGGCCCGGACCGAGAAGGATAACAAAGAGCGCCGGAAAGATAAAGAAGATCAGCGGGAAAAGCATCTTGATCGGCAGGGCCGCAGCAATCTCCCTTATCTGTAGGCTGCGGCGCGTGCGTAAAGAGTCCGCCTGCGTCCTGAGCGCCTTGCCAATGCTGACACCGAGCTGCTCCGCCTGGGCCAGGCTGGCCACCAGGGAAGTGAGATTGTCCTCGCCCACACGCTCCGCCATGTCCCCCCAGGCCTCCCTGCGGCTCTTGCCCACGCGCACCTCGCCGAGCAAGCGGCCGAACTCATCAGGTAGCGGGCCCTGCTTGCGCTTGACGACCTCCGCCAGGGCGCCATCCAGGCCGGAGCCGGCCTCGACTGAGACCACCAGCAGGTCAATGATGTCCGGGAGGGCTTTGCGAATCAGAGAATGTCGCCCCTGGATGCCCTTTTGCAGGAAGTACTGCGGAGCCAGCACTCCCACCACCAGGGCGAGACCAACAACGGGAAGGCGTAAGGTGTCGTTCAGGAACGGGGCCTTTAATAGCCACGCCGCCGCAAACAGGCCTGCCACAGCGCTGAAGATACGAATGGTGACGAAGCCCTGCGCCGTGAGGCCGCCGGGGCTGCCGGCGCGATAGAGTTCGGCCTGGGCACTTTCAAGCGCCTCGCCGGGCGCCAGCGTTCCGACGGAGTTGAGTGCGCGATTCAGGGCTGGGAAAAGCACGCGCTTGTGGAAGGGCAGGGTCAACTCTTCGGCCAGAGGCGAGCGCGGGCGCACATCCACGGGAGCCAGCACCTGCATGCGCTCCTCGATCCTGACGCGATGCTCGTCAGCCATGAGCGAGGCGAGCAGCACCAGCAGACCAATGAAGACCAGTAGGGCAATTGCGACGATCAGTAAGAGCATTAGTTACCACCTCCGGCAGCTTCGAGCTTCGAGCGGCGAGCTTCGAGCCAACGGCAACGGCAGCCTCACCCCCAGCCCCTCTCCCGCGACGCAAACGACGCGTCTTGGGAGAGGGGAGAACGACAAAGAGACGGGCCGCTCTCTATCGTTTGCCTGCCTCTCGCCTCTATCGTTTGCCTACCTCTCGCCTACGTCGTTTGCCTGCTCGTCCCCCGTAGCCCTGCGTCCGCCGCTGCGCGGCGGCCGCTTAGGAGTTCGCAGAGCAAACTCCCAGGAGAGCGCGTAGCGCTCTGAAGCGGGCGAAAGGGGATTGCTCGCTGCTCGTAGCTCGCCGCTGCCGTTCCCTATTGCCCATTCCCCATTGCCCGCCGTTAAATGTCAATATCCAGCAACTTCTTGATGATGATAACGCCAGTGACCATGAGCAGGCCAGCAGCCATGAGCATCATCATGCCCAGCTTCTCGTGAAAGAGCGGCTCCAGATACCCGGGATTGATCACGGAAATGGCCACCGCCATCACTATGGGCATGGCCACGAGGATCGAGGCCGACATGCGCCCCTCGCTGGTGGCCGCATTGATCTCGCCCTGAAGCCGAACGCGCTCGCGGATCATACCGGCAATGTTGTCAAGCACCTCGGAGAGGTTGCCGCCCATAGTAAGCTGAGTCTGAATGGCAGCGACCACTAGCTCGAGGTCGTAAGAGCCGGTGCGCGCCAGCAGGCCATCCAGGGACTCGACAACAGGGATGCCCACCTGCACCTCCTGCAGCATCCGCCCGAACTCCTCGGCGATGGGCGGGTGCATCTGAGAGGAGACCACCTGAAAGCCGCGAGTGAGGGCGTAACCGGAACGCAAGGCGGCACTGAGCATGTCCAGGGCGTCTGGTAGCTGTGAGGTCAGGTTGGCCTGCCTCTTCGCAGCGCGGTTCTTCATGTACATGTAGGGCCCGGCCATCGCCAGCCCGGCGAGCAGAATGCCGTGCACCAGTTGGTGAGTGAGCATCCAACCCGCGGAGAGGCCGGTAACGCCGGCTATCAAGCAGATCAGGATAGCCTCCGAGGGCCTGAGCAGCAATCCGGCGCGCAGCAGTTCTAGCTGGATATTGTCCCAGTGCTGCGTTTGCTCCAGGGCCTGGGTAAGTCCTGGTAGCGGATCGACCGCGAGTGCTACCCTGGCAGTCTCGGCCTCGGGCCGAATCTCCGTTGGCTGTGCGGTGCCAGTGGCCACCGCCAGGCGCTCGCGCTTGGCGGCGCCACCGGTGACCATCAGCAACACCACCGCGGTGATGGCGAAGACGATCAAGAAGCCGATTGCTGCAATTATGATGGTAGGCATCTGTTATCACTCTCCAACGGCGAGCTACGAGCTTCGAGTTGCGAGCCGTTAGTCATTGCTCGCTGCTCGCAGCGCGTTGCTCGTTGCTGCCGTTAAGCCACCTGCGACATGAAGATGTCGGACGGCAGCTCCACTCCCTCGGCTGCCAGCTTGTCTGTAAAGAGCGGCTGTAGGCCGGTCGGCTGATGCTCGACCACAAGCTTGCCGTCCTGGTCCACGCCGTGATAAACCAGTTGAAAGAGGTCCTGGGTGATGATCTCATCACCCTCCATGCGCTGGACCTCGGTGATGTAAGTGACCTTGCGTGAGCCGTCGCGCAGCCGGTCCTGGTGGACGATGAGGTCAATGGCGCTGGAGATCTGCTGGCGAATGGCGTGGGAGGGCAGCTCGGTGCCGGCCATCAGCACCATGGTCTCCATGCGCGAGAGGCAGTCGCGCGGGCCGTTGGTATGGGCGGTGGAGAGCGAGCCCTCATGGCCGGTGTTCATCGCCTGGAGCATGTCCAGGGATTCTCCGCCGCGCACCTCACCGACGATGATGCGATCGGGCCGCATACGCAGAGCATTGCGCACCAGGTCGCGGATGTTGATCGCGCCCGTTCCCTCCAGGTTGGGCGGGCGGCTCTCCAGGGTGAGCACGTGATCCTGCTGAAGCTGGACCTCCGCGGCATCCTCGATGGTGACGATGCGCTCGCCATGAGGGATGAAGCTGGAGAGCACGTTGAGCGTGGTGGTCTTACCCGAGCCGGTGCCACCGGAGACGATGATGTTCAGCTTGCCCTGCACACAGCATTCCAGGAAGTCGCGCATGGAGGGGCTGATGGTCCCGAAGGCGAGGAGGTCCGCATCGGTGAGCGGGTCGGCCGCGAACTTACGGATGGTCACATACGGCCCTCGCACCGCCAGCGGTTGGATGATGGCGTTTAGACGGGAGCCATCCGGCAGGCGCGCATCCACCATCGGCACCGCTTCATCCAGGCGCCGCCCCAGAGGCGCGATGATCTTCTCGACAATGCGCATGATATGGTCCTCATCAGCAAAGCGCACCGCGACCTGGCTGATCTTACCCTCGCGTTCGACCATAACTTGTTCGGGCCCGTTGACCATGATCTCGGTGATGCCGTCGTCATCCAAGAGCAGCTCCAGAGGTCCCAAGCCGCTGATCTCATACATGACACATTCGATGAGCTGGTCGAGGGTGCGCACCGGCAGGGTGCGATCGTGCTCCTCCAACACCTCCACGGCGAAGGTGCGGATGTGATCTTTGAGCTGGTCGTTGGTCATCTCTTCCAGCGTGGCGAAGTCGGTCTCGCGCAGCAGGACATGGTGGATTTCGCCCTGCAGCTCGAGCATCTCGGGGGTGTAAAGCATGCCCCCGATCTGAGATATCTGGTCGCGCAACTCGGCCATCTTTGTTCTCCCTCCAACAACCGACTAACGCCCCCCGACATGAGACCCGCCATCCCCCGTCGCTAGCACCATCTCCGCCATCTCGCCCGCGAGTTGCTCGGTCAGTTCGCGGATGGCGCGAGCCAGGGCCGAATTGGGCCGAGAGATCACGCAGGGCGCGCCCTCGTTGATAGAGGGCTGCGTCGTAGCAGGATCATCGGGCAACTGAAAGGCGATCTTCGCATGAGTAGCCTGCTCAAGGTCATCAGTGCTGAACTCATTGCTGCGAGAGGCGCGGTTGAGGATGATCTTGATGCGTTCAGGCGCGATGCGCATCTCCATAAGCTGCTTGTAGAGGGTTGCAGTGTCGCGCAAGGTGTTCAGGTCTATCAGGTTGCTGATGAGCAGGATGTACTGGCAGCGGGAGAAGACATAGTTGCTCGCCCGGCTCACCAGCGGCGGGACGTCGAAGAACACAAAGCGATAATGGCGGCGCAGTAACCCAATGAGGTCGGCCAGGAAGATGATCTCGCCCTGTCCCATAACGGTAGGGAGCTGTGTGTCAATCAGCTTCGGACAGCCGGGGAGGACCTTGAGCGAGGAGGCGGGATGCCGCACGAGTTGGGTCTCGATAATGTTGATGTCAAGCTCCGAGGCAAAGCTGGCCAGCTCGCCAATGCTGGCGTTGGATGAGAGGTCAAGCATGAGCGAGACGTTGGCGTATTGCCCGTAGAAGTCCACGAGCAAGACCTCGTCCGGGAAACGCTTGGCGAAGTTGACGGCCAGGTTGCTGGCGACAGTGGTTTTGCCAATGCCCCCTTTAGCTCCGGTGATGGCGATGGCGACCGGCATCTTCATCGGGTCAGTGATGAGTTCGTATTCAGGCTGGGCGCGCAGATCTGTGAGGTTGGCGAGGTTGTCTAAGGTCTCAGTCAGGACTTCGGCGGGGCTTTCAGTAGAGAGCACGGCGCGCGCGCCGGCGCGCAGGGCACGGGTGGTCACATCAGACCTGGCGGCCCGATCCGGCTCTGCCAGAAGCGCCGCGGCGACGTCCGGCGCCGCCAACGAGATCATCTCGCAAGCCTCATAACCGTTCATCCCCGGCAACTCTTCATGTACCAGGATGACGTCCGGCGTCATCTGAGTGGCCATCTGTGCGGCTTCCAGACCGTCGCGCGCGTAGCCGACGATCTCCACCTCGGTCACCGAGCCACCCAGCTCGGAGGTGAGCTGCGCACGCAAGGCATCCGCAGCACCGGGCTGAGGCTCAGTGAGTACGATTCTGATTGCGGGGCTAGTTTTTTCAGCCATCGGTTTCAATCCACGCCCCGGTGCGGGGGGCGACGTTCTCGGCGCTTTGTCGGGCTGGAAGCCCGACCTGCGCGAAGGGCATTGTTGTCGTTGCCGTTGCTCGCTGCTCGTCACTCATAGCTCGCTGCTGCCGTTCCGCTATTGCCCGAAGGTAAAGAAGTCCGCTTCTTCCGCTCCCTCAGGCATGGGGATCGGATGCAGCGGCCTGCCCTCCTCATCCAGAATCTGCGGCATCACCAGTATTATCAACTCGCTCTTGTTCTGAATGAAGGTGTCATGCCTGAAAAGCGGTCCGATGATGGGCAGGTCTCCCAGCACCGGGATTTTGTCCACGGCCTTGGACTGATCCGACTGAATGAGGCCGCCAATAGCAAGAATGCCGTTGTCGGGCAGGGTGATGCGGGTCTGGACCCGGCGCGTGCGCAGCGCCGGCAGCACCAGGCCACCAATGGTTACCCCATTGCCGTAGTCCAGCGAGCTGACCTCGGGCGCGACCTCCAGTTCCACTTTCTCGCCGTCAGGGCTGATGGTCGGCTTGATCGTCATGTTGACGCCGTACGGCTTCCACTCGACAGTGACCGAGGCGGCGCCGCCGACGGCCGTCTGCGCGATGGGAATCGGGATCTCGCCACCAATCAGGATCTCGGCCTCCTCGTCCTCGTTCACCAGGAGGTTAGGCTCGGAGAGCACGCGCGCTTTCTGATTCTGGATGAGCGCGTGAACCTGATTGGCGAAGTCGTAGAGGCGGTGCCAGCCGCCCTGGCCATAGATATGACCAAATAGGAAAGGCTGCGGACGGTAGGCTGCCCCCCCCTCGGCTACGCCGTACTGTCCCCAGTCTATGCCGAGGCTCTCGGTGCCGCCGCGGTTGATATCGAACACCTTGACCGCCACCAGCACCTGACGCTTGTCAGGCTCCACCACGGTGAGCAGATTGACGATGGGCACTCGACCCTCAAAGAGCTTGAGCACACTGGCCGTCTGCTCCTGGCGCTGCTCGGAGGGCAGAGCGCCCTCAAGCATGAGCGCCTCGTCGCCCACGAGCTTGATGGCGACCTCCTCGCCCAGGGCGGCCTGAAGGGTGTCACGCACCGCGGCCAGGTCAGGCTTGGGCGGCACCACCTGCACCAGGTTTATGGTCTGCACCTGGTCGCTGAAAGCCTCCAGGAGACGATTGACACGGTCCAGCTCCTCCTGGCTCTCCACCTCCCCCTGCACCGCCACCAGGTTGCCCCGCAACTGCTCCACGCGGAGGCCCTCACCCAGCAGTTCCTGTATCTGCACCACCGGCACCTGGCCCGGCGGCGGCTCGCCTTTGACCATAATCATCTCCACCACATGCAGACCCTCCGAGAAGGCGCTGATAAGCTGCCGCGCGCGCAGGAGTTCCTGCTGATTGTCCAGCTCGCCCTCGATGAGCAGCGAGGCCGTACCCCAGGCAGTGACCTTGAGCCGGTCATCAAGGATGTCGTTGAGCGCCTGGCTGGAGAGGGCCGCAGGGGATAAAGCCCCTCCGGCGCCCTCCACAGTGACCATGTTGACCACCTGGACCTCGCCATCGGAGGCCGCCTGGAGCAGGGCGCTGAGGTTCCTGAGGGCTACCTCGTCTTTGACCTCGCCCTCGACCACCACGGTGGCCTCGCTGAAGGCGCGCACCGAGAGAGCGGGGGAGAGGGACCTCTCCAAGTCCTCCACGCGCTTTTGCGCGGCGGTTTTGCCCACCACGCTTACCGCGAACTTGTTCAGCCCGCCCCGGTCCCATACGTACATCATCGTCTCCCCCAACCCTATGGCGCGCAACAGCAACTCGTTTACCGAGACGACGGTCACATCGGCGATAGCGGGATCAACCACCGCTACCCGCTCCATCTTCTGGAACTTCATGAGCAGGCTCCGGTTCAGCTCGATCACCAGGGCCTGCGAGCTGCCCGGGCCGTAGACTTTGGCCCCGTCCGCCGGGCGGGGCGGCGGGCAGCAGACCGGCGGCCCGGCGTATACGGCGGCAACGACAGAAACGAAAGCTACGACAGCGACGAAAGTAAACGGCTTACGGCATCTACGCCTCGGGCTCTCATATGTGCTGCGATTGTTCGTGCTCATCTTATTGCACCCCCTGAGAATGCTGCGTATTCTCAGTGCGCAGAGTTCAGTAGAACCTGCGCTGAACTGCTATGTTGTTTCAATCCGCGCCCCCGCATGGGAGCGAGCTGCAAAAGAGCCGTGATAATTGCTGCAGGTGCTTGTGCTTCGGTTTGCTTTCAAAGGTTCGCCGACTACCGACTACCGATCACCGACTTCGGACCACCGACTTCCGACTGACGGCAACGGCGGACGGCCCACCGAGTCGGAGCAGGAACTCCGACCTACAATACGACAACAGCCTTGCCGTTAGTAGGACAGGTGCCCTCACCTGTCTGGGTTGCTCGTTTGGCGACGCTTCGGACAGACGAGGGCGTCTGTCCTACCATAACAGCCTTGGCGTTAGTCGTTTCCCCATAACCCATCGCCGATAACCCATAACCTCTTGTTACTCCATCACGACAACTTCGCGCTGGTCGCCGCGGATGACCGTCACCGTGGGCGGCGGTGGGCCCGTAGGCTTTTCGGCCTCCTCCGGCTCCTTCTCCCGCTCTGGCTCCTCCTCTCCCTCCTCGGCAGGCTTCTCCTCACCCTCGCCCTCCGGAGGCGGTATTCTGCCGGTGATACCCCACTCGTTGGAGGACTGCAAGACCACCATGGCGTGGTCGCCGCGCGGCCGCAGGACCAGGTGGATGGAGCCCCTGGAGGCGCTCAGGATCAGTATCTGTGCCTGATGCGGGGTGACAGCGAGGGTGACGCTCTTTATCTGCTCGGTGGCAGGGGCCTCTTCTTTTTCCTTCTCCGCGCCGGCATCGCTGGCTTTCGCAGCTCTGACGGGAGGGCGTATGGTCTGCTCGTTGATGGCGAGGACCTCGACATCCTGCAGGACCGTCTTAGTGATGGTCATGTCGTCTTGGTCGAAGGTGGCGACCACATCCACGCGGTCGGTGGGCTGGGCGAAGCCTCCAACACCACTAACCGGGTCCAGCGCCACGGTTACGGCTCGCATACCATCGCCGATTACGAAGGTGAGGCCCTGGCGGGCGCCAGCGGGCATCACATCGCCGCGGGTAAGCGTCTGGCCCGCTTGCAGGTCGAACTGGGCGACCTGCCCAATTGCCACCACCAGTTGGCCCAAGGCCTGAGGTGGGACCTGGCCCTTGGGCACGTCCTTCATCTCCACCATCCCGGCAGTGAGTTCCGTATATGCCGGGATGTTGGTCTTCGCCACCACCACACCGACAGTCTCGGCTTCGACCGGCTCGGGGGGAGTTACCCTCTTGTTCAGAACTACGAACAGCAAGACCGCCACGACCAAAGCGATGGCCGCTGCGACACCGAACGACTGTCTCCTGGAAAGCTTCATGGACAGCACCCCTTGGCTTGGAGGCGAGAAGCGGGAGGCGAGAAGCGAGAAACGACTATCACGCTTCTGACCGCCAGGCTTCCGCCCAACTGCGTTTGTTGCTGCTTGTTTGTTTCAATCGTTTCAATCGCTTCAATCCACGCCCCCACATGGGGGCGATGGCGTAATCGGGCTAGTACTACAACGACGGTTTGCTATCGTCTGTCATTCTGAGCGATCCCGCCCAAGCGGGAGAGCGAAGAATCTCTTCCTTCGCCCTCTGGGCTTCGGCGCACAAGTCGGCGCTTCGCGCCTCAGAATGACAAAGCATCGTTGTAATACAAAGCCCGACTCCTGCTGCAATGTCAGCTTCATAGCAATTGCGAATCTGCACTCGTCTCTAGCTGCGATCTTCGACCCGGCTCGGGCCTTTCGTCCTGAGGAATCAAAGATTCCTCTCGCCTTCGTCCCCGCTCCTAGAGCGGGAGAGCGTGGCGGATCAGCACGTCAGGCGGCCCATCGCCATTGTTTGTTTCAATCCACGCCCCCGTGTGTGGGGCGACCGCGGAATTTGACCTCGAGGCCTCTGGGCCGGGCCGTTGTTTCAATCCGCGCCCCCGTGTGGGGGCGACTGCTGATGCCTCCTTATCGGTTTCAATCCACGCCCCCACGGGGGGGGCGACCGACCACCAACCCACCTTCGCCCCGCTGCGCAGGGCTACGGCGGGCAAACATCCGACTGACGGCAACGACGAACGACCCACGGAGTCGGGCTAGGAAGCCCGACCTACGCGAGGAGTCGTGCGTCATTCCCTTGCGACCGCAAGCGGTCGCAAGGCCTTCGCCAAGGCTTCGGCCCACAAGTTGCCCATTCCCCTGCGACTGCTATGCAGTCGCCTGCCCTTTGCCTGCCGTTACAGAATCAGCTCAACATCGGGCGGCCCGCCGGCGCCGCCCTCACCCATACCGCAAAAGGTCCCATTGGAGCCATTGACGGTGATCCTCTTAGCGAGCAAGGCGCCATGGTGGATTTCCTGGCTGGAGCCGTTATAGACTATGTTGCCGTTGGGAGCGTAGAGGACGCCCCAGGTGTCTGAATTGGAGCCGTTGACCGTGATCACCGTGCTGCTGGATGACTTCAGCGAGAATGCGAACAGGTTATTGCCATCCTCATAGCACGAGAAGCGTTCGGTGGAGCCATTGAAGACTATCTTGCCCTGGGCGACGATCGTGGTGCGGTCCAGAGCATGCCCGGAGCCATTGAAGGTGACGTCGCCGTCCACGACAAAGAGGCAGTCGTGGCAGGAGAAGTTGCTGCCATTGATAATCATATTGCCGCGCACTCTCCAGCGCCCTGGGTCCACGGTCTCGTTGGAGCCATTGATACGCAGTTGCGAGACATCGTGGTCCCAGGACCCCTGGTCGTACTGCTCCCAGGTGTAGTCCACGGGGTAATCCATAGGGCTGCTCTCGACCCAGTCCCCCTCCAGATGAAAGTCCGAGCCATTCTGGATGTAGCTGTACTGGTACTCGACGTCGCCCATGATGGTCTGATGGGAGCCGTTGATGATCACCTTGGTGTTGGAGTGTATGGTCCCATCAACGTATTGGTTCGAGCCGTTCATCGTGATGCCGGTCTTGCTGGAACTTGTCTCGTACGCAAAAAAGACCCCATCGCCGCTGGCCCTGTCGCCGCTGGCCTTGGCCACGGCATGGCGTGTGACCTCGGCGCTCTCCAGCCCAAAGATCCTGGCGAAGGTAAAGGCAATGGTTCCATGCCCGATGACCTCAATAGCGTCTTCATCATCCTCCAGAGCGCCGTAGCCCTCTATAGTGTCGCCGGGCCCGTAGTAGGCGACATCATCGGCGGGCGTGACGCTGACCTGCCAGGGAGGCGTCTCCGTGTTGTTGGCGGAGACGATCTGCTGCAGGCCAGCCTCCGCCTCGCCCTGCTCAGGAAGCTTAACCGCGCCCGCCAGCGCGGCGGCGTCCACCACCTGCTGCATATGCTGCGCCGCGATGACCAGGCGCCCCACATCTATGACCAAAGCCATCAGGCCCAGCAGGGCCAGCAGCGCCACGGTCACCCACGGCCCTACGACGCCCCGTACGGCGGAGGCGGGAGGTCCCGCCCAGCGGGCGGGACGGGAGGCTGGAAACGGCCACGGCAAACGAAACCTGCCTGCGGCCCGCGAGGCAGAGCTGGCAACGGCTCTCACTCCTCTACTGGCTCGGCCCAAACTCAGACCTCGCATTTCTCCCGACCTTCTCTCCCCGGCTTGGTGGCGGGGGCTGCCCCCAGCCCCCGCGTCTGTGCGGGGCGCGAGGGCGCGCCCCGCCACAACCCCCCCATCAACGTACTAGCGCGGTGGCGAAGACGCCGCCTTCGTTGATGGCGGTCCCGTTTGGATCACCGCCCGGAAAGTCGTACTGGATGAATCTCCCCAATATCTTCTTTTGTCCTTGATTCACCTCTTCCAGCCAGAAGGCGCCGAACTTCTCTATCTTGAAGGCCGCATTACTGCCCGTGCCGCCTATGTAGCTGACCAGCGGTATCAGCAGGATGCGCGGGTTGTTAGCTTGGTAATCCGTGAAGGTATCGCCGGCCCAATCGCCGCTGGTCCCCCTCTCCAGACGGGCATCACCTCCGTCCTGCTCGAGCGCCTTCTTCCACTGGCCCACCATTTCTCCCGTCTCGGCGTAGACCGTATCGCCGGTGCCCACAAACGAGTCTTCGACCTGCTGGCTCGTCAGGTCGTAGCCTTGCAGGAGGTCGAAGAAGGACGCGGTGCAGCCGTCAGGGGGTTGGAGAAAGCCGAATGATCCCGGGATGCCCGCGTAGTGAGGGCCGTCGGCCATCAGCAGTTGCTGTGGCTCGCCGGTCAGGGGTGTGTCTTCGGCGATCCACATGGTGCAGATCGGCAGCCCCGCCACCGGCGCCCGTACCACCGTGGCCGATCGCGTAGCCGTGGCGCCCTCAAGCCCGACAATCCGCGCGAAGCTGTACTGAACCGGTGCATGAGTGGAGACGCAGATCGCCTGGGCCCACATCCCCAGGGTTCCGTAGCCGGGCACCTCCTCGGAGGAGCTGTAAAAGGTGATGTCCGAGGCTTCGCACTGCACCTGAAAGCCGGTGCCCTCAGAGTTGTTAGCCGATATGGTATCTACACTGGTATCGCGGGCTTCCTGAGTAGCGGGGAGCTTGCAGCCGCCGGCCAGCGCGGCGCTGTCGGCCATATCCTGCGCCCGCTGTGCCGCCACGACCAGGCGCCCAATGTCAATTGACAGCGCCGCCGCACCCAGCAGCGCTACCAGCGCCACGGCCACCCACGGCCCGATCACGCCGCGATGCCAGGTGTTATTGCTCCGACCGCTTGTCATCCGCATATCCATCACACCGTGCGGCGGACAAGTTACCCCTTGCCCGTCGTTACTGAACCAGCATCGGATGGCCTATCTCGATCACGCCCACCGTGATCAGAATGGTTCCCAACTCATCCGCCGAGGGCGTGTGGAAGGCATATCCGCCGTTGCGCACCAGAGTGGCATTGAATTCGGCATCCGAGCCCATGCTCCCATAGTGCCCCCCCTGGCTGTCCTCATCGTAGGTGACCGTATGGATCGTGATGTTGTCGGCGGCCGCCGCATCGCAGGCGTCAACGGTAAGCTGCCTGTGCGAGTACGGGTTGGGCATACCGTCGCTGACCAGGACGATGACCTGCTCGGCGGCGTCGCCTGAGCCCAAGCTGTTGAGAAGCTGGTGGGCCAGTTGAATGCCCAGCTCAGTGTAAGTGTATCCCCACACTGGCACCTGGCTGTTTATGGACTCAATCTTGTTCATCAGAAAGTCGGTCCCGTTGGGGATCCTGCGCCCGCCCAGGTAATACCCCTGGGTGTTGAAGGCCACTACCCCCATCCCATCGTCGCCCGCCATGCAGTTGTCATGAACCAACTGCACCAGGCCCTGGTCCGCGTCCTTGGCCACCTCGATCTCCTGCTGGAACGAGCCTGAGCAGTCCTGCACGATCGCCATCTCCACCGGGAGTCTCGGGCGCCCCTGACAGGACAGCCCGGCCATGGCGGTGGCCGTGATGCCCACCTGCTGAATGCCGAAGACGCGCGCAAAGGACATATTCACCGGCCCGTTGGGCGAGTCCTGAGTGCGTCGCCCTGTCACCTTCACCTGTGGTAAGGTGTCGCCCGGCCAGCCCTCGGTGAACTCGCCGCTGGCCTGGTCATAGAGGCCGATGAGAACATCATCGGGCTCTATGATGACCCCGTCGCCCAGGACCAGGTTCTCCTGGGCGACTGCGAGCGCATCGGTACGGATCGCATCGCCATCCGGCCCCCAGCGCATCCGGGCGACGGCGGCCAGCGCGGCCGCATCAACTGCAGTCTGCAACTGCTGCTTCGCCACATAGACCATGCTCAAGTCAATAGCGAAGGCCGCTATGCCCAGCAGCGCCACCAGCGCCACGGCCACCCACGGCCCCATCAAACCGCGCTGCCAGCCTCCACTTCTCCAACCGCCTGTCATCCACATATTCAGCACCTCCCCCCCCAGTTTGCCGGCGCGGCTAAGCCTAAGGAGGGGCCGGTCGCCTGACCGGCCCAGAAGCCTTGGGCGGGATGTCCTACTAGCTACTTGCAGGGCGGCATAGAAGGGAGGAGGTAAGGGGGCCAATCCGCGCCCCCGTACGGGGGCGGCTGTCCCCTGTGCTACAGAGGGCTGCGGGCTTGGGGTTATCATCGCCGATGGCTTCCGTTGCTGTGATGTGTTCTGCGCTTAGTTTCGCTACGCCCCCGTGCGATGGGGGGGCGATAGTACGGCCCGCTCGTATCTGCGCCCTCATTATGGCCTTACCCTCCCCTTCTGTCAAGGTTAACGGCAGGCAATGGGCAGGCGACCGCAAGCGGTCGCAGGGGAACGACACGGGCCTATCCTGAGCCTGTAGCCTGTTGTCGTTGCTCTCGTTAGCAGTTGCTCTCCGCTGTTCGCTCTCGTTTGCTGCCGTTAGTCGTTCCCTATCCCACTTCGCCCTGTGCCGGCAGGTGCCCTCACCTGCCGAGCCCGACTTGCGCAGACGAGGGCGTCTGCGCGCACAATTGCAACCCCGCCGTTACTCCCGCCGCATGATTATCGCGGTCTCGAGACTGACCGTGCCCTGCTCAGGATCATCAGCCAGCGAGGCAAAGACCCCGCCGGTGACCAACTGATGGGGGTACTCGAGCGATATGCGGATCTGATCGCCGTCGCTGGCGTTGTTCTGCCCATCACTCGTCCCCAGCACGGTCCAGTTACCCCAGGTGCTGGAATCCTCGTCGTAGCTGCGGTATTCGTAGAGGGTCGTGAGCTGGCCGGTATCAATGGTTGGGGCGCTCCCGGCAATGCGAGCGCTAATAGTGGCCGGCGTCGCCCCTACAGCCGCGGTGCGTGCGCCCTCCCGAGCCGCCTGGTTGATCCCCACCAGGTCTTTCACCATCAGCCCGAACTCAATGATCCCGAACAGGAGGAAGATGAGCAGCGGGGCCACTATCGCCAGCTCTACCGTGGTCGTGCCTCGCTGCCGCGACCTGACGGCCCTATACATTTCTCCGCACCTCCAGCCTCCGACTACCGACTTCCGACTACCTTATCTGGCCGCCATAGCTTCAGCGGACACGGGTCGGCGGCCATTTGTCGTTTCGCGCCCCAACGGCCTTGCGCGACCCACCTTCGCCAAGGCTTCGGCGGACAAGCAGGAATGTCGCGCCTCCTATAAGGAGGGCCCGCCATTCCCCCCCCTCCCCTGCGACCGCTTGCGGTCGCCTGCCTATTGCCCATTCCCCACCGTTATCTAAGCGCCAGCACGACCATCGCACCCACGGCCAGGGCGATGGCATATGGCAGTCGCACCTCGCCCGCGCCCTCGCTTACCGCCATCGGCGCCCCACACGCTGCGCGCAGATACATCGAGGCGCCCAAGCTCTTGAAAGTTTTCACCAGGATCCCGCGCCGCAGCGCTACCACCAGGGCCATGATCCCCCCGACCAGCGCGCCGTAGAGCAGAGTGAGCAGCAGAAAGCCGGGCCCCTGCAGCGCGCCAAAGGCCATGAGCAGCTTAATGTCGCCGCCGCCCATGATCCGCCCCAGGAAACTACTGAGCAGCCAAAGACCAAAGCCGAGGCCGAGGCCCTCTATACTAAGCAGAAAGCCCTCCCAGCCTCCCCCAATGCTATTGAGAGTAAGACCCAGGAGGGCAAAAGGCAGCGTCAGGGCGTTGAAGATCTTCCCCCAGCGCAGATCTGTGTAGGCGGCCGCTATTGCCAGGGCCAGGACCGCTGCCACTAACGCTGTGTGCATCTTGGTACCGCCTTCCGATCACCGACTCCCGATATCCGACTAACGGCAACAAGGAGGGCCTGCTGTTATGCGTTGCTGCCGTTGCTGCCGTTGCTGTCGTCCCTGTCGTTGCTCTCGTAACCGCTGTTTACAGCGGTGAGGGAGCAGGACTCGCCCACTCCCTCACCTACCGCCGGCTGGACGTCCTGTCTCCTGCAAGCACCTTACACTTGAGGGACAGGGAATTCGATACCGCCCTAAGCTGGTTCATATCCAGTAGCCTAATCTGGTGCCGTCAAGCCTAGGCGGCGGCCAACGCCTGCTTTAGCTGCCAGCGTTGGCGATGGTGCCGGCCGAACTGTTGACCGTGGTCTTCACCGTGGTGCCAAGACCCTGCCAGGCAGCGATGCCCGCCACAACCACCAGCGCCAGCAACAGCGCGTACTCCACAGTCGTCAGACCCTCTTCGTCCTTCCACAGCTCTCGCATCTTGTCCGCCTCCTCTTAGGTATTCACGAGACTGATTGCCGGATCGGTTTCGCAGATCCCGGGTGGGCCCCGTCTTCCACTCCGCCAAGGGAGGCAGGAACTACCCCCCCCCTCGCCGCCTCCACTTGCCACCTCTCGCTTCCTGCCTCTCGCCCCCCGCCTCCAAGACGCGGCCCTCTGCTCAATAGCTCTTTAGTTGTCAAGCTCTACCCCGATCCAGACCTGTCCCGCCGATGCCGCATCCCACCCATGTGAGATGGTCTCATTATACGCACCCATTGTTTCCTGTCAAGCGTCAAACTAAACTTATATTCTGCAAATCTTAGTCTCTGTGACGACTCAACGCATCCTCAAGCCAGGCTCAAGGGCTGGGAGCCCTTGGTACACTTGGCTTTCTGGCCCTCGCCCTTCTGGCGTCGAGTAGCCGAGATCGCCCGAAAAAAACTTTCCCCGGCCCCCCAAAAAAGGACCTTCCTATCCTTACTTCGGCCCAGTTGCCAGGGAGCTTGAGCGAATCCCGCCCTTGGGCGGGACGGGCTTGTCCGCCGCCTGGTCCCCCGTAGCCCTCCTTACAGGAGGTGCGATCGCGCCCTTGAGCACGAGCACTCCCTCCTTACAGGAGGCGCGACATTCTTGTCGCGCAAGGCCGTCGGCGCGCGAAACGATCCCGCCCTTGGGCGGGAGCCGCCGACAAGAATGTCGGCGCCCCTGTCAGGGAGGACAGCCGTCCGCCGTCGTTGGCAGTCGGCAGTTGGAAGTCGGTAGTCGGCTGTCGTTGCTCGAAGCTCGCAACTCGTAGCCGAGTTTGCACTGACAGGCCTTTTGCCTCCTCAATGTAACAAAACTATTGTTGTGTGCGCACCGAATCGCACCCCTGGAATTGCCCCCTTCTTGAGCCCCGTGCAATCGCCCTCTTGCAGCCATCCACGCCCTGAGGAATCAAAGATTCCTCCGCGATCCGACCCTCCGAGGCCCCTCCACCCTCGCCGACCGCTCCCCTGCTCATAGGGAGGCAGTCACTTATTTCCCTCCCTGCACAGGGCGCCACTAACCCGGTCTACTCACGCGGCTTTTCGAGCGCAGCAGCAGGATGCGCGCTAACAGGTCTTAAAGGCGCACATAGGTATTTTGCAAGCCTTGTCGGGCTGGAAGCTGAAAGCGCTGGACGGCGCACTTTCACCTGCGCCTGCCGGGAACCGCCAGGCGCAGGCCGACCTACGCGAATGATTGGGGCTAAGCCCACTATCATCGCGAAACAGGTGACTGGCCCCGTTGCGTTTGCAGCAGGACCATCACTCACCAAAGGCGAATGACCTCTCGGCCTGACCATACCTTCGTTGAAATGAGAAATGTCGGTTGGCATGTCGGCACCGCGGACTGAGGGTAGTTTGCACTTCGTGTGGAGTTCGCAGCACTGAGGCATCGCCACAGCCCTGATGAACCAGCCTCGATCGCCAAGGGACGTTAAGAGGCAGCACAGTAAGCTGCTCGCCGCAACTGCTGTGGCGTCGGCGGCCGTTCTGGCCCTGCTGGCGCGGACCACGCCTTTGACGGAGACTGCGGGACGGGGGCTGCTGGCCGCAAGCTGGCTAGCGCTGTCCTTGCCGCTGTTGGCGGCAGCAGCATGGGTTTTGCGGGGTCTGTGGCGGGAGGCGGAGCCGCCGCCAGCGGGCCCGACTTCCTCGACCTGGAGAGGGCTCGCCACGCTGGCGTGCCTCGCCTTCGCACTCTATATCGCGTCCTCCGTGTCCAACCGGCTTGGCTTCGCGTATCTGGCTCGACTGACGTTGAGCCCCAACGCCAATAGCTACTTCCAGACCGCTGGCGCCACAGGAAGCCTATGGGAGCTGCTGCGCCACTACGAGACCAAGATGCCTGCGTTCGTCTCCCACACGCAAACCCAGGGAGCCGGGCCGGTTGTCCTGTACGGTCTGCTGCGCCGCTGCTTCGCCGCTCTGCCCACCACCGCCCCTGCGGCTGAAGCGCTGTTTGCGCTCCGCCCCGGGTTGACTCCGGACGCTCTGGCTGAGCGATTCTCGAAGTCGTTGCGATACAGCATCTCAGCCGATGACGTGTCAGTGGCGCTTCTTTGCAGCATGTCCGTAGCCTTCCTCGGTGCACTCGGACTGATACCCGCGTACTTCCTCGGTGCTGCCCTGGGGGGCAGGCGCGCCGGCACGGTCGCCGCTGGATTCTACTACCTGACGCCGGGGATGACCCTGTACACGGGCTTCGTAGATCAGGTATACCCGGCTCTGACGGCGCTCATTCTGCTCTGCTGGCTCCGGGCACTTCCCGCACAGCAGAGCAGCGACGGGTGGGCAAGAGGGGGGTGGGCCCTGTGCGCTGGCCTGCTGCTGGTGGTCGCCATATTCCTCTCTTTGGGCCTGCTCGTGTTCTGGATGCTGGTTGTGCTCGTCGCAGTCACTGCAGCCTTCCTCGTAGATCGCAGTGGTCAGCGTCGCCTAGGCCTGGCGCAATTCTGGCAACCGCTGGCGCTTGTGATCGCAGTGCCCCTCATCGCATTTGCCATCTTGCGGGTGTCAGTCGGCTATGATCTGTTGGCGGTCTACCGCACTTCAGATGCCCTGCGTATGTACGGATACGAGGTGCTGTGGGGCCGTCCCTATTGGTACTACGCTTGGGCCAACTGGGTCGAAGCTGGTATGGTGCTCGGGCCGCCTCTACTCCTAGCGCTGGTCTGGGGCATGTGCGTGATTGCTCCTCGGTGGAGGGAATCACCGTGCGCTGCGGCCGCTGTGATCGTCCTGCTGGTCGTGCTCGTGGCCATGGATGTGAGTGGCAAGATCCGAGGAGAGACGTCGCGAATGTGGCTCTCCTTGATGCCGGTGGGGGCTGCGATTGCGGGATTCGTGGGGTGCGCAGACGAGCTCCCACCACATCGGGCTCTGGGCGCCCTTGCCGTAATTGCTGCTTTGTACCTGCTGCTGCTACGCATACATTTCCTCTCCTAATCCCGTTCCGCTATCCGCTATCCGATCACCGACCACGGATAACCGACCACCGACCAGGGACCAACGGCGAAGTGCCACGTCGTTAGTCGGTAGTCGGATGTCCAATTCATAGAGCCTTTTGCAGCAGGGCAATCATGTGCAGAAGGCGAAATGAACATCCGCATGAGCAGGGGTTCCAGGTCCAGGCTTATACCCCGTGAGGACGCGAAGCGTCCTCCACTCGACTCTTTCGCAGGTCGCCCCCATGCGGGGGCGTGGATTGAAACGCCGACCAGCTCAGGACTTACCCGTGTTCGTGGCGGGTCCTACCCGCAGGCCCCGCATACTGGACAATGCGGGAGGGGGCGAGGGCGCCCCCCGCCACCGTCAGGGAGGGTAGTCCAATGGCAGCCAAGGACACCAGCAGCGAAGCTGTGGCTACCGACGAGAAAGACTTTGAGGGCTTTCCCGGTTACGGCGCGCCACGGTTCACCATGATCCCCGACGTCCTGCTTGACCAGCAGCTCCCGGAGCTCGGCCATGCGGAGCTGAAAGTCTTGCTGGTGATCATGCGCAAGACCTACGGGTGGCAGAAGGCGGCGGACCAGATTTCGCTCAGTCAACTTGCCCAGTTGACCGGACTTAGTAGACAGTCCGTTAGCACTGCGACACAGACCTTGGAGGAACATGGCTACATCCTTGTGGAGCGGACCGAGGCGAGTCGTGGGGAATCCGCCGTGAATGTCTACCGACTCAGGATTCGCACGCCTGGGTAGGGAAATAAATGCACCAGGGTAGTGACTCAGACTCACTAGGCCGGTGCTACAGAGTCCCCATAGGAGACTCAGGATTCGCAAGTCTGGGCAGTCAAATAGCTTGACTAGGGTAGTCAAATAAGTTGACTAGGGGTGGTCAAGTAACTTGACTCACAAGATACAGTACGTCCTAGAAACACGGTAAGGCTAGAAACATCTCGTTTTCGCTCTTTAAAGGATTCGTTGTACGACGTACGGCAGACCACTAGGTACTAGGCCTCTAGAGCGGCGGCGGGGCAGCTCGGGCCTGTGGAAACTGTGGAAACTGTTGAAAACTCGGGCTCCTCGCCGCATGGCGAGTGTCCGTTAGGACAGACGCCTTCCTCGCTTTCCAGAAATGCACATGCTCCCGCAGGTGAGCGATGTGGTTAGCGCGCAGTATTCACGAACGGCATGAGGGGCGGCGGAAATCGGGGACAGTCCCCTGTTGCTGTGGTCGTTGTGGACTGTCCCCCATTTCCGCCGCCAGCGCAGTGTGTTGCACCAGCCTCAGCCACCCCTACGGGGGGACAGACAGTCATTTCGGGCAAACGACGCCCGGAATGGTGTCAGTCCCCAACGGCCCACCCCCCTGGATAAGCCCTGGACCTGAACTCGTGAATAGGGCGGGTTAGTAGGACAGACGCCCTCGTCATCAGCCTCATGGAGGAGCTGAACCCGCCTTGGCGCGATCAGGCCCGTCGTTTCTTGCGCCGCTGCTCGCCGCAACTGCTGTGGCGTCGGCGGCCGTTCTGGCCCTGCTGGCGCGGACCACGCCTTTGATGGAGACTGCGCGGCGGGGGCTACTGGCCGCAACATCCCTGGGCCGAGGAGATGCGCGCGCTGCTGAAGTGAGATTAGGGAGTGCAGTCTGCAGATTCCATGGCTTTGTCGGGCTGGAAGCTGAAAGCGCTCGATAGCGCGCCTTTACCTGCGCCTGCCGGAAACCGCCAGGCGCAGGCCGACTTACGCGAATGATCGGGGTTAGCCGTTGCTCACTGCTTGCCGCTGTCGTTCCCCATTCCCCTGCGACCGCTTGCGGTCGCCTGCCCATCCCCTATAACCCGCCTCACAATGTTACCTCACACCCCACACTCCATCGTGTTAGAGGGTTGTTAAGTGCCCTCTCGTTTCCTGAAGGAGTTTTCGCGCCGAGGGAGAAGCAGACGATAGGGACAGTCCCCGGGCTTGCGCATGTGCGAGGATAGGGCGATGGAATTACGTCCTTCCCCTAACGGCCAGCAATGGGTTATGAGGATGGGTGACGGGACCACGGATATTCCCCATTCGGGATCTCCCATTGCGCGGGACCGTTGCGGCGGCAGGCGATCCACTGTCCTCCCCCGCTCACGGTATTCCCCACGCACGTGGGAATGGACCGGAGGAGTTAAGGATGGCCAACAGCACGGACGATACCAAGGCGCCTGGCTCTGAGCCCGGTGCCTCCGGCCCCAGGAGCTATCGCAGGCTTTCGGAGGACCGCGAAGAGTGGCCGCCTGCCCGCCATGCTCCCGACGACACCCCCGGTGACAGCAAAGGCGAGCCCACCCGCCAGGGCCCAGACACCGAAGCTGAAAGCCCCACCCAAGGCGCAGCCGCCCCCGAGGGCGAGGGGGCCTCTCCCCCACCTCCTGAGGATACCGGCGACTCCCCGCCTGACGAGCTACTTACGGTCTCCGAGGTTGCCGAGCGTGCCGGCGTACATGAGAACACCGTACGCAAATACCTTAAGGCCGGTGGCATCCCGTTCTTCCTGCGCGACCTGGCCACCGGCGAGATCGTCGCCGGCGATGCGCCCCAGGATCAGTGGCCTAGCCGCTATCAATATCTCCTCTCTGCCGAGGTCGTGGCGCACCTCGCCTCGCACGCCGGGGATACGATTGTCCCCTCTGCCCCACCCCAGCTCGCTCACCCCCCCTCAACCACCTCTTCCCAGGCTCTCTCAACCGAGACCTCCCGCCTGCGCTCCGACCAGGCCGAAGCCCAGCACCAGCTCACCACCGCTCACGATCAGCTTGCCGAACTCCGCACCGATCGCGATTGGCTACGCTCACACCTCCGCGACATCACCGCCTTCCTTCCAGCGGCCAAAGAGGAAACCGACCATGTGCGGTCGGACCTTGAAGCACTTGAGCAAAGAGCCCGCGACCTCGAGGATGCCCGCGACCTCGAGCGCCAGGCCCGCCGTCTCGCAGTCCTCCGCTTTAAGGCCCTCCCCTGGTGGCGCCGCGCCCGCGCTGACTTCGAGGCCCTCGTCCAAGATGAACTCGAGAACCTCTCCGATCACGACACCTGACACCCCCTAGTACCACCTCGTGTGACTTGTCACTTCACATTAGTACCCACAGATACCCCTTACACTCGCCCCTGTTAACACCCACCTCTCCCCAATTCCTGCTAGCTACCACTCGGCCCCTCTTCCTCCGGCGCGATAACCTGTTAAGCCCTCACAGAGGACCGCAGCCCGCTCTCCGAGCGTTTAGTCGCCCTGCCTTCGCCAGAATGGGGCATTAACATTGATAGCTAACACCTGATAGCCGAGCCCCCTTTATTGTCAGGCACCTCACATCCCTATGGATGTGAGGTGTTAGCCAACAGTGTGAGCTTAAGCGTGTTATGGGGGTGGGGAGGCTAGTTGGGGCCCGCAGGGGGAGGCGTCTAGGGGACAGTGATGAGGGGATGGGTGACAATGTGAGGCCACAGGTCACAGGCTCGTGTGTGGGGTGTGAGGAGGGGTGCGCACGGGAGATGCCTGTGGAGGCGAAGGGAGG
>Ga0307430_1000694_pt1 | contig 27896 bp, 24 predicted proteins | sample SalMarWE160130MG_FD_202159 | JGI IMG/M metagenome (GOLD analysis project Ga0307430, IMG submission 202159) | Salt marsh sediment microbial communities from the Plum Island Ecosystem LTER, Massachusetts, United States - WE1603-130 | ecosystem: Environmental > Aquatic > Marine > Intertidal zone >...
CGGGGAAATTAGTGCCTGTCCCTAATTTTCGCCCAGGGCGCGGCGGAGGTCGGCCAAAGCGATTGCGTGGTCGTAGACGGCCACGTGGTAGGCGATCCGGGCGTCGTTGAGCTGAGTCTGGTCGTCGAGCAGGTCAGTGATCAGTAGCGTGCCGGCCTCGTACTGCGCGCGGCTCACGCGCACGTTCTCCTTGGCGTAGTCCCAGTCTTTCCTGGCGACCTCGATCTTGCGCGCGGCAAGCTCGACGGCCAGCCACAGGCGCTCGACCTCGATCGCCACCTGGTTGCGCGCGTTGTCGTAGGCGAGCCGGGCCGCGCGGCCCGCCGCCTCGGCGCCGCGGACGGCCGACCGCCGCTGCCCCCAGTCCCACACGTCCCACGACCAGCTCAGGCCGACGATGACGCTCGAACTCCTGTTCGCGTCGTCTGCCTCGGTCAGGTCGGTGTCCTGCCACTCGTAGCTGAGCGACGCGCCGAGGCTCGGCACGTACGCGCTCCGCGCGAGCGCCACACCACGGCGCGCGGCCGCGTGCCGCAGCTCGCTCGCGCGCAGGTCGGGACGCTGGACGGACGCGGCCGCGAGGCACTGCTCGAGCGTCATGCCGAACGGCTCGACCTCCTCGGTCGGCACGAGCACAAGCTCAGCGTCGAGCTCGAGCCCGAGCACGTCGCGCAGCACCGAGTTGGCCGAGCGGAACGCGTTCTGCGCGCGCAGCAGCTCGAGCCGCGCCTGCTCGACGGCGATGTCGGCCTTGTTCACGTCGCGCTGAAGCACGCGGCCGGCGTCCTTGAGTTTCTTCGTCAAGTCGAGGGTCGATTCGAACTCGGCGATCGTCTGCTCGACCGACTCGACCGTCTTCTCGAACGTCAGCACCGTGTAGAACGCCCTGCGCGCGGCGAACGCGGCTTCGTTCGTGACGGAGGCCTCGTCGAGCTGGGCGATCGTTGCCTCGAGCCGCGCGATGCCGACCGCGTGGCCCAGGCCGACCTGATCGGCGAGCGGCTGGATGACGCTCACGCTCGCCGTCGTCGACTCCTCGATCCCGCCAAACGCGCCGTATGAGCCGGCACCGGCCGTTGTGCTTCCTAGACCGTCCGAGCCAACCGCGGTGCTGTCGCCGTCGTCGATGATGACGTAACTGGCCGACGTGGTCAGACGCGGCAGGCGCTGGGCGCGCGTTCCCTTGAGCGACTGGTGGGCCGACTCGGCCTTCTCGCGCGCGGCCCGCACGAGCCGGTTCTGCTCGACCGCGAGCGCGGCGCAGGCCTCAGCCGTCAGCGTCCGCGGCTGCGTCTGCCCAAGCGCCTGAGTGCAAGCACGTACCGCCAACAGAACGACACACAACGCACACCTCATAATCTCCCCTCCAGAAGCCAAGGAACGACTGCCAAAACAAGACGAGCCGGCCGTTTCTGCTCGTCGTCATTGCTTGTAGCCGCCGCCGAGTTTGCCGGTCAAGCCGTTTCAGGGGCCCCAAGAATCGGCGGATAGTGCTTTGCTGTGTTCGCTCCCAGCCGCGGAGCGGCGACAGGGAGTAGCCTGGGCCGTGAGGCCCAGCAACTCGGAGACACAACAGAGGGTAATGAGCGCCATCGGCGCGGCAGGGCTGGCACGAGCACGCCGGCGGTCTGTTCTCGACGAGGATCTGTCGCCCCGATGGGGCTCTTTGCATTGCGGGCGACCCGTCACCTGGGCCTGACGGCCCAGGCTACCACCTGCCGCGCCTACGGCGCTGGCGCTGGCTGGGGCGTTGACTACGCTCGCATGCGCGCACCACCTCGTGGGTGAACGGCCTCTCGGCAGGGAAGACTGCGTAGCCGCCGATTCGGGCTCCCGTACAGCGTCCAGCGCGCGGCGCAGGGGCGGTTGTGTCACTCTGGCGCAGAGCGCCCAAGCAGCCAACGAAACCGTGCCAGACTGTCCCACTTTTCGCCGCTGAACGGTGGGCGTGTGAAGGGATCACACGCGCCGCAACAGGCTTATCCGAAGCGAGTTACGCCTACGATCCCGCCGTGGAATCCCGCTGGCATATGTTCTGCTCAATTACGTGGCGGACAGTCTGCCAGACCAAGCGCAGAGCAGTCTGGTGAGAACGGAAAGGAGGGAGCGGCAATGACGCTCATTAGGTGGAAACCAAGGCGTGAGTGGGACCCCTTCGCCGTGATGGAGCGCCTCCAGGACCAGATCAACCGGGTGTTCAACACGTCGCTCGGCGAGTGGCCGAGCGTTTCAGGCTGGGGCACGGCGTTGCCGTCGGTGGACGTGTACCACGACAAGGACAACGTGATCGTCACAGCCGAAGTGCCGGGCCTCGAGCAGAAGGACGTTGACCTGTCGATCACGGGCAACACGATCGCGCTCAAGGGCGCCAAGAAGCAGGCGAGCGAAGTGAAAGAAGACGGCCTCCTCCGGAACGGAGGCGACTACCAGCGCGTCGAGCGCAGCTACGGCTCGTTCCAGCGCGTCATCGACCTGCCGTGCGAGGTCGACGCGGCCAAGGCGACGGCCAAGCTCGAGAACGGTTTGCTTACGGTCACCTTGCCGAAGAGCGAGGCACACAAGCCGAAACAGATCAGCATCGACGTGAAGTAACCGGCGCGCAGCCGTAGGACCCAGCTGCCGCGACGGAGGAGATGGATATCATGGCCGACAACAAGCGTACCGCGAACGACACACGCTGCCGCACGCCGGCGACGAACTTCGTCGAGCGCGGCGACGAGTACGGCCTCGAGATCGAGATGCCGGGCGTCGATCGGGCCAATATCGAGATCAACGTCCAGGGCCGCGAGCTCGAGATCGCCGCCGAGAAGACCGTCGTGCCGAACGAGTGGCGGCCCGTCGCGCGCGAGACGAGCCACTGCGTCTACCGGCGCGCGTTCACGCTCGGCGACGAGATCGACCGCGACGCGATCGAGGCCCGCTACGGGAACGGCGTCCTGTACTTGACGCTGCCGAAATCGAAGGCCATCCTCCCCAAGAAGATCGAGATCGCGTGACGCAGAAGGCCGCCGGCACCTGTCGGCGGCTTGACATACCGGCGGCACGACCGCCACATCCGCGTGAAGCGGCGTCGGCCCATCGGGCTCGTCCAGGCCCGAGAGGCCAAGGCCGCCTTTGCGCTTTCGTCGGAGAGAGAAGGAACGACAACTCGATAACGGAACGACGGAGGAGAAGCTCACATGGCCACAAAGAAAAAGGCGGCTGCCAAGCCCAAACCAGCTGCGAAGCCGAAGACGCCGAAGCTGCGGCCGCTCGGCGACCGCATCCTGGTCAAGTGGCTCGAGGCCCAGGACAGCGTCAAGGGCGGCATCATCATTCCCGACAGCGCGAAGGAGAAGCCGCAGGAGGGCATCGTCGTCGCGCTCGGCGAGGGCCGCAAGCTCAAGAACGGCAAGGTGCTCCCGTTCGAGGTCAAGGTCGGCGACCGCGTCGTGATCGAGAAGTACACGGGCTCGGACGTGACGCTCGACGACGAGGAGTACACGATCATCAAGGAGGACGGCGTCCTTGCCGTGATTAGCTAACCCGGCAGACCGGTGCTACTCCACGAAGTAGCTTCGCTACGGAGCACGAACACAAGGAAGGAACCGAGCGTATGCCTGCAAAGGAACTGCAATTCAGCGAGGAGGCGCGGCGGTCGCTGCTGCGCGGCGTCGAGCAGCTCGCCAAGGCGGTCAAGATCACCCTCGGGCCGCGCGGCCGCAACGTGGTGCTCGACAAGAATTTCGGCTCGCCCAAGATCACCAAGGACGGCGTGACCGTCGCCAAGGAGGTCGAGCTCGAAGACCCGCTGGCGAACATGGGCGCGCAGCTCGCGCGCGAGGTCGCCTCGAAGACGAGCGACGACGCCGGCGACGGCACGACGACGGCCACCGTGCTGACCGAGGCGATCTTCCGCGAGGGCCTCAAGAACGTCGTCGCGGGCGCCGACGCAATGGCGCTCAAACGCGGCATCGACAAGGCGGTCGCCGCCGTCGTCGAGCAACTCAAGAAGATCAGCAAGCCGGTCAAGGACCGCAGCGAGATCGCATCGGTCGCCGCGATCTCGGCCAACGGCGACCAGACGATCGGCAACATCATCGCCGACGCGATGGAGAAGGTCGGCAAGGACGGCACAATCACCGTCGAGGAAGCGAAGTCGATGGAGACGACGCTCGACGTGGTCGAGGGGATGCAGTTCGACCGCGGCTACCTGTCGCCGTACTTCATCACGAACCCCGACACGCGCGAGGCCGTGCTCGAGGACGTGTACGTGCTGCTGCACGAGAAGAAGGTCTCGAGCCTCAAAGACCTGCTGCCGCTGCTCCAGAAGGTGGCGCAGACGGGCAAGCCGTTCGTCCTCATCGCCGAGGACCTCGAGGGCGAGGCGCTCGCCACGCTCGTCGTGAACAAGATCCGCGGCATGCTCAAGGCGGCGGCGGTCAAGGCGCCCGGCTTCGGCGACCGGCGCAAGGCGATGCTCGAGGACATCGCGATCCTCACCGGCGGCCACGTGATCAGCGAGGACCTCGGCATCAAGCTCGAGAACGTGAGCCTCACCGACCTCGGCCAGGCGCGCCGCATCGTGATCGACAAGGACAACACGACGATCGTCGAGGGCGCCGGCACCACGAACGACATCAAGTGCCGCATCAGCCAGGTCAAGCTCCAGATCGAGCAGACCACGAGCGACTACGACCGCGAGAAGCTCGAGGAGCGGCTCGCCAAGCTCGCCGGCGGCGTCGCCGTGGTCAACGTCGGCGCCGCGACCGAGACCGAGATGAAGGAGCGCAAGGCGCGCGTCGAGGACGCGCTGCACGCCACCCGCGCGGCCGTCGAGGAAGGCATCATCCCCGGCGGCAGCGTCGCCTACCTGCGGTCGCTCGACGCGGCGAAGAAGGCGCGCGACAAACTCGAGGGCGACGAGGCCGTCGGCGCCGCCATCGTCGAGAAAGCGCTCCGGGCGCCGACACGGCAGATCGCCGACAACGCCGGCGTCGACGGGTCGATCGTCCTGCAGAAGGTGCTCGACGGCAAGGGCGCCTACGGCTACAACGCCGAGGCCGACAAGTACGAGGACCTCGTCAAAGCCGGCGTCATCGACCCGACCAAGGTCGCCCGTAGCGCGCTCCAGAACGCCGCCTCCATCGCCGGCCTCCTCATCACGACCGAAGCAATGGTCACCGACGCCAAGGAGGAGGAAGAGGACGAGGACTAGGCCGACAAGCTTACAGCCGTTTTATCTCACCACACAGACGGGCGAGGGATTACCCCCTTGCCCGTCTACGCTTAAGGGAAGAACAGACATGCCAACATTGGGGAATCCTCGCGTGTACATAGCTCGATTGGCTGCGCAGGGATACGACATCTGCGCTACGGCCCTTGAGCGCGCCGTCCTCCGGGGTGACGTGCGTCAACTGACGAAAGAGCAGGTCAGCAATGAGGTGCAGTGGGCTCAGCAGATCCGCGACCGCTTACTCAATGAGTGCTGTGGATACGAGGAAGAGGACCTGCTGCTATTGCCTTGGCTTGATGCGAGCGGCATGAGCGAGGTAAGACTGATGGCGAAAACCGCGCTCACAGCAGCCGGCCGCAAACTCAGGCGAGACGTCTCGGGCATCAGAAGCCGCCTGGCGGGCGAGCTAGCCCGCGAGGAGCGTGAGCAGCTGCGCCAAGAGCTCAGGGAACTGGAGAAGAAACTCCAGGAGAACACACGAGAAGTCGCGTCCGGTCTTGACCCGTGCGCCGAGCCGAAGTTCGGACTCACGATTGATCAGATTCTCGATTCCTACGAGGGCAAACAGACCGACGACACAGAGAAGTGGATTCTCTGAGGCCAGCGCAGCCGTCCTCCCGTTGCCGATCGCACGGCGGGCCGAGGGCGACCCGCCCTACAACGCTGACGCAAGTATCACACGCCGCGCCAAACCTGCCGAGCCTGATCGCCCGTCGATAACCGCAAGCCGCGTAGCGGCGCCAGGCGCTAGCCTGGGCCGTAAGGCCCAGGAATAGAACGACCACGACAACCACCAGAGCGCTGTAGGCGCGACAGGAATCGCGGATGCGCGACAGGAATCGCGGATGCGCGACGGGAATCGCGGATGCGCGACACAGCAATCACACGACTCCGTTTCTATCGCCCCTACAGGGCTCGTCCTTGGCCCCGCTCCCGGATCCTGGGGCTCGCGGGCCTGTTGAAAAACCCCAGGCACCGCCGGCACGGTGCTTGCCCCAAAGGGGCTTTATAGAACAGCCCAGGGTTCCGGCGCCTCGGAAGAGGCGCACGAACACCCTGGGTCGCGCGCCACAAAAACGAGAGAGAGCCTGGAAGGCTTCCATAGAACGCCTTTTTTCAACAGGCCCTCACGCCCCAGGCTACTGCCTGTCGCGCCTCCCCGCCTCCGGCGGGCCTCCGGCGCTGCGGCGGGCATCGCGCGTTCCGCGCGCGCGGCCACACCGCCCTGCAACGCTGACTCGCCCATGGCGGGCAAGCGCGAGCAGCATGCCCCGCGACGGGACCGCGCTAACTGGTCATCACCGCGCCAGGTAAGGACCACCGGCTTCAGCCGGCGGTCGGGCTCACTTGAGTCGGATGCGGGGGTCGAGGGCGACGTAGCTGACGTCGACGATGATGTTGGTGATCACGAAGACGAGCGCGAGCAGGATGACGCCGCCCTCGATGAGCGGCACGTCGCGCTCGCCGACGGCCTGGAACATGGCCCGCCCGATGCCCGGCCAGGCAAAGACCGTCTCGGTCGCGATCGCCCCGCCAAGCAGCGACGCGAGGTTCAGGCCGATGATGGTCACGACGGGAATGAGGGCGTTGCGCAGTCCGTGCTTGAAGAACACGGCGGGCTTCGACAACCCTTTGGCGCGCGCGGTGCGCACGTAGTCCTGGCGGATCACTTCGAGGAGGCTCGAGCGCGTCATCCGCGCGATGTAGCCGATGAGCAGGGCCGACAGCGTCAGCGCGGGCAGGACCAGGTGCCTGACCGTGATTTCCGGATCGGGGAACGGCAGGACGCCGAGCACCTTACAGAACAGCAGCATGCCCATCAGCCCAAGCCAGAACACGGGCACCGAGACGCCGAGCACCGAGATGGCCATCACGATGCCGTCGAGCCACGAGCCTTGGTTGTAGGCGCCGATGCAGCCAAGCCCCATGCCGACAATGACGGCGATGATGACCGACGTGAGCGCGAGCAGAACCGTGGCGCCGGCGCGCTCGAACAGGATCGCGCTGACAGCCGCCTTGTGCGCGTAGGAGCGGCCGAGATCGAGCTGCACGAGCCGGCCCATGAAGTAGCCGTACTGGACCAGGATCGGCCTGTCGAGGTGGTACTTGGCTTCGATGTTCTTCCGGGCCTCTTCGGTCGGGTGGTGGCCCATCAGGATGTCGGCCGGATCGCCGGGGATGGCGAACACGAGGAAGAACACGGCCGTGGCGATCCCCCACAGCACCGGGATGGCGAGCAGGAGGCGGCGAAGGATATAAGTGCCCATGGGTCGGCTACGAGCCCGGTGGCGACTTGAAGTACAGCGTGTTTAGTGGCATCCGGAAGTCGCCCTGGACCGGCTTGACCCAGCCCTTGAGGTACGGCTTCACCATCATCACGTCGCGGTACCAGTAGATGAAGAGCCACGTGGCGTCCTCGACGGCGAGGCGGTTCACCTCGGCGTACAGGCGTCGGCGCGCCTCGGGGTCCGTGGAGAATCGGGCCTGTTCGAACAGCGTGTCGTACTCGGGGTCGGAGTAGCCGCTGTAGTTCGTCTCGCGGCCCGTGTTGAGCAACTGGAGGAAGTTGTCCTCGGAAGGGATATCGGCGAGCCAGCCGCAGCGGAACAGCTCCGGCTCGTGGTCCTTGATCGAGGCGAGGTGGGCGCCCCATTCGAGGTTCTTGAGCCGGACCTTCACGCCGATCTCGGCGAGGTCGTTCTTGATCGCCTCGCAGATCGCCTCGTGCGCCTCGCTCGTGTTGAACTGGAGCGTCAGCTCCGGCAACCCCTCGCCGTTCGGATACCCGGCCTCGGCGAGCAGCCGCTTCGCCTTGTCGAGGTCGTACGGGTAGCCCTCGAGCGTCTCCTCGAAGCTAGCGAAGCCCGGCGGCAGCACGCCGCGCGACGGCATCGGCACCCCCTGCATGATGACGTCGCAGATGGCCTGTTTGTCGACGGCGTAGTTGAACGCCTGCCGCAGCGCCAGGTTGCCCTTGAACGGCGGCTTCGTGTGGTTGAACGCGATGTAGTAGACGCCGAGCATGGGCCAGGTCTGGGCCTCGTCGGGATAGCGCTCGAGCAGCTCCCGCTGACGTTTCACCGGGAACTCCATGAGTAGGTCAAACTCGCCGCGCCAGTACTTCTCGAGCGCGAGCATATCCTCGGGGATCACCTTGAACTTGATGTACTTGATCTCCGGCTTCTCGCCCCAGTAGTCGTCGAACCGCTCGAGGACGATCACGGCGTCGCGCTTCCACCGGACGAGCTTGTACGGGCCGCAGCCCGTGGGCTGGCTGGCGAAGTCCTCGCCGAGCCGCTCGACCTCCTCGCGCGGCACGGGCGAGCCGGCCTCCATCGAGAGCAGGCCAAGGAACGGCTCGTATGGCTGCTTGATCGTGATCCGAAGGGTGTAGGCGTCGAGCACCTCGATCCCCTCGACGTGCTTGACCGCCTTGCCGTCGAACGCATCGGCACCCTTGATCTCCTCGAGCACCCAGCGCTGGTCGGCGGCGGTGGCGGGGTTGAGAACGCGCTCCATGGAGTACTTGAAGTCCTCGGCCGTCACCTCGCGCCCGTTGTGGAACGTGACGCCCTGGCGCAGGTGGAAGGTGTAGACGGTCCGGTCTTCGCTGATCTCCCACGATTCGGCGAGCTCGGGTATAACCTCGAGCGTGAGCGGGTCCTGCTCGACGAGGCCGTCAACGATGCACTGGAGCACGGTCGACGAGGTTGTGTCGTGGGCGAGCGCGGGATCGAGTGTCGGCGCATCCGTCTTGAACCGGTAGAGGAGCGTCTCGTCGCGCGGCTGCGAGCTGCCCTCGAACGACGCGATGCCGAATAGAACGTCGAGGGCAACGAGTAGGAGGAAAACCGCGCCGGCCTTTGCCATGGTGCCTACGCCTTCTCGGGTTCGGAGTCCGTGGTTTCGGCTGGCGGCGCGTCGTCGGGCGGGCGCTTGAGCGCGTCGATTTTGCGGTTCAGGGCGCGGAGGGTGTTGACGACCTGCGCGTTGAACTCGCGCTGCTGGGTCCACATGCGCCACGTGTAGAACCGCAGAAGATGCCAGAGCACCTTCTTGACGAGCACCTCGAGCCAGCCGAACGGGCCGCCCTTGTTCGGGATCGGGAAGTCGGCGATGTCGATCTCGTGCGTGCGCTGGAGCATCTTGAGCGAGTAGCGCAGGAAGTCCTCCTCGCTCTTGGCTTCGGCGACTTCGAGCTTGGTGATCCCGGTCAGGTTGTAGCGGTCGTAGACGCCGGCGGCGCGCTTTGTCTCGATCCGCGCGCGGATCCGGCGCATGACCTCGTCGGTGTCCACGCCCTCGGTCTTGATCTCGATGATCGGCTCGTCTGCCATCGCTCCAACGATCCCCTGGTCCGGCAGTCACGATACCAAAGACGGTGCCTCACGCAAAGGCGCAAAGCCGCCAAGGCGACGACAGCACGAGCATCCAATATCATTGGCTTGATCTCGGGTCGGTGTGCAAATCCAAGCCCCGCCAGGGGCGTTTGACAGTAGCCTCGGGCGCAAGCCCGTGGACTGCGGAGGCCGAGGACGAACCGAGCCCCGTCAGGGGCGATTGAGAAAACAAGCGCTCCGATCTCAATCGCCCCTGACGGGGCTCTGAGGTATTGCGTCGCATCTTGTTCCACGGACTTGCGCCTGTCCGACGCGAAGCGTCGGCGGCTACTTCCAATCGCCGCAAAGCGGCTCCTTGGGCCGGATCCCGCGCGCAAGGCCTGTGAGAACTCCGGGCCAGGACAACGGCGGGCCGAGGGCGACCCGCCCTACAATGCTGCCACGTCCTTGGCAGCCCCCGTGGCAGATGTCCACCCATTTGGTTCGACACGGCGATGTAGCCAACCCGTTGTAGGGCGGGCCGCCGCGCGCGCGGAACGCGCGACGCCCGCCGCAAGTCAGGAAGACGCGTGCACGAGCAGGTCGGCGGCAAGGACCATGGCGAGCAGGGGCAGTTGCTCCTCGGTGTCGCTCGTCTCGACGTGGGCGCTCGCCTGGTCGGTCTTGCGGGGCGCCACGTCGGCGACGGGGCTTGCGTTGAGCAGCACGTGGAAGTCCCAGGCATCGAAGTCGCCGGCGATGTCGTAGTCGCCGAGAGCAGATCGCACGCGGACCGCGCCCTGGCGTCGGCTGGTCTGAAGCGACAGCGTGGCGAACTGATCGCCGCCGAGCTCGACGACGGCCTCGGTACGCGCCAGCCTGCGCAGGAGCTGCACGGCCGCCAACACCTCGCCGTCGGGCGATCGCACGAGCACGCCGACCGCCCGGCCGTACGGCACCGTCTCGATCCGCATAAGCTGCCTGCCGTCGAGCGTGGTGATCCAACCGGCGGCGCCCGGCTCGGCGCACACGCGTGGGACGAGGTATTTCATCGGCCGCTAGCTCGCGATCGGGCCGGGCGCATAGGCGCGGAAGCCGAGCGCGTCGACCATCGCGTAGGCAGCGCCGATGCCGAGGCCGACGTCGCGCGCGTCGTGCGCGTCGGAGCCGACCGTGACGCGCTTGCCGCCCAGCTCGCGGTAGGGCCGGAGCAGCTCGACGGCGGGGTAGAAGTTGCGCGGCGCGCGGATCAGGCCGTGGGTGTTGATCTCGAGCGCGGCGCCCGACTTGATGATTTCGTAGAGGCACTCGTGGAGGCCGCGCCGCAGCGACTCGCTCTGCCAGAGCGCCTTGTTCGGCCCGGCGTACTTGCTCACGTAGTCGAAGTGGGCGATTGCGCCGAAGAGCCCGCAGCGGGCCGACGCGGTCACCTCGCGCAGGTAGGTGGCGTAGACCGACTCGAGGCTGCGCTCGTCGAGCAGCTCGGTGCTGATGATCCGCCCGTCGACGTAGTGGACGGCGCCGAGGACGTGGTCGAACAGCGTGTCGGCGAGCGCGTCGCGGATCGTTTCCTCGAACCGCTGCTGGTAGTCGATTTCGACCCCCTTGAACACGGTGAGCCGGTCGGCGTACTTGGCCTTCGTCGCCTCGATCAGCTCGGTGTAGGCGTCGTAGTCGAACCGGCCGAAGCCGGGGTCTTGCTCGTCGAACTCCCAGTGGTCGGTGACGCAGATGGCGCCGAGACCGATCTCGATCGCGGCCTCGCACAGCTCGTCGACGGAGCTGACGCCGTCGGCGGAGCAATCGGAGTGCACGTGCAGGTCGGCCGGGAGCCGTGGCGCTCGGTTCATGGCGCGTTCCTTCGCGCAACGTCAGTGGCCGGCCTACTTGGCCATGCCGACGTGTTGGGCCTTCTGGAAGACCTTGCCTTCGGTCTTGATCGCCGGGGCGATGATCAGCTCGACGTTGTGCATCTCGCGGATCGTGGCCGCGCCCAGGTTGCCCATCGAGGTCTTGAGCGCGCCGACCAAGTTCTGCGAGCCGTCGTCGAGATTGGCCGGGCCGAGCAGGATCTGTTCGAGCGTGCCGGTCGTGCCCACGTGGATGCGCGTGCCGCGCGGCAGGTTCTGGTGCGGCGTCGCCATCCCCCAGTGGTAGCCGCGGCCGGGTGCCTCGGCGGCGGCGGCGAACGCCGAGCCGACCATGACGACGTCGGCCCCGCACGCGAACGCCTTGCAGACGTCGCCGCCGGCGCTCATGCCGCCGTCGGTGATGATCGGCACGTAGCGGCGCGTTTTGAGGAAGTAGGCGTCGCGCGCCGCCGCGCAGTCGCACGTGGCGGTGACCTGCGGCACGCCGATGCCGAGCACGCCGCGCGTCGTGCAGGCCGCGCCGGGGCCGATGCCGACGAGCAGCCCGTCGATGCCCGTCTCCATCAGCTCGAGCGCGGTCGCGTAGCTGCACGTGTTGCCGACGATGACGGGGATCTTCATCTGCTTGCAGAACTTGGTGAACTCGAGCGTCTCATAGGCGGTCGAGATGTGCTTGACCGTCGTGACTGTGGACTGGACCACGAACATGTCGGCGCCGGCCTCCTGGGCGATCGCGCCGAAGCGAGTGGCCCGCTGCGGGATGGCCGACACGACCGCCGGCGCACCGCCGCGCTTGATCTGCTCGATGCGCGTCGAGATGAGCGACTCGTCGATCGGCTCGCGGTAGATGCCCTGCACCAGCTCGGTCGCCTTCTCGGGCGTCGCCTTGGCGATCTGGTCGAGCACCTTGTCGGGGTTCGTGTAGCGCGTCTGGACCCCCTCGAGGTTGAGCACGGCGATCCCGCCGAGGCGGCCCATCTCGGCGGCGAACTTGACGTCGACGACGCCGTCCATCGCGGCGGCGAGGATCGGCACCTGGAACGTCAGCTCGTCGATCGTCCAGGAGCAGTCGACCTCGTCGGGGTTGATCGTCACGTCGCCCGGCACCAGGGCGATCTCGTCGAAGCCATAGCAGCGGCGGGCCTTCCGGCCCTGTCCGACCCACATGCCCATAGACCAATCCCTCCTTGTGGACGCGTCCAGGAGTTCGTTTCGCCTCAGGCCCCGCAGAGGCGCGGATGCGACAGCGTAGCGGGCCGACCCGGCCGTGTCAAGCGCAACGCGCCGGTGGACGGCCCAGGTGCCGGCTCAGTCCTGGTAGCTGCCGCAGCGGGGGCAGCGGTGGACGGGCTCGTCGCGGTCGGCCGTGTAGGTGTACGAGCAGATCGGGCAGCGATACCCCTTCCTGACGGGCGGCTCGTAGCGCTTCGAGCGGTGGCTGTGCTCGAAGCTCATCCAGACGATGAACAGCACGGCGAGAAACAGGAACAGGTAGAGGAAGAAGATCTCACCGATGCGCAGCGGGATCATGATGGCACCTCCCCGGCTTCATCGAGGAGCGCTTCATCGCCGAGCACTTCGTCGGCCGAGGGCGGCCTGTGCGCCGGTCCGCGTCCCCGCATCGACTTGGGGAAGGGAAGCCTGGCGCGCAGGCTGTAGCCTGCCTCCGAGTGCTCGAGCTTGAACTGCCACCGGCCCATCCGGCTCATGACGGCGGCGTCGATCTGCGGGTCACCCGAGGGCCGCACGACGTAATCGAGCTTGCCGCTGGCCAGGTCCAGCCGGCTCTCGCCGTGGAACTGCTTCACGTCAGGGCCGACCGCCTCGTCGGGGCCCATCATGCGCGCGCCCGCGACAGGCACCCTCCCGCACGTGACCGTAAAGCGGATTCGTATTTGACGGGGCTCGCCGCCGCCTTCGGCGAGCCCCTGGCGTGCCGCGGCCAGCGACGGGCCGGCGTCGTAGTCGGTCGGGAACTCGTCGCGCAGCGCCGCCGGCTCCTTGGCGAAGCCCCAACTCTCGGGGCCGACCGACGGCGGCGCCGGCGGCGCGAGCTCGGGCTCGTCCTCCAGGACGAGCGCCGTGCGGTCGAGCTCGAGCTTCGGCACGGTGGTCCGGCGACTGAGCTCGACGCGGCCGGGCAGGTCGGCCTGGGTGTCCGACGGCACAGGGAGCGCGTCCGGGCTGGGCGCCGTGGCCTCGATCTGGGCGATGCTGATCAGCGCCGGGCGGTCCCGAGCGCCGCGGCCCGGTTCATCCTCCTTGACGACGAAGACGCTGAAGAAGATGGCGTGCCCGAGCACGGAGACGACGAGCGCCTCGAGGAATATGCGCCGGCCCTGGCTCATTGCGCGTCTAGTGCACCTCCTTGGGCTGGGTTGCCAGCGACTGCGCGTGGAACCCTTCCTCCCAGGCGATCGACATGATCTCTATCGCCCGGCCGAACGGGATCTTCTTGTCGCCCTGAAAGAGGATGCGCGGCAGGTCATCGCCGTGCGCAAGACGGATCTTCTGCAGCTCGGTACGGAGCTGCTCGTAGCCCTCGAGCGGCGAGATGAGCTTGCCGCGCAGGTAGACCTCGTTCTTGTCGGTAAGCGTGAGCGTCAGGTCCGTCGATTCAATGTCGGTGGTCGCGGCGCTCTCGGGCACGTCGACGGTGATCCCCGGGTTCGCCAGGTACCTCGACGAGAGCACGAAGAAGATCAGCAGCAGGAGCACGACGTCGACGAGCGGCGTCAGCTCGAGCTGCCCCTTGAAGATGGCGACGCGCCGCCTAAACCTCATACCCCCGCTCCGGCTCGGTCAGCAGGTCCACCACTTCGCTCGCGCTGCGTTCCATGTCCCACACCAGCGTGCCGACCCGGCTCACGAGGTAGTTGTAGGCGATGAAGACCGGGATCGCCACGGCGAGGCCGGCGGCCGTCGTGATGAGCGCCTGGCCGATGCCGCCCGCGAGCTGGGCGGCGTCGGTCCGGCCGCCGAGCGCCCGGATCTTGTCGAAGACGGTAATCATGCCGAGCACGGTGCCGAACAGGCCGAGCAGCGGCGAGACGTGCGCGATCGTCGCGAGCACCACCAGGTTCTTCTCGAGCCGCGGCACCTCGTGGAGCGCGGCGTCGTCGATCGCCTCGCGGATCTCGTTCTTGGCCCGGTCGTGCTTGACCAGGCCGGCCTTGATCACGTGCGCCACCGGGCCGGGCGTCTCCTCGCAGATCGAGACCGCCTCGGCGATGTTGCGCTTCTTGAGGATGTTGCGGATGCCGGCGACGAACTCGCCCGTGTTGATCTGCGCCCGGTGCAGGTGGAACAGCCGCTCGATCAGGATCGCCACGAACAGGATCGAGCACAGCAGGATCGGGTACATCACCGGCCCGCCGCTTCTGAACAGCTCTATCATTGATCCAGTGCCCTCCCGCGGGTGTCAGTCTTCGTGGACAGGATTCTTTTGGAAAAAGCGAAACGACTTCTTGCGCAGCGCCTCGATCCGCGCCTCGGCCTCGGCCTTGCCCGGCAGGTTCTTGCGCACGACGCTCGCGTAGACGATCAGCGCCTCGTTGCGCTTGTCGAGCGCTTCGTAGCAGCGGCCCGCCTCGACCATGGCGCGGCCGACGACCTCGCGCTCGATCGGGTAGTCGGACGCGACCGCCATGAACTGGCGGATGGCCCGGCCGTAGTCCTCGGCCGCCTTGTGGCAGCGCCCAAGCCCGTACTGGGCCCAGGCGCGGACGGTCTCGTCGCGTGCGCCCTCGACGAGCGCCTCGTAAATCGGCTGGGCCTTCTCGGCGCGCCCGAGCGCGAAATGGCAATCGGCGAGGCGCCACTGCACCTTGTCGGCCAGGTAGCGCGCGCTCTGCTCGCCCGCGAGCGGCGCGAGCGCCTCGAGCGCGGCCTCGTGCTCGCCCTGCTCGATCAGGCTGACGGCGCTCTGGTAGCGGGCGTCGGCGGCGAAGTCGCTCTCGGGGTGCCTGGCGAGCACGGCGCCGAAGTAGGTGCGCGCCTCGTCGTGCTGGCCGAGGTTGAAGCACGAGCGGCCGGCCCAGTATAGGGCCGCGGCGGCCAACCTGTGCTCCGGGTAGTCGGCGCTGAGCGCGGCGAACTGCTCGAGCGCCTTGTCGTGCTGGCCCCGGTTGTAGTGGTGCTCGCCGAGCCAGAAGATCACCTCGGGCGTCAGCGCCGAGTCCGGGAAGCGGGTCACGTAGTCGGTGAAGTGCTCGAACGCGTCCTCGCCCTTGCCGAGCATGTAGTGGCACCAGCCGATCTCGTAGGCGGCCCGGTGCACGAGCGGGCTGTCGGGGTACGTGTCGACCACCAACCGGTAGGCGAGCAGCGCGGGGTAGTAGTCGCCGAGGTTGTAGTGGCACACGCCCGTCTGGTAGGCGACGCGGTCGCCGAGCTCGCTGTCGGGGAACCGCTCGGTGAACGCCTTGTACTCGTTGAGCGCTTTGTCGTACTTGCCCTGACGATAGAGCGCGCCGGCGATGCGGTACTGGGCGTTGTCGACGAGCTCGCTGTCGGTGTGCTTCTCGATGAGCTGGCGAAACAACGCGATCGCGCTGTCGTACGGCCGTTCGCCCGCGTCGGCCATCTTGAAGTAGCACCACGCGAGCCGGAACAGCAGGCGGTCGGCGCCGCTGAGCGCGGGTTCGTATTCGAGCAAGGCCTGGTAGTGGGCGGCGGCGCGTTCGCACTCGCCCGCGGCGAACAGCTCGTCGGCGAGCCGCCGGCGCGCCTGCTCGACGAGCGGCTCGCCCGCCTCCTGCACGATCGCCTCGAGCAGCGCACGTGCCGCGTCGGTCTCGCCGAGGCGCAGGCGGGCCATCGCGAGCCCGTACGTGGCGTTCGGCGCGAAGCGGCTCTCGGGACGGCCGGCGAGGAACACCTCGTAGGCGGCGACCGCCTCGTCGACGTGCCCCGCGGCGAGCAGGGCGTCGGCGACCAAGTAGGCCGCCTCCTCGGCCACCGGCGCGGGCGCGTCGGCGTCGAGAATCGCCGCCAGCGCCCTGAGCGCGTCGTCATGCTTGCCCTCGAGCATGTCGAGCTTGACGAGCGTCAGATGGGCCTTCGGGACGACGGCGTCGTCGGGGTAATCGGTCGCCAGCGAGCTGAGCATCTCGCGCGCGGCGGCGTATTCTTCGAGCTCGATGCGGCACCAGGCCATCCCGTAGAGCGTCTCGGGGTACCACGAGTAGAGGCGGTCCTCGACGAACGCCTGCTTATAGTACTCGATCGCTTCGGCATGCTTGCCGAGCCGGTACGAGGCCTCGCCGAGCACGAGGAACGCCTCGGCGCGCATGTCGGCGCGCGCCTCGAGCTTGTCCATCGCACCGAGCACGAGCGCGCGTGCCTCGTCAATTGCGTCGCGCCGGATCTGGCAGCGGGCCTTGCCGAGCGCGGCCAGGAAGAGTGCGTTGGGCTGGAGCGCCTCGGCCGGGGTCGTCGCCGCGGCGACAGCCGCGATGATCGAGTCGAACGCGGCGGCCGCCTCGTCGAGCTCGTCGCGCGCAAGCCGCGCCTGGCCGATCCCGAGCCGCGCATACGCCGCGCGCTCGTGCGTGGGGTAGTCGTCGAGGAACGCCTCGAACGCGGTGAGCGCCTCAGCCGTGCGGCCCGTGCGCAGCGCGAGCTGGGCGCGCCAGTACGCCAGGTCCGCCGCGTGGCGCTTCGACCAGCGGCTCTGTTCGAGCCAGTCGAGGGCCTTCGCCGCGTTGGCGTACCGGCCCAGGTGCGCGTTCGATTCGGCCAGCAGCACGGCCGCCTGGCCCGCGTAGCGCCGAGACGAGTAGGCGTCGACGTACTCGGCGAAATCGGCCGCGGCGACGTCGTACAGCCCTTGGGCGAAATGCGTCATCGCCCGCACGTACAGCTCCCGCGCCGACGTGTGCGTGCGCTCGGCAGCCTCGGCGGCCGCCAGGCAGACCACGGCGACGAGCACGCCGAGCGTCGCGCTGGCAAGCGGCCGGCTCCACATCGCTGCCTGCATCCTCCTTGATGGAATCATACCACGGGGCGCGGCATCGGGTTTGCGTCTTTCGAGCGTGGCAGACGGAGGCTGGGACTGGGGTCACGGCCTGCGCCGGTGGCTACTTGATGATGACGCCCGCGTAGCCGACGACGTAGGAGTAGTCGCCGGTCACGTCGGTGCTGGTCCGGTAGTCGATGAGCTCGCCGCCGGTCGCGCCAAGCTTCTTGGCGGCGGCGCAGACGGCCGCCGTCGGCGCGGCGCCGCACATCGTGATCTGCTCGTGGTGGACGACGCGCATCAGCTCGCGTGCGTCGAGCGCGCGGATCGCCTCGACCGCCTGCATGTCGAGGGCGCGGATCTGCTCCTGGCGCTCGGGGCTCGAATCGGTCGTGTGCGACATGTCGGTGCTGGCCACCAGCAGCACGTCGGCGCCGGACTTCTTGATCGCCGCGGCGATCGCCTCGCCCACGGCGATCACGGCCTTCTCGCCGGGCGAGCCGACGGCGATCGGCACGATGCGCACGTTCGGGTTGAACGCCTGCAGGAACGGCACCTGCACCTCGAGCGAGTGCTCGTAGCGGTGGGCGCGCGCGTTGTCCTTGACGAGCTGGCTCGTCTTCATGATCGCCTTGGCGAGCTTCGACTCGATCGGCACGTCGCCCAGCGGCGTGCGCCACGCGCCGCTGGCCATGATCGCGAAGTCATCGGCGGTCGGCCGGTGGTTGACGCCGAGGATGACGGCCACGTCGGGCAGCGCCACGCGCGAGTAGACGGCGCCGGCCACCGGGCCCGAGAACTGGTAGCCGGCGTGCGGGCAGACCACCGCCACGGCCGGCTCGCGCTCGCCCTCGACGACGCATTTGCGGATCTCGCCGAGCAGCGCGTCCCGCGTGCCCGGATAGAACCGCCCAGCAACCGCAGCTTCTCGAATCATGCCCAACGCCTCCCTTCGCCGTCGGTTGGCCCCGAAGGCGTGCCCCATCGTAGCGCCCGCGCCCGGCCGGGTCAACGGCCCGTTCATGGGTGCACAAAAGTGGTTGACGGGGCAGTGATTGGCGTGCAACGCTATTGGTGTTGTACCTTCATCTGTCGCGGGCGCGGCCCGCGGCAGGCGGCACACGCCGTGCCATGGTGCAAGCCGGGAGTCCCGTTTCGGGGGTAGGCGGCGCTACGGCGCTGTGGGATCGTTTTCCGGCAGAGACGGAGGCCGGCCGCGTCACGCGCGCGGCACGATCGGCCGCACCTGCGGGTGCGGCTGGGGGAAGGGCAACCGATGTCTCTGACGATCACGCTCCCTTCGGGCGAGGCCGTCGAGCTCGGCCGGGGCTACCACCTGGTCGGCGCCGAGGACCCGTGTGCGATCGCGCTGCACGGCCCGCATATCTCCCGCCACCACTGCCTGATCCAGGTGCGCAACGACGGCGCCCAGATCGTCGATCTCCAAAGCACCGAGGGCACCTACCTGGGCGGACGCCGCCTGCCGGCGTTGAGCCCTTGCTTGCTTTCGCCCGGCGACGAGCTCTGCGTCGGCGACATGCCGTTGCGGGTCGATCGGCCGCAGGGGCAGCGCGCCGCCGGGCCACGGCCCGTCCAGCTCCCCCTGCTGCCCGAGGAGCAGGAAGTGGACGGGCTCGCGCTGTTTCACGACGCGGCGAGCCTCGAGCCCGAGCGCGAGACGTTCTCCCAAGAGAGCTTCGAGCGGCTCAACGAGATGTCGCGGCGGCTCAAGTTCCTCAACGACTTCAGCAACTCGGTCGCCGGTCTGTTCGATCCCGACGAGGCGCTGCGGTTCGTGATGTCGAACGCGATGAAGCTGATCCCGGCCGACTCGGGCATCGTCTTCTTGCGCCGGGGCAACGAGATGGTGGCGAAGCTGTACTGGCGCAGCGGCCGCGCGCACGCGATCCGCAAGGCGCGCTGCAGCCGCCAACTGCTGCGCAAGGTGATCGACGAGCGCGTCGGCCTCATCTTCCGCCAGCCCGACAACGGCGGCGGGCCGCGGCTTTCGACTATAATGATTCCGCTCATCTTCGAGGACGAGCTGCTCGGCGTCATGGCCCTCCACTCGTCGCCGGAGCGGCCGGCGTTCTCGCGCGACGATCTCATCCTGCTCTCGGGCCTCGCGAAGCAGATCGCCGTGCACCTCGAGAACTCCAAGCTCGTCGACGAGATCCGCACTTCGACCGCCGAGCGCGAGCGGCTCAAGCGCGAGCTCGAGATCAGCGCCGCCATCCAGCGCGACGCGCTCCCGCCGGCGCCAACGCACCTCGACGGCGTCGGCTGCGCCTCGCTGTGCGTCCCGGCGCAGGAGGTCGGCGGCGATTTCGTCGATTTCGTCGAGCATCCCGACGGCGCGCTCGGCGTGTGCGTCGGCGACATCATGGGCAAGGGGCTGCCGGCGGCGCTGTTCATGATGGAGTTCAAGAGCATCCTGCACTCGTGCGCGCTCGCCGAGCGCGATCCGGCCAAGGTGCTCTGGCTGGCCAACCGGCTCATCTGCAAGAAGGCGGCGCACTCGCTGCGGATGGCGACGGTCTGCTACGCCGTGATCGACGCCGACCGCAGCTCGTTCACCTACGCGTCGGCCGGCCACTGCCCCGCGCTCGTGCTGCGGCGCGGTCACGTGCTCGCCACGCTCGAGCCGACCGGGATGATGATGGGCGTCGATCCGGCCTCATCGATCCGCTCCGAGCGCTGCCGCATCGCCTCCGAGCACGTGCTGTTCATGTACACCGACGGCGCGGTCGATGCGCGCAGCCCGGACGGCGAGCCCGTCGGCACCGACCGGCTCGCCTCGCTCGCGGCCTCGCAGTCGCACGTCGAGCCGAGCCGGGCGATCGCCGCCATCCGGCAGGCGATCACCGAGTTCGCCGGCGGCGCCGCCCTGCACGACGACCTGACGATGGCCTGGGCGACAATCCACTCGCCGGCGGCGTGAACATGCCGGCCTCGTCTTGATCTGCGCACCCGCGACGGCGTAGAATCCGGCCCGACGAGGGAGTTTGCGTGGTTCGCGCCTGCTTCCCGTAGGGAAGCACGCTTGCCGTAAGCAAGCACGCTTGCCACAAGGCGGAGAGAGGTTCCCCCATGCTCGAGCGCTTCTTCAAGCTCCGGGCGAACGGTACGACCGTGCGGCGCGAGCTCGTCGCCGGCGCCACCACCTTCATGGCGATGGCCTACATCATCTTCGTCAACCCGCAAATCCTCAAGGGGCCGCTCGTCGCGGCCGGCCTGCCGGAGGAAGTAGCGGTCGGGGCGCTCCTGGTGGCGACGTGTTTGGCCGCCGCGCTCGCGACGCTCGTGATGGGTTTGCTGGCCAACTACCCGATCGCGCTCGCGCCGGGCATGGGCGAGAACGCGTTCTTCGCCTTCACCGTGTGCGGCGCGTGGGCGTTTACGTGGCAGGACGGCTTTCTGATCGTCCTCATCTCGGGCGTCCTGTTTCTGGCACTCACGCTGCTCAAGGTGCGCGAGGTCATCATCAACGCGATCCCGCCGTCGATCAAATGCGGCATCGCCGTCGGCATCGGCATGTTCATCGCGTTTATCGGCCTGAAAGAAGCCGGCGTCGTCGTGTCCAACGAGAGCACATCCGTCGCGCTCGGCAACGTGATCTCGCCGCCCGTGATCCTCGCAGCCGTCGGCTTGATCCTGACGGTCACGCTCATGGTCCGGCGCGTGCCGGGCGGGATTCTGTTGGGCATTATCGGCACGGCCGTCCTCGGCCTCATTGCGTCGCAGATCGGCTCGGCCGTGAGCAAGGACTTCACGCCGCTCGTCGAGTATCACGGCGTGCTCGACGTGCCGCCGTCAGTCAAGCCGACGCTCTTCGCGTTCGTCCACGCCGACTTCGGCCGCGTGCTCACCGGCTCGTTCGTCGTGGCCGTCATCGTCTTCCTGTTCATGGACATGTTCGACACGATGGGGACGCTCATCGGCGTCGGCGAGCGGGCCGGCTTCATCGTCGATAACAAGCTGCCGCGCGCCGACCGCGCGCTCATGGCCGACGCCACCGGCACGGTCGCGGGCGCCATGCTCGGCACCTCGACGGTCACCAGCTACATCGAGAGCGCTGCCGGCGTCGAGGCGGGCGGCCGGACGGGGCTCGCGAACATGGTCACCGGCGTGCTGTTCCTCGTGGCGCTATTCTTGTCGCCGCTCGTCGGCATGATCGCCGCGGGTTACCCGGTCGAGAGCGGGATGATCCATCCGGTCACGGCGCCCGCGCTCATCATCGTCGGCAGCATGATGATGCAGGTCGTGACCCGCATCGACTGGCGCGACGCGACCGAGGCGGTGCCGGCGTTCCTGATCATGATCAGCATTCCGCTCACGTTCTCGATCCACAACGGCTTCGCCTTCGGCTTCATCTCGTACCCGCTCATCAAGCTGCTGAGCGGCCGCGGCCGCGAGGTCAAGCCGCTGCTCTACGTCCTCGCCGTCCTGTTCATCCTCTACTACATCTGCTGCCAGTAGGAAAACGCTGTCTTTGTCATGCGGAACCACTCGGCCAACGATAAAGTTGAAAACATGTGGAGCCGATAAATGATAGGAAGAGCTTGAAAAATGCCGCCTGCTTGTGGTATCATACTCTGATTTGCGGGTGGAAAGATGGGCAAGCTGTCTGGCATGGTTCTTGCTATGCCCACTTGTTGACTTTTGTGAAATGCTCTTGACAGCCCGTCGTTCGTATTGCTAGCTGTGCGCCAAGCAAGCGGCTTTGCGTGGCTCGAGCGCATCGCACGGCAGCAGGAGGTGAGTCCGATGCTCTCCGCTAAGGAGCTTGAGCTGCTGCGAAGGCTGAGCAAGAAGCACAAGCTTCGGCCTGAAGATCTCAGCCTCGCAAAGAAGCTCGCCAGACTGGGGCTGGTCAAGATGGGTTTTACCAAGGATCGCAACAACACCGCCAGGACTACACCTTCCGGCATGCAGGTGCTCCGTACCGTAAGCGTGGCGAAGCGCCCTGTTTCGCGGGTAGTGCACGGCGCCTGGAACGCTGTGTGGAACGCTGGGAAGTAGTCGTCTCTTAAGAAACCACCTCCTCAGGCGCGCGTTCACCCAATGCTCTGGTACGGCTGGATTCCAATCCTGAGCGACAAGCTTCTCGTGCCTCAGCTCTTTGGGGCGTTTCTCGAGAAGCAGCAGATCCACGAGGATCCCGAAGACCATGGCAAGCTTCTTCTGTGTCCGCGCTTGATCTCGGACAAGAACTTGAAGAAGGCATTCTCGGACTCCAAGGGCCGCATTGGCCAAGCCCTTGCGCCTGCAGATCGCGAAGGACTCTATGTTGGTGTTGAGAGTTACGATGATGCTCATCCCCAGTCGCTGAGCTGGCTTGGCTTCACGGAATGCGATGGCCGCATCACGAGGGCAGGGGTCTTCAGCTTCACCGAAAACGGCTTGTGCGTCGTCGCCACTATCCAGAGCATATCCGAGAATGGCCTCGTCGTCTTCGACGTTGCAGCGAGTAGGGCTGATGCGCAGGTGTTCGCCAAGTATCTGTTTGCCATCATCCGCGACGTCTACCACGAGCATGTCTACATCCAACGCGGCGATTTCGCGCTGTTCCCGGTTGAGGCCAATGACGAGAAGTCAGCTCTTCGGGGAATCGCGAATCAATACCGAGCCAAGATCGTCGACTACCACTCGCTTATCCGGGGTTTGGCCTCCTTACCCAAGGAGACCACAGGCTACGTCCCGTCTGTGGCGCACGTCCACATGCTGCGGGGCTTCGTGGCTCAAGGGAAGGGCGAGATGGCTTATGCCAGATCGTTCTCCTGGCTCTTCGACATCCCGAGCCTCGGCAAGAGCGCCATGAATTCCTCGGAATCCCTGGCAGTCCTCGAGACCAAAGTAGACACCCTGTCTGAAGCCTCCGCGGGGAAGATCAGCCCTCAGCTCTTTGTATTCAGCGGGTTCGGTCTCTTCTTCTCCGCTCATTCTGCCTTGACGAACAACCTCCTGGGCGACCTGGCACCCTCAGAGCAAACCGGGTACGCCTTCTTGTTCACCGTCGGCATCCTCGTGATCCTTTACTTCTTCAACTACCTTGACCGTTTAGGACGGGTGAGTACAGTGTAGCGGTCTGCTCACCGAAAGCTGCGCTTCTCAGTGCGGCTCCGAACCGCGTTTTCCCGCAGTCGTCCGTTCGCTCGTTCCAAGAACACTTGCCTGACGTCGCGACCCCAAGCCCAAGCGGCGCTTCTGTGTCCTTGCCGTTGTCCTCGTTGTCCAGTACATGTTCTGGGAGTAGGAGGACTCTGATTAGGGAGCGAAGACACCGAGGTGAACGCAGACGCGCACTCGTCGGGCCGCAAGCACGTGCGGATACTCGTCGTGATCCTTGCTGTGGCGCTCGTGCTGCGGCTGGCGGCGCTGGTCGCCCTGTACTCGATCGAGCCGGGGCGCGTGCTCGCCGGCGACTCGCCCAGCTACGAGAATCCCGCGCGCGCCCTGGTGCAGGTGGGCCGGTTCGCGGCGAGCCCGGAGACGCCCGACGTGCCCGAGACGCTCCGCACGCCTGGCTACCCGGCGTTCATCGCGGCCGTCTACCTCGTTTTCGGCGAGCGGCACTTTCCCGTGATCGCGCTCCAGGTCATCGTGAGCGTCGCTACGATCTGGATCGCCTCCGCCGTGGCAAGGCGGCTCTGGGGGCCGGGGCCGGCGCTTGTCGCCGCGCTGCTGCTGACATTCGACGTCATGTCGTTCGCCTCGTCGCAGAAGCTGCTGAGCGACACGCTGTTCACGTTCCTTGTGGTGATCGCCGTGGCCGCCGGCGTTCGCATGCTCTCGGACGAGCGCGCGCGGAGCTGGTGGGCGCTCTTGTTGGGCGGTGCGCTCGCGCTGGCGACGCTCGTGCGGCCGATCAGCTACTATCTCGTCCTTCCGCTCGTGATCGGCTTGCTCGCGTGGGGCGTCTGCTCAAAGATGAAGTGGACAAGGGTTATCGTGGTGGCGCTCGTCGTCGTGGCGCCGTCGGTCGTGCTCGTCGGCGGCTGGCAGGTGCGCAACTACTGCGTCAGCGGCAGCAGCGATCTGAGCCACATCCGGGGCCACAACCTGCTGTGGTGCCGGGGCACGGGGATCGTGGCGCTCCGCGACGGCATCAGCCTCGACGAGGCGCGGGAGCGGATCCGCGAATCGCTCCCATCGATGGAGGGGTGGTCGGACGCGGAGAAGTCCGAGCTCTACGCGCGCGAAGGGTCCGCCCTGATGCGCCGCCACCCCGTCCTGTACGTCCGGATGGCCGTGCGCGAGACGCCCGATGTGCTCGTGGCGCCGGCGCAGGTGCTGCTCGTGCGCTACCTGACCGGCGAGGAGCTGTACGCGAGCCCGTTCGGCGACGTGTTTCGGCTCGCGCCGGGCGCGTACGTCCGCAAGTGGGTCGTGGGCCGGCCGCTGCTGTTCGCCGCGTTCGGCTACGAGATGGCGTACCTGCTCGTGCTCTACATCTGCGTGCTGTATGGCGTGTGGCGTCTCGTGCGCGGCGGCAGCGAGCACCGCGCCGCCCACGTCCTCGTCTGCGGCGTCATCGTCTACTTCATCGTCCTCTCGGCGGGGCCCGAAGCGGACCCGCGCTTCCGCGTCCCGTTCATGCCACTGCTGGCGGTCTACGCCGGCTGGGGCCTGAGCACGCTCGTGGCGCGCTTCCGGGCACGTCGATCGGAACCCGCCGACGAGCACACACCGGCCTCTGAGTAGCTGTTCGGGACAAAGCGATCTGCCGGGGGTGGGAGTTGAACCCACACGGGCCGAAGCCCAGGGGATTTTAAGTCCTATCCCCACCGTTTTCGGAAATCGCTCGCCAGTAAGGCGTTGCGTCGCATCTTCCTTGCGTCGAGCGGCTTCCGGCACTGAATCGACTTCATTCTGTTTGAGTCTGCTTCGGTCTTTCCGCGTCTGTTTTGACTTGTTTGTGTCCCCAGTTTGTCCCCAGGAACGCGACGCCTGCCGGAGATGTCGTGAGCCGTCGGGGCTTGTCTCGTCCGAGAACCAGACCACCTTGTTCGCATTGCCGTCGTACTGCTTGCTCAGCCGGTTGCCGTCGTCGTCGTACAAGCTGTGGCGCAGCCACAGCCGTAGTCGTAGCGGAAGAGGGTCGTGTCCTGCGGCTCGAAGGCCCTCAGGTTTTGCATAGACGTGTACACATGGCAGCCAAGGCTCCCCACGCCACGCCAAATGAGAAGATCGTATAGGCAAAGGCGCTCAGCCTGGGCATCAGGACGAACAGAAGGGCAGCACCACACACCGCAGGCAAGAAAACGCTGGCAATCTGGAGTCGCAACCGCGGCAGAAGTGCAGCTCTATCGAAGTCCGAGGCCACGTCTCGACGCACTTCCCCGAGCAAGCGCTGTACTGTCGTAATGCGGGTAAACGCCGCTCTGTCAAGGCCCGCGTACGCACGAGACCGAAGCCAACTGCCGAACACGTACGCTGAAAGCAAGAGCCCCACCAGAATGCAGGTTGCGATATCGAACCCCGCGAGATGACAGCAACCTGCGGGCAACGCCAGCGCCAGGCCGGATGCGACAATGGCATAGCAGGGGGCTCGCAGTCTCACATAAACCCTCAGCTCTCGCAGGGCCAAAAGCAAGCAGAAGCCCGCCAGGACGACCAACCACCCCATGCTAAAGCCTCAGGCCGCCACCTAGCAACTTGCGGATTCCTTCCTCGACTCCCTCCTCCACCTCTTCAACCACATCCTCCACCTCTTCCTGGACTTCCCTGACCTTGTCTTCGACCTTTCTCACCGTATCTCTCGCCTCCTGTTCTGCAGGTGACTGGTCTCTAACTCTATCAAAGACGCCGGTATCATCACCACAGTCACCTTCGGACGGAGAAGGATCGAACGCCTTGTTCAGGTAGTCGTCAATGCGTTGCTTGAGTTCATCCTCGTCCTGGGGTGGGTTATCGCCATACGCCTGGCTATAGCAAAAGGGGATGCCTACGACCGCGCAGATCAACACACGACGGAACCTGCACGCCCTCGTGTCGATAAAATCCGGGTCTTTGAACTTCTGTATCCTTCCCAGCGCCGCATCACACACAACACCGAATAACCCTGCACACAAGACGAACGTGGCATCACCCTCTTCACCATACGGGCCCGTGTACTCAAGCGGATTCTGTCGCACGTACCCATACATGTTCAACCCGTCAACCGTGCCCGCCGGGTCGAGCTGGGTCCAGCGGCCGAGCTCTGTGGAAAGGTAGCGGGCACCGAAGTAGATGGGGCCGGCGTCGGGCGGGCCGGCGGGCGTGGCGTCCCACTGTTTGGTCGAGAAGCGGAACTCGTTGTCGACGCCGCTGGCCTCCCACTCGGTCACGACGTTGCCCCAGGCGTCGTACTCGTACCAGGCGACGATCTTTGCGTCTTCATCGGTGAGGGCGCCGGTGTCGCCCTTGTGGTTGTAGTGGTAGTAGCGATAGTCGGCGCCGTCGATCTGATAGGCAATCGAGCCGATCCCGCCGCCCAGGTTTGTTGCGGGGTTGCGGACGTAACGATACACCAACGAAGCGAGCGAGCCGCCGCTGACGGTCCACTCCTCGAGCACGTTGCCGCCCATGCAGACGAAGCCGCGAGCAGACGCGGGTGTGAAGTCGTCGAAATCCTCACCGTCGAGGTCGATCTCGCCGTACTCGATCGCGATGCGCTGGCCGACCGGGTCGTAGACGTAGTGGACGTCCTCGGTCGTCGTCCAGTCGTAATCGATGTACTCGAGGCGGTTGGCGTCGTCGTAGAAGTAGCGGGTGATGTAAGTGGTGCTGCCGCCTGCGTCGTAATCGACCACTTGCGTCTTCTTCGTGATGTTGCCGGCCGCGTCGTACTCGTACGCCACGTTCAGGTTGCGGTCAAGCTTCGTCGGGTACGTGGCCGGCGAGACCGGGTACGTCGACGAGTTCTCGCCCAGGTCGGTGATCGTCGCCTCGAGGGTGTTGCCGTCGTCATCATTCAAAGAAACGCCGCGCGCGATCCAGAAGCCGTCGCGCCACGTGGCGTCCACCGGCGAGCCAGAATCGTTCGCCTCGATCGAGATCGACCAGAGGTTCGTCTCCGTGTACGACCCGGTCACGTTGAGCTTGTCGCCCATCAGCTTCTCGCCCGCGCCCGTCTTGGTCCACGCGCGCACGACGCGGTTCGACGGCGCCAGGTTCGTGTCCTCGCCGTCCGTTGTTGCTCCGGTCGCGTCCGAATAATACACCCGCAGCGAGTCGTCGTCACGATATTCCTTCCGGTACCGATTGCCGTCGTCGTCGTAGGTGTAGTCGAAGCGGAACAGGGTCGTTTGCTGCGGCGTCTGGTAGTGCTCGGTGGTGAGGCGTTCGTCGGTGTCGTACGAGAACGTGTCGTACCGGCCGTCGCCGCCGAGGCGGCTGAGCCGTCTGCCGGCAGACGGCGAGCGACGAAGCGAAGCTTCGTCCAACCAAGGCGAAGCCTTGCCGTCGCGCCCAGAAGCCTCGAAACGGGCATGGTGTCCCCCGATTCCCGATTCCCCCAGATTCAAGGCGCCCGGGGCGCTATGCTCAAT
>Ga0307430_1000695_pt1 | contig 27885 bp, 22 predicted proteins | sample SalMarWE160130MG_FD_202159 | JGI IMG/M metagenome (GOLD analysis project Ga0307430, IMG submission 202159) | Salt marsh sediment microbial communities from the Plum Island Ecosystem LTER, Massachusetts, United States - WE1603-130 | ecosystem: Environmental > Aquatic > Marine > Intertidal zone >...
AATCCAGCCTTATTGAGTATCTGATGCAGGATGATGATACAAAGATAATAACATCATATCTGGAAGGCGTAAAAGACGGGCCGCGGTACTTTGACATAGCCCGCCGGCATTCCGGTAAAAAGCCGCTCATAATCTGGAAAGCCGGATTGACTCAGTTCGGCGCTGCCGCATCGTTGTCTCATACCGGCTCTCTTGCAGGAACAGGTACTGCATGGGATGCATTTTTCCGGCAGACAAACGCTATTCAGGTTTCAACTCTGGATGAACTGACCGATACAACAGTGGGATTCTCCTGCATACCTGAAGGATGCGGCCTGAGGGTTGCATATATGAGCGGGGGAGGTGCCGGCTCGGTTATAGGGGCGGATGCGTGCGAAATGTCAGGCATGCAGATGCCGGGCTTTGCTGCAGAGACTGAAGCCAGGCTTCGTGAATTACTCCCAGCAATTGGGACATCTTCAAGAAATCCGGTTGATATCGGGAATCCTCATCCTCCTCTGGAACTCCTGGAGGCCCTTCTTGAGACAATGTCCGCTGATGAGAATATTGATATTATCGTAATAAGAAGGGTATTGTTTTCTGTCAAAATGAGCAAGATCTTCAGCGGAACCACTGCACCGCCGGAAGAACAGCAGCAGGCCCTGCTTGAAGTCCCGGTTAAGGTAAGAAACAAATACAAAAAACCTATTATAATAATACTTCCGGAAGATCTTACGGGAGTGGAATCAATAGAGCTTGAAGTAGAAAGAAGAAATATTCGCGATTATTTCTTCGCGAACGGTATTCCGGTCTTTCTTTCAGAGCAGAGAACATTTAAAGCACTCTCAAATCTTGTAAAATTCAGGGCGGGATCCGGGAAGGATATTGTTCCTGAAAAAAAACAGGAGCGCTTTTCATCAGAAAACAGAAAGATATTTTTGGACATATTAAAAAAGTCTGATAGCAATATCCTGGATGAGATACAATGTAAAACCATTTTGAAAGAATACGGCATAAATGTCACCGAACCGGTGCTGGCAAAATCGAAAGACGAAGCTTTATCAGTGGCAAACAATCTCGGTTACCCTACGGTAATAAAGATTGTTTCTCCGCATATTACGCATAAGAGCGATATTGGCGGTGTTAAACTAGGCCTGCAAAATGAAGATCAGGTGAAAAACGCCTATGATGAAATCATGACAGCAGTTAAACAAAAAGCTGCCGAAGCAGTGATTGAAGGCGTGTCCCTGCAAAAGATGGCTGAATCCGGCCTGGAACTGGTTATAGGCATGACCAGGGATCCACACTTCGGCCCGATGCTGATGTTCGGACTCGGTGGGATATCAGTAGAGATATTAAAGGATGTCGCCTTCAGGATTGTTCCACTAACCAGAGAGGATGCCGGGGATATGATCCGGCAGATCAAAGGTTATCCTCTGCTTGAAGGATTCAGGGATCGATCGGCCGTTGACATCGCGTATCTGGAAGAAATGCTGATGAATTTATCGGCATTCATCGAAGAAAATCCCGAAATAAAGGAAATGGATATCAATCCTCTGATAGCCTACAGTGATGGAGCTGTAGCTGTTGACGCCAGGATTATCCTGGATCGAGAATCAATAGAGAATAAAAACCAATGAGGAATGAGGGCAAGCGCCCTCTGATTTGTGATTGGGATATACAGAGAGGTATCGGATCGTATGAATAATAGCACTGATTCAAGCAATGCAGGATTTAAGGAAAAAATTCAGGTATATCCGTCTGCCGGATATGCATGGTATGTTGTGATTGCGCTGTATCTTGCCTATACCTTGGCCTTTGTTGACAGGTCAATCATTACCTATCTAGTGGACCCGATCCGGGCTCATTTGCAGATCAATGATTTTCAGTTCAGTCTTGTCAGCGGCCTGTCATTTACCGCGTTATTTTCCATTATGGGCATTCCGCTAGGCAGGCTCGCCGATTCAAAGTCACGTCGCGTCCAGCTTGCCGCGGGTATTGCAGTATGGAGCGGCATGACTGTTCTTTGCGGCAAGGCAGACAGTTTCTGGGAACTCTTTTTCGCCATGATGGGAGTCGGTATCGGAGAAGCGTGCCTGGTTCCTTGCGCTTACTCGTTAATCGCAGACTATTTTCCCCCTGAAAAACGCAGTCTTCCTCTCAATGTCTTCTCCAGCGGTATCATGCTGGGTTCCCTGGTAGCCCACGTCTCAGGCGGTCTGGTCACCCAATTTGCTTTAGAGGGCGGCCCCAGGGAGATATTTCTCCTGGGATATGTGGAACCATGGCAGCTTTCCTTTGTGCTGGTTGGCCTGCCCGGCATACTGTTCGTGCTGGCGATGATTACTGTCAGGGAACCGGAACGCAAGGAGCAACGGGGATCGGCGGATTTCGGGGCGACATTAAGATATCTTTTCAGGCACTGGAAGACATATGGATCAGTGATCGGAGGCACCACCTTCGGCGCCATGACAAACGGGGCCATATTGGGATGGATAGTGCCATGGTTTTCACGTCGGTACGCATGGGATAATGCCACTATAGGCCCTTATATGGGGGTCACCATCTTCATTTTCGGTACATTCGGTGCCCTTCTGGCAGGATCGCTGGCGAACCGGTATATCAGCGCGGGGAAAAAGGCGGTCTATATCAAGCTTATGATGGCGGCAGAGGCCCTGGTCCTGATACCTCTTATTCTGGCGCACACGATAGATAATCCTTACTGGGTGCTGGGTTGTGTCGGATGGACTCTATTCTTCGGAGGCGTGTCAGCCAGTCTCGGACCGACATCATTGCAGACTATAACTCCCAATGAGATGCGTGGACAGATTACCGCCATATGCTTCCTTATCCTGAACCTGGTGGCAATGACCGCCGGCATTTCGTCGGTGGGATTTCTCACCACATATTTGTTCGGCGATGATAAAATGGTGCGCTCTTCAGCGGTAATAGTGGGTATTATCGCTTCGATTCTCGGTCTTATCACTCTTCGGCTTGGCCTGCGACCATACGAACGAACAGCAGAAGAGAACAATCCCACTCAATAGATCGCGTTCCAAGCGCGAGGGGACCTATTGTAACGTGTCATATTGTCTTGACACTCAAGGTTTATGTTCATATGCTTATTTCCTGAAGAAGCAAGTTCATATCACCTAGAATATTTAGTCAATGAGAGTGACGTTCGTGGCTAAAAACAACAAAAATGTACCCGATAAAGCCGCAACAAACAAATATACCAGGCGTGATTTCTTGACCGTGGGCGGAACCGTTCTTGCGGGCAGTGCTCTGGCGGTTTATTCGCCTACAAAGACGGAACCAAAAGAAGACGAATACCCTTTATCAACCAGGTATCTGGTTTATGACAGCAAACACTGCGCCGGATGCTACAGCTGCATGATCGCATGCTCCCTTGTGCACGAAGGTGAAGTCAACCTTTCCCTAGAAGACCTTGGGATGAAGCATGTCGCTGATTTGCTCCAATCCAAGAATAGGTTGGAAGCGGCTTAAAAATCCATCATTTGATTTTAGAAGGAGATAGAAATGAATAGAAAGTCACTATTGTACAATTGCATGCGGGGGGTTGCGCTACTGACGCTCTGCGGTATTGTAACCATGCAAACGGCGTGTGATGCCGTCGCCTCCGAGGACAAGTTGATAACCGTTCTGAATCCGGCCATTACAGAGAAACTTGCGAAGAGGGTGCCGTTGGTGGCGCCCCGGCTGGACACCCTGGAAGGCAAAACCATCTACCTGGTGGACATGAATTATGAAGGATTCGGACTCACCCCTGTGTTCGAGGAGATGCAGGAGTGGTTTGCCGAGAACATGCCCGGTGTAAAGACTATATTCAAGCTCAAGAGCGGCAATTACGTTTCGGATGACCCTGTATTATGGAAGGAGATTACCGAAAACGGGGGCGATGGGGTAATCATGGGAGTTGCCGGTTGATGGGGCTGTGTCGCGGCCGTGAGCCGCTTTTGCGGAACTTTGGAACAGCAGTATGGTATCCCCACCGTGTCCCTTGCGAATGAAAACGTTGTATCATTCGGGATTAATACGCATTTCAAATACAGTACCGGCATGCCCCTACGTTGGGTGGGGATGCCGTATCCGTTTACAGGCCTTAACAAAGAAATGCTGAAAACCTATCTGGAAGGCAAGGATAATGTCAGCGGCAATCCCGTAATGCAGGCGATGATCGACAGTCTGACAAGACCTCTAACTGGTGAGGAAAAGAAAACCGGTACCCCGGCACAAGAGGCGCCTGAACCCAGATTCCTGCCCCCGGATACGGAAGATAATCTGCAACGCCTGTTTAAGGACAAGCACTGGACCGACTATAATCCAATAATACTTCCCACAGAGGAGAGGGTGGCCGCCATGCTGAAAGGCACCAGCCACAAGCCGGATGAGGTGGTTAAGACAGGCGCCGGTACCTTTGGAACGACCCGTCCATTCACCGTGGAAAAGGTTGCCATCATTGCCGTCATGGCGGGAGCCAAACCCGAATATCTGCCGGTTATCCTGGCGCTGGCCAGCCAGGTCCCGTATTCGGATTCCACCACTTCCAACGCGAACATGGTGCTGGTGAACGGACCGATACGCAATGAGATCGGAATGAATTCGGGGATAGGGGCATTGGGTCCGAATGCCGAGGCCAATTCCGTAATCGGTCGGGCCATGAATCTGATACACTTTGTAATCCAGGGTTATCAGGAGGGTGTGACCGGCTACTCCTCCCTCAGCAACCCGCTGCGCTACAACAACGTGACCATAGCGGAAAACGAGGAAGCACTTCCGGAAGGATGGAAGCCTTTCCATGTGCTGATGGGTCATAAGCCTGAAGAGAGCGTCCTCACAGTGCTCATGGGCTGGAACTTCGTGAACTGTTCGGGTTCGGTCGTGGAGCATTATCCCCCGCAGTTTTTGATGCGTGACTTTATGAGGGTGCTGGCGGCAATCGGATCCGCAACAATTATTATGGACCCGTCCGTGGCGTATCTGCTCAGAAACTCACAGGGTTTTCAAACAAAAGCGGCGCTTGCTGAGTGGCTCTCTGACAACGCGGAAGTGCCTGCGGGAACCTATTGGGCTAATTCCATCGCATCCGGTATGATGGGTCCCCTTGCCAAACAAGGTCTCGAGCCCTATGCCAGCTGGCGAAAAGTCTCCAACGACACTTTGATTAATCACTTGCCCAACCCGCAAAATATTCGGACGATCGTGGTGGGAGGAAGTACAGCGAGTGTCTGGTTCCTGACCGATTTCATGGCGGGCAGGGGTGTATCGATTGATGACTGGAGGTAATTAAGAGAAGGCCAGAGACTCACTCTATGCCCGGACCTAAAAAGAGGAGACCTCCATGTGCTCCTTTTGTGCTAAACCTCTGAAATCAATAGAGGCCCCCCATAGCATCATAGGGCTAAATCCGGCCAGTAAATATATTTGACTTTATCAGAGAATGAGGTTATGTTTAGAACAAATAGAATAAAATACAGGGAGGTCATGTAAATGGATAAATCCGGGGAAGGTAAAAAGAAAGGACTTCAGGAAAACAAATATACAAGGCGTGATTTCTTGACCGTGGGCGGAACCGCTCTTGCGGGGGGTGCTCTGGCGGTTTATTCGCCTACAAAGACGGAAGCAAAAGAAGAGGAATACCCTCTATCGACCAGGTATCTGGTTTATGACAGCAAACACTGCGCGGGATGCTACGGATGCATGATCGCATGCTCCCTTGTACACGAAGGTGTAGTCAACCTTTCCCTGTCCAGGATTCAGGTGCACCGGGCGGTACTTGACGAATATCCCTTCGATATTCAGATAAATGTATGCCGTCAATGTCCGGAGCCGCTATGCGTGGAGAATTGTCCCACCGGGGCCTGCCACATCAGCGCCGAAAACGGCAACATTCGGATGATTGACGCCGAAAAATGCATCGGTTGCATGACATGCATAGAATCCTGTCCGTTTATTCCCCACCGTACTATATGGAATCATGTAACAGGAAAAGCCATCAAGTGCGACATGTGCGCGGACACGCCCTATTACAATAAAAAGGGTGGGATCAACGGCACTCAAGCCTGTGTTGAGGCTTGTCCCGCAAACGCTTTGAAGGTTGTGACTGAGATTCCGGATCAGACCGATATCAACGGATATGACCGGGACCTTCAGCCGCCGAGAAAAGCCACCCCGGATTTTCCATTTGCATTGCCCAAAGCTAAGGCTAAGTCTAAAGAGTAAAGGAAAGGAGTTACAATTATGTCTACACCAGGATTTGCTGGAAAGATATTATTAGTCAATCTTACCACTAAGGAAATCAAAGCGTTAGATACCGAAAAGTATGAGTCTTATGGCGGCGGTCACGGCACCTCCACGGCCCTTTTCTGGGAGTATTGCGTAGCTCCCGGAGACTGGGATCTTCAGGACGCCTTTCATCCCAAGAATATGGTTTCTTTGATGACCGGCGCTGTGTCCGGGACCGGGGTTCCCGCAGGCGCCAGGACGAGTGTTTCGGGATTGTCTCCACAGTGTTATCCCATACAGTGGTTCTGTCACAGTAATTTCGGCGGAATGTTCTCCGCCTGGCTTAAAATGGCGGGTTGGGACGGTGTTGCGGTCATCGGCCGGGCGGAGTCTCCCGTCTATATCAATATTGTCGACGACAAGGTTACGCTGGAAGACGCCAAAGCCCTTTGGGGCCTTACTTCATGGGAATGCCAGGAAGAGATATGGAAGAGGACCGGCGTCCGTTACGGCCAGGAGTGGCAGGAGTCTGATGGCAGATATACTTTGCAAAGGCCTGCTATTGTTACCATTGGACCGGCCGGCGAAAACATGACCCGGGTTGCTTCGCTGATACACGGTGGTGGAAGCGGCGCCGGACAGGGTGGATTCGGCGGGGTTTTCGGATCCAAAAACCTGAAGGCAATTGCTGTGGTAGGCACAAAGGGCATTAAAATAGCCCACCCGAAGGGATTAAAGGACGCCAGAGATTGGTTTGACAAAAACTGGCCGCCGGGCCCCGGATTCGGCGGGTTCGGTCCTCAATCCATTGGATCGGCCTGCGTGGGCTGCGGCACCGTCAGGATGTGCCACAACCGGGACCGGGCCTGGAGCCAGGACTCGGACGACTGTGCGGAATCCACATGGTTCAGTCATACGCCTGAGAACGAAACAAGAGATCGTCAACAGATCCAAAGGGACAACCTGAAAGGGACCGATATAGTCCAGCAGCTGGGTATAAATGGCATGGAAACCTGCTTCATGGGCCCCATGTCCTTTCCCACTGACCATAACCCGGACTTCCCCATCCAGCCGAACGTTCCCGCTTATACGGCCCTGGGCTGGTACATGAAGAAGATGTACGACATGGGCGTCATCGGTCCCGGCACAAAATATGATGTGTCCCCGCTTAAGATGGAGGATTTCAGCAAACCGGAGTTCATGGAAATTTATGGGATTGCGCTTGCAAACCGGTTTGGTATCGGAGACCTTCTGGCGGAAGGAACCGCCCGTTTTGCCGAGAAACTGGGGAGAACGGATGACTTCAATACCCTGTGCCGTTTGACCATGTGGGGTTACCAGGATCACTGGTCCATGCCCGGAGTGGACTGGGCATACGGCAATCTGATGGATTCCCGGGACATCAACAGCCATGATATGGGCATGGGTAAACCCTTCAGCTTCGGTGGTGGAGGTGGAGGAGATTGGACATGTGAACGATTTGTCAAAGCCATGGCCGAGAGGACCACCAAAAGCGACCCGTTCTGGTTCGATTACAGCTGGCAGGGTAAACAGGCATACGATACCGGCATCTATTCCAAACATAAGGCTGAATTTGTTGCCTGGCGCCAGCATTACTGGAACTACTATAAAGAATCGGTCGGTTTCTGTGATTGGGGTTACGCCAAGCTTTTCAGTGCGGCACACCCCAAGGGCTATGGGCATACTCCAGAAGCAGAACCCCGATATCTCAATGCAATCACCGGAAGGAATCACACCTTCCAGGATGGCCTGGAGATCGGCAGGCGTGGCTGGAATCTGAAACGGGCCATCTTTGTCCTCCAGGGCAGGCACAGAAACATGGAGAACTTCACCGGGTACTATTACAGACCCGGAGCCTCCTACTGCGGATATGCCACTGAACTGCCCATATACGACGGTTCGAACTGGGATTGGCAGAACTGCAGGGAACTTTATTTGACCAAAGAAGGAGTGGATCAGTGGAAGGACCACTTCTACAATATTGAAGGATGGGACAAGGATACGGGCTATCCAAAACGCAAGACCCTTGAAGATCTGGGCATGAAGCATGTCGCCGATTTGCTTCAGGCTAATAATAGACTCGGATCAGCATAGAACCGTCCACATATCAGATTCAGATAAGCCGGGGGTAATGAAAGATTAGGAGAATATTACTATCTTTATTATTACTATTAAGCGCTGTTATCCTCTTTAAGCTGATCATATCAAGACATAACTCCATGGCAGCAGAGGATAGTTTCAAACTCGTCATCGCCTACAGCAATAATGTTGAAGGATATATTGAGCCCTGCGGTTGAATAGAAACCGGAGAAATGCTCGGTGGGCTGTATAAAAAATCAACATATCTTGAACAATACCGGAAAAAACAGGGGCATATGATCGTTGTTGATTCCGGTGACCTGCTCAATGAACATATAGAGATCAAGAAATCCATCCAACCCTCGGCCAGACTTAAAGCGGATTTGATCGCTCGGATCTATCAATACATCGGCATTGACGCCATAAATGTAGGTGAACTGGATCTGGCTTTAGGCCTGGATTATCTCAAGTTCCTGGAAAAAACATATGATATTCCCTTTGTTTCCGCCAACCTGGCGGATGAGGTTAACTCACCTATTTTCAAACCTTATATTATTAAAGAAATCAACGGCAGAAAAATTGGCATATTTGGCCTCATGGACGATACCCCCGATATGGTCTCCACACTGAAAGAGATCTCCGGCGGTAAGATATTAGTTATGGACCTCATTCAATCAGCGGAATCCGTGGTCAAAGAACTCAAGGGCAAGGTGGATATCATAATTGCCATGACCCATCATCACATGGGACGGAATTGGGTCGTCGCTCGAAGGGTCCCGGGCATAGACGTTATCGTAGGAGGGCACCACAAACAAAGGATTGAAAAACCCTACAAGGCGGGTAATACCTTTATTGTGCAGTCCGGTGAAAAGGGCCAGTACCAAGGCATGCTTGAGATTACGTTTACTTCCGACGGAGCCAAGACGGCAAAAAACGAGCTGGTGCCCCTTGGACCCGATATTTACGATGATCCGCAGGTAAAGGCCATGATTGAGCAATATAATGACAAGGTGACTTCTCTTTATTCTTCAACCGAAAAAGAAGAGGTTGAAGTGTCCCTTAACGCCCTAGCCTGCGCAACATGCCATTCCGAAGACTTCAGTATATGGCAGGCATCGGATCACGCCCGGGCATTTGAGACCCTTGTTAAAAGATCACGACAATTTAATCCGGATTGTCTTGCCTGTCACACCACCCGCTTCGAGCAGGACGGCGGTTTTACCATGGATCTCCAGCAGCCGGAATTGAGGAATGTTCAGTGCGACGTGTGCCATGGGAACAGCGCCCGGCATTTAAAGGATCCGGGATCTCTGCCGGAGCAAAGACCCGACAGGGCATTATGCGTGAAATGTCATACACCTGAGCGGTGCCCTGATTTTGAGATGAACTACCAAGAGGAATGGCAGAAAATCAAACATTGATCCTGCTCATCAGGAAAAAAGGGAGTCATTGCACACCTAGCGCCAATCGTCGATTCCGACACTTCGCATGTATAGCAATCCTCCGACGCCAAAAAAATAAACTGGGATAGATGTTACACACCCCTTTTCCGATAATAAATTAAATCCCGGTATTTAGACAGTAGCCAGAATTGCCCGTTTGACCAGGGTCTTGGCAATCTGCACTTTAAACCTGGCTGCCTGTAGAGGTCGGGCGTCCGCAACAGCCGCTTGCCCGGCTGCCTCCGCATTCTTTTCGTTGATCGTCTTTCCGGCAATAGCCGCTTCCGCCTTTGTCGCCCGGTAGGGTTTGGGTGCCACCGCATTGAGACAGATCCGCGGGTTGTCCCCCCCCACCATAACGGCGCAGTTGACAATGGGGAAGTCGATCGATTTCCGGATGGCGAATTTCAGGAATGCGCTTTTCGCACCTGCCGGAGGTGCGGGTATCTGAATTTCCTTGATGATTTCATCCATGGCAAGGACCGTATTGCCCGGTTTCTTGACATCAAAGAAATTCTCGGCCTCGATAGTCCGACGGTCGGTGACCACCTTGGCATTGAGAGCGATGAGAGCGGGAGCAGTATCGCTGGGATGCACGGCGATGCACCGGTTGACAGCGCCGAAGATGGAGTGATAGCGGTTGTCCCCCGTCATGGCGAAGCATTGATTGCCACCCTTGCGAATGCAGTTAAAACGGTTTTCTGGTTTGCGGAAGTACCAGCAGCGGTGCAGTTGTGCGATATTGCCGCCGATGGTCCCCATCTCGCGGACATGGGGAGTGGCGACCCGGAAGGCAGCCTGAGCCAGGGCGGTGTATTTCTGCTTTATTGTCGGATTGGCAGCGATATCGGCCAGGCGGGTGAGCGCACCGATCTTGAGCATACCACCCTCTTCCTTGATGAAATCTAGACCAGGAACGGTCTTGAGATTGATTACGGTCGAGGGGTAGGTGGGAAGAATATTGTCCTTGAGCGTTCCAAGGAGATCGGTACCGCCGGCGATGAGGATCGTTTTGCTGTCACCAAGGGCGGTCTTGACCTCCGCCAGGGATTTCGCGTTGGTGTGATTGAATGATTTCATGATCTTTCTCCTATGCCTTTCCTAATGCCTTGAGAACCTTGTCCGGCGTGGCTGGCGGATCGACCCATTTGCCGATCGCGTTGTGGATGGCCATAATAACCAGATGGGTGTTTGCCAGGGAGTGGCTGATGCCGTTTGAGCCATAAGCGGCGTTGCCTGCGCGCGTTTCCAGAAGCTCCAGATCCACTCGAGGCATGTCCAGCATGCCGACTTTCTTGTACTCAAACATATTGGTGCTGAGTTTCACGCCGGTTTTCTGGTCGTACAAAAAATCTTCATACAACTGACATCCGGCGGTGAAATCCATCACCTGGTCGATCTGGCTCTCCAGCGACGTGCGGCGCATGATCTTGCCGGGATCCGCAACCACTCCAAACCGGAGTATTTCCACTTCTCCAGTCTCCGTATCTACTGCGACCTCGCACATGGCAATGTTCATGGTATCTAACTTTTTGCCCTGGTGGGTCCAGAGGGCAAGGGGAGGTCTGCCTGAATATGTCGCGAACAGATTGGCCTTAACAGCCTGTGCAAGGGGAACACCTATGCTGGGATCAGCCTTTACAACAACTTTTCCATCCTGCAAGTCCAAGTCTTCAGGCTTCCGACCCTTTAACGGACTGGGACCGGCCGGTTTTTTGGCAAAAAAGCCAAAACCCATAGATGCTGGAGGATTATTTGCCTCTTCGATCGCTGCCTCCAGAATTCGCTTCTTCAAGATATTTGCACACTCTTTCAAGGCCCAGGAAGATGCGGTTGTTCCGTCGCTGCCGCCTCCCCAAGGCCTAAAAATTTCATGGTGATCAAGTTCCGTGCTGATATCCTTGTACTCGAGACCCAGTTCTTCGGCCACAACCATTATATTTGCTTCCATGATATAGTTGCCGATAACAGGGCCCTTGGTCGGCATATGTACAACTCCGTTTCTAAGCTCAAGTTTGGGGTTGTATCCTGAAACAGAATGGCGGGGGCACTGCTGATATCTAAAGCTTGCTCCATGCATCCTGCCGTCGGAAAGCTTCCTGGCGCCGGTACCGTGCCACTTCCAGTTCATCATCTTCTTAGCGGCCTTGAGGCATGCCTCAAAGCTGGGTACAGGATCGGGATCCGTCTGGGATGTCGGCCCGTGGAGATTCAACGTGGCGATGTCCATTGGGTCTTTCCCCAGCTTTTCCGCGATCACATAAATCCCCACCATCAGGGCATCCCAGTTCATCGGATTATGCTGGCCGCTGACCCACATCTTCCCCCGGTTGCTGTCCACAATATCCATATTCTGTCTGACGTTCTGGCACCTGGTGGTGAAATAGGGGCCATAGGTCTGGTCCATTGTAGTACCGAAACTGGAACTGCCCCGACCCCCGTTGTCTGCAATGGAAAAATCGTCTATCGCCATAATAAGGCCGTTCTTTTTAATACCGATCTTCAGATGAATGAAGCGCTGGTTCAGGTTGAAGTCGTACATACCATAGCGGTCATTGACGCATCGAACCGGGCGGCCTGTTCTTTTGGCAAGCAAAGGGGTGATAAGCTGGGATTTGCGAATACCCCAGTCACAATACCTGCCGCCCACGAACATGCACTCTTGAAAGACCTTTTCCGCAGGCATGCGGTACATGCCCACTACCTGGTCATGTCCCCAAGGGGTACCTTCAATGCGCAGACTCTTTCCTTCACCGTGATATGGATCGTCGAACCACCAGGCAACCGAACCCGTAGGATTGGGGATATGACCGGAAAAGGCGGGCAGGTTTACGTTATATTCGATGATGTGGTCGGCTTCCCTGAAACCGGCTTCCACATCGCCCTGGTTAACATTGGAATAGGAAACATTGCCTTTCTTGGGGGGATTGTTGTTCCCTCCCATTCCAGATCCTCCAAAACCGCCTTTTGCGGGTGGAGGAGACGGGCGAATAACCGGGGCATCCGGTTTTCTTCCTTCAAGAATATCCACAACATGGGGTAACACTTCCCATTTAACGTCCAGTTGCCTCAATGCTTCCTCGCAGATGTCTTCATCTTCGGCCACTACGATGACCCCCACCTCAGCGCCTTCCTGATCCGCTAAGTTGTCAAGAAAAGGCAGGGCCGGGCCCATAAAGCCACCACCGGAACTTAGATTCTTGATGTCCTCATCTTCCCAGGTAATGATGTCGACGACCCCGGGTATTTTCCTGGCTTTCTTGGTATCAACACTCTTAATCCTGGCACTTGCGTAGGGGCTTCTTAAGAATTTCGCGTGGAGCATATTGGGAACCACATAGTCAATACCGTATTTTGCGATTCCTGTGGCAATTCCGTAGGACAGCCTGCCAGGAAGGTTCGGCTTTCCTACAACCCTGAATTTTTCTCTTTGTCCGTTTACTCCTGCTAGGTCAGCCATACTATGCACCTCCTTTTATTGCCGGCGCGGCTTCCATAATAGCGGTGGGATGGCGCGGGTATGTGCCGCAGCAGCAGATATTGCCAGCCAGGGCCTGCTTGCAGTCTTCCTCGGTCGGATTTGGATTCCTCTCCAATAGTGATTTGGCGGTTACCAGCATGCCAGGAGTGCAATATCCACACTGCATGGCGTCCCATTTGCAGTAGGCGTCGATCAAGGGCCGCCACTTGGGATCGGCCGCGATTCCTTCGACGGTCTGGATAGACTTGCCTTCGCATTCCACGGCCAGTGTCATGCACGATAGAACCGGCCTACCGTCTATGATGACGGTGCAGGAGCCACACGCGCCCCGGTCGCACATATGCTTGGCCCCAGTCAGGCCAAGCTTGAACTGGAGCGTGCGCTGCAGTGTCCAGTGCGGCTCAATCAGCACTTCGCAATCCTTCCCGTTGATGTTAAGCTTGGTTGTAACCGGGACCACGGCATCAGGATGTTCGGTAGCAAAATGGTTCTTCAAGTCCGCAAAGCTGCCGAAATTCTTGCCACAAATGGGGCAGCGGAATTGGGTAAGGGTCGTGGGGATCGCTTCGACGGCTTCAACGGCTTGTGCCATTTCAGGCCTAAGTGTCATCCCGGCGGCTCCAAGGGCGCTGCCGGTGACGATGACTCCAGCGCTTTTAAGAAAGTCTCTGCGGTTTATATTATTTATTTCATCCGCCATAGTCGGTCCTCCTAAAGTTGAGTTGAGTTGAATCGATAAGGCATGATCCCTTTAGTGCGTGAGTATAAAGGGGATGGAACTTGCGTGTCAAGTAGATTCTGATCAGCATATTAAAGCTCCGCATCATCCGCTTTAGTCCTTAGACCTTGGATAATTATGCAAGTTTATCGACAATTGGCTGCAGTTTCAATGGATTGAGTCCCACGGCAAATGCATGCATATTCCCCGCCGGTTTCACCATATCCGGGGCCGCTTCAGGATTCATGACTACAATACTGCCGCCCAGTCTGGGTTTCATAATTTCCACCCGTTTCTGAACCTGACCAATTTCATCCGGACTGGCCAGATCCTGTTGCGTGAGGAACTCAACTGTAAGATCGGGACTCTTGATCTCACGGGTATGCATATCAAGAAAGACGGGAATTTCTTTTAGATCCTGAAGGATAGAAAGGAACATCACACGGGAATCAAGCGCATAAGACGTATCTCCGGTACGGTATTTTAACATTCTCTTAGGGATCTCGAATGGAATATAGTAGGCGTCCACCTCTCTTGCCAGGGGCATTTTGACGGCAATATGCCTGTCCAGTTTTTTAGAATGCACAATAAACTCTGGAATACGCTTTGCTGGGTGATGGAACTGACGGCCGAAAGCAATCTCCTTGAGCTCCAAAACAGATGGTTCATGATCCTCATCCAGTCCTACCTCGAACGCTCCATCCGGCTCCAACGAAAGGATCAGAGTAATCGCAGCCCAAGCCTCATACCCCAGTCGATACAGTTCCGCAGCAGTGGCGGTGAGATCGCTGTCGGCCATTTGCTCAAAATCATCTACAGATATCTTCCCCTGGACCATTTCAAACAGCCGGTTGTAGAGCCAACGTACCAGGCCCTCTTTGGGATTGTGAAGGAAACTCCAAAGATCCACCGGCAACTTGATGCGCTTCAGCTCTAATAGTTCCGTTAATTCCTTTTCAGAGCGGATATAATTCCTGCAAAGAGCATCCATCTCGAGAGGCAAGGAAGCGTAACTCGACTCTATAAATAAATTGCGGATTTCATCAAAGTGTTTGTAGAACTCATCACGCAGATGCTCAGGTATGGAAACTTCACTCACATCGATGTGAATCTCCGGGTTTGTCCTGATATAGTCTTTAAGTACATCGTATTTCTGCTTCCACTGTGGCTGTATGTTCATATGTCAGATCTCACTAAATTTTTTGATAATGTTCAAAAGCGTATTTATGTTACTCTCTTATTCGAAGGTCATGTCGGTATTTGAAAGACGGTATATCAAAAACCAATGGCACAAGGCTCAGGGCGCAAGGCACAAGGAAAAGACCATAAAAATTGTAAGTCGCGATAATAGCCTTGAGCATTAAGCCACGCGCCTTACGCCCAGATTATTGGCATAACCGGAGATTGGCTAAACCATGTATTTACACTCATTTAGATGCACACACTGTCGAATGTCGCTAAATTTTTATTCTTCATCTACCGGATTCTGCGGCTTTTTCAGATCATCCGGCAGGGATTCCGTTATTTTGCGAGCGAATAACAGGAAGCCTTCCAGGGTGCTCTCGGTTCCCCATTGTTCGGCGGCTTCCGGATCCATGGCTTCATCTTCATTCATATCCAGCATGTGGAGAAGGTGCTCCCGTTCAGCCCTGTTAAGGGGGCAATCCAGTGCTAGGCAGTGAGCCCCGGTCTGGCAATATCCCTCTTCCACATAAACATGCTGTGCAAGCATCCTTCGAACAGGATCGTTACCCAGGTACAAGTGGCGCACCATACCGCTGTATCCGCAGACAGCAACGGAAAACTCCTGACCGGTCGGCAAACGATAATCCACCCACTTTGTCAGATATTTGGCCATTTTATAAGGCTCCATTAAAATATACAGTAAAAGACAGCGGCCTTTTGCATTTGGCATTGATAAGAAGTTACATTTTGAAAGAATTAGTTTAAACAATTTCTATTTGTGTTTCAAGTATAAAAACGCATAGGGAAACCAGCCCGATTATAAATTAACAATTTTCCTTGACAGGTATTCATTCTTCTTTATAATATTCATATTCCGCATAGATAAAAGGCTTTAGTTCATATTTCAAAGAATTATGACCATAATTCAATAGACCCATTATCAAACAAGGAGTAGTCCCATGCCTAAAAGCAAAAAACCTGAAAACAAAGAAATCGCTGACAAGAAAAAATACTCAAGACGGGATTTTCTGGCTATCGGCGGTGCGGTGGTTGCCGCGGCAGCGACCCCTGCCGGAGTTGCTACTGCCGCTTCACCAGGGCCCGAGGAAGTCTCCTACCCCGCATCCAAAGGATATCTGGTCTACGACAGCAAAAAATGTACCGGTTGCACTACCTGCATGCTGAGCTGTTCACTGGTTCATTACGGGGTGCAGAATCTGTCCCTCTCCCGTATTCAGATTATACAGGATTCCTTTGGCAAGTTTCCTGATGACATACAAATAGCTCCATGCCGGCAGTGTGTCACACCACCCTGCGTTATAAATTGCCCGGTGGGAGCCGCCTATGTAGATACCGAAAATGGCAACGTACGACGAATTGATGAGAAAAAATGCATCGGCTGCCAAACCTGTCTTGAAATGTGCCCCCAGCAGCCCCACCGCATCGTCTGGAACCACTTCACAGGCAAGGCTACTAAGTGCGATCTTTGCATCGATACCCCTTACTGGGACGAAAAGGGCGGCGTTAATGGCAAGCAGGCCTGTGTGGAAGCCTGCCCCATGCAAGCCATCAAATTCGTTACAACCACTCCTGATCAAAAAGAGACGGAAGGATACGATGTTAATCTGCGTAATGAGCACTGGTTGAATCTTGGTCTGGTTGACGACAGTACAGTCGTACCACCAATCATGAAAAATATGCGCAAGTTCGGAGCACCACCAAAACCAAAGGCAGAGGAATAGGAGGACAGATATGAAAGGCGGATACACAGGTAAGATATTAAGAGTAAATCTGACCAACAAATCGATAGGCACTATTCCAACCGAGCGGTATGAAGAATACGGCGGCGGTCATGGAATAGGTTCTGCCATCTTTTTCGATCTCGTCGGCGATCAATTGCCATTTGAGGCCTTCGATCCCAGGAATCTCATTATAATGATGACATCCCCATTTTCCGGCACCTTCATGCCCGGCTCCGGACGATGCGAGGTGCAGGGCCTGGGTCCCATGCTTTACCCCATCGAATGGTTCGGACACAGCAGCTTTGGAGGACGCTTTACGGCCCAAATGAAATTTGCCGGATGGGACGGCATTGTGGTTGAAGGGGCGTCCGACGATCCGGTCTGGATTAACATAGTCGACGACAAGGTTACCATTGAAAGCGCCAACGGGATATGGGGGATGGATACCTGGGACACTCAGGAGGAAATCGCCAGGCGCGTAGTACCCAGCCTAAAAGATGGCGAGTGGGTGGAAGTGGGTGATGGCTACTCAACTCAGGTCCCCGCTGTGGTTTGCTGTGGAGTAGCAGGAGAAAACAAAAGCCGCCTCGGAGCCTTGCTTCACGGCCCCGGATCGCAAGCGGCATTATGTGGCTTCGGCGGAGTCTTTGGATCCAAGAAGCTCAAGGCGATCAGCGCGATCGGCACGGGGAGCGTTCCTATTGCTGATCCCAAGGCATTTATGGAAACCCGTTTGTGGTTTAACCGGTTTCAATGGGATGTAGACAATCCCCGTGAGGGCGATAGATTTATAACCGGGATGTACAGAGTATCGGCCGGCTCGCCAAGCGGCGGCAATGTTACAAATGGGCAGATCCCCCTTGTTCCGGCTCGCGCGGCAGCGTGCGCATCGTGCCCGAGAGGTTGTCGTATGCGGCTGGCAAGCTCGGACAGCAATGAGTCTGTATGCGCCGGAACAATGGTATTTAATGTTCCGGGAAGCCCTAAGTTTACACGAAAGAGCAACGACCTGATGCAAAAATATGGCCTTGGCCATTGGCAGATGATGCCAATCCTTTCATACATCAGGAATCTTAACCAGAGAGGCCTCTTGGGCAAAGGCAAGAAGATCGAATGCGATCTGCCATTTGAACAGGCCAATACGGCGGGTTTCAACGAACTGCTTATGGGAAAGATAGCAATGCGTGAAGGAATCGGCGATGACCTTGCTGAAGCTGCCGCCAGATTCTCTCAAAAATATGGGCTTTATGATGAGGATATATCCAGCGGGAATCTGAGATTAACCTACTGGGGAACCGCGGAGCATTACGAGTCAAAGATTGAAGTAGAATGGAGCTATGGGTCTATCCTGGGAGAACGTGACCTTATGCTACATATGATGGCCAATTATCCCCTCCACTGGATGGCATGGTCGGGAGATCCTTTTCTCACAGCAGAAGAAGCTGCCAAGCTTTATACAGACGCCATGGTCCCGTACGAGGGAGACCCATTCATGGTGGACTACAGCGAGGGACCCACAGGAATATACTCCGACAGTAAGGTTAAACAGGTTGCCTGGGTAAAACACTATGAGAAATTCTGGGTCGGATGCGGAGGTTTTTGCGGCTGGAGATGGCCTATGTGTATTACATGTACTACAGCAGACAGAAGGGGTCCGACGCCAGAAGCGGAACCCAGATTTTGGAACGCCGTCACCGGAAAGAATCTCACCTTTGAGGACTCAATGGAACTTGGCCATAAAATCTATACCCTGGACAGGTCTATCTGGGCGTTGCAGGGTAGACACAGAAACATGGAAGTTTTTCCCGATTATGTATATGACGAGCCAACCATGATGGGTAATGAAATGCCCATGTACATAGATGGTAAGTGGAAATATGATGCGGGTAGAGGCCGAAAGATTGATAGAGATAGATTTGAAGACTGGAAGACCAGATTCTACAAGTTTGAGGGTTACAACCCGGAGAACGGCTGGCCCACACGAAATACCCTTGAGGGAATGGGCCTGAATAAAGTGGCCGATACTCTAAAAAGCAAGGGGAAATTGGGTTAGAAGTTCTAAGCAGTCCCATGAATATCAAACCTAGTTGGCCGGGAAAGGATATCCTCCCGGCCAATTTGGCTTACACAGACTCCAGTCTATCCCCAAAACCTAAACGCTCCAAGATATAATAATCACTTTATTAAAAAGGAGATAAAACGTGGAAAAAATACTTTTGCCGGCAAGCTCTCTGCTGATGATTGCCGCATTTGTCTTGGCTGGCTGTACATCAGGGGGCAACGAGAAAACTACCGGAGGGAGTAATAAGAAAATTACCGTGATGAATCCCGCCATCACCAGTACGATGGTGGACCGCGTACCTTTGACAAAAAGGCTTGACTCCCTGGAAGACAAAACTATCTACATGGTGGACATTAATTGGGGGGGGCCTGAAGCGGCCTACAGCGTTTTCGAGGAAATGCAGGTATGGTTTTCCAAAAATATGCCCAGTGTGAAGACGGTGCTGAAGAGGAAACGGGGACCCTATGACGCGGATGATCCGGAATTGTGGAAGGAGATTAGTGAGAAAGGGGACGCTGCCATTATCGGCATATCCGGTTGAGACGGCTGTACGTCGGCCGTGAGCCGACATTGTAAAACATTAGAGCAGGATTTCCAGATACCTACTGTGGGCGCTGCCGCCTCAAATATTGTAGAATACGCCCTAGGTTACAATTTCTTATACACAAATGGTATGCCCATCCGTTATGTGGGTTTTCCCTTTCCGGTCGCCGGTCAGCCGAAATCGGTTCACCGGCAGTATATCGAAGGTAATGACGTGGTAAGCGGTAAGCCGATGATGACGGCTATTATCGGTGCATTTACCCAGCCGCTCTCCGAAGAAGAAAAATATTCCGGACCGCCGCCGGAGGCGGCTCCGGAACCCAGATTATTGAAGCCGGATACTGCCCATAATCTGCAATGTCTCTTCAAGGAAAAAGACTGGACCGATTACCATCCGATAATTCTTCCCACTGAGGAAAAGGTAACCGAGATGCTGACCGGGACAAGCAGAAAGCCCGATGAGGTAATCAAGGATCTTACCTGGCCGGGAGGTAAAAGGCCGTTTACCGTGGAAAAGGCTGCCATCTGCGCTGTGATGGCGGGAGCCAAACCGGAATACTTCCCTCTTATTCTGGCCGTTGCTACCCAGGTGCCATTTGGCAACTCCACCAGTTCCATGGCCAATATGATATTGGTGAACGGACCGATACGTAACGAACTGGGTATGAATTACAGAGGGAATGCGCTGGGACCGCATAATGAGGTCAATGCGGTTATTGGCAGAGTTTTCACCTTAATGTCCAAGACGGCCGGAAACCTCCACCATGGCAAGACGACTTTCAGTTCCTTGGGGAGCAACCTGCAGTACAACAACCTCTGTTTTGCGGAAAATGAAGAGGCCCTTCCGGAAGGATGGGAACCTTTTCATGTACAAATGGGCTTTAAGCCTAGCGACAGCGTAGTTACAGTAGGAACTGGTTGGACTTATATTTCCAGCGTGGGAGAAGTGCAAAAGTCCTATCCCGCCCATTTTCTAATGCGTGACTATATGAGATCCCTGACGGCAATGATGGGTGGAACGGTACTGATGGATCCAACCGTGGCCGCACTGCTCAAAGATAATCAAGGTTTCCAAACGAAACATATGCTCAGCGAGTGGCTGGCGGATAATGTGGAAAAGACCGTCGCTTCATACTGGGGTAATGGTGTTGTAGCCACATTTTTCGGCTCCATGGCCTATCAGGGCCTTGAACCCTATGCCAGCTACCTTAAGATGCCGGGGGACAAATTGATAAAACCAATGAATGCCGAAGGCATCCAAATAGTAGTCGTGGGTGGAGGGATTCAGACTACCTGGTTTGTTACAGATTTCATGCTGGGTAGAGGCGTGTTAGTCGATGAATGGAGGTAAGAGAGACTAGAGTCACCAATTGCTGTTAGAAACGGGAGAATGAATGCCGTAAAGGAATAATAATGAAGATAGGCTTTATATTGACTTTGGTTTTCGGTTTATCACTAGCCTTGCTGATGCCGGGATACTCCCCCGCCCGACCCGCAATAGGATCAGAAGGGGAGCCAGGTCCGCAAGCTGAAAGGGCTGAGGTGGTTCATCCCGAAGTGCCTCGGATAACTGCTAAAGAATTGAAGCAGCTGATGGACAAAAAGGGTGAGTTTGTATTAGTGGATACCCGGAATAGCTATAGTTATGATTACGGGCATATCAAAGGAGCAATAAATATCTATTACGATCCTCAAGGGGACCCTTTTCCCCGCAAAATGATGCTAAGAGCGCTTCCCAGGGATAAATTAATCATTCTTTATTGTGATTGACCGGACGATGACAGCAGCGCCAGTTTGGCGTTGGAATTATGGGATCTAGGTTATGACCAAGATAAGGTAAAGGTCTTAGCCGAAGGTACGCTTCGCTGGTTCGAGTTGGGCTATCCTCTTACAGCCACCGAAAACTAAGGAAAAGCTCTTTCTTTAGTGCTTTTTATTAATCGCCTCTCCAATTCCAATTATCGTTTTTTGGAACCATGCCAATGAAAGGCATGGGCTTTCTGCCGGTAACAGGATATATCTATCATATCACGGCTTCCTAGCCAGGAGGTTCTGCCTCCCGGATAACGGGCACCGTCTTCTCAATCCTTTTTTTGTTGACAATATTTAAATTTAAATATTTTACTTAACAACAAGTGGAGTCCCGCCAACTGAAGTTGGCGGCTTTCTGCGAAGGCGGGTAAAATCAGCAAAAGGATTCATCAAAAAATAATGGAAGACAAGAGATTACTGATCGATTTCGGAAGCACATTTACAAAAGTTGTTTATATTAATTTAAATAAAAATGAAATTATTTCGAAAGCCAATCATTTTTCAACAGTAGATACAGATGTTACTGAAGGCCTGAGGGAATGCTTAAAAGATATCTCGCTTGATTCAGGTATAAGCAATCTTAAGGAAAACGAGGCTCTTGCTTGCAGCAGCGCGGCCGGCGGTCTCCGCATTGCGTGCATTGGCTTTGTGCCGGACTACAGCAGTGAGGCCGCAAATCTGGCAGCGCTTGGCGCCGGCGCGAAGGTTGTAGGAAACTTTTCTTATGAAATAACCGAGAAAGAACTCGAAGAGATCGAAAGCCTTTCTCCTGACATTATCCTGCTGACAGGAGGAACTGACGGTGGCGACAAGAAAGTAATAACCCATAACGCTAAAATACTGGCAAAAAGAAAATGGCCTGACACGAGTATCATAGTCGCAGGCAATAAATCGGCACATGACGAGATTGCTTCTGTTTTAAAAGGCCGTGACAATATCTTTTATGCCGAGAATGTAATGCCTGAAGTTGGAAGATTGGATGTGGATTCCTGCAATAAGATCATTCGGGAATTGTTCATAACAAATATAATTCAAGCAAAGGGCATCGCAAAAGCAAAATCCCTTATCAAAAATATCCTCATGCCTACGCCGTCAGCTGTACTGGAAGCAGCCAGACTGCTTTCGGATGGATATAGAAGTGTTCAGGAAGGTTTGGCTTCGGGGACTTCAGCCTCAGGGACATCAGTCCAGGGAACTTTAGTTCCTGGATTAGGTGAACTTATGGTGATTGACGTTGGGGGTGCCACAACAGACGTACATTCTGTTGCTGAAGGAAAACCATGTAGCGGAGCCGCCACTCAGGTAGGCTTGCCCGAGCCTTATGTTAAGAGGACTGTGGAAGGCGATCTTGGTCTGAGATATAATATAGATAAGCTTATTGAAATAGCTAAAGAAAGAGGATTCTCCACGGATTTTGAGCAGACAGCCCGGAAGTTTTCCACACAGGGTTATTTGCCGGATGGAAATGATGAGGTTGATTGTCATATTATACTGACCCGGCTGGCGGCAGAAATTGCGGTGAACAGGCATGCAGGCAAGATCAAAATTAAGTATGGCCCTTCCGGCGAAGTCGTCTTTCAATATGGAAAGGACTTAACCAATGTTAATTGCATAATCGGAACAGGCGGACCAATTATCTATTCTAAAGATCCGAAGCGAATACTGGAGACTACTAGGTTCAGTGAAAAAGAACCGAATATTCTCAAACCGAAATCGCCTCAATTTTTCTTGGATACTGAATATATAATGTATGCCGGAGGATTATTAAGCACTATCAATCCTGAAAAGGCTTTTTTGTTTTTAAGGAAGCATCTTAAAGGGTTGCAGATTCTGAAGCATAATTGATAGATTCAAAGAATTATTCTTAAGGAGTTTACTAATGAAAGTGAAATATGGCTATATGGGAAAAATGTTGTTTGTTGATTTGAATAATATGAAAATACATGATGAAGAGATTTCTGAAAAACTCGCCAGGGGATATATCGGAGGATATGGTTTAGGGGCGCGTATTATTTTAGAACGTATGAAGCAGGGAGTTGATCCGTTAAGCCCTGACAATATTTTCGGTATAGGTACAGGTCCGCTGACACTTTCTGGAACGGTTTCATCATGCAGGTATACTACTATGGGGAAATCTCCGCTTACAGGCTATTGGGGTGACGCAAACAGCGGCGGTAATTTCGCAAACACATTCAAGGCGTCAGGCTATGATATGGTATTCTTTGAAGGCAGGGCTGATCATCCGGTTTACTTGCTGATACGGGACGGAAAAGCTGAAATTAAAAATGCGGAGCATTTATGGGGAAGGTATACTGCAATAACGGCTGAGATGATAAGACAGGAGAATAATGATCCCGGATTAAAAATAATAAGTATAGGGCCTGGCGGTGAGAAATTATCCCGTATTGCTGCTGTTATAAATGACGGCGGCAGGGCTGCTGCCAGGTCTGGATTAGGAGCTGTGATGGGATCAAAGAATCTGAAGGCAGTTGCCTGTTCAGGTTCCCTAAAGCCTCATATTTATGACAAATCCAGGGTAAGTGGGCTTGTCAAAGAACTCCTGGCAATGACAAAAAGCAGTCCGTCAGGCATGTATCTAAGTTTAAGCAGTACAGGTACACCGGGCGCAATGATTCCTCATATGCTGGATCATGATGTTCCGATCAAAAACTGGAGCGGCAATAATATTGAAGACTTTCCCGAGGAAAAATGGAAAAAGGTAGCCTGGGAGGGTATGGAAAAATATGCTGTTCAACGATACTCATGTACAGGGTGCCCTATTGCCTGCGGGCATATTTTAAAGGTGGATAAAGGAGAATATGCTGTTGAGAAAACTCATAAACCCGAATATGAAACCCTTGCGGCATTTGGTCCGTTGTGCCTGAATGATAATATGGAATCCCTCATATATGCCAATGTATTATGCAACCTGCATGGAATTGACACAATTTCCGCGGGAAGTGTTATTGCGTTCGCAATTGAATGCTTTGAAAACGGAATTATTACAAAAACCGATACTGACGGGATTGAGTTAACATGGGGCAACAGCAGGGCAATAATTGATATGCTAAAAAAGATATGCATGCGTGAAGGAATAGGCGATATTCTTGCTGAAGGTGCAATGAGGGCTTCGGCTGAGATAGGAAAAAGATCTGAGAAGTTCGCAATGCATGTGGGCGGAGAGATGGTCCCTATGCATGATCCCAGATGCACACCGGGATGGGGAGCCACATACGTCTCTGATCCTGCTCCTGCAAGGCATGTCCGCGGGGGGACCGCATTTGTCGAATCCGGACCGGTAAATGAATCCCTGTACCGGGCTCTCGGGCTTCCCACAAAAGTTGAGAAATACAATCCTGAAGGTAAAGGACAAATGCATGCTGTGCTTGCAGGATGGCAGCACCTTGTAAATGCATCGGGTATGTGCCTGTTCGGAGCTGATGCCCTGGCATTTTCTTTCATAGATTTCATGAAAGCTGCAACAGGCTGGGATCTCTCCTATGATGAACTTATCAATACTGGTCAGAGGGTTTCCACAATACTGCATGCCTTTAATTTAAGGGAAGGATTTAAGCCTTCCGATTTTACAATTCCGCCCAGAGTTGCCGGAAATCCGCCTCTGAAGGCAGGCTTATTGAAGGACAGAACAGTAGACATAGATGAGTTAAAAAGGCAGTATTATGAAGCAATGGGATTTGATGTTGAAACGGGTGAGATTAGTAAAGAAAGGATTGACGCACTTGGTCTGCAGGATGTGCTGATATGAGATGATGTCTATTTTTCTGCTAATGATTTCAAATACGCTTCAATATTAAAGGTCCCCGCATGCGATAATAAGGGCTGTCCTCCTCCGACATTTATGACCTGCCCGGTAATATAATCCGACAGTCCGGAAGCAAGGAATAATGCAGGGCCTGCGATATCTTCAGGCTTTCCAATTCTTTCAAGGGGTACTTCCTTTTTTGCAATAGCTTTAAATAAAGCGTCCCGGTCCGGGCCCGGCGGAAGCAGCGCGTCCCAGAATGTTGTTTCCACCGGACCAGGTGCAATAGCGTTAACATAGATATTCATTGGAGCAAGCTCAAATGCAAGATTTGTCATAAGGCCCAAGACGCCTGCCTTTGCCGCATGATAATGAATAACCGACACGCATGGACTTATAGCTCCCATGGAGGAAATAAAAATGATCTTCCCGTATCCATTCTTTTTCATGTAAGGCAAAACTCCCATTGTGACAAGGAACGGGCCTCTTAGATTTAAGTTTACCACGCTATCCCATTCCTCTTCAGTAATATTATCGGAGTTTCCTCTGCCTTCAGTGCCTGATACGCCTCCGGCGCTGTTAACAAGTATATCAATTTTGTGGAATTTATCAGCAGCAGTCTCAATCATTTTGTTCACTTCAGCGCTATTGCCTATATCCGCTTTAATTGCTATTGCTTCCCTACCCAGGGATTTTATCTCTTCAGCTACTTTTTCCGCCGGATCAAGGTACAAGTCGTTAATTATAAGGTCACAGCCTTCTTTGGCAAATCTTTTGGCAATACTTTGTCCTATGCCGTTGGCGCTTCCCGTTACCAGAGCTACTTTATCTTTTAACAGCATTATTTCCCTCCATAATCATCTATTGAATTAAATACAGATATGGGACTTCAAATTTAATCAATTATATTTAACATAATTTTTTGGCTATATCTAAATGCGGCATAATATAAAGTAGCGCTGTTTTTTTATGCACTTACACATTTTTGCCCAAGAATATCTATTAATACCAATGAATAAGAAATATTTCAATATCGATGTCAATAAATATGTTTGTCAAAATAATAAATGCAAGGTATAAAAAAAGCCGAATCTTGATAATCATATAATCTTAATTAAGGGTAGAAAATCAAAAGGGGGCAATTAATGATAAAAAAGTTACAGGATAAGGTTGCCTTTGTGACAGGTGGAGCTACCGGAATCGGCAAAATTACATCCCAGATATTCGCCCGTGAAGGGGCCAAAGTGCTTGTCACCACAGGTTCCAATGTTAAGGGTGGTAATAAGACAGTGCGGCTTATCAAAGAAGCTGGTGGTGAGGCGGCATTTTTCAGGTGCGATGTTACAAGAGCAACAGAAGTAGAAGCAGCGGTAAATAAATGCGTGGAGACTTTTGGACGCCTGGATTACGCTTTTAATAACGCCGGATTCGGACCGGACGGGATCCGTTGGCCAATGGTACCGATTTCCGATTACCCGGAAGACCTGTGGGACAGCATGATCGACGTAAACCTAAAAGGTGTAATGCTCTGCATGAAATATGAAATCAGGCAGATGACCAAACAAAAATACGGCGCTATTGTTAATACTTCCTCAGTCGCCGGCCTTAAACCGTTACCAGGATTCGGGGCATATAACGCCAGTAAATCCGGTCTTATCGCGCTTACAAAGACAGCAGCACTGGAGGTCGCTAAGGACGGCATACGCGTTAATGTATTACTCCCGGGACCTACCGGAGGGACAACGCTGATGGAGAAATTGCTGTCTTCCAACCCGGATCAGATGGATAAATTCCGCCAAGAAGTGCCCATAGGACGCATAGCGGAGCCGGAAGAAATGGCTGAAGCTGTTATCTGGCTATGTTCGGATGAGTCATCCTTTGTCACCGGACTCACTATGCCTGTTGACGGCGGACTGCATATTTAAACTATTAATAAAATAAAGGAGATAATAAAAATGAGTGAAACAGAATATGGAAAGTATATCGTTACAGACTTAAACAAAGTGCCGGATTCACGAGGTACTCGTGTATATTGCCTGCATGGAGGCGTATTCGAAGGGGCTCCTTATGTTGATTGTGCCTGGTTCTGGCCGAGATCCAAAGAAGTTGTGGTCGTGGACAAAGGACATACACACGAATTTGAAGAAGTGGTTACTTTTTTTGGCTCAAATCCGGATGATCCTACGGACCTGGGCGGTGAAATTGAGTTCTGGCTTGGAGACGAGCCCCATACCATAACAAAAAGCAGTGTCATTTTTATTCCTAAGGGATTAAAACACTGTCCGCTGATTATAAAAAAACTGGACCGGCCGGTTTTCCATTTCGCTACCGCGACAGATAAAGACTACAGAGGGCCCAATGAAATGGAAAATCAATCGGTGAATAGATAAAAATTACATTTAATGTAAATGAAATGATAATACTAATTAAGGAATAAGAATATGATACTAAAAGGAAAAGTGGCTATTATTACCGGAGGAGGCACGGGAATTGGCGCCGCGATTGCCAGGCGGTTTGTGGCTGAAGGAGCTAAAGTCTGCATTGCGGGCCGCCGCAAAAGTGTCCTTGAGCAGGTTGTTCAGTCATTGCCGTCCGGAACGGCTATTATGTGCCAGGCTGATGTTTCTGAGCCAAGGCATATTGATCGCATAATTGAAACAGCTCTCTCTTTCGGACAAATCATTGATATACTCGTGAATAACGCGGGTATTGGAACTGATGGATCAATAATCGACGCGAAGCTTGACGAATGGCGGAAGACTCTTGAAGTAAACCTGATTGGACCTTTTATGCTTATGAAGGCAGCTATACC
>Ga0307430_1000697_pt1 | contig 27855 bp, 29 predicted proteins | sample SalMarWE160130MG_FD_202159 | JGI IMG/M metagenome (GOLD analysis project Ga0307430, IMG submission 202159) | Salt marsh sediment microbial communities from the Plum Island Ecosystem LTER, Massachusetts, United States - WE1603-130 | ecosystem: Environmental > Aquatic > Marine > Intertidal zone >...
TGGAGGGGAAAGTATGCGTTGGGGTATCATTCCACTGTTCTCATTGCTCTGTCTGGGGATCCTGATGCCGGTCGCCTATGCAGACGGGCCGCTGTGGGCTCTCGTGTCAACGGAAGTCGACGAGACCCTCGATGGTCCGCTCTATAAGGACCGGCAGATGCTGCAGTTGTGGCCGCCATCGTGGGGGTGGTCCGGGCTTGCGTGCGACATCTTCTTCGACCCCGGGACCGTGCTCGGGGTCGAGACGGGCCTCGACGCGTTCGACATCCAGACGCTGGGCGTCCAGGAGTACTACTTCTTCTCGACGGAAGTGGATGTCGTGACTACGGGGGGCCTGGTGTTCGAGGACGAGGACCTGCTCCAGTACGACCCGTCGACGGGCCTGGTGACCGAGGCGCTCGACATCAAGGACATCATGGGTGCCGACTACGGGCTCGATGCGGGGATGTGGTGGTACAACGAGCGGGAGACGAGCTGGCAGTTCATATTCTCGACGGAGGTCGGTGGCGAGCTCTTGATTGACGGTCAGTGGGTCGAGTTCACCGGTGGGGATCTGCTCGTGACCGACGGCACCAGCCTGACGGGCTACCTGGACATCGGGCACCTGTTCTCGCAGGAGGTGGGCCTCGACGCCCTGCAGGCGTACGTCGAGGAGGAGGAGGGCGAATTCGTCCTCAAGTTCATGATTTCGACCGAGGTCGACGGTGTGCTCAGGCACGACGTTCTCGACGAGCCGATCTTCTTCAAGGACCAGGACATCCTCCAGCTCAATATCGAGTACTTCGAAGATGAGCCACCAGGGGCGTTCCTTGGCGCTGAGCTCGCGTGGCGTGGCATCGAGGACGGCTTCGGCAAGGACGTCGGGTTGGACGCCCTGTACATGGCGCCGATTCCTGAGCCGGGGACCGTGCTGCTCGTTGGGCTTGGACTTGGTGCGCTCGTGCTGCGGCTGAGGCGGAAACGGTAGAGGGTTTCCCTCTATTCGAACATAAGGAGTTGCCCTTATCTCTGCTGCGGGATCGGGCGACCGCCCGGTCCTGCGGCTGAATCCCCCTAGTGGAACAGGGCCTTCCCACCCCGGAGGGGCCCGTTTTTTCGCCTGCCTGCCACGCGCGGTTACAGGTCTTGGTCCGGAGTGGTTGAGCCGTTGACCTCCGTCTCGCTCTCGTCCTCGTCGCTCGTCTGATCGGCATAGACGTCGGCGTGGGCGGCCTTGTAGGCGTGCCTGATGGCGGCCGGCGTGCCGGTGTGCTGCCAGTCCCAGACGGTATCGAGCAGCTCGCGGTGGAGGCGCTGGATGTCGAGGACTCGCTTGTGGGTGCGGAGACCGTCGAGGGCCTGGGCGGCCTCGAGGAGCACGTGCGCGCCGCGCGCGATCATGTCGGTGCTCCATGCGAGGCGGCAGCTCGCCCACCAGTACTGGCACGAGTGGAGGCCCTCGTCGAGGAGGCGGCGGGCCTCGGCGTAGCCGTCGCGGCTCGTGCTCGACTCCACGAGCTGGACGACGGCGTTGGTGAGCCGCCATTGGCGTGTGTGGACCTTGTGGCCGGGATAGCGCCACTGCGGATATGGGACGTCGCGCGCCAGCTCGTCGGGCCACGTCGACCATGACGACGGGAGCGGCTCGACCGTGCGCCGCTCGGGGAACTGGTCGAGCAGGTCGGAGATGGTGCAGGTGGCCGGCGTGCCGGCCTTGTAGGCGACGGACAGGATCGCCTCCTGCCCCTTGGTGTGGTGGCCGTAGTGCTCGCCGTCGGTGGCGGTCAGCAGGTAGCCGGTCTCGCCGAGCAACGGCTCGACGGCGCGCTGGAACTGGACGCCGCTCGTGTAGCCGCGCGTCGAGAGGGCGTGGCTGTGGCTTCGTTCGCGGAAGAAGACGTGGAAGCCGGGACGGCCTTCGAGCTCGCAGCACGCCTCGTCGAGGGACTGGCCGATCGTGCCGTCGCGGGCGATCGCGCCATTGCGGGCAATGGCGTCGAGGATAACCCACTCGTAGCCCATCTCGGCGATGATGTCGAGGACGCGGCGGTCGATGCACATCTCCGGGGGGAAGAAGCCGCGGGGGCGGTAGGCGTCGCCGAAAAACGCCTGGTTCGTCTCCGTGTTGAGCTCGATCTGGCGGCGGACCTCTTCGTCGGGGATGAGGGGGAGGATCGGGTGGTACTTGGCGCTGGCGGTGAGCTCGATCTGGCCGCGCTCGGCGAGCTCGCGGATGCCGTCGATGACGTCGCGCAGGCCGTAGCGGTCGAGCTGCTCGGTGAGGCACGCGCTGATGTTGAGTGTCAGCTTGGCGTCGGGGGAGCGGCGCAGGATGGCGACGAGCTTGCGGTAGCACTCATCGGCGACGGCCTCGACCACGTCGCGCGTCTGCGTCGGCGGCTGGTAGATGTGGAGGAAGTTGGCCCAGAGCATTGTTGGATCAGGTGAGCAGGTGAACACGTGAGCAGGTGAAGGAGAAGAACGGCGAGTTCTTTCCCCTGGTCACCTGTTCACCTGCTCTCCTGCTCACCTCTCTTGCTCACGCCGACATCGGGTGGGTGCTGAGGATCCGGTTCTCCTCGTCGAGGTTGGCGACGATGGGCTGGTAGCCTTCGGCCTCCTCGTCGGTCATCTCGGCGTAGGAAATGACGTGGACGACGTCGCCGACGACGGCCGTGCGCGCGGCGGGGCCGTTGAGGCAGACGGTGCCGGAGCCCGCTGTGCCCGGGATGACAAACGTCTCGATCCGGGAGCCGTTGTTCAGGTTGACGATCTGCACCTTTTCCCAGGCGAGCATGTTGGCGGCAGCCATCAGGTCGGTGTCGAGCGTAATGCTGCCCTCGTATGTCAGCTCCGTCTGAGTGATGGTCGCCCCGTGGAGTTTCGATTTGCAGATGGTGCGTAACATCAGTTTGCCGAGTCCTCCGTTGGCGGAATGCGTACGATAACGTTGTCGATCAGGCGCGTCGTTCCGAAGAAGACGGCCACCGCGATGAGCGTTTTGCCGCGCAGGACCGGCAGCTCCTGGAACGTCTCGAAATCGACGGCCGAGACGTACTCGATGCGGGCGGTCTTGGCGGCTCCGATCCGATCGCGGATACCTTGGATAATAGTATCGGCCGAGCGCTCGCCGTTGTCAATAGTGTCTCGCGCCCACACGAGCGCGCGGTACAGGACGGCGGCCTCCCGGCGCTGGTCGGGGTCGAGGTAGGCGTTGCGGCTGCTCATGGCGACGCCGTCGGGCTCGCGGACGATCGGCAGAATGACGATCTCGACCGGGACGGCGAGGTCGCGGGCCATCTGGAGGATGATGCGCGCCTGCTGGGCGTCCTTCTGGCCGAAGTAGGCGCGGGTCGGCTGCACCAGGTTGAAGAGCTTGAGCACAACGGTGGCGACGCCGAGGAAATGGCCCGGCCGCGACGCGCCGCAGAGCGGTTTCGAGAGGACCTTGTCGTCCACGCGCGTCGAGAACCCGGGCGGGTACATCGTCTCGGGCGTTGGGACGAACAGCACGTCGGTGTCCTGGAGCCCGAGCAGTTCCTCGTCCCGGTCGAGGTCGCGCGGGTAGCGGTCGAGGTCCTCGCTTGGCCCGAATTGGAGCGGGTTGACGAAGATGGAGACGACGCACAGGTCGTTCTCGGCGCGGCAGCGCTTGATGAGGATCAGGTGGCCGTCATGGAGCGCGCCCATGGTCGGAACGAAGCCGATCGACTTGCCGGCCAGGCGCTGCTCGAGCGCCCACTGCTGCATGGCGCTCGGCTCGTCGATGATGTGCATCGGCTCGGGCATGGCGGTTCCTCGGAGCGGTTACTTGTCGTCGGTGAACGCGTGGCTCTCGTCGGGGTATGCGCGCGAGCGGACTTCGCTGGCGTACTGGTCGATGGCGGCGCGCATCTGGGCTTTGAGGTCGGCGTATCGCTTGACGAACTTCTTCTGATCGCCCGAGAGGCCAAGCATGTCGTGGACGACGAGGACCTGGCCGTCGCAGTGCGGGCCTGAGCCGATGCCGATCGTGGGGATGCCGACGTGCTCGGTGACCTGCTTTGCCAGCTCCATCGGGATGCACTCGAGGACGACGGCGAACGCGCCGGCTTTCTCGACGGCCTCGGCGTCGCGCAAAACGACGGCGGCCTCCTCCCCTCGCCCACGCACGACCTTGCGACCGAACTTGAGCGTCTGCTGCGGCGTGTAGCCGATGTGGCCCAGGACGGGGATGCCGGCGCGAACGATGGCCTCGATCGTCGGCACCATCGGCTCGCCGCCCTCGACCTTGACGGCGTGCATGTTGCCCTCGGCGACGAAGCGGCCGGCGTTGCGAACGGCTTCCTCGACGCTGATCGTCGTCGACAGGAACGGCATGTCGCCGACGAGCATGGCGCGGCCCCCGGCCTTCGCCACGGCGGCGCAGTGGGCGATCATGATGTCCATCGTCATCTTGAGTGTCGTCTCCTCGCCGAGAACGACGTTGGCCATCGAGTCGCCGACGAGGATCACGTCGAGGCCGGCGGCCTGCTCGACCTCGGCGGTCGGCCAGTCGTAGGCGGTGAGCACGACGATCGGCTCGCCCGCCTTCTTCATCTTCAGCAGTGTGCCGGCCATCACACGCTTAACCGCCATCGCATTGGACCTTCTCGAGCAGTTGTCTTATCGTCAGGTCGAGCGTCGGGTGGCGCGCGTCGGGTGCGACGTCGGCAAGCGGCTTGAGGACGAACCACCGCTCGTGCATGCGCGGGTGCGGTACCCGGAGCGCCTCCTCGTCGATAACTCTATCGCCGTACAGAAGCAGGTCAAGGTCTATCGTACGCGGCGCGTTGGGAGTCTTGCGCGCGCGGCCGAGGTTGTGCTCGATGCGGAAAAGCCCTTCCATGAGCTGCTGCGGACTCAGCGAGGTTTCGACAGCCACGGCGCCGTTGAGGTAGTCGGGCTGCGGCGGACGGCCGACCGGGTCGGCGCCGACAGGCTTCGTCTCGTACAGCTTGGACTGCGCGACGACGGCAACCGCGTCGAGCGCGTCGAGCGCGTCAATGGCTCGGCGAATGAGGTCGCGGCGGTCGCCAAGACTCGAACCGATGCCGATGTAGGCGGTCGCCGTGCGGCTCATTTCGACTGCCAGCGCGCGTAGACGGGCGCGATGCGGCGGACGGCCTCCTCGACCCGGTCGGTCGGGAGCGTCAGGCTCATCCGAACATACCCTTCGCCGGCGTCGCCGTAGCCCGTGCCGGGAATCGCGACGACACCGCCATGCTCGAGGAGGTCGGTCGCGGCGTCGGCCGACGTGATCCCGTCGGGCAAGCGCGCCCAGACGTAGAAGCTCGCTTTGGGCTTCTCGACGCGCCAGCCGATCGCGTTGAGGCCGCCGCACAGGATGTCGCGCCGCTTCGTGTAGAGCGCGATGAGGTCGCGCCGCCACGACGAGAGGTCGGCGGTCAGCGCCTCGATCCCCGCGTGCTGGAGCGCCCGGAACATGCCGCTGTCGAGGTTCGACTTGACCTTGAGCAGGCCGGCGACGACGTCGGCATTGCCGACGGCCCAACCGATACGCCACCCCGTCATGTTGAACGTTTTTGAGAACGAGTGGAACTCGATGCCGACGTCTTTGGCGCCCTCAATGCTCAGGAAGCTCGGCGGCCGGTAGCCGTCGAAGGCAACCTCGAGGTAGGCGGCGTCGTGGACGACGATGATGTCGTTTGCTTTGGCGAACTTGACGGTGCGCTTGAAGAACGCCTCGTCTGCCACAGCGGCCGTCGGGTTGTTCGGGTAGTTGAGGAACATGAGCCGGGCCTTGCGGCGAACGTCGGCCGGGATCGCATCGTAGTCGGGCAGGAACCCGCGCTCCTCCACGAGGGGCATCGAGTAGACCGTACCGCCGGCGAGGATCGTTGCGAAGCGATACACGGGATAGCACGGGTCCGGGGCAAGGACCACGTCGCCGGGATTGACGAAGGCAAGCGGGATGTGGCCGATCGCTTCCTTCGAGCCGAGGAGCGGCAGGATCTCCGTGGCCGGATCGCACGCGACGCCGTAGCGCTGCTGCATCCACGCGGCGGCTGCGCGCCGGAACTCGTCCAGGCCGAGGTTCGACGGGTAGCGGTGGTTGGCCGGATCGCTCGCGGCGCGTGCGCACGCGTCGATAATCGGTTGGGGCGTCGGCGTGTCGGGGTCGCCGATGCCGAGATCGACGACGTCGACGCCCTTGGCGATCATCTCCCGCTTCAGGTTGTCGATCTTGACAAAGAGGTACGGCGGCAGCGCCTTGAGGCGGCCGGCGAGCTCGGTCGTGACTGCGGAACGTGGCATTGGCCCAAGGATCCTTCCATCGGTCTGCTACGTGACGTGTTCGAGGTCGGGGTTGTCGATCGCGCGGCGGCCGGTCTTGGCCATGTCGTGCCACGCGCCGTTGATCTTCACGCGCACGATGTCGGCGGTGAAGTCGTTTTTCTCGCCCCGCATCAGGTACGAGCCGACGCCGTAAATGTCGACGGGCACGTCGAGCGACTCGAACAGCCGGATGCGCTCGGGCGTGAAGCCGCCGGTGGCGACGATCTTGACGCTCCGGAAGTAGCCGCGGGCGCGGTCGCGCCATTCCTCGTCGAGGTTCATCCCGTCGTCGGCGTTGTCGAGCGCGCGGCGGATGTTCCAGATCAGGCGTGGGTTGACGCCGCAATCGACGGCGGGATCGCCGACCGGGTCGATGCTCTCGTCGACCATGTCGGCCGCGGTGTCGGGCCGTACCGCGTAGAGGACAAACTTCTCGGCGTCGGCCTCGCGGCCCGCGTCGACGCACTCCACGTACCGCCGAAACATCGCGCGGGCGGTCGCGACGCTCGCGCGCACGCAGTCGTTGTCGGTATCGACGAGGACGATGCGCTTCGTCTCGGCCGAGATGATCTCGGTAAACTTGAGCATCGCCTCGACGGTGTCCTTGAGGAAGCACAGGATGTACGAGTGCGAGACGGTGCCGCCGCCGGACTCGCCCCACCAGTCGCCCTGGCTGTCCGTCGAGATGAACGGCAGTAGGCGCGTGCCGGCTTCTTTGTTGTAGGCCTCGATCGCGACGCGGTAGGCGTAGCCGTCACCCGCCTGGGTCTCGTGGATGTCGAAGCGCGCCGGGAAAAAGAGCACCTCCTTGCCGCCGGTGGCGACGAGGGTCTTGAACACGTTCGTGGCGATCCGCGTCCGGCGCGCGATCGCGCCGAGCATGGGCGTCTCGAGGATGGCGAAGTCGCGATAGCGGCCGCGCACGCGCATCGCGGGCACCCACGGCTCGAGCTTCGTGCCGTCCTGGACGGCGTGGACTTCGAGCGAGTCCCACGTGTCGACGAACCGGCCGCCGTCCAAATAGCCGGCGCAGAGCTTGAGCATGGCGATCGCATTGTCGGCGCCGGCGACGATCGAGAACGGCTCGCGTTTGGTGAAGAACTGCATCTCCGCTTCCATGTTGCCGGTCTCGATCTCGTCAGCCGAGACGCCGATCTCGTCGAGCGCGGCCGAGCTGCCGGCGAACCGATACCCTTGCTCGGCCAGCGCGGCGAGAATGTTGCGCACGTTGATGAAGTAGGCGTCGCTATACCAGCCGGTGCGCATGCGCTCGGTGTCGAGCTTGAAGACGCGCGGATCGAGTCGCTTGCCGTCGCCGATACTCATGGGTGATCCCTTCCCTCCGACCGGGCCGCGATCGAGTGGCGCGCGGCTACGCGAGGCCCAGGACCTCGAGCATGCTGTAGCGGCCGGGCGGCTTGCCGACGACCCACTTGGCCGCGCGCAGCGCGCCGCGTGCGAACGTGTCGCGGCTGTGTGCGCGATGCGTCAGCTCGATGCGCTCCCCCGGGCCGGCGAAGATGACGGTGTGCTCGCCGACGATGTCGCCTGCGCGGACGGCGTGGATGCCGATCTCGCTCATCTTGCGCGGGCCCGTCATGCCCTCGCGGCCGTAGACGGCGCTCTTGTCAAGATCACGTCTGAGCGCCTCGGCGATGTTCTCGGCGAGCTTGCGGGCCGTGCCGCTCGGGGCGTCCTTCTTCTGGTTGTGGTGCGCCTCGACGATCTCGACGTCGTACGCGCTGCCGAGCGTCCTGGCGATCTGCGCCGCGAGCTGGAAGACGAGGTTCACGCCGGCGCTCATGTTCGGGGCGTAGACGACGGGCACGCGCTTCGCGGCCTTGTCGAGCGCGATCTGCTCCTGCCGCGTCAGGCCCGTCGTGCCGATGACGAGCGCTTTGCCCGCGCCGGCCACGATGTCGATCGTCGCGGGCAGGCCCACGTGCGACGTGAAGTCGATCACGACGTCGGCGTTCTCGATCGCCCCGCCGAGTTCGGTTGTGACGTACGGCGAGCCCCGGTGCTCCATGAGATCGACCGCGCCGACGACCTCGATCTCGGGATCGTCGCCGGCGCAGGCGATGATGCGCTTGCCCATCCGCCCGAGGGCGCCGTTAACGGCCAGCTTAATCATGGTGGTCCATCCTTACTCAGGCGATGAGCTCGAGCACGCCGCAGGCCTCGAGCGTCGCGCGGAGCTTCGCCACGTTCGCGTCGCTCATCGCGCACAGCGGCAGCCTGACCTCGGCCTCGATGAGGCCCATCATGCCCATCGCCGTCTTGACCGGGCTCGGGTTCGTCTCGATGAACAGGTCTTTGAACACGCGCCAGTACTTGTAGTGAAGCGCCTTTGCCTCGTCGAAGTCGCCGTTATTGGCCGCGTCGACCATTGCGGCCATGTCCTTCGGGATGACGTTGGCCGCGACGGAGATGACGCCCGTGCCGCCGACGGCCAGCATGGGGTACGTCAGCGAGTCGTCGCCGCTCAAAACGGTGATGTCACAGCGCGACAGGATCTCGCAGACCTGCTCGATCGAGCCGCACGCTTCCTTGATGGCGACGATCGTCGGGATCTTCGACAGCTCGGCCACCGTGTCGGGCGCCATCTTGACGCCCGTGCGCCCCGGCACGTTGTACATAACGATCGGGATGTCGATGGCGCTGGTGATCGCCCTGTAATGCTCGACGAGACCAGCCTGCGTCGGCTTGTTGTAGTACGGCGTGATGCTCAGCGCCGCGTCGGCGCCGCACTCCTTGGCGTGCTTGGTGAGCCAGATCGCCTCGCTCGTGCTGTTCGACCCCGCGCCCGCGATGACGGGCACGCGCTTGTTGACGGTCTTCACGACGTGCTCGACGACCTTGGCGTGCTCCTCGTGCGAGAGCGTGGGCGACTCGCCCGTTGTGCCGCATGGCACGATGCCGTGCGTGCCGCTTTCGATGTGCCACTCGACGAGCTTGGTGAGTGTGGCGTAGTCGACCTCGCCGTCCTTGAACGGCGTGACGATCGCGACGAATGACCCGCTGAACATGATCGCCTCCTTGCTTCTCCTGCAGGCGTGTCAACCACCCTGTATTGTATCACATCAGCCGGCTAGGCTGGCCTCTGTTCGATTCGGTAGACGCCGTCGTAGACGTGCACGGCCGGGCCCGAGAGCGTCACGTCGGCGAACCGGTCGTCCTCGCGCCGCAAGCCGACCGTCAGGACGTCGCCGCTCCGGACGTGCACGTCCACGGGCGGCTGCACGTTCTTGACAAGATGGGCGATGGCTGCGGCCGCTACGACGCCGGTGCCGCACGCGAGGGTTTCGGCCTCGACGCCGCGCTCGTAAGTCCGCACATCGAGCGTGCGCTTGTTCCGAACGTGGACGAAGTTCGCGTTCGTCCCCGCGGGCTCGAACGCCTCATGGTACCGGATGCCGCGACCGAGCGCGTCGACATCGACGTCGCGCACCTGAGGACAGAACAGCACGACGTGCGGCACGCCGGTGTTGGTGAAGTGGGTTTGGTAGGTGATGCCGCCGACGTTGAGCGCGAAGTCGAGCCGCGTGTCGCGCACCTCGCCCATTCTGACCGTGACGGTCTCGTCGTCGGTCGAACCGGACAGGACGCGCTCCATCGTCTCGAAGACAAGCGGCGTCGTCGAGATCCCGAGTTGACGCGCAAACGCAACGAAACAGCGCGCGCCGTTGCCGCACATCTCGACCTCGCCGCCGTCGCTGTTGAAGTAGCGCATCCTGACAGCGGCCTTCTCGGACGGCTCCAGGAGAATCAAACCATCGGCGCCGATCGAGACGCGCCGCGCGCACATCGCGCTGATGAGCTCGCGCGTTGCCGTGAAGGCCCCGTCACGGTTGTCCAGCATGATGAAGTCGTTGCCGGCACCCGACCATTTCGAGAATCGAACCTCTCTCATCGGCCGGTCTCCTCCGACGCCTCGAGCACGTGCGCGCCGAACAGCTCGTCGTACGTCTGGCGCGTCCGAACGACGCGATACCGGCCGCTCTCCACCAGGATCTCGGGCGGCAGCCGGCGCGCGTTGTACGTCGAGCCCATGCTCGCCGCGTACGCGCCCGCGCCCATCATCGCCAGCAGATCACCTTCGGCCACCTTCGGCAGCTCGATGTTTTCAGCGTTGAAGTCGCCCGATTCGCAGACCGGCCCGACGACGGTGACGTGCTCGGTCTCCGCGCCGGCGCGGTCGACGGGCACAATGCGATGGAATGCGCCATACAGTGCCGGCCTGAGCAAATCATTCATCGCCGCGTCGACGATCACAAACGTCTTGTCCGGCGTCCGTTTGACGTACTCGACGCGCGTGAGCAAGATGCCTGCGTTGCCAGCAACAAAACGGCCCGGCTCCAGCACGAGTGTCATGTCGAGCGGCTGCACGGCCGGGATGATGGCCTCGGCGAACTGCTCGGCTGTGTCCGGCGTTTCCCCGTCGTAGCGGATCCCGTAGCCGCCGCCGATGTCGAAGTACGTCAGCGCAACGCCACGGCGCTGCATTTCCTCGACGAGCGGCTTGATCTTGCCGATCGCCTCGACATACGGCTGCGGCGTCATGAGCTGCGAGCCGATGTGCATGTGCACGCCAACGGCCTTGACGCCCGGCATGTCCAGCGAGCGCTCGTAGAGCTCGGCTGCGCGGTCGAGATCGACGCCGAACTTGTTCCGCGCTGCGCCAGTGACCACGTACTCGTGCGTGTCGGCCTCGACGTCGGGATTGATGCGTAGGGCAAATCGCCCGATGGCACCCAGACGCTCGGCGACCGCAGCGATGCGCTCCAACTCTGCAGCCGATTCGACCGTGAAGAACAGGATGCCGGCTTCGAGCGCTGCTTCGATCTCGGCTGTGGTCTTGCCGACGCCGGCGAAGACGATCCTCGCCGGATCGCCACCGGCGCGGCGCGCGGCATAGAGCTCGCCGCCCGAGACGATGTCGATGCCCGCGCCGGCCTCGACGAGCAACCGCAGGACGGCGAGGTTGCCGTTCGCCTTCGCCGAGTAGCAGATCAGGTGCGGCACGCCGCCAAACGCGGCGTCGAGCTCGCGGTAGCCCTCGACGAACGCCCTCGCGCTGTAGACGTACGCCGGCGTGCCGACCTCGTCCGCCACCGTGCGCACATCGACGCCGTCACAGTGCAGCCGGTTGTTCTTGTATGCGAACGCTTCCACCGTTACGCGTCCTTGAGCCGGCGTTTCCAACGCCGGACTTCCCTTCTGACCATCGCCGGGGCCGTGCTCCCCGCCGACGCCTTGCTCGCAAGCGAGCGTGTGACATCGAACACGTCATACACGTCGGAGCCAAACCCGTCGGACTCCCTGCGAAGCTCGTCGAGACTCAGCTCCCTGAGCTTGCTGCCCTTGCGTTCGGCGACCGCGACGATGCGCCCGACGATCTCGTGCGCCCGGCGGAACGCGACGCCTCTCCGCACGAGGTACTCGGCCACGTCGACGGCAAACACCGTGTCGTCCTCGAGTGCGCCAGCGACTGCATCGCCGTTGACCCGAACCGACCGCACCGTGCGCGCCATCACCTCGAGCGACGCGAGTGCCGCGTCGGTTGCCCGGAACACCGGCAGCTTGTCGTGCTGCATGTCACGGTTGTAGCTCAGCGGCAGCCCCTTCATCGTCGTGAGCACCGAGACGAGCTCGCCGATCAGCCCGCCGGCATGCCCACGGACGAGCTCGGGCACGTCGGGGTTGCGCTTCTGCGGCAGCATACTGCTGCCCGTGCAGAACGCCTCGCCGAGCGTGATGAAGCCGAACTCGCTCGACGACCAGACCACCATCTCCTCGCCCAGTCGCGACAGATGCACGCCGATCACGGCGAGGTCGGCCAGATACTCGACGACAAAATCGCGGTCGCTCACGGCGTCCACGCTGTTGCGCGCGACGGCCGAGAAGCCGAGCTCGCGCGCGACCATCTCGCGGTCGATGGGCAAGCTCGTCCCCGCCACGGCGCACGCGCCGAGGGGCATCACGTCGACGCGCTTGAGGGTGTCCGCGAGGCGCTCGGCGTCGCGCTCGAACATCTCGACGTACGCGAGCAGATGATGCGCGAGCAGCACGAGCTGGCCGCGCTGCAAGTGCGTGTAGCCGGGCATCACGACCTCGATGTTCGCCTCGGCGATCGCCACGAGCGAACTCTGGAGCCGACGCAGCGCGGCCGCCATCTCGCCGATCGCGTCCTTGACGAACATCCGCAGGTCGAGGGCAACCTGGTCGTTGCGCGAGCGGGCCGTGTGGAGCTTCGCCCCGACGTCGCCGAGCTTGTCGATCAGGCGCGCCTCGATGTTCATGTGGACGTCCTCGAGCACCGGATCGAACGCGAACGAGCCGGCCTCGATCTCGTCGAGGATCTCGCGCAGACCGCGCTCGATGGCGGTCGCCTCTTTCTTCGTGATGATGCCGACTTCGCCCAGCATGCGCGCGTGCGCGATGCTGCCGCGCACGTCATACGTGGCGAGTCGCTGGTCGAAATGCACGGAGGCGGAGAACGCCTCGACGAGGCTGTCGGTCGCCTCGGAGAAACGTCCACCCCACGGCTTGCGCGTTTTCGCTTTCGCCTTCTTCGCCATTGAACCTCGTCCTACGATTCGCCTCCGAGCGGATCGCGCCCGGCCTTGGTGCCGACGCGCAACCGCAGCGCGTTGATACGGAGAAAGCCTTCCGCGTCTTTCTGGTCGTAGTCGCCGCCTTCTTCGAACGTGACGATGTCTGCGCGATAGAGCGACACGGGCGATTTGCGGCCCAGCACCTCGACGTTGCCCTTGTAGAGCTTGAGCCGGACGGTCCCGGTCACGTTCCGCTGCGATTCGTCGACCATCCGCCGCAGCACGCGCATCTCGGGCGAGTACCAGTAGCCATAGTAGATGAGCTCGGCGATGCGCGGAATGAGCGAGTCGCGCAAGTGCATGACCTCGCGGTCCATCGTCAGCGATTCGATCGCGCGATGAGCCACGTGGAGGATCGTGCCGCCGGGCGTTTCGTAGACGCCCCGCGACTTCATGCCGACGTAGCGGTTCTCGACCAGGTCGACGCGGCCAATGCCGTTCCGTCCGCCAAGCTCGTTGCAGCGCGCGAGCAGCTTGGCGGGCCCGAGTCGCGTGCCGTCAACGGCGACGGGCGTGCCGTCCTCGAAGTCAATCGTCACCGTCGTCGGCTCGTCGGGCGCCTGTTCGGGCGAAACGGTCATCGTGAACATATCCGCGGGCGGCGCCGACCACGGGTCTTCGAGGATCCCGCCCTCGTAGCTGACGTGGAGCATGTTCTGGTCGATGCTGTAGGGCCGCGCCTTCGTGACCGGGACCGGGATGCCGTGCGCCTCGGCGTACCTGACGCAATCGGCCCTCGACGTGAGATCCCAGATCCGCCACGGCGCGATGATCTCGACGCCGGGCATGAGCGCCAAGTACGTGAGCTCGAAGCGCACCTGGTCATTGCCTTTGCCGGTGGCGCCGTGGGACACGGCGTCGGCGCCTTCACGCTTGGCGACGTCGATCTGCGCCTTGGCGATGAGCGGCCTGGCAATCGACGTGCCGAGCAAGTACACGCCCTCGTAGACGGCGTTCGCTTTGAGTGCGGGGAACACGAAGTCCCGCACGAACTCCTCACGAAGGTCTTCGATGCACACCTTGCTCGCGCCCGTGGCCGTCGCCTTCTTGCGAACCTCGTCGAGGTCGTCGCCCTGGCCGAGGTTGGCGACAAACGCGATCACCCCGGCGTCGTAGGTCTCGATCAGCCAGCGCATGATGACGGAGGTGTCGAGTCCGCCTGAATAGGCAAGCACGATCTTTTTCGGCATCGTTTCGCGTCCTCTTGCTGTGCGCTATGGTTGCGGGAACATCATGAGCTGCCCCGTGTCGCGACACTCGAGCAGGGCGACAAGGAGCGCTTTCTGCACGTGCAGCCGGTTCTCGGCCTGGTCGAACACGATCGACTGCGGGCCGTCGATGACCTCGTCGGTAATCTCGAGGCCCCGCTTGGCCGGCAAGCAGTGCATGACAACGGCGTCTTTCTTCGCGGCGCGGAGCAACTCGGCGTTGACCTGGTAGCGTGCGAACGCGCGCCGGCGCTCTTCCGCTTCCGACTCGTCGCCCATGCTGACCCACACGTCGGTGTAGACGACGTCGGCGTTCTCGACGGCCTCGTACGGATCGTCCGTGAAGACGAGCTCCGCCCCGGAGCCGGCGCCGCGATCGTTGGCGGCAGCGACGATCTCGTCGCTGGGACGATAGCCCGATGGTGACGCGACCGCCAGCGTGACGCCAAGCGTCGAACACAACAGCACAAGCGAGTTGCACACGTTATTCCCATCGCCGACGTACGCCATGCGCAACCCGGCAAGATCGTGCTTCTTCTCGAGGACCGTGTACAGGTCGGTCAGCGCCTGGCACGGGTGCGCGCGGTCCGACAACGCGTTCACGACGGGCACCGACGCATGCCGCGCCAGCTCGACGATCGTCCCGTGCTTGTACGTGCGCGCGACGATGCCGTCGACCCACCGTTCGAGGTTGCGCGCGACGTCCCCGACGCTCTCGCGGCCGCCGAGCTGGATGTCCTGCTGCGTCAGGTAGATCGCGTGCCCGCCGAGTTGGTTCATCCCGACCTGGAACGTCATCCGGGTCCGGAGCGACGGCTTCTCGAACACCATCGCAATGCTCTTGTTCGGAAGCGTGCGGCGAATCGAGCCGTCCTTCATGCTCGCAGTCAGGTCGTAGATATACCGGACCTCACCTGCGCCGAGGTCGAGGATTGTCAGCAAGTCCTTCTTCATCGCGATTCTCCGTTGGCGACTACGCGCCCACCTCGGCGAGAACGCCGCGCAGGACGTCGAGCCCCTCGTCGAGCTCCTCGGCCGTGATCGTGTACGCCGGCAAGAACCGTACGACGGTGCCGCCTGTGCAGTTGATGATGAGGCCGCGCTCCAGACACCCCGTCACGATCTCGACGCCGGGGACGCTCAGCTCGATGCCCTGCATGAGGCCCGCGCCCCGGGCCTCGGTGACAAACGAGAACTCCTCGACGAGGCCGCCGAGCCTCCGGCGTAGATGCTCGCCCATGCGGCGTACGTTGTCGAGCAAACCGTCCCCCTCGATCACCTCGAACACGGCGAGCGCCGCGGCGCACGCGAGCGGGCTGCCGCCGTATGTGGAGGCGTGGGTCCCCGGCCTCAGCGCCTGCGCATACTCGCGCCCCACGACAAGGGCGCCGATCGGGAAGCCATCGCCCAGCGCTTTCGCAAGCGTGATCACGTCGGGCTCAACGTTAACGTATTGGTAGCCGAACCAATGGCCAAGCCGGCCGCAGCCGGTCTGCACCTCGTCGAAGATCAGCAGCGCGCCCGACTCGTCACACAGCGTGCGCAGCCGCTCGAAGTACTCAGGCGGTGCGACCTTCACACCGCCCTCTCCCTGAATCGGCTCGACGAGAACGGCGCATACGCGGTCCGACATCGCCGCCTCGGCAGCATCCGCATCGCCGAACGGCACGTAATGAAACCCCGGGACCACCGGCGCAAACGGCGCCGAGTACTTCCCCTGTGCCGTGGCCGACATCGCGCCGAACGTGCGGCCGTGGAATGAGCCGGTCATCGTGATGAACTCGGTCCGCCCGTGCGGCTGCCCGACGAGGCGCGCGACCTTGAGCGCGGCCTCGATCGCCTCGGCGCCGCTATTGCAGAAAAAGCACTGCGACGGGAACGCGCGCTCGACGATCGCCTGCGCCAGCTTGCCCTGCAGCTCGTTGAAGAAGTTGTTCGGCATGTGCATAAGCCGCCGAGCCTGGGTGCACACGGCCTCGACGACGCGCGGGTGCGAATAGCCGATCCCGCTCACGCCCCAGCCCGGGAACAAGTCGAGGTACGAGCGGCCGTCGGCATCCCACACACGGGAGCCCTCGCCGCGCACGATCACCACCGGCTGCCGCGTGTAGTTGGCAATCACGTACCGTTCAAACCCGCTGATAATCTCGTTGGTCTTCGTCATGCCAATGTGCCTCATCCTCGGGCCTGCACGAATGACCCGATCGCTTCCATGAAACGCGTGCTCGTTGACGCATAGCCGTAGTAAGCCACGCGCCGCCGTTGCTTCTCGACGAGCTCGCCACGCAGCCCGTCATCCTCCATGATGCCGTGAATGAGCTCGGCGATCTCCGCGTGCCGCTTCTCGCGCACGAGGACGCCGGTGCCGTCGAGCGTCTCAGCCACGGCGCTCGAGTCGTACGCCACAACCGGCAGATCGAACCGCATCGCCTCGATGAGCGGCACGCAGAACCCTTCGTGCTCGCTCATGCACACGAACGCGCTCGCGAGCTTGTAGTACGCGACGAGGGCGCGGTGCGATACACCGCCCGTGATAACCACGTCGCTCAGCTTGAGCCGACGGACCAGCTCGTCGAGCACCTCCCTGTACCGCGGCACCTGACGGGCCGAGCCGACGAGGAACAGCCTCGAGCGCGGATTGATGCGCTTGTAATGGTAAAAAATGCGGATCAGGTCTTCCTGCTTCTTGTTCGGGCTCAGCCGGCCGACGAAGAGCAGGTTCGTCCAGCCGTCATCGTATCGCCCCAGAACAGTCTCGTCGGGCGTTGCGTCGAACGCATCGTAATCGACGACGAGCGGCACGGTTTCGACCCGACCGTAGCCGGCGTCGCGAAGCTCGCCCGCGTTGTAGTCGGACACGGCGAGCGCGCACTCGACGACGTTGGCGAGCTGCGCGAGCTCGCGGCGTCCCTTCTTCGTGATGTAGTAGACCTGCTCGTCGAGCCCGGCAAAGAACCGCGCCGGCGTAATGTTATGATACACGATCATCTTCCGGTCCGGCGCCCCGGCGAAGTACGCCGTGATCGGGCAGCACACGGAGAAGTGATACAGCATCACATTCTCCGGCGCCCTCAACGCCCGGTGACGCGAGTAGTGGCGGCAGGAGCGCCCCTGCCCCTTGCCGGCGCGCCAGGCGAAAATCTCGGAGACGTAGCCGGCGCCGCGAAGCAGACGCTGGATCGCCTTCGCCTCGTTGCCGATCGCATCGCCCTCGTCGAGGACCGGCAGGAACTGATGTATCTGCGGCGTCTGCGTGCCCATCATTTCTGTTCCGGCTCGCGGCGGCCTTCTTCGCCCTTCAGTTTCTTTGCGCGCTCGTCGAGATCTTCGAGCACGCCGAGGACGGCTTCGTTGAACACGATCTGCTGGCGCAGGAGGCGCCGCACGACGCGCCGGTAGAAGCGCTTTGCCCACCCCAACAGCCCGCCGTACCCTTCTGCCTCGTCGGGGAACATACGTACGAACTTGCGCGCGTTGTACAGGTCGTACGTGATGTCCTCGAATTCGCGCCGGTTGTACTCGAGCAGATCGCCGATCTTCCGCCGTTCTTCGCTCGTCGGGTCAGCGCCGTCTGCGCGGCGTTCGGACGCGCCCTTTGCGATCGCCGCCTCGAGTTCGGCCTTGCGCTGGGCGTCGATGTCGGCGTCGAAGAAGCTCACGGCATCCTCCTACGGCACGAGCTGCGTGCCGACACCCTTGTCCGTGTAGATCTCGAGCAGCAGCGAATGAGTCAGCCGCCCGTCGATGATATGCGTCTTGTGCACGCCATGGCGCACGGCCTTGACGCACGCGCGGAGCTTCGGGATCATGCCGCCGTACGCGGTTTTCTCGTCGAGCAGCTTCTCGGCATCGGCGATGCGCAGCGTCGAGATCAGCGACTCCTCATCCTCGCGGTTGCGCAACAGCCCGCCCACGTCGGTGAGGAACACGAGCTTCTCGGCCTGGAGGGCGATCGCCATCTCGCCTGCGACCTCGTCGGCGTTCACGTTGTAGGTCGCGCCATCGGCCCCAAGCCCCAGGCACGCGATCACAGGCAGTCGACCGCCGTCGAGGATCGAGAGGACGGGCCCCGCATCGATGCGCTCGACACGCCCGACGTAGCCGATGTCGACCGGCTTGCTCGGCGCACCCGGTTTGCTGCTGACAGTCGGCTGAAACTTGTTCACTTGGATAATGCCGAACTCCCGGCCGCAATGGCCGGCGGGCACCACGCCGAACCCGCGCACCTTGGCTTGCAGCATCACGTTGACCTCATCGACAAGGACACGCTCGACGAGCTTGATCGCCTCGCCGTCCGTCACGCGGTAGCCGTCGACGAAGCGCGGCGTGAGGCCGGCGGCGCGCATCTCTTGACTGATATGGCCGCCGCCGCCGTGTACGACGACGGGCTTCATGCCAACGCTGTGCATGAAGACCACGTCGCGCAGGATCGAGTCGACGTACTGCTCGTTGTCCATCAGGCTGCCGCCGAACTTGACGATGACGATCTTGCCCTGAAACGCCTGGATGTACGGCAGCGCCTCGACGAGCACGGCGGCTTTCTGGATCAACCTGCGCACCATGACACCACTCTACATATTAATCCTGACGTATTCGGGCGACAGATCGCACGTCCAGATCACGCTGCGGCCGGTGCCCTCGTTGAGCGAGACGCTGACGCGAACCTCGTCGCCGGCCATCACCTCGCCGAGCCGCGCTCCGTCGTGCTCGGCCGGCATGCCCGAGCGCATCACGACGACGTCGCCGAGCGCCATCTCGACGTGCTCGACGTCGAAGGTTACCTCCGACGCGCCGAGCGCGGCCATCACCCGGCCCCAGTTCGGCGAGCCGCCGTGCAGCGCACACTTGACCAGTGTCGAGTTGGCGACCGCGCGTGCGGCGACTTCAGCGTCGGCCTCCGATGCCGCGCCGCGCACGACGACCTCGATGAACTTCGTCGCGCCCTCGCCGTCCTGAACGATCATCTTCGCGAGCGCAGAGCACGTCGCCCCAAGCGCCTCCTGGAAGGGCGCGGCGCCGAAGTCGCCATTGATCTCGTCGTTGCCGGCGCGGCCGTTCGCGAGCATGAGGACCATATCGTTCGTGCTCTGGTCGCCGTCGATCGTGATGCGGTTGAACGTGCGCGCCGCGGCTTCCTGCAGCGACCGCTGCATGAACGCGCCGTCAACGACCGCGTCGGTCGTGATGAACGCGAGCATCGTGCGCATGTTCGGCTCGATCATGCCCGCGCCCTTGGCCATCGCGCCGATCGTGATCGTCTGCCCCTCCACGGTGAACCGGAAGGCGAACTCCTTCGTGCGCGTGTCGGTGGTCAGGATCGCCTCGGCCGCCGCGTGCGCGCCGGACGCGGCTGCGCCCTCAACGAGCGCAGGCACAGCGTCGAGCACGGCGTCGGTCGGCAGGTACTTGGCGATCGGACCGGTCGAGGCGTGGAGCACGTCGCCGGGCCGGCAACCGAGCGCCTGCGCGGTCGCCTCGACGATGCGCATCGCGTCTTCGTACCCGCGCTCGCCCGTGCAGCAGTTGGCGTTGCCGCTCGTGACGACGATCGCCTGGGCGGTCCCGTCGGCCAGGTGCGCCTTCGAGATCGCCACGCAGACGGCGGCCGCCTTGTTCGTCGTGAAGACGCCGGCGGCCCGGCATGAGCGGTCCGTGGCGACGAGCGCCAGGTCTGCCCGTTGGCGCTTGATGCCGCAGTGGACGCCGTTGGCGATGAAGCCGCCGGGCGCCGTTATGCCGCCTTCGATCTGGTGCATCAGCGCAGCAAGGCCTCCGTCTCGTCGAAGCCGCACATCAAGTTGAAGCACTGGACCGCCTGACCCGAGGCGCCCTTGATCAGGTTGTCGATCGCGCTCACGGCGACGACGCGGCGCCCATTCACGTACAGGCCGATGCGGCACCGGTTCGTGCCCGACACGTCCGCTGTGCGCGGATAGCTCCCGAGCGGCAGGAGGCCGACGAACGGCTCGTCGTCGTAATCGGCCGCATAGAGCGCGTGCACCTCGTCGGGCGTCATCTCGTCGGCGAGTTCCAGGTATGCCGTCGTCAATATGCCGCGCGTCATCGGCACGAGGTGCGGCGTGAAGTGCACGGCGACGGCGCGGCCGAAGAGCCGCGAGCATTCCTGGTCGATCTCGGGCTGATGGCGGTGGGCGCCGATGCCGTACGCCTCGACGTTCTCGTTGCACTCGGCAAAGAGCAGCCTCGGGTTGAGCGCCCGGCCCGCGCCGCTCGCGCCGCTTTTCGAGTCGAAGATCACGCGCGCCGGATCGACGAGCTTCCGCCTCAGCAGCGGCGCAACAGCGAGAACTGCGCCCGTCGGGTAGCAGCCCGGATTCGCCACGAGCGACGCGTTCGCGATCTCGCCGCGGTACAGCTCCGGCATGCCGTAGACGGCCTCTGCAATCAGGTCCGGGTGCGTGTGCCTCGTTGTGTAGACACGCTCGTAGACGGCGACGTCCTGGAGGCGGTAGTCGGCGCTGAAGTCGATCACCGTGATGCCGCGCGCGTGGAGGTCGGCGCCCACGTCCATCGACTTCGCGTGCGGTAGGCACAGGAACGCGACGGCGCACTCGCTGGCGAGCGTCTCGTAGTCAGGCTCCTCGATAACGAGCTCGACGAGCCCGTCGAACTGCCCAAACACCTCGCCGACCGGCTTGCCGATGTTGTCGATCGCATAGAGGCGCCGGACGCGCGCGTGCGGATGCGCCAGCAGCAGCGCAAGCAGCTCGCGGCCCGTGTAGCCGGTTGCGCCGACGATCGCGATGTCGATTGTCTTGTCAGCCATTGCCGTCCTCCCGGTCAGGCCGGGTTCGGTTGAGTCACGCTGTTTATGAAGCGCTCGATGTCGAGCGCGGTGTCACGTGCTCTCTCGTATTGCGGCCAGTGCCCGCAGCGCTCCCACATCACAACGTGCGCGTCCTGAAGGTCGCGCCCGAAGTGCTCGGCGTGCTCGGGCGGCACGATCCGGTCGTCGCGCCCCCAGATCACGAGCGCCGGGATGGCGATCTCCCTGAACCGCTCGACGAGCACGGCGTGGTCCTTCGGGATCAGCCGCCGCGCGATGTACCTCGCCGCGCGCGGGAAGCCCGGGCTCGAGACCACCTCGACGGCGGTCTCCAGCGCTTCGCGCGGCACGTTGGCCAGGTCGAACGTACCGAGCCGGTACGTCGCCTCGACGCCGGCCGCCGCTCTGCCGTGCCGGATGAGCCGGGCCGCGAGCCGATCGTGCCACAGCGGGCACGAGGCGATCGCCCCAAAAAATCCGCGGAAGCGCGTCACGAACGGCGGCAGCTTCTGCGGATACGCCGCCGCGGCGACGAGCACGAGCCCACGCACCCGGCGCGCGAACGACTCGTCGAGCAGCGCCAGAAGTGACAGGGCGCCGCCATACGAGTGGCCGACGAGCACGATGTCGTCCAGCCCGCCGACGGCCTCGACGGTCCGGCGGAGCATGCCCGACAGCCACGCCGGCGTGTAGCGCTCGGCCCGCGGTAGGTGCCTGAGCTTCGGCTTGTCGCTCAGGCCCATGCCGGGCAGGTCGGCCGCCACCAGGCGCCACCGGGCCGCCAGATGCTGCCAGACGTAGCGCCAGACCCGTTTCGAATCGAACAACCCATGTGTGGCCACAATCGACAGGGCCGATTGTGGCTTGGCAGAAGCTGTCGCTTCTGCGGCCACCAACGAGGTTGATCTTGACCCAGCAGAAGCTGTCGCTTCTGCGGCCGTCGGTCTTGACCCAACCGCGCCGGGTGCCGAGTCCCAGTAGCGGACGCGGATCGGGCCGTCGGGGCTGTCGAGTTCGAGAGTGCGGGTCTCGGGCTCGTCGCCGAGCCATCGTTGGTCAAAGAGCTCTGTTTCGGACCGCGACTGATCGAACACAATGCGGGCGTTCCCCAAACGTCGGCTGCCGACGAGACACGCCATTATAGGGGAAGTCGCGGCGCCCGAAACGTAAAAAGCAGAAGGCCAGGCCCTCTGCTTTCCAGCGTCTCCAATCGGTTGTCGTCGCTACGTCGTGCCGGTGTGCCCTCCTTACCGCTTGGAGAACTGGAAACGGGCTCGGGCGCCAGGTTGCCCGTACTTCTTTCGCTCCTTCATCCGGGGATCCCGGGTGAGGAAGCCGAGCTGCTTGAGCTGGAGCCGGAGCGACGGGTCGTAGGCTGTGAGCGCCTTGGCGAGGCCGTGCCGGAACGCGCCCGACTGGCCCATCGGCCCACCGCCCCTGACCCGCGCGACGATATCGAACCGCCCGGCCATCCGAACAGCCTCGAGCGGCGAAAGCGCTTTGGTCAGGAGCGTATCGGTGGGGAAATACTCCTTCGCGTCGCGGCCGTTGACGCGGACGTTGCCCGCACCGGGCCGCAGTCGCACGGAGGCGACGGCCGTCTTGCGCCGCCCAGTGGCAACGTATTCCTCGATCGTCGCGCCAGGGGTCATGTCGCTCTCAGACCTCCAGAGGTTCAGGCTTCTGTGCCGCGTGCGGGTGGTCGGGCCCGGCGTAGACCTTCAGCTTGCGGAATATGGCCCGCCGGAGCCGGTTCCGGGGCAGCATCCCGCGCACGGCATGCTCGATTATACGCTCCGGGTGCTTCTTGAGCACGTCCTTATACGAGCGGACCTTCCGGCCGCTCGGGTAGCCGCTGTAGGTGTCGTACTCCTTCTGCTCGGCCTTCCGGCCGGTCACGTGGATCTTCTCGGCGTTGACGACGATGACGAAGTCGCCGGTGTCCACGTGCGGTGCGTACGTCGGCTTCCGCTTGCCGCGAAGGGTATCGGCCACCACGGTCGCGAGGCGACCGAGAACCTTGCCGCCGGCGTCGACCACGTACCACCTCTTATCGAGGTCGGCCGGTTTCGGCATGTACGTTTTTGTACTCATCAGAGAAAGCACCTGGTCCGAGCCAGAGTGAAAACACGCTTTTACCTGCATGCGGGCGGGGTGTCAACCAGATTTTTCCCCTGAGCCCGGAAACGGCTCGGGCGGCGCGACGCCGGCCGGGGCACCGTTCACAACCCCCGCTGCTGCCTGCGCCGCTCTCGGCGGGCCTCACGCTGGGAGCGGTGCATGGTCCGGCGCATGGTACGTGCGGCGCGTTCGCTCTGCTCTCGGTCGGTGGCTTTCTGCTCGATGCGCCGGATAAGCTTCTCGACGTTCTGGCGGTCCTCGAAGAACTTGGCGGCACGCTGGGTGTTGTTGCCGAAGAGCGGAAACAGGATCGGCGAGAGGAAGATGAGCCCCTGGTTAACGAAGAAGGTGAGCGGCTTGTGCGCCTCGAGCATGAGGACGGCTGGGGTCTCCATCCCGAGCTGGGAGATCTTGGTGGCGACCTTCTCGATCGTCTCCTCCCAGTCGACGGGCTTGTCAAGCTCGTGGTACCACATGCTACTGGTTCTCGGCGTCGCGCTTGCAGCGGGCGTGCGTGTTGACGATGCGCATGACCGTGGTGCGACTCCCCGGAGCGTCGGCGCCATCGCCGCCGAACCGGACGATCAGCGCCCGGAATGGCTCGAGTCGGCTGCGGGAGGCGAACGGGCTGAGCTTCACGCCGAAGTCGGAGACGTAGACGCGGCGAACGTCGTCCCACGCAATCCGCTTCCTGAACACCCCATTCTTGTACGAGGCGCTGCGGGTTGTCAAACGGTACGCGATGGGGAACAGCCAATCGGAAAGCGAGCCGGCCAGGATGAGCGCGCCCAGCATGGTAAGCCACGGGCTCCGGAACGCAAGGTGAATGAGCACGAGGGCGACGGCGAGCATGAGGATGACCGCGGCGCTCTTCTTCGGGTTCTCCGGGAGAAGATGAACGCGCCATTCGGCGAGGGTCTCTTCGGCCGAATCGTCGGGGTCCGGCGTTGGCTCCAGGCTCTCGTCGCGGCTGGTATCGTCTTGAGTGGCTTCGTCGGCCATCGCGCTCGTTGGTCTCCATCGGCGACGACATCAATGCTACCAGGCGCATGAGCCGGCTTCAAGCGTTGCGTGCGCGGCACCGATTGCGCATCGTCATGTGGCCAAACCAAACCCGGTCCTGTATAGTCACTGGCCAATACTGACCGCTGGAGGTGGATGCAGCAATGAGCAACGCGCACAGGGTGGTGATCCTCGGCTCGGGCCCGGCCGGTCTGACGGCGGCCATCTACACGGCGCGGGCCGATCTCGGCCCGGTCGTCGTTGAGGGGGCCGACGCCGGGGGCCAGTTGATGATCACGACCGACGTCGAGAACTACCCCGGCTTCGAAGAAGCGATTACCGGGCCGGCACTGATGGACGTAATGAAGAAGCAGGCGGCGCGGTTCGGCACCAACTTCGTCGCCGGCAACGCGACGGCCGTTGACGTGACGAAGCGGCCGTTCACGGTCGAGACGGGCGACGGCACGCTCGAGGCGCAGGCGCTCATCATCGCCACCGGCGCGCAGGCCAAGTGGCTCGGCCTGGAGAACGAGCAGCGGCTGCGCGGGCACGGGGTGTCGGCGTGCGCCACGTGCGACGGCTTCTTCTTCCGCGGCCAGGTGGTGTACATGGTCGGCGGCGGCGATTCGGCCCTGGAGGAATCGACGTTCCTGACCAAGTTCGCGTCGAAGGTCTATGTCGTGCATCGCCGCGACGAGCTGCGCGCGTCGAAGTACATGCAGCAGCGCGCGCTCGACAACCCGAAGATCGAGGTGCTCTGGAGCACGGTGGTCACCGACGTCCTCGGCGACGACCAGGTGACCGGGCTCCGGCTCAAGGACGTCAAGACCGGCGAGGAACGCGAGGTCGAGGCCGACGGCCTGTTCCTCGCCGTGGGGCACAAACCGAATACGGATCTCTTCCGAGGGCAGATCGAGCTCGACGAAGTTGAGTACATCAAGCTCGCCGGGCCAGGCACGGCGACGAACGTCGAGGGCGTGTTCGGCGCCGGCGACGTGGCGGACCACACGTACCGCCAGGCGGTCACGGCGGCCGGCATGGGCTGTCAGGCCGCGCTCGACGTCGAACACTGGCTCGCCGCACAGGAATAGCCGGAAGGTTCTCTGGCCAACAGCACCGCGCCGGGTGAGACGAACGAGGGGAGGCAGGGATGAACTGCGTTCGTGACGGCTTGCCGGCCAGGTTTCAGTGCACCCAATGCCTGAGGCCGTTCTGCGGGGCGTGTGTGACGTTGACCAAGGTCGGCAGACTCGAGATACCCGTCTGCCCGCTGTGCGGCGGGCCCGTTCAGGAGATCGCGACGGCGGAGCCTTCGCGGGTAAGCTTCTGGGAGTACCTGATCACCGCTCTCACCTACCCCCTGTCAGGCAAGGGGGTGCTGCTCATCGTGCTGAACGGCTTCTTCGTCGGGATCTGCCTTTTCGTTGGCACCGTGGCTTCCTTCAGCTTGTTTGGGGCCTTCCTCGGGCTGGCCATCATGATGTTCGGGATCGGGTACGTCTACTGGCTTCTCTTCAACATCGTCCAACAGAACGCGTTGGGGAAAGACGAGCCACCATCGATGCCGGAATTGACCGGCTTCGGCGAGGTCTTCTCGGCCTTGTTCAAGGTGCTCCTGATGTTCGCCGTGTGGACGACACCGGCCGTTGTTGTCCGGCACGCGGCCCAGGGCGAACCACATGAGCTGTTCACGGCCATCGGCATGGCCCTGGCGGGGCCGTCGACGCTGTGGTCGTACGTCATTGGTCCAACACACCTTCTCGGCGTACGCGTCGTGGCGGGCGTTGGTCTTCTCTTCATCCCGATGTCTCTGTTGGCGGTGGCGACGTTCAACTCGCTCCGGGGCGTTCATCCGATCCCGCTATTGCAGACGATGGTGCGGGCACCGCTCCAGTACCTGGCGTGCTGCGTGGCGTTCTATGCGGCGACCGCCGCGATCTCCGTGATGTGGGCTTTTGTTGCGGGCGCCACGGGCCTGACCGTCGGCCTAATCCTGTTCCCGCTGGTGCTCGTGTACTGCGCCTTCGCGGTCGGGCGCATCCTCGGGGGCCTGCACGCGGCAAACAGAGAACGCTTCGGCTGGGTGCGCCGGTAGGCTCGGCGCGTTTCGCCGAAGCTCGATGCTTTGGTTGGGGCCTGGCCTTCGGCCGTCTTCTGGGCTCGCCCTACAACCGGGCATCAACGCATACTCCTGGTGATAGTCGGAAGGTGCGCTAGCAGGTTGCTGAGAAACCCATGCGCTGCCAAGATGGCGTCGTCTTCTGATCGGGAGTTGTGTCGCCCCTTCGGGGCCCCGTTGATCTGTCTTCTCGCCGACAACCCGGGCTTACGGGCTTGTTGAAAAAGCCTGGAGACAGGCTGTGCAAAACGCGGTTCGCCCCGGCGGGGCGGAATGTGAGTAGCCGGGGGTGAAACCCCCGGACCAGGAGCGATGCCCAAAAGACCCGGCCCTGAAGGGGTCGAACTGGCCGACCACCAGTTGCCACTGTGCAACCCCTTCGGGGTTGGATTGGCGTTTCCGCGCGCTCGTTCCTCCGGGTTTCACCCGGAGCTACTCACGTTGCGCCCCTGCGGGGCACATCAGCCACGGCCTCTGTCAACAGGCGCTTAGGGCCCCGGCCTAGATTCTGGGCGGGCCTTTGGCCCGCTCGGCCTTCGGCCCTGAGTGGCAAATCGGGCGGTCGGGAGTCGTTTTTCGGCAGCCTGCTACAGCAGGCCTGCTACAGCAGGGCGTCCATCTTGGTGGCCAGGATCCTCTCGGGGACGAGGCCGATGCTTTGGTCCTGGACCTCGCCGTTCTTGAAAAACATGACGGTGGGCACGCTCATGATGCGGAACTTCATGGCGGTCCGCTGGGCGTTGTCGACGTCGACGTGGGCGACGACGGCCTTGCCGTTATAGTCACCGGCGATCTTCTGGATGATCGGGTCGAGGTGCACGCACGGGGCGCACCAGTCGGCCGAGAAGTCGACGAGGACGGGCTTGTCTGATTTGAGGACTACTTGCTCGAAGTTGCTGTCGTCGACATGAACGAGATTCGACATCGGGCGGTCTCCCCTAGCTCGTGCGTTGAGCATGTTCTGGTATGCGTGTTGATATCCGCTGCGCTGTTTGCGCCATTCTACCGCACGCATTGCCTGGGATGTCAAGATTCTAACAGCGGCACGGCTGAGGATCGTTCCCGGCGCGGCAGGTTGACGCCGGCCGGACGGGGTCAGGTGCCGGGAATCGGCTCGCCGCCGGAGCGGAGGATCACCTCGAGGTCGGTCTCGACGTCGAACCCCTTGAGGAGCAGTCGGAGTCCTTCGGCGACCTGCTCGGTGCCGGGCTTCATCAAGAACATGCCGCGCAGGGTCCTGCCGATGTCCTGCGTGCTGGGCCAGCCGGTGAACTCCTTGATGGCGATGTCGAGCAGCGCGTAGGCATCGCGCTGGCTCTTGACCTCCTGGTTGTAGGCGATGACAAGGTGGGTGCGGGCGGCCGCGAACATGCGCCGTTTGTAGTCGAGCTTAGCGATGACCCGCTCGAGGTCGCGATTGGGGGTGGCGATTCGGTTGACGGCCTTGAGGTCGCTGACGCCGTTGGCCAGGTAGCCCGCGGCATATTCAAGGCGTCCGAAGATCTCGCGTTTGGCCGTATTCTCGCGATCGATCTGGATCTTAAGGTTCGCCCTCTTCTGCTGGAAGAGCTCGATCATCTGTCCCCGCTTGACCTCGACGCGGGACTTGGCGGCCTCGTTGCCTTTTGCCGCCTTGAACTCCTGCCTGATCAGCTCGTGGGCTCCCTGGACCTCGATGATCACACTGAGGATGCGCTTGAAGGC
>Ga0307430_1000701_pt1 | contig 27690 bp, 24 predicted proteins | sample SalMarWE160130MG_FD_202159 | JGI IMG/M metagenome (GOLD analysis project Ga0307430, IMG submission 202159) | Salt marsh sediment microbial communities from the Plum Island Ecosystem LTER, Massachusetts, United States - WE1603-130 | ecosystem: Environmental > Aquatic > Marine > Intertidal zone >...
CCTTTATCAAGACTACTTAGAAATTATTGGTTTGTTTCGTTCATATCTAAAGAGAAAGATAAAGACAGAGAAGAACCAGGGATACGAAAAGCAAGGAAGTAATAGAGGAGAAGAAAATTCGCAGGTACTTCTAGGAAATCTCTACCATTCCATCGAGAATTGTCAGAAATGTTCTCTTCATAAATTACGAAATAATCTGGTCTTTGGTGCGGGTAATCCTGATGCAGAATTAATGCTAATAGGAGAGGCACCTGGAAGAGAGGAAGACCTTCAAGGCAAGCCTTTTGTGGGAGCAGCCGGCAGGCTTCTCACAGAAGCTTTGGGGCGAGTTGGATTATCCCGTGCGGATGTTTATATTGCCAATATTCTTAAATGTCGACCCCCCGGTAACAGGAATCCTCAGCCGGAGGAGATTAAGGTTTGTTTTCCTTACCTAGAACGTCAGATAGAAATCATCAAGCCCAAGCTCATATGTACTATGGGTAATTTTGCCAGCCAACTGCTTTTGAACACCAGCCAGGGCATTACCCGTATCAGAGGGAAGATTCAATGGTATAAAGAGAGTACTTCCGTCATTCCCATCTTTCATCCCGCCGCTTGCATTTATAAACCTGGATGGGAGAGGGACTTTTTGGAAGACCTTAAGATGGTTCGTGATGAACTCAAAAAGAGAAATAATTCTAAAAATAACCTGGTAGTATAGGAATTTTCTTTTTGGACATAAATCTGCGAAAATCTGTGTCCTAATTATGTTGAAAAGAATGGATATTTTATCTTTTCTGGGAGGAGATGCTTGGTTCTATTCTTTCCTGGAGAGCTTTTATCTTGTCCTCGATTTCACTTTTTCTCTCTAATTCAAAATTATTTTTGTTGATGAAAGAGAACGCCTCCAGATAGTAGTCAATTGCCTTTTTCGCGTTCCTTTCCTGTTCTGCTTTTTCCAGAATTATATCAAGTTGCTCGGCTTTTTTGAATCTTTCTGTTTCTATCTGTAATCTTCTTATCTTCGTCTGACTTCTTCCTTGCTTCATCTCTTTCAAGAATCTCATTGTTTCTTTTCGATAGGACTCGACCTTGGCATCTATCTCACTTAGCGGACGCTCTTTTTTTGGTTTTGTTTTAAGATAAAAAAGCAAAATCACAACGCAGACAATTATTAACCCTAACGGGATCATATTTATTTCCTCCACTGTTTCTCAATTATATAGTTTAATCATTTTGAGTCAAGCACGGTTGATTTTTGATTAAATTGTATTAGGATATTCATGAAGCAATTTAAGGAATCAAGGGACAGAGAGAAATTATCCTGAGATAATTTCATAAAAAGGGAGTTTTGAATTAAAGATGGGTAAGCTAAGAGCTCATGTTTTGATTAAGGGGAGAGTGCAGGGGGTCTTTTTTCGAGCTGAGACTCGCAGCCAGGCTTACAGGTTAGGTATAGTGGGCTGGGTGAAAAATAGATGGGATGGTAGGGTAGAGGCTCTTTTTGAGGGAGAGGAAAAGGCTGTCCAAAAGATGATTGGTTGGTGCCACAAAGGACCGCCGGCTGCCATAATAGAAGATGTGGAAATCAAGTGGGAGGATTATAAAGGAGAATTTACCAGCTTCTCTATCCGCTATTGACTCGTTGCTCGTCGCTAGCTGCTTATTGCTCGTGGTCCCGCACCTCAATCCTTCCTTCTTAATAATGAACAATGAACTGTTTTTAAGGAAGAAAGCTCGGACAAGGAGTGAATTACATAATCAGGCAGATGGGAAGGAGGAGCTTTTTGTAACATCTCCTGGTTGGTAATTCCTGATAGAACCAGGATGGTAGTAATTCCCAGTTTTTTTCCTGCCAGGATATCTGTCTCCAGCCGATCGCCCACTAAAATGGTATCCTTGGGTTGATATCCTCTACTTTTCATAATTATCTTAAGTCCAAATGAGTGAGGTTTCCCTAAGAGTAAAGCCTTTTTATGTGTAGAGGCTTCGAGAGCTTTGACTATGGCTCCCGCGCCAGGAACAGTTCCTTTTTCAACAGGATAAGTTGCATCTTTATTGGTAGCTATGAATTTAGCTCCTTTCAAGATTGCCCTATGAGCTAAGAGGAGTTTTTTAAAATTAAACTTTCTGTCCATTCCTACTACCACATAGTCTATTTCTTCTATTCTTGAAGTGATATTGATTCCTGCCTTCTTAAGTTCCTGGAACAATCCTGCCTCCCCAATTGGGAAGACTCTATTTTCTCTCTTATGCTTATTTTTGCTGAGGTAGATTGCTGCCAGATAAGAAGAAGAAAAAATCTCTTCCGAACTAACTCTAATGCCCATTCGGTCAAGTTTTTTTACAAAACCATCTCTGTTAAGAGTAGAATTATTACTCAAGAAAGATACTTCATCTCCTCTTTGTCTGAGAAAGGTCAGAGTTTCTTTTACTCCAGATAGCAAGGTTTCCTCGATATAGATTACTCCATCTAAATCAAAAATATAAAAACTCATTATCTATCACCGATTCTTAAGGTTTCTAGTTTCTCATCTTCTACAGGAATTACTTTAATGTATCGTTTCTCTTTTAGGGGTAGTTTAAAATACTCCACTTTTGTCCTGGCATGGGGAGCATCACTATAACGAGCAGTTATAGAGGCTGCCAGGAAAATAATTTCATCATCGTTGTTCATTTTTCTCAAAAGTCCAATCGGGCCAGGGTAATCAACTACCTGCAGACATATATCGCCTTCTATGGCTAATTGAAGAATCATTGTATTCTCTATTTTATTTCTTCCTACAATCAGCTTCGCTCCTTTTTTTAACAAAAAATGTCTTCCGAGTTTTAGTAGTTCGATTTCATTAAGACTTAATTTGCCTCCCCCTAATAAATGTTTAATTTTTTTAGAGAAGATAGGGTCAGTAAGTAAGCACCCTCCCGCTGGAATCGGAAAGCTTTTAATTTCTAATGACCTGGCCATTTCTAACTGGATACGACGAGTGCGCCCTTTAATGCCAAGAAGATTTTCTCTCTTCACCCAGCCTTCTCTCTCTGGTAAAGTAGGGGGTAGATTCTTAGCAGTGAGGGGACGAAGGAGATAGTCCTTCCAACCTGATTTCTCTTCTACTATATCTAGCGCCCATCTATTTTGAGATTTTGGCCTTTGTCCCAGGATTTCACCGCTAATAAGGAAGGATGCGTCTATTTTTTTTGTAAGAGAGCCAGCCTTTTTTACCATAAGAATGTGGCAATCAATACAAGGATTAGCTCCCTTTCCAAAACCATAGAGAGGAGATTGTAGAAGAACAATCAAATCGGTGCTTATATCTATAATATGAAGGGGTATTCTAAGGTTATGAGCAGCTATTTCTGCTTTTTTCGCATTGAAAAAAGGAGAGATAAAACATACTCCTTCTACATCAATTCCCTGTTTTTGGATAATTTTGGCAGCCAGACTACTATCCAGACCTCCCGAGAATAGACCTAAAGCTTTCATTCCTTTTTGGCTAAATCTTTATTCTGCAATGATTTTCTTATGCCTTTTTCCGTTTCTACTACTACTGTTCCTTTTAAGAGGTTTCTGCCCACTACCCTTACCTTCTCATTTTGCCATTGAATGGTCTGACCTATTTGAGGGAATTTTTTTTTCAAGGCGGAATAGGTGGAATATTCAAAATTCAAACAGCAACGTAGTCTTCCGCATACACCTGATATTTTGGAGGAAGACAGAGGTAGATTTTGCACCCGTGCTGCTTCTAGACTTACTGAGTTCAACTTTTCTTTTCTTTTAGCCAAGAATAGGGCACAACATACCGTTCTTCCGCAAATCCCACAACTGCGGAGGAGTTGAGGCTCGTCCCTTACTCCCACTTGCTGCATCTGAATTCGTAGTTTAAAAACAGCGGCCAGGTCCTTAACCAAAACTCTAAAATCCACTCTTTGTTTGGCTGTGTAATAAAAGGTGATACGCCTACTTTCCACAGGATACCTGGTGACTATTAGCTTTATGGGAAGTTTGCGAAAAGAAATCTTTTCCAGGGCTACTTGGTAAGCCTTTTTTTCTATTTCCTGTCGGTGCTCAAATTCTTGTATATCTACAGAAGTAGCCTTTTTTAAATCCCTTCCGCCAGAAAATAGTGGGTTTTCTTTGACTGGAGTTATGAATTTTACTTTTCCTAATCCTTTTCCCTCTTTTAGCTCAAACATACACCAGTCTTCTTTCACTAAATCTGTTTCTTCTAAGATGAAATAAACCGTTCTTTTTTCCGGGTGAACTTCTACTCCTACTAGAACCATCGACTTATTCCTTTATTGGTCTTAAAGAACTATTTAACTTGTAATTCTGTAAAATCAGCTATGGAGCTGAATAGTTTTTCTGTTCTTTTCAAAAGACAAAGGCGATTCGCTCGTAGGCGAGCATTCTCATTCATAACCAGGACTTTTTCGAAGAAGTTGTGAATAGATTCTTTTAAGGTAGAGAGAGTTTGGTATGCTTCTAAATAGCTTTGTTTATCCAATAATTTCTCAACTTTTGTTTCTATTTTTTCTAGCTCCTGGTATAACTCTCTTTCCTCTTTTTCTATAAGGAGTTCTTCTTTGAGCTTTTGTGGTATTTTTAGATTTCTTCTCTTGGCCTGTTTTAATATATTTAGTAATCTGACTATAGCTATGACCTCTTCTTTAAATTCCTCTCTAGAAGCAGCTTTAAAAAGAGCCTCTCCTCTTTTGATTATTATTGTTGGCTGAGTATCATCTACTTTTAAGATAGCCTTAATTTGGTCAGTCCTGATTCCCTTATCCTTGAGGATGTTAACCATCCTTGCCCGTAAGAATCCTTTGACCTTGAGGATAATTTTTTCTTGCTCTGTCCTTTCTTTTTTTTGATAGAGCTTTAAAGATTCTTTAATAAGATAATCCAGACTGACCTCCCATTCTCTATCAAGAATTATCTCTACTATTCCTTGTGCTTGTCTCCGTAAACCCCAGGGGTCTTCTGAGCCAGAAGGGATAAATCCTGCCCAGAAGGAACCAACCAGAGTATCTAATTTATCGGTTAAGGCGAGAATAGCTCCTGCTAGTGTCTGGGGGAGATTCTTTTCATTTGAACGGGGTATTTTGTGTTCATAGATAGCCTGAGCTACCTGAGTATTCTTCTTAAAATAAAGAGCATATTCTTTTCCCATTATTCCTTCCAGTGAAGGGAATTCTTTAACCATCTGGGTAGTTAAGTCAGTTTTACAAAGATAAGCTGCCTCTTTTAATATCCCTCTTACCTTTTCGTCTATCCCTGAAGAAACAGCAATTCTTTCTCCCAATTTTAGCAATCGCAGAGTTTTATCATAATAACTACCTAATTTCTCCTGAACTACTATTTCCTTAAGCAAAGGGACTCTTTCTTCTAATGTTATTTTCTTATCCTCTTGGAAAAAGAATTTAGCATCGCTCAGGCGGGCATTAAGTACTCTTTGGTTTCCTTTTATTACTTCTTCAAGGTATTCCCCGTTTCCGTCCCTCACTCCTATAAAGTAGGACTCAAATGTCTCTTTCTCCACCACGGAAAAGTGTTGCTGATAATCCCTTAAGCAGGCCCTCAATACAGGAGAAGGGAGGGAAAGGAACTGAGGATTAAATTCTCCCAGAAACATAGTAGGATATTCTACTGAGGAAGCTATATCATTCAGTAGTTCCTTATCTTCTAGAACCCTTTGCCTACTTCCACCCTTATTTAACTGAAAGACTATTTCTTGCATCTGTTTAATGATTATTTCTCTGCGCTCTGCCGGATTTATTAATACCCATTTTTCCCTTAAAATAGAGGAGTACTTCTGGGAGTCATTTATAGAAATCAAGGAAGGTGAAAGATAGGGATGTCCTCTTGTCTCTCGGCCAGAACGGATTCCGGCTACTTCAAATTCTATTATTTCCTCTCCTAAAAGAGCTAGAATAGATCTAATGGGACGTGCAAAAGCAAAGTCTCCCCTGCCCCACCTCATAGACTTGGAAAAACTGAGGGAGGTGATAAGCTCAGGAAGAAGGAGAGGAAGGATATCTTTTGTCCTCTTGCCGACTGTTTTTCTTTCTATATAAACGTAATTACCTTTTTTTAGTTTCTCCACTCCTAGGTCTTCTCTCTTTATTCCTTTAGCTTTTAAATAGGCTTTCCCTTCCTTGGTCAGCTCTCCTCTTTCACTTACAATTATCCTTTCCGGAGGACCCATCTCTTTTTCTATCCGTTCTTTCTGCTTAAGAGATACCTTTTCTGCTTGCAAGATAAGTCGTCGGCAGCTACCGGAAACAGTGATTTTTTCATAGTCTAAATTGGAGGAGGCAAAAAGTTCTTCTCCCTTTTCTTTAAGTTGAGTTAAAGCCTCTTCAACAAGAGAAGAAGGAAGCTCCTCAACTCTTATTTCTAATAATGCTGTTTTAGACATTGGATTCCTGTTCCCTAAGAAATGCCTCACGGCAATCTCGTATTGCGTATATCGTATGTCGTATTGCGCAATACGCATCACGCACGACGCATCACGAATTTCTATTCACTACTCACCAATTAACCACTCACCATTCGTTGGTTTGGCAGATTTCTCTTTTTCAAGATAAAGCCTGGCACATCCGTTAGCTAGATAGCGAACTCTCTTAATGAACCTTTCTCTTTCACTTACTCCCAGGGCTCCCCTGGCTTCCAGTAGATTAAAAGTATGTGAGCATTTGAGAGTATAATCATAAGCTGGTAAAGCAAGCCCTTTATTCAAAAGCTTTTTTGCCTCTTCCTCATAAGTTTGAAAAAGCTTAAATTGAATTGGCGGCTCGACTTCCTCAAAATTATAGCGGGAGAATTCTGCCTCACCTTGATAACAAATATCCCCATAGGCAATCTCTGAATTCCATTTTAAGTCATAAACATTATTCACTTCCTGCAAACACATTGCAATCCGCTCCAGTCCGTAAGTAAGCTCCACAGGGATAGGCTTTAAATCAAACCCCCCTACTTGTTGAAAATAGGTAAATTGAGTAATTTCCATCCCATCCAGATTCACTTGCCATCCCAATCCCCAGGCTCCCAGGGTGGGAGACTCCCAATCATCCTCAACAAATCTTATGTCGTGATGAAGGAAATTGACCCCCAGTTTTTCAAGGCTTTCTAAATAAATAGATTGAATATTATCAGGGGATGGTTTGACGATTACTTGATATTGATGATGCAGCCTGAGACGATTAGGGTTCTGACCGTATCGTCCATCAGCAGGGCGCCGTGACGGCTCCACATAGGCTGCCCGCCAGGTTTTTGGCCCCAGTACCCTTAAAAAAGTAGCCGGGTTAAAAGTTCCTGCTCCTTTTTCTACATCATAAGGCTGAAGGAGAAGGCAGCCCTGCTCTTTCCAGTATTCCTGTAAGGTAAGAATAATATCCTGAAAATTCATTCTTTTGAAAGTTTCTCTCTTACTTCTTCAATAGTATTATTTAGGATATCCACTACTGCCTGGGAGCTAATAGTGGCTCCGGTGATAGCCTGAATCTGGTTATCTTCTTCTGCTTCTTTCCCTTTAATTAACTTAATCAGAGGAACTACCAGTAGAGTCTTGAATTGTTCCCGAAAAGATTCTGAGGTTATTTTTGCTCCTAGCCCTGGAGTTTCCACTGATTCCAGAATCTGAATTCCCCTGGTCTGATTCAGCTCAGGATCCATCCCTATCATTATTTCGATTATACCTTGATATCCTGCTCCTTCTCCAATAAATGCGTAACCCACTAGATTTCCAGAAGAATCCAGTCCCTGGTAAATAAGTCTATCTTCTTTTGTTATGGTGCTATAATCTTTTGCCTCAGGTAGAACTTCAAAGACAGCTCGGCGAATCTCTGCTTTCTTATTTTCTTCGATTCTCGGCTGAGCGTATCTATAAACTCCCACCAGAGAAGCTCCAGAAATCATTCCCACTATAGAGAGAACCAGAACCATGTGGATTGATTTCTTCAAACTATCTTCCTCCCAAAACTCTGGGCTTAATATACCTGTCTAATAGAGGAGTAAAGGCATTCATAAGAAGAATGGAAAACATCACTCCCTCTGCATATCCTCCCCAATTACGAATTATAACTACTATGGCTCCTGCAGACAAACCGAAGAGCCATCTACCTTGTTTAGCCAGGGGAGTGGTTACCGGGTCTGTGGCCATAAAGAAAACTCCGAGCATCAATCCACCTGCCAATAAGTGAAGTAGAGGACTGCCATAGAGGGGATTAATGAGATAGAAAATGCCGCTCAACAAAGCCACTGCAAGAAGGTAAGAGAGGGGAGTGCGCCAGTCAATATGTCTTCTTATCAGTAGAAAGGCTCCTCCTATAAGCAGAGCCAGAGCGGAAGTTTCTCCCAATGAGCCGGATACGTTCCCCAAAAATAGTAGCAAAAGGGGAGTTGATTGAGATTGAAACCTCAAAAGTCCCAGAGGAGTAGCTGTAGTCACTGCATCAATAGTAAAAGGATTTACCCAACTGGTCATCAGAACAGGGAAAGTAGCTACCAGGAAAGCTCTCCCAATGAGAGCCGGGTTAAATATATTATAGCCCAATCCTCCGAATATCTGTTTGCCAATGATGATAGCGAAAATTGTTCCTAAAACAGCAGCCCAGAGAGGAAAACTAGGGGGAAGGGTTAGAGCCAATAATATTCCGGTGAGGAGAGCACTGGGCTCATTTAAGCTCCCTTTTCCTCTTATTTTTAAAAATAGATACTCTGTGACTACACTAGCTAGACCGCATACAGCAATAAGCTCTATCGCTCTTAAGCGAAAAAAATAGATACTGGCGCCTATGACAGGAATTAGGGCTATTATCACCGCCCACATTATTCGCCCTACCGTGATTCTATCTCTAATATGAGGAGAGGAGGAAAGAGTAAGTATTCTTTCTATTTTCTTATTTTTCTTTTCCGTTATTCTAGCTCTATCCAATTTTTCCTTCTCTCAAGACAGATAGATTTCAAATGCGCAGTTTTGTAGCAGTATTATAAAATCTCCTCCCTCTTTTGTCAAACCACAAATCTTTCAATAAACAGTATCTTTATTCTGGGGCAAATTAGTGAGCTGATTTGATAGGGACTTTCTTTGAGGTGTAAAAAAACACTTGACAAATTCTCATAATAGTATATGATATATTTAGAACTTCAAAAAATGTCTGAGAGAAAATCCTCTTGTTGGGTAGGAATAAAGTATATAATAAAGCAAGTCCAACACTTTTGAGGTAAATACTCATTGAATTGCGTCATTGCGAACAGAGTGAAGCAATCTCAATTAGGTCGCTTGGTATAATCTTGAGATTACGGAGCGTGTTCCGAGCGAAGCGAGGAATCTCGCTCCTCAATGACAACATAAAATGTGTTTTACTGAATACTTACATCTGAGTGAAATGGCTAAATGAAGAATAAACTTGATAATAAACAACTTAACGAGACTCTCATATTAAATGCAATAAGAAGGCATAGTCCAGTATCGAGAACTGGTATTGCCAGAATGATTGGGCTAAGTGGAGCCACGGTGACCAAGTTTGTCAATAGTCTGATCCAGACAGGTTTTGTAAGAGAAGATGGGTATGACGACTCTAGGGGTGGAAGAAGGCCAACATTATTAAAATTAGTACCTGAGGCTAGCTTTGCCGTGGGAGTTGAGCTGGGTGCCGCTAACCTGAGAGCGGTAGTGATAGACCTGGAGGCAAGGATAATTGCAAAAATAGCCAAAAAGACTAAGGCAGATGAGGGAAGAGAGAGGGTTTTTAAGAGAATCACTGAAATTATTCATCAGGTGATCGATACCTCAGGAGTAGAAAGGGAGAAAATCAAGGGGATAGGCATAGGGATTTCAGGAATAGTAGATCACCAAAAGGGCATTTGTCTATTCTGTCCTAATATAAAGGAATGGGAAAATGTTCCCGTAAAGAGGCTCTTGGAAAAGGAATTTGGGATTGAGGTATTTATAGACGATAGTTCAAGAATGGCCGCTTTAGCAGAGCATTGGTGTGGTCTTGCTCAAAGAGTGGAGAACTTTATCTTCGTTAACGTGGGAGTCGGGATGGGCTCTGGTATTTTTACCAATGGACAGCTTTACCGGGGAAGCAGGGGCACCGCCGGTGAATTAGGGCATACCACCATAGATGAGAATGGTCCAAGATGTCAATGTGGAAACCGTGGTTGCCTGGAGACTTTAGTGTCTGGTCCGGCCATTGTTAGAAGAACCAGAGAGAGATTAGAAGAAGGGGTGGTCTCTCTGGTTGGTAAAATGAGTGGTGGCGATTTTGCTAAGATTACCCCCGAGCTCATTGCCCAGGCAGCCAGAAAGGGAGACAAATTGGCCTTCAATATTATGGAGAAGACTGGGGAATATTTAGGTATAGGAATCGCCAACGCTGTTAATTTATTTAACCCGGAGCTGGTGATAATCGGAGCCGGGATATCCCGAGCAGGGGATCTCTTCTTAGACACCGCTAAACGTACTGTAAAGGCACGTGCTTTGCATACAGCCGCAACCTCAGTTGATATCAAGCTCTCTGTGTTGGGTGATACCACTGCTGCCCAAGGAGCAGCTATCCTTGTCTTAAAAGACATCTTCAAGCCCTATGTGAGCGTAACGATTTAGAAATACCATCTTTTTAAGATAGCAACAGCTGATCAAGCAAAATTTTAAGCAATAAATTCCAGGAGATAGAATATGGATAGAGGAAAGTCTTCCAAACTCTACAAGCCTACACCGATCGATAACGACGCCCTTCTTCCCTATGAATGGCCAGGCAGTTATTTTATCGATGAGGAGGAAATTGAAGCGGTGAGCAATGTATTGAAAAGACGCAGTCCATTTCGTTTTTATGGTCATACAAATGAAGAGTCTTATTCAGAACGATTGGAAAGAGCTTATTGCCAGAAACTTGGCCGAAAACATGCTTTAGCTGTGAATAGCGGAACCGCAGCACTTACCATTGCCTTAAGGGCAATGGATATTGGACCAGGCGACGAGGTGCTTGTGCAAAGCTATATGTGGATTTCCTGCCCTATGGCAGTTATATTGGTGGGAGCGATTCCTCGCCTGGTTGATATTGATGACACCTGGTGTATAGATCCCAGGGATCTGGAGAGAAAAATTAGCCCCAGGACTAAATGTGTGATGATGGTGGATATGTCTGGTGCACCTGGAGATATTGAAGGGGTAGAAGCCATTTGCAGGAAACACAATGTCTATATGCTGGAAGATTTCTCCCAGGCAAATGGTGCTAAATTCAAAGATAGATATATCGGCTCTTTTGGAGATATGGCCATCTCCTCGCATCAATCCAACAAGACCTTATCATCTGGTGAAGGTGGCATAATAGTTTGCGATGATGATAAGCTTTATGAGAGGGCGGTAGCCGCCCACGATCTGGGATATCCTCGGAGAGGCGGCCGCCTGGCTATCGATGACCCAGAGATACAGATGTGGGGTCAGGGCTCACGCTCCTCTGAACTCGGGGCCGCTTTGGCATTTGTACAATTTGATAAGTTAGATTCCATCGTTACCTATATGCATTATGCTAAATATCGTATACGGAGAGGTCTTGAAGAGATAAAAGGACTTAGACTACGCCGCATCCTCGACCCTGATGGAGACAGCGGTCTTTTCTTAATTATGACATGGCCTACTGAGGAAATACGGGATAAAGTGATAGAAGAAACGCGCAAGGCAGGGATCGTTACTGGCCCAAAGGGATTGAATAACATTACCATGCCTGAGTGGCACCAGCATATTTATTATCAAATTCCTAGTTTGGTCAAGAAAAAGGGGCTTAGTTCCACTGGTCGTCCCTGGACGGATCCATTGAATGAATTTGCTAAGGATTATTCTTATGATAAAGGCACCTGCCCATTTACTGATGATCTCATTGCCCGTAGTAGCCTTCTATCTATACCCCCAACCTTAACCGTTGAGGCCTGCGACCGTATTGTGGAAGAGTTTCAGGAGGCAGCTAAGCAATATATGTAGTTTCCAGTGTCGGCCTGGTCTTTCGTATTTGATTGACGTAGCGGAGAACTTTATTAAAAGTCAGGGGTGAGAGTGGACAATTCCAAGGAAAACGCTTTAAGGATCAAGGCGATTAAGCCAACTGTGTTTTTCATTAAAGAAAAACAAGGGCTTTTGCAACTAGTGGATATCTCTGTCAAAAACCCTGGAGAATCCCTGAAAGCAAGCGTAGAAGTCAAAATTAACTCCCAGAGAAGGCATACGGATATCGGCGTGGCTAAGCGAGGAGAAGGGAGATACCGGGTTTGTGTTCCCGATGTTCGGGAAATAACAGATGTAGAATTTACCTTATCGGCTAGTGGAAGGATGCAAGATCGAAAGAGAATTACTTGGAAACCACAAAAACATTGGCAAGTATATTTGGCTCACTACTCACATCATGACCTTGGATATACAGACTTACCGACAAATGTTTTGCGCGAATACGACGGTTTCTACGATGAAATTCTGCGTTTTTGCAAGGAGACAGAAGATTGGCCTGACGAGTCGAAATTCAGGTATGTCGTCGAGCAGTTTTGGTCACTTCAGCATTTCATCGAGAATCGACCTAAGAAGATGGTGGATAAGCTCATCAAGTATATAAGAGAGGGTAGAATTGAGCTCACAGCGCTTTTTGGCAATCAAACTACTGAGCTTTGTGGTCATGAAGAGCTGATAAGGCTGATGTACCCCTCGTTTGATTTAAAAAGGAAATATGGCATTAAGGTTTGCTCAGCAGGATTAAACGATATACCAGGTTTAAGCTGGGGTTTAGCCACGGTACTGCCGGGGGCAGGGGTGAAGTACTTTGCTGCAGGAATTCCCACTTGGTATTTTGGCAGAGATGAGAAAAAGGTGCATCCATTTTGGGATGAAAGTAAAGTATTACCGCTTAGTATTCCTGGTGCCTTTCGCTGGGAAGGAATTGATGGTGCACAAATGCTATTTTGGTATAACATGCATGGATATGGTGAATTATACCTATGGAATTATTCAGAAGCTCTAAGTGAAGTTACCAATACACTCAGTTTGTTGGAGAAGCAAGATTATCCCTTTAACTTTGTGCTATATACAGTGAGAGGAGGAGAGCGGGATAATGCACCTCCATCACTTCGTCTTAGCCATATAGTAAAAGAATGGAACGATAGGTGGGCCTACCCAAAACTCTATATTGCCACATATTCTGATTTCTTTGAGCGGCTTGAAAAATACAAGCATACTCTTCCAGTATTTCGAGGAGAGCTGCCAAACACAGATTATACTGTTGCTGCTACCTGTACAGCAAAAGAAACCGGTATCAATAGAAACACTCACGACCAATTGAGTTCAGCGGAGAAGTTTGCTACTATTGCATCAGTAGTTAGTGATTATTCCTACCCTTCTGAGAAAATCAACGATACTTATACTAATACCTTTTACTATGACCTACACTGCCACGGAATGGCCTATCCCATTGGGCCTGCACAGGACGGCTGTTTGAGCGAGAAAAAAGATTTTGCTTATCGGGCTGCAGCATTATCGCACGATATACTCTCAAAGAGTCTCAATAGAATAATTGACGAGATCGAACTTGAAGATGATAATTCTTATATTGTAGTATTCAATTCGCTTTCCCGGAAACGGACAGATGTAGTGAGAACACCTTTTTCTGCACATTCGCCATGCGGTCAACCGCTGCACGTACAACATCAAAATGGCACATCCGTATTTGTTGCCGGTTCAGCCATAGGAAGGGATATTATTAATCCTCCCATTGATCTTGTGGAAGGGCCATTTGATTTAATTGATATGGAGACAGGAGAGAAAGTATCCTACCAGATTGTTAAACTTGACAGTTCAAAGGCACCTGTACCTTATGCAGCATCCAGATATGCTCTCGGCCAGGTTAATCGTGTCGAGCTTTTTGAGATAGTTTTTGTAGCAGAAAGTGTTCCAGCTATGGGTTACAAAACCTATCGATTGACACCAAAAGAAAAAACTATCTCTTTTGAAAGCAGTATCGTGGTGGGAGAAAGCAACCTGGAAAATCGTTACTTTAAGATCGCTCTAAATCCACAAACGGGCACCATAGACAGTATTTATGATAAGGAGCTTTCGCGAGAGATCGTTGATAAAGACGCACCTCATAAGCTGAATCAGCTCATAGTGCGATGGGCAAAAACAGGGAAAGAGGAAAGTCCCCAAAAGGTGAGTATTCGAAAAGGAGAAAACGGCCCAGTTTATGGAAGTCTTATAGTATCTAGCAAAGGCACTGGCTGTCCACAAGTAACACAGGAGATCGTTCTTTATGATAAGATAAAGCGAATTGACATCGCTAATAGAGTCTTAAAAGATTCCACTCCATTATTGGAGATTTATTTTGCCTTTCCATTTTTGATGGACAACCCTCATTTCCAATTTGAAGGTTCCAATTCTGTCATCGAACCTTTAAAAGATCAGTTTCCTGGCTCAAACTCCGATTATTATACCCTACAACATTGGGCAGATGTCTCTGATAAAAAGGTTGGCATAACTTTGTCAAGCATGGAAGCTCCAATTATAGAGTTTGGAGGACTCTGGCCAGGATACGTTTCCTATGCACACCATGGCGTAACACCTCCTGGGTTTGACCATGAATTTAAAAAACCCGGTGAATTTACCAAGGGTTATATGTACTCGTATGTTATGGACAACAATTTCCGTACTAACTTTGAAAATGTGCAGGTAACTGATGCACTTTTCCGTTATTCTCTTACTACTCATAGGGGTGGTTGGAGAGAGGGACGAGCGCATGACTTTGGCTGGGCTTTTCAAAATCCACTTATTCCAGTTTGTATGAACGGCAAGAAAGAAGGAACGCTGAAAAAGTCCATGAGTTTTTGTCAGGTGGATGACTCAAATGTCCTTCTATTGACGCTGAAAAAAGCAGAAGATGGGAATGGATTAATTGTGCGTCTAATCGAGACCCAAGGTGAGGACACAACGGTTACATTGACATTACCATTTCTTACAATTGAGAGAGCGTGTCAGACAAATCTGGTCGAGGAAGACGAGAAACTGCTTCTTTCAAAGAAACACGCCGTGGTGGCACCTGTTAACGCCTTCGGTATTATAACGATCCGAGTTCAAGCAGTTTGATAATATGGCATAGGGTATCTATAGAAGGAAATTCTCAAGTTTTTTTGCTTTTCTTGTATCTGTTCCCAGATAGCGACGCCTTGAAGGTAAACCTTGATAAAAAAATTAGGGTATGTTGGTAAGATCTTTCTTGAATAATAAGTTAAAAGCTGAAAATAAAAGGCCAGGGGGAGGTGAAAAGGAAGGAAGCTGCTTCAGCTTAAGAATTGGGAGTTATCTAAAGAGAAGGGTAGGATAATGCATATTCCTCTTTGGGACTTCTACAAGAAATCAAAACATATTTCAACGAGGAGAAAAATAATGAAGATTATAAAAGGAAAAATTATTATTCTATTGATAGGGACGTTATTTCTAGTGTCAAGTGTTACCTCCTTGCTGTATGCACAAGAGAAGGTTACACTTAAATATACCTTCTGGTCGGGAAATGAAGCGGAAGCAAATGAGTTGGCAGCTCGGTATGAAGAGGATAATCCTAATATCAACATAGTGTGGGAAATATATCCTTACAATGAGTACTGGAAAAAAATCCCCATTTTGTTGGCAGCAGGTACACCCCCAGAGGTATATGATGTATGTGCTCTTTACTACCATGATCTGGCATCTCGAGGACAAATTCTGGACGTAACTGATTTAGTAGAGCGAGACCTGAATATGGATGACTATTTCGAAAGTGTGCTTTTCGGATATGACTGGCCCGTCGGGAGTGGAAACTATTCAGCTCTTGGTTTTTCATGGACCATCACAGTTCTCTACTATAACAAAAGCATGTTCGATGCAAGAGGAGTTGACTACCCAAATGACAGTTGGAGCTGGCAAGACCTTCGTGAGGCAGCAACAAGGTTAACTGCTGATACTGATGGTGATGGGAAAATAGATCAGTGGGGTTATCAAAGTACCAGGATGAGAACCAATCTAGATACTACCTTTTACTCCAATGGCGGCAGAATGCTAAATCCTTTACGAACTGAAAGTGTATTAGATCAATATCCGCAAAATATTGAGACCACTCAATTCTTTGTAGATATGATTTACAAAGACAAGATCTCTCCTCCGCCTCCTTTGGGTAACTCCGACATGGTGACGACTCGATTCAAAACGGGGAAAGTAGGAATGATTACAACTCTCCTACATCTGATTGGAGACTTCAGAGAGGTCAAGGATTTCGACTGGGATATCGCCATGGTTCCAAAAGGTACAGTCACAAGAGCGATTTATGGTGGAGCCGATCCTACAGGTATTTCTCCCTTCACCGAGCACAAAGAGGAAGCATGGGGGTTCCTTAAATATCTACTTAGTGCAAGGCGGGGAATGCTCCTTATGACAGGCAGAGTTCCGGTTAATAGAAAAGTTGCAAACAGTGACGCATATCTTCGAGCTGATCTTCCACCTGAAAATATGCAAGTTGCATTCGAGTCAACTAAATATATGCGTGATGCTGATTTTTCGCTTAAATGGTCCGAGTGGCACACTGCGATGCAGCAGGAGTTGGATCTGGCGTTTATGCAAGAAATATCGGTAGAAGAAGCCCTACAGCGAGCAACTAAAGCTATGAACCGGGTTATTCAAGCTGATTAGGTAAGGAGAGAAGGGAGATCTTGGAAAAGAAGAAATTAGCCTAAGGGTCTTCTTTCTTTACAAGAGGTTGCCGAAAAAAAGCCCTGCTGACAAAGAGCAGGGCTTTTCTAAAAAAAGAACTTATGTAATTTATAGGAGAAGTGGCTTAGCCATGTATAAACAGGTAGAGAAATTATCTATTGGGGAAAAGAAAAATTGGAAAGGTTTATTTGAAGCGATTCCATACCTTATCCCGATGCTTATTGGTATAATTGTATTTAGAGGGGGCCCTGTCTTAGCATCTCTTATAATTAGTTTTTTAAAGTGGGATATGATTCTAGCACCCGAGTGGGTGGGTATCAATAACTATTTAAAGATGGCATCAGATCCCCTCTTTTGGAAAATAATGAGAAATACTTTTATTTACATAGGAATCGCTGTTCCAGCAAGTATAACTATTCCATTATTCATGGCTCTTGCAGTAAATCAGAAATTAAAAGGAATTATACTATTCAGAAGTATTTACTTTTTACCAGTGGTTACTTCAATGGTAGCTATTGGTCTATTATGGACATGGCTCTACGATCCTCAATTTGGATTGATAAATTATTTGTTAGAGTCTGTTTTTCATATCTCAGGTGCTTGGTGGTTACAAAGCACTAAATGGGCTCTTCCTTCCATTATAATTATGAGCCTATGGAAATCGGTTGGGTACAATATGGTTATTTATTTGGCAGGATTACAAGCGATTCCCCAACAATTTTATGAAGCCGGGCACATTGATGGAGCGAACAAGCGCCAGCTCTTTTGGAATGTTACCCTACCCATATTAAGCCCTACAATTTTCTTTGTTATGATAATATCTGTTATTGGATCTTTTCAGGTATTTGAACAAGCGTACATTATGACCCAAGGAGGACCAGCGTATTCCACTACTACCATAAGTTACGCCGTGTTTATGCAGGCTTTTCAATATTGGCACATGGGATATGCTTGTGGATTAGCTGTCATTTTAGCTGGGTGTGTTCTTATAATTACTCTCATTAACTTCACGTATCAACGTCGATGGGTCTTCTACGGATAAACTCATGTACAAGCTCTAGCATGAAAAAAAGAGGAGAGTAAGATGAGACGAATAAATCTTGATGAGGTTAAAAAATACTGGTTTAAAGTTTTCGTGAGAATTTCCCAATATACGCTACTTTCTTTTGTTGGAATTATATTTGTACTTCCTTTCATATGGATGTTACTCTCCTCGTTGAAGCTGCCAGGAGAGGTAATGATCTATCCTCCGAAGTGGATTCCGTATCCTCCAGTATGGTCGAATTACCTGAAAATACTGGAGCTTATGCCATTTTCTATGTTTATTGTAAACAGTTTCAAAGTAGCCATTTTGTCGGTTATTGGAGAAGTGTTTACCTGCTCATTAGCTGCCTATGCGTTTGCACGGATTAAATTTCCTGGACGTGAATTTCTTTTTTTGACACTCATAATGACCATGATGTTTCCTGGACAAGTAAGGATAATTCCCGTATTTATGATAATGAAATTCTTAGGGTGGTTGGATACTCATAAACCTCTTATAGTCCCCTTCTGGACAGCCGCAGCATTTGGAACATTCCTCATACGCCAGTTCTTTTTAAGTCTTCCCTCTGAACTGGAAGACGCAGCTAGAATAGACGGATGCAGCCGATTTGGGATTTACTGGAGAATTTTTGTGCCTCTTTCTATACCAATCTTAGTAACGCTTACTGTTTTTTCCTTCATCACCTCCTGGAATGATTTGCTAAATCCTGTCGTATACCTTAGTTCATATCGCAAAATGACTCTTACTGTCGGTTTGGCTTATTTCAGAGGCCAATATAGTGTAAAATGGGAGTTACTTATGTCAGGAGCGACTCTTAGTGTGTTACCTATGCTGATTCTCTATATCGTGGCTCAGCGGTATTTCGTCCGAGCTATTGTCCTTTCAGGACTGAAGGGTTAACAAAAATATCTGAAAAATTATCAATGAGAGGATATGGGATAGCAACTGTTCGGATATTAGTTTATCAGAAATCTCAACTGAAGTGGGAGGCTAGGTAGTGAATAATAGATTATATGGGGGAGTGGCAAAGGTGGTTATTAGTCCTCCGGTGGGGACAGAAGTAATTGAACCTGTAGGAGAGCGCTCTACTGGAATCCATGATGATCTTTTTTGCAGGGTTTTACTCCTGAAAGATAAGAACGAAGAATTGACTTTGGTGAATATGGATTTAGTTGGTCTTGACTTTACTTTATTAAAGAATCTAAGACAAACTATCCAGAAAAATATCGGACTTTCCTTTCAAAGCGTGATGCTACATTGTATTCACAACCATAATTCCCCAGTTACTGTGCATTATCTTCGTCAAAACCAACTTAGTCGTGACCATATGTGGGAAAAAGAATTAGAAGAGAAGATAGTTGGAGCAATTTCAGTGGCAAGGAATAATCTTTTCCCGGTGAAAACAATAGGAGCAGGCAAAGGGAAGGTTCAGATTGGTATAAATCGCCGATTATCTACTAGAGAAGGTACAATAATGTCACCCAATCCTGAGGGAGCAGTAGATCCTTGTGTAGATGTACTCAAAATAACCGGTGAGAAAGAACCCTCAGTCATTCTTTTTTCTCATGCAGCTCATCCAGTTTCAGTACATAGAGCAAGTACTCTAATAACTGCTGATTATCCAGGTTACGCTGTAAAAGCAATCCGGGAACTTCTAGGAAAAGATGTTTTCCCAATTTTTTTTCAGGGTTGTTGTGGAAACATTAATTCAGAGTCTTTAGCGGGGGGGTTCAAAGAGGCTGATAGCCTAGGAACAACCCTAGGGAGAGAAGTGGTAAATATAGTCTGCCAGATAGAAGACTACATAAGTAATTTTGCTCTTGAGTCCTATTATAAAGAAGTGGATTTACCTTTGAACAATCCACCCTCGGTAGAAGAGGCGGAAAGAATTTTGCAAGATACAGAGAAGGGTATTGGCCTGCCTCACCGTTTTACGCAATTTCACCGGCAAGAAATGTTGCTTTGGGCAAAGGAGTTGGTGAAAGTGGCCAAGAAAAAGGGGAAAGATTACAGTTTACCAAGTGAGATTCAGATGTTTATATTGGGAGATGAAATTGCCATAATTGGTCTCAGCCATGAGGTATTTGTGGACTATCAATTAAGAATAAAAAAACAATCTCCTTTTCTTCATACCTTTGTTTTTGCTTATACTAATGAAGTTGCTGGCTACATCCCTACACCGAAAGATTTTTCCTTAGGTGGATATGAAGTTTCTGAAGCACCGAAATGGTACGGTGTTCTTAACTTGAAGCCAGAAGTAGGAGAAATTATATTTGAGAATGTAATGGATTTACTTTTAGAAGCAAAAAAGAACAGATTTAGTAAAGGGAGATAGAGTGATGAAGGATATTTATTTTGGAAGTAAATTAAACTGAGCTTGTTGAAAGTGGCGGTCAAAAGTAAAGGCATAAGTTATCCATATAGATATTTGTCGTGATTTTGGGATACATTTGAGAAGCCGCTATTGCCAGAGCTGCCAATTTTAAAGAAGGAATCTTCGGTATACCTTGTCTTTTGTTCGATATATTCATTTATCGCCTCTATGATTCCTTCCTGCAACTCTTTTTTCTTTCGGTTTAGAATTTGGTTAAATGCTTTGGCTACTCTATCAGGAATTTTGATGGTAATCCTTTGTGACATTGCTATCCGCCTCCTAAATAGAAAATAACATATTCTTGCGTAATTGTCCTATAAGATTTTCCGTTGTTCCGTGTAGCTATAAGGTGGGTGATATATAGTGTTATACAGGAGGTAAGATGTTAAGACCAAAAGTAGGCTTTCTTATGCTCTGTCATCTTTATGAGGAGGGAAGAGAGGAAGCTCCTTCTCTTTTCCAAAAGGCCGCGATTGAACTGAGAAAACTCGGTTTGGATGTGGTAGCTATTGAGGAAATAGTTGAGGACGAGAATTCGGCTCATAGAGCGGCTCAAAAATTCAAAAGGGAAGATGTGGACGTAATTTGTCTGGTTGAGGGAACCTGGAGCTCGGACTATCTAGCCCTGGATATATTGGAGGAGGTTGATATGCCCATTATCACCTGGGGGCTGCCTGGCATCCGTAAAGGGTCCTTGTGTGGCGTTCAGCAGCTTGACTGTGTTCTTAAAGAACTGGGCAAGCCCTATAAGTTCATTTATGGAAGCGTAGAAGAAAGAAAGCCTTATGAGAAGATTGAAGGATATGCCAAAGCTTCTTCCTTGAAGAGAACCTTACGAAAGGCTCGCTTGGGATTGGTTGGCTATCGGATAAGAGGAATGACAGAGGTTACCTTTGATGAGCTAGAACTCAAATCTTTACTTGGTCCCCGAATAATTCACTTCGGATTAAATGAGCTTAAAGATGAAATGGGCAAAGTTCCTAATGAGAGAGTAGGAAAGATCTGGAGAGAGGTTAAAAGGAAGGTGGGAAAAGTTAATGCAGGGGAAAAAGAGGGAATAAGTTCAATAAGAGCATATTTAGTTTTGAAAAAATGGATAGAAAAAGAGAATCTTTCAGGCTTAGCTGTGGAGTGTTATCCTGATTTCATGGGACAGGTCTGTTTGGCTTATTCCCTCCTCGGTGAGGAGGGAATTCCTGGAAGCTGTGAAGGGGACGTGAATTCACTGGTGGCTATGATTATCTTACATCTCTTAACCAAAATTCCTGTTCATAATACTGACCTTTTAGCAGTTTATCCAGAGGATAACTCTATTGTTTTTTCTCATTGTGGCTCTGGTGCTTTTTCTTTAGCTGAAGAGAAGAAAAAAATAAATTTATCCCCTGTGAGATTAGCCAACAAAGGAGTATGCGTGCTATTCCCCGCCAAACCAGGTAAAGTTACCTTAGTGAATTTAGTGGGAAGGAAAGATACTTACCGGATGTGCATAGTGGAGGGAGAGGCAGTAAGAACGGAGATGGTTTTTGCCGGAAACCCTGTTAAGGTGAAATTTCCCATTCCCGTGAATGAATTTTTAGAAATAGTGGCTGAAAATGGTTCTGGTCATCACTGGATGATAGGATATGGGAATGTTAAGGAAGAACTGGAGGATTTCTGTAAATTGGTGGGCTTACGGTATGTGAGTATATAGATTATTCAAACGGGGAAAGCCATTTCCACAGAGGAATATATCTTATTCTCTTGCCTTTAACATTTTCTTCTTTCTCCAAATCGTGTGTAATCACAAAACCTTCATTGAGTTTTAACTTCTCCATTGCCTTCAACAATGCCTTTATTTCTCTCGCTTTTGTTTCTGGCCTCTAAGTCCTTTTTCCAAAAATTCCAATCCTGAAGTATCTCTATGATCTGATTCTTGTTCATTTTATCCAATTATATTAGGCAAAATTTAAGATTTTTACCTAAAAAAAATTTAAATTTTCGCTGTTGTCAATCTCCCTTTTCTTATAAAAATTGTCACCAAATTGATAATTATGATATTTTTAATATTCTCTAGCCAACTCTCTAGAATCTTAAGGTATTGGTTCCTTGCATTCATATCCGTTTTCTTCATCTTCCCGGTTAATTATTATCTAACTGGGGATTAATGTATCATATTTTCGGTTACATTTCATATGGCAGAGCCAGTTACCCTTCGATTACATTTATATGACTTAACGTGCCAGTAGTTGCCTCCCAGCGTGGATTTAGTCCTATTCATGTAGGTTCGCTACCACCACAGCTGGCTATTCTCAACAATATCAGTGTTAGATGTGAAGAGCTGGCAGCGGAGGGTGTTATTAGTGGTGATCCAAAGATGATATTTCATGCGATTTGTTTTGACCCCTTAGCCTCTGCTGTTCTAAGCCTTGCCGAAATAGAAAAGATGGTAAAGGAGATGTTCGAGATAAACAGAACCCGGCCGAGAAATTCTTAATTATTGAGGAGGCTAGGTCTACTCTTTTCTTTAGCGGGGAGGAAGAAGGACGGGTATTTTTATTTTGGAAGTAAATCAAAACCAGCTTGTTGAAAATGACGATCGAAAGTAAAGGCATAAAATGCATTCGTATCAATGAAGAGGATCATTTTTTACTCAACTTGTCCGTATAGATATTTATCGTGATTCTGGGATATATTTGAGAAGTCACTCTTGCCAGAGCTGCCAATTTTAAAGAAGGAATCTTCGGTATACCTTGTCTTTTGTTCGATATATTCATTTATCGCCTCTATGATTCCTTCCTGCAACTCTTTTTTCTTTCGGTTTAGAATTTGGTTAAATGCTTTGGCTACTCTATCAGGAATTTCGATGGTAATTCTTTGTGGCATTACTATTCACCTCCCAAGGTAGAGAATAATACATTTTGCGTAATTGTCAACTCTATATGCTACAAAATTTTCCCTGAAGCCATTAAGTGTGCGATGATTCTCTGTAATAAACCAAATGAGACTATGGGTATCTACGACATAAGTGTCCATCTCTATACTTACTCCTTAAACCGGTAAGCGTTCCTAAACACGGATTTCTTAGCTTCTGCGATATCTTCTTCCGTTACCTCAATACCCTTCCATAGTCCTTTTAATTTCGTCTTTCTCCCCGCCGCTTGATGAGCAAGAGTCTTCCGCAGTTGTTCCAGTTCCTGCTGGATAGCGTCAATTCGAGCTACTACATAAGAGATTACCTTTGTCCTCATAACTTCACCTTTGAACCTTTATTTTTACTTACAAGAGAGTATAGCAATAGAAGAAGGGAGCGTCGAGGATTTGACAGAGTTTGAGAATAACATAGGATAGCCCATGGTCAATCTTCAGATAATGAGAAAAGATTAGAGCAGATAAAGGTGATTACTTCCCATGCTTAGCCGCTTTTAGTTTTATTCGGTAATATCAAAAAAGGAGGAACTGATGCCAAAGATTGCTTTCATAGGAGCAGGGAGTTTTGTATTTACCAGAGCCGTGGTGCGGGATATTCTCTCCTTTCCTGCCCTTGCCAATAGTACTATAGCCCTTATGGACATCGATGAGGAACGCCTTTCTCTCATTAAGTTCGCTATAGAAAAGATAATTACGGCAGGAAATTATCCAGCAAAAGTGATTGCTACTAAAGATAGAGTTGAGGCGCTTAAGGGAGCAGATGGAGTGGTCTGTACCATCCTTGTGGGTGGGGTTCAGGTATGGCGGTCAGATATAGAAATCCCCAAAAAGTATGGAGTGGATATAAATGTTGGCGATACCAGGGGCCCGGCTGGAATTTTCAGAGCCCTCAGAACAATACCAGTAATGCTTGACATATGTAAAGACATAGAGCGTTACTGCCCTGAGGCTATTTTCCTAAACTATACAAACCCTATGGCTATGCTTTGTCGTGCCATGCAAGGTGAGAATAAAGTCAAAGTAACTGGTCTTTGCCACAGTGTCCAGGGCACAGCCGAAATGTTGGCCAAGTGGATAGGTGCTCCTATGGAAGAGATTGCCTACCTTTGTGCCGGGATAAATCACCAGGCCTGGTTTCTTGACTTCAAATGGAATGGTAAAGATGCCTACCCCCTTATTAGAGAGGCTGTTAAGAGACCTGAGATTTACAATGAAGAGCAGGTAAGAAATGAGATGTTTCTCCATCTGGATTACTATGCTACTGAGTCAAGTGGCCATAACTCGGAATACAATGCCTGGTTTAGAAAAAGAGCTGACCTCATAGAGAAATATTGCAGGCATAGTACTGGCTGGAATCCGGGAGAATATGCCTTTATCCTGAAAGAATATCTCAAAAGAGAGAATACCTGGAAATCTGAAATAAAGAAATGGCTTGAGGAACCATCAACAGACCTAAAAAGAGGCAAAGAGTATGCAGCAAACATTTTCAATGCCACAATTGGAGATGGAACCCTGTATGAGTTTAACGGAAATGTGAGGAACTTTGGTCTTATAGATAATCTTCCAGAAGGCTGCTGTGTTGAGGTACCAGTAGTTGCCTCCAAGCGTGGATTCAGTCCTATTCATGTAGGTTCGCTACCGCCACAACTGGCTATTCTCAACAATATCAGTGCTAGATGCGAAGAGCTGGCAGTGGAGGGTGCTATTAGTGGTGATCCGAGAATGATATTTCAGGCGATTTATTTTGACCCCTTAACCTCTGCCGTTTTAAGCCTGGCCGAAATAGAAAAGATGGTAAAGGAGATGTTCAAGAAAAACAAAAACCAACTGCCTCAATTTAAACATTTTTGGTAGTTTGTAAACTTTAAAAGATTCGTTTTCTCACCTTTTTACAAGGAGCTTTTAAATTCTATCTTTTTCGTTTCAGGTTTTCTGTCGGCCTGTGCTTGTTACGTAACAGTGCTTGTTACGTATCAGTACGTATCAGAGAAATTGAAAGTTCTTTAAACTAGGATTCAGTAAGCATTATAGAGGAGGTCAAAATTGACTCTCTCTTTCTTTTTTGCTGTATTATTAGCAGTTAAATATTGATGTTACTGTTAGTAAGATGAGAAAGGTAGGTGTTTATGAATATTAGCGATTTGCCTCAAGAGATATCAATCCTGAGAGAAGAAAGATTGAAGGCGGAAAACAGGTTAATTGAGGTAAAGAATATGCTTGCTTGCTCTTTAATCTCAAGGAGGGTCCTCTGTGGCAATCCTAACTGTGCCTGCCAGAAAGGCAAACTTCATGGACCCTATCCTTTCAAATTCAAGGGATTGTCTCGCCTATAATAGGGTAGGTATTGCTTTTTCCCCCACCTTTACCCACTTATAAATCATCAGCAAAGATAGAATCCTTTCAAATTACTTTTTCCCTTTCCGTTTTTCTACCAAGAATCTCTCCCTTGAGTCCTTTTTCCCTGAACTCCCAAAATCAGTATTTACTTTCAATTTTTCAGTTGCTTTTTTCTCCCCTTTACAATGCCGTTATAATGTATATAATAAATATAGAGTGTTGACAAAAGAATAAAATAGCCTAAAAGAAGAGGGGCTGAGAAAAAAGAAGCAAAGAAATAGTGTTTCCACTTTCTAACCCGGAAGTTATGTAGAAAACAGGACTGGCCATTCCCTACACCGAACGACTTTCCCCTGATACAAGACTGAACAAGAGAAAAATAGTCTTCACACCAAAAAGAACATTGAATATCCAATACTTCATTGAGATTGCTTCGGCTTCCTGTCTGCCGTGCTGGCACAGGCAGGCGCCTTGCAATGACCTGCTGGAGATATTTCTCACAGTGGCAAGCGAGGGACCTGATTCGTATTTCGTATTGCGCAATACGCATCACGCACGACGCAATACGAGAAGAGCGACGATTCAATGAACCGATATATCATTAGAACCAACGAAAATAGAACGCACCTACTAAAGATAGAGAAAGATAGCAGACTGCTAGGTTATATAGATGGTGACTTTATCCTAAAAGAAAAAAAGCTACCTCTAGTGCTGGAAGTAAAGACTCCTCAAGGAATAAGAGGCTACCTGGAAACGTTTTATCCTGCCAGGAGTGGCATCAAGGTATATGACAACAAAAGAGAGGAAATTGCCTATTTGGAAAAGGAAGGGAGACTACGGATTGATGGTCTTTATCTCTCCTTTGCTAAGCTATCCAAGGAGGAGACAATACTTCAGGAACAAAAGAAGGCGGGGGAAAAACTAGAAAAGTCAGGATTAACTCATTCCTATGTGTTTGATGACTCAGAAATAAAAGGAAGAATTTACTGTTTTAAAAAAGGCAGAAACATATCAACTCTTATGCGGGTAAAGACAAAAATATCAACTGGCATAGAAGAACTTCTCCGCTTTATTCCCCTGGCTATTTCTAGAAGAGTCTTTGAACAGGAATTTATCAGGATATTTATCGGTGCTCAGTGATGAGAATAAAAGAGCTTGACGACGAGTTAGGTAAAGGGATTGGAGTATATCTGGATGGCAGATTCTTCGAAGTAAGAAATCAGCTCGAGCTTCAATCAAGAATCTATGGAAACGACAGTGATTCTAACGCTATAGTACTGATTGAATACCAGGATAGGGAAAGAAGCTACCAACACTTTAAAATTCTAACTGATAGGATAAAATATCTTTTTGAGACAAACATCAGAAATAGAAAGGAAGACTTCATCCGATATTTGACCAATGGTTTTGAAAAGGAATTTAGAGGTGGTAGAATAAAAATTAATCCTGTTCAACAAAAAGAAGTACAAAAATTAAGAAAGTATGCTATTGAGCGAGCTATGAAATATGGTATCTTAACAGAAATAATTGGATGGGCAGTTATCGCCAGTACTTATTCCAACCCTAAAATCACTGCGGTGCTGGGGGGATTCTATTTCGTTTTTGGCGATGTTATTTGTGGAGTGATAGTTCCCTGGCTAGCTGACCTAGGTAAATTTACCTCTCCTTTATTTCAGATAGGTGCTTATCCTGTGGAAAGACGCTTTTTCCGTAAATATTTATCCCTGGACAAAGGATTGTTAGCTTACTTTAAAAAGAAGAGTATCAAGCTGAAAAAGATAGAGGAAGAATTTCATAAGACACCCAAGGTAGAAAGAAAATCTTATTTGAGCCAACGCCTCCTGCAAGAAGAAAAAAGACTATCCAGAGAGTGGGAGCCAATAGCTCTATCCTTTGAAAAATCTGAGAATCTTAAGGCCATTATTATTGGATACAGAGGAACCTACCAGAACTCATTTGCCTTTTCTAATTATATTATTAATGGAACAGAGCCCAAAGAAGAAGATATGGATGTATGGCGTATGGAGATAGAAGAACCACAGAAAACAGGAGAAGAGGCAGACTTCGATAGAATCTGGGGAAAAGAGGATAAAAAAGAGAAAGATAAATGAATAGATACATAGTGGAATTCAAAAAAAATAAAGAGCAGGAAAGCGCTTTGCTCACGCCTCTTATACCCGGGAAGATAATAAAAGTGGATTTTGTTCCCCTGCAAGGAGAAATCTATCTTCCTGTTTATTACAATATAAGTTTGATTGAAGGGACAACTCGTAAAAGGATAGGTAAATTAGGAGCCTGGATAGCAGAAAATTATCCCTTAGAAGACTATC